>Ga0126373_10001694_pt1 | contig 15851 bp, 9 predicted proteins | sample PanSoiMetPlot_11_FD_92545 | JGI IMG/M metagenome (GOLD analysis project Ga0126373, IMG submission 92545) | Tropical forest soil microbial communities from Panama - MetaG Plot_11 | ecosystem: Environmental > Terrestrial > Soil > Tropical forest > Bulk soil | place: Panama | collected 2016-02-17 | reverse complement strand
TTCTGTTTCAGGTACGACAACACACGAGGAATACGAAGAGGCGCCTGAAAAAGTCTCACGTAAGATCTTCGATAACGACGCAGTAATATTGACCGGCGAGGCCGTAGCTCTTGGATTGTCGGCTACTCTTACCCAATCCTGGTTACTTCAGGGTTGACCGTTAACCAGGCGGTTCATTTTTCGTGACGACCTACGACCTTCAGAGCGAAGTCTGCAGCCTTTCACCATGATTTAAGCGCGGAAGTCCAATTCAGCATCACCGTGAACGACTGGGAGCCTTTCCCCTCGACGGACACCGGAAACAAAAAGCGCTTCAGGTCGGCGCTGGCGGACCCAGTGCCAGCCCCCACAGGAATTACAAAGAGGTCCCGCGGAGCGCTCGCTCGAAACGAGCGGCTTGTGTCCAAGTCAACGGACATCATATTCGCACGAAGGCTGCTGTATACGAGTTCCTTGCCGTCCGCCCGCCACCTTGGAAGGTGCCCACCTTCGTTGGAGATTACCCATTTTTTACTTAATTCGGAGGCATTCGCAGAGCCTTTGAATTCCCTGGCGTACACGTCATACCGCCCGGATTCGTTCGACTCGTATGCCAACCAGCGTCCATCCGGTGAAAATTGCGCGGCGCTTTCATCGAAGCGCGTGCGAGATAAGGCGAAAGGCGTGTGCTCTCCCTGCATAGGGAGCACCCAAAGATGCTCGGTAACGAGGTTGCCGGAGAACACGCCGTATACCAGGAAGCGTCCGTCGGGTGACCAGGCATACGGCCTCTTGTTCTCGTTCGACTTCAGCAGCAATTCCTCATCCTTGGAACTGTCGGCAGGCTTCCGGTACAGGTTGTAAACGCCGTCCCGATTCGAGGCGAAGACAATTTCTTTGCCATCGGGAGACCAAACTGGAAAATCAGCCGCGCGGGGGCCGAAGGTGAAACGCAAGCTCGTGCCTCGCGCAAGGTCGAGGAGCCAGAGGTCGGAGTCACCAGGGACCTCGGAACTCTTTTGATATGCAACGCGGTTCCCATCGGGAGAAACGCGGGGGCTATTAATGAGGCCAGGGTCGCCAACCGTTCCAACGCTTTTCCCCCGTCGATCAAGCCACATGAGCTGGGTGTTACGGGCGGTCGGGGACCTGTATACGAGGGCCGTCCCAGAGGCAGAGAAGTTCCCCGTTTCAAAGACCGATCCAACCTGATCCACGACTGGAGACGGGTCGCCCACAAACTCCAGCTTGTACGGGTCGAAGGTTTGAGCCATCAGTGTGCGATCGCGTAGGAACAACAGATGGCCCGCTTTGCGATCGGACGAAGGAACATACCCGACGCCATATCCGGTAGCTAGGAGCCGCTTCTCGTTCTGGTGGTCCGGCGGAGCGTCCAACGAGCCGACGTATATGCCGGTATCGTCCGGCACTTTGGAAACACGGAGGTACAGGAAATGCCGGCCGTCGGGGAGAAAGGAGGGCAGTTCGTGCTGGCGCTCCTGCCGCGACGCGTCGAGAACGGTAAGAGGAACCGGTGTTCCTCCCGCCGCAGGAACCTTCCAGAGTCCGCTAAACGTGCTTCCAAAGATGACGACGCCGTTGTTGTTCCATGATCCCCCAATGGGGGGACCGGGCTTCTCACAAATATCTTGAACGGCTCCGCTCTGCACGTCCGCTCTTCGAAGCTTCGTGCTCGCGTGTGAAAAGACAACGAAGCGGCTATCTGGAGACCAAAAAAACGGCGGTGGCTGGGGTCCCGTCGCCGTGTCTGGAATCAGGCGAGCCTCGGTCGCGTCCAGGTCCTGTATCCAGACCCCGGCGCTGTTGTCCGGACTAAACGCCGAAAATGCAATGTGGCGGCCGTCCGGGGAGAGTGCGAAGGAAGCGCCCGAGGTGAAAGTCACTTTGTCGGGAAGGTGGACCTGAAAGCGGACGATTTCGGGAGCGGCGGGGGGTTTTTCAAGCAGGCCCATCACCACGAGTGTAGCCGCGACGAGGCACATGGCCGCCAAGGCGCCGACGCCCCATAGCCATCGTGGAATGGCGCCGGCGCCCCGAACCGGAACCGTCTGGCCCGTCGGTCCGCTGATGTTGTCGAGCGCAAATCCTAAGTCCTTCGCCGATTGAAAACGCTGCTCGGGGGTCTTTTCCAGGCAGCGGTGCACGATGCGATTCAGGGCGGGCGGGACATGCAGCGCTGGATCGTCGATCTCCGGCGGCTCGGTTCTCAGGATGGCCGTCAAAGTCTCCGCTGCCGTGTCGCGTTTAAATGCGCGCCGCCCGCTGAGCATTTCGTATAAGATTGCTCCAAACGCGAAAATATCCGACCGATGATCGGCGGCTTCCCCGCGCACTTGTTCGGGCGACATATAGCCTACCGTTCCCAGAACAACGCCGGGAGTTGTGCCAATATCCGAAGACGTGCGTGTCAGTTCTTGGTCTGAACTAGTTGCGTCCGCCGCCAGTTTCGCCAGGCCGAAATCGAGAATTTTCACGCGTCCGTCTCGCATGACAAAAACATTTTCCGGTTTCAGGTCGCGATGAACGATGCCCATCTCGTGCGCGGCTGCCAATCCTTGGGTGATTTGAAGCGCGTAGTCCACGGCCTTGCGGACTGGGACTTGGCCCTCATTCAAGCGGTCGCGCAGTGTCCCGCCGTCGAGCAGCTCGGACACAAGGTACGGCGCCTCGTCGTCCAGCCCGACGTCATAGACGGCTAGGATATTGGGATGGCTCAGTGCGGCGACCGTTCGCGCCTCCAATTCAAAACGGCGCATTCGTTCGCGATCGTTAGCAAAGGAGGCGGGCAAAACTTTCACGGCCACATCACGTCCTAGCCGCGTATCGCGGGCCTTGTACACCTCTCCCATTCCGCCCGCACCAATAGCAAGGAGGATTTCGTAGGGCCCCAGACGCTTGCCGGTAGGGATCGTCATAGGCTCGCGCTGATGTCGTGGGAGAATATAACCTGACGAACTGCACGCAAAGTGCAATTTTTATTGAAAGTTGGCCCGGTGCCCCGAAGCCGCGATGCCGAGGGCAGCGACTTTCCAATTGAGTAACACCAACGGCAAAGTCCTGAGTATGACTTTACGCCAGAGCCGAACGCAGGACGTGCTCGTCCGGTCCGCGGCCGGCGCAGCAACCTGCGAGTTTGCCGTCAATCACGACTGCTGGTACGCTGCGGACACCGTGTTGCTTCGCCTTGGCAGCAACTTCAGACTTCTGCATATCGTGGATGACTACTTCGTGCGAGGAACTGGCTATCCGCTTGACGAGTTCAATTGTCTCTTTGCAAGTGGAACAGCCAGCGCTGAAGATTTCGATTTTCTTTTTCGTTGCCATCGTTTTCTCCTTAGGTACTACTGAACTGTCTTAGCACTTGGAGTCGGGAGTTGGCCTAACTTTCCGCGACGCGGCCAAGCGTTCCATACAGAGGCTGCGACCAGCATTCCGATGCCGCAGTAAATCGTGAGTTTGGATTCCCACAGAAACTTCCCAAACAAAATGGCAATTCCCGCAAACAGTCCTATTAGGAACGGGCCGAATCCATGGCGGTTAGTCGCTCTGAAAGCGAGAGCTACCAGGGTAAGACCTAAGAATGCGAGAGTCAGCGGCAGCAGATATGCCGCTGATATCAGGAAGCCAAGCCCAACGGAACTCAGCAAGCCAGCATAGGCCGGCCAGCAAACCGGGCAAGCCAGCTTAGGAAGTAGTGAGACCCCCACGCCGGGGAGGGCTAGCAATCCTTGTTTCCACGTACGGCTCATGCTTGCTCCGCGTCGAGGCTTTCGAGGATGGGGCAGTCGCGGATCGGACCACAACCCGAGCAAGCGTTTATCAGGCCGTGCAGGGTCTTTCTCATGGACTCCAGGCTTCTGATCTTTGCGTCTACGTCGGCAATCTTCAGTTCTGCACGCCTTTTGATATCCGCGCTCTTCGCTGTTGGCGTAAGCCGAAGCGACAACAGCTCTCGAATCTCGGCAAGGGAAAATCCGAGTTCCTGGGCACGTCGAATGAACCTTAGGCGGCGTGTAGCTTCTGCTGGAAAAAGACGGTAGCCCGACGCGCTACGAGGCGGCTTTGGCAGGAGCCCACGGCGTTCGTAAAAACGGACAGTTTCTAGATTGATCCCGACTTCTCTCGCGAGTCGGCCAATAGTGAGCGATTTGCGCTTGATGCTCATCGTCCTAAGCGTAGCCTAAACCCCGTACCATACTCCGGGGTCAAGCATTATTTTCAGTGCGCTCCGTTGGCTGCAAGATACCTCGCCGTAGAGCGCTCCTTCATGACTGCGAAGAACACTGGGACGAGAATGAGCACGTGAATGGTCGAAGTAATCATGCCGCCCACAATAGGTGCTGCGATGGGCTTCATAACGTCGGAGCCGATTCCGCTTTCCCACAAGATCGGGATAAGGCTGGCCAGAACTGCCGTCACCGTCATGAGCTTTGGGCGTAAGCGTTGGACCGCGCCCTCAATCGTGGCAGCTTCGATGTCCTCGTGCCTTAGAGGCAAGCCGGAGGCGAGACGTTTGTCGAGGGACTCGTGAAGATAAACCACCATCACGACTCCGGTTTCGACGGCGATCCCGAACAGGGCGATATAACCGACCCACACGGCTACGCTGAAGTTGTACCCAAGCCACCACTGCAGAATCAGCCCGCCAGTCATCGCATAAAACGTTGGAAAAATCAGAACAGCGGCTTCGGTCGCGGAATGAAACACCATGTAAAGCAATACGAAGATCACGAAAAAGACCACAGGGAGGATGAGCTTCAGTCTTTGTTTGGCTCGCAATTCGAATTCATATTCGCCCGACCACTTGTAGGAGTAGCCCGGAGGCAACTTTAGCTTGTCATGTAGGAGGCGGTCAGCCTTCGTGACAAATCCGCCGTAGTCTTTCGTGGCAAGGTCGAGATAGACATAGCCGGTAAGCAATCCCTCTTCGTCGCGAATCATGGCCGGCCCGCGGCTGAAATATATCTTCGCTACTTCCGAGATTGGAACTTGTGCTCCGGTGGGGGTGGCGATTAAAACCCGTCGCAGTTGCTCGACATTGTCGCGAAAATCCCGGCTATAGCGCACGTTGATGGGATAACGCTGTCGTCCTTCGACATTTTCTGCGATATTCTGCCCCCCGATTCCCGAAGTCACTGCCCGCTGCACGTCGGCTACCGTAAGTCCGTAACGCGCAGCTTCTGGGCGACTGACTTCAATGTTCACATAAAATCCTTCGGCAACGCGCTCCGCAAATATCGAGCGAAGTTCAGGAATTCCGTCGAGGATCTGCTGCACCTGGGCTCCCGCATCCTGAATGCCTGCGACGTTGGGACCTTGAATCTTGAGTCCCACCGGGGTCTTGATACCGGTCAGCTCCATGTCCAGTCTGTTCTGAACCGGCATCGTCCAAGTATTCGTCAAGCCCGGAAACTGAAGCTTCTCATCCATCTCGCGAATCAACTTTTCGTAGGTCATGCCAGCACGCCATTGCTCGCGCGGCTTAAGCATGATCGTCGTGTCGTACATGTCGAGAGGAGCGTTGTCCGTGGGACTATCGGAACGACCCACTGCTCCGAACACACTCTCCACTTCCGGGAATGATTTGATAATTCGGTCCTGTTTTTGGAGCAAGGTGGACGCCTGCGTAATGGAGATACCCGGAAGGGCGGTCGGCATGTACAGCGAGGAACCCTCGTACAGCGGTGGCATGAACTGGCTGCCGATGCGCCAGGCGAGCGGAATGGTCACCACCAGAAAGATGAGATTGAGAAGCAGTGTTGTCTTTCGATAGCGCAAGCAGAATGTCAGGATGGGCAGGTACAGAGCTTGTGTCCACCGAGAGAAAGGATTGGTAGCTTCTGGCCTCAGATGGCCGCGAATAAAGATGACCATCAAGACGGGTACGAGAGTGATGGCGAGAATGGAGGAGAACGCGACGGAGAGGGTCTTCGTCCAGGCAAGTGGCCGGAACATGCGTCCTTCCTGGGCCTCCAAGAGGAATACCGGCAGAAACGAGACGAGGATTATGATGAGAGAAAAGAAAATGGCGGGACCGACTTGTTTCGCCGCGCCCGTGAGAATGCGGCGCCTTTCTGATTCCGTCAGCTTTGCAGGCGCTTGGCCGTTCCCGACCATGTGCTCCGAGAGATGTCGATAGCCGTTCTCGACCATGACAATGGCGGCATCAATGAGCACCCCAATGGCAAGCGCCAGTCCACCAAGGGACATGATGTTGGAACTGACGTGAAGGAAATACATGGGAATGAAGGAGGCGACGACCGAAATGGGCAGCGTGAGGATGGGAATCAGCGCGGAACGAAAATGAAACAAGAAACCAATAGTCACGAAGCTGACGATGATGACTTCTTCGAGCAGATCCCGCTGTAATGTGGCGATGGATGCCTGAATCAAGCTGGAGCGGTCGTAACCGGGAACGATCTCGACACCTGCGGGCAGCGAAGCTTTGATTTCCGCGAGCTTCTTGTTAACTCCATCAATCACCCGGAGGGCATTCATGCCATAACGCATGACGATAATGCCGCCTACCGTTTCACCTTCTCCGTTCCATTCCACTACGCCCCGGCGAATATCGGGGCCGAAGCTCACTGATCCGAGGTCGCGGAGGAGTACCGGGGTTCCGTTCTTTGCCGTCACGGGTGAGTTGGCGAGGTCTTCAGTAGAGCGCAAATAACCGAGGCCGCGAACCATATATTCGGCGCCGCTGATTTCAAGCAGTCGACCGCCAACTTCATTGCTGCTGTCGCGCACGCGATCGATTACCGTCGAGAGCGGGACGTTGTAGGCACGGAGTTTATCGGGGTCGAGATTGACCTGATACTGCCGGACGAATCCTCCGATGGAGGCAACTTCTGCAACGCCTGGAACAGTTTCGAGTTGATAGCGTAGGTACCAGTCCTGAAGGCTGCGTAAATCGGCGAGGCTATGCTGGTGGGAACGGTCAATGAGCGCGTACTCGTACACCCAGCCGGCTCCAGTGGCATCCGGTCCAATCATGGGCGACACGTCTTTGGGAAGCGTTCCTTGGAGTTGTTGAATGTATTCGAGGACGCGTGAGCGGGCCCAATAGAGGTCTGTACCATCTTCGAAAACGACGAAGATATAGGAGTCTCCGAACATCGTTTGTGCTCGGACGGCCTTCACGTGCGGAGCGGCAAGCAAGGTCGAGACAATGGGATAGGTGACCTGGTCTTCGATGATGTTCGGCGGCTCACCTTCCCACGGAATGTGCACGATCACCTGCACATCGGAAATGTCCGGCAGGGCATCCAGCGGGATCTTCCTGAGCGACCAGATACCTGCAAGAACAAGCAAGACAGTTCCGGTGAAGACGAGAAATCGGTTTTTCGCACACCAATCAATTACGCGGGAGATCATGATCACATCCCCCCTTCCGCGTTGACGCTGAGCTGTTTTGTGCCGATAACAGTCCCATTTTTGGTTGCCGTGATGGTGACCTGCCAGGTGCCGCCTGTTTGGAGATTCAATTGGCCTTCATAAACACCAGCGCCTTTTTCGCTGAGAGTCGTGACAACATTCGTTGCCAACATGCCCATTTGCGGCATTGCTGCCATATAGCTGCGCACACTGATGGCCGCTCCGAGAATGGGCGAGCCGTCTGCACCGGTAAGCCTCACGCGGTAAAGGTCGGCTCCCTTTCGGGGCGTGGTCGGCTCAGTTGAGAATTCAATCTGCGCGGTTGCTTTTGCAGGAGCATTCATTGAGGCAGCAGCGCCAGCTCCGGGCGGCGGAGGAACAAAAGAGCCAATGGCAGCTTGCAGTTGGCTTTCGGAATCGACCAGAAAATTAGCCGAGGTGACGATTCGTTCGCCCGCCTTCAAGCCTTTCTGCACGATATATTTGTCTCCCGCTTGCAGCCCGAGCTGGACTTCGCGTGGTTCGAGATAGCCGCCGCCGCAGTCCACGAATACGATTTGCCTCGTTCCGGATTGCAGGACGCCCTCCACCGGGATCACCAGTTGATTTCCGAGCGGCACTTGCAGAGCGACATTTACAAACATTCCTGGCGTGAGCGTGAGATTGGGATTCGAGAAGATCAGGCGCACCCGCGCTGTCCGTGTTGTCATGTCGATGTCGGGGTAGATGAAATCGACTCTTCCGCGAAATACTCTCCCTGGATAAGAGTCCACCGTTAATGAAGCAGGCTCTCCTGCCTTTATGCGGCCAAAGTCATTCTGAAAAACCTGCGCGAAAGCCCAGACTGTCGAGAGGTCTGCGATCGTGTAAAGACGCGTCTCAGGCTGGACATTGACATTAGGTAGCGCGTTCCGCTCCGTGATGTAACCAGACACGGGCGAGTCAATTTCCAGGGCTTCTGCCACTTCACCTGTAGACTCAAGCCGGGCAATCTCCTGCTCGGGCACGTTCCATTGCATAAAGCGCTCCTTTGAGGAAGCCAGGAGAGATGTCGCGCCGGCGGCAACTCCCGGAACTGTGCTGTTAGAGAATTCCTTTGCGTTTTGCTTCGCGACCAGATACTCGCGTTCGGCGGCGACGAGTTCAGGGCTGTGTATAGTAAAGAGCGGCTGACCCTTACGGACGTATTGATAAGTTGCATCCGCGAAGACCTGCTCTATGTGCCCAGAGAATCGCGTCTGAACGTAGGAAAGCCTTCGCTCATCGATGGCAACCGTTCCGGTAACGCGGATTTCGTCCTCGACCGGCTTCCGCTGGACTTCACCGAACTTCACTCCAATCGACTGAAGCCGCTCGACAGATAGCTGGACTGGAGAGAGTGCGGTTTCTGCAGGAGATGGAGCTGCTTCGACGGCAGCGCCGCTCTGAGCCATTTGCGTGGGCGCACTCGGGGCACCGGCCGCAGAATGAATGCTCGTAGAGTGGCGGTAATACCACCACGTTCCACCAAGCAAGCAAATTAGGGTTAGATTCCCGGTGACTGCGAGAAAGAATGCCTTTCGATAGTTCTTCATGACCAATCTCCCGAACTGCGGTTCTCAACGCAGTGACAATCCTGTTATTCCCTCAATCTGAGAGAATGCGGTTTCGTGTTGTGAAAGCGTCTGCCAGTACTCCTCGTCCAATTTCAAAACGTCGAGGAAGGAATTCAGCAACGCCTGAAAATCCAGTCGGTTCGATTGATAGGCGGCTAATCCCGCTTGCACTTCCGCACGGGCCTGTGGAAGCAATCCCTCGCGATAAATCTTGAGGAGTTCTTCTGATTTCTCCGCCTCTAGGTATTGTTGGCGAAGCTCGAATGCGACGTGCTGCGATTGCATTTCGTATTCGCTGCGGGCGCGACTGTGGTCCGCCTCCGCTTGAGCGAGTTCCGGCTGTTGCTTTCGCTTGCGATAGATGGGAACCCGCACTCCGAACGTGAGCATGTAATAAGCGCGAAACTGTGTAGGATCAGTGCGCTGCCACATGTACTGAAGATTGAAATCGGGATAGAAATCCTTCTTTGCTAGGTCAACTTGCAATCCCTGCTTTTCGACCATTTTTTGTGCCCCCGCAATTTCGGGGTTGTTGGTTCTCGCAGCCGAAAGAAGTTGGTCGTAAGTGTAGGTCGCTGTAGTGTCCGATAATTCGACCGTTTCCACATCCGGCGAAGATTGCGGACGATCGAGAAGTTGCTTGAGGTGCGCGTGGGCCTTTCCTCGTTCCAATTCGTTTTCCGTGATCTCTCGGAGGAGTTTCGTTTCTTGAAGCTGGGCTTGGATGATCTCCTGTTGGTTTCCCATTCCACTTCGGTAGCGAGCATTGGCTGCCAGCTCGACCTGTTGGAGCAACTGCCGGTCGCCTTCGAGGACCGCGTGCCGCTTCGATAGGTAGGCCAAAAGGAAGTAGGTTGTCTTCAAGTCCGTCAGCACAGCCCTGCGGACGGATTCATATTGCTGCTGCGAAACGTCGGCATCTTTCTTCGCGACTTCACCGCGCAGCCGAAGCTTTCCGGGATACGGAATGTCCTGAGAAAAGCCCAGGCCGACGTAAGCGAAGTCGCTGTTTGTGTAGCCGGCGAACGGACGCGGACTCCCGACACTCAGATGTTGCAGAACGAACTGCGGGTCGGGCAGCGTCGAAACTTGCGTCGAGGTTTGCTGCGCCGACTGCCATCCTTGCCTTGCCGCCTGAATCTGCGGATTGTTGTGCTCCGCCTCGGTTAGCAGATCAGCGAGCTTCAGGGGCTGGCTCGGTGGAGTAATCTCTTGGCCCCGTAACCCAGCGCCCAATGACAGAAGCAAAACACCGCGAAGAACCACCGTAGAGCTGAACTTCATAAGCTGTCCTTTCTAGGTCGGGCCGATAGCCGTGCTTTGACCGGGAAAGCCGGTGTCGGACCTTGCAAGTGCTCAGACACGAGCACACACGTGCCCCCGAGTGAGTCGGTTAGGACGGTTTTAGATTAGGAATGTGCAGAGAACGGATTGCAGAGGGGGAGGCGAAAGGGCCTGTTCAATTTGAGTCGGTCGCTGCTCCTTGGTTCGGGGAAGCTTCCACTCTATGCCCAGCAAAACGATGGGAACGGCCGCCAGAGAAAGCTCAGATATCTTCTGGCGTGTTGCGGGTACGGGGGCATTAGAGAGAGAACAGCAGGAAGCATTCGGTGCTGCAGCGACCTTAGGGATGTTTTCATCCATATTCATTTGGTCGCAGCCTGATTTTGTCTGTGGCGTGGCGCACTCTGCCATTTTGGAAGAGAAAATGGCACAGGCTGACAGAGGCAGTGACCCCAATCCGGCCATACTCAACGCCAATGCGAAAATGAGAGATCGTCGCACGATACCTCAGTGTAACATCCGGCCTTTCGCGCCCCAAGTTTCCCCCCGGACTCAGTGGAAGACTGTGACGTTCATCACCTTGCGATGTAAGAGTAATCACGGTTGGATTCCGCGCGAAGCGTAACGGGTAAAGGGACTGTCATAAAAATGTCATACGAATGGTGGCAAATCGCAGCGAATTGCGGACGACCTTTTTCTCTTCCCTTCGGACTGTAATAACTCCTTCCGGATTTTCGAGGAGAGTGACGATAAGCATCGTGCAAAACCCAATGTTTTGGACAAAAAAAACAAATGAAGACGCCCGACCATTCGGTTTGTGATCGAATGCTTGAGCATCGGTTGTCAATCCCCATCGCGGAAGTAGCTGAACGATCTGCCGCTGCTAACAAGCGACGTTATAGAAACGTAATAGCGCACCGGACTCGCGGGACGTCGCGTCGGTCAACACTGCGGCGTCAGGGAGGACCTACCCACCGATTGGTTGTGCGAAGGGCTGTTATCAACCATTACCGCCGAAATTCGGGCGAGGATGTGGCGACCGGGGCACCGCATTCTTCACAAAACTTGGCGAGTGGTGAGACACGATGGCCGTTCAGGCAGCGCCTGCTCTCATCGAAACGTTCAACATGAGTCGCGGAGTACATGACTGCCAACGGAATCAGATGAAAACTGGAAATATGATTTTGGCAACCAAAGCACGTCGTTCCAGGCGCTTAGCTTAGTTGTGTTGAACCAAAATACATTCATGTATGGCAATCCTACGCCTGACCGCGGCGGCGCAACGAAGTATACTTATTCTTTTAAGGTCGGTGAGGACGTTCACCTACTCGGCGGCGGGGGACTCGGCTATCTGATGTTTTGGTTTACAGTAGGAAACTCAATCGGCTTCCAGGCGACAAACCCGGCAAACACAACCTTGACCAATACCATCATCGTCGAATCGGACTGCGTGACGACGAGAACGTCGTTCCCGACAAAGCCATGAAATTCATTATAAGCGGGAAACTCTTAGATGGACCGTCTATGGCCCGCGCAAAGCTCTTTCGCGCTCGGCGAGTTGTAACTATTGCTTTAGCTCGACAATGAGCGCGCAGCCTTCCGTTTTGCCAATATTCTCCTCGGAGTGAGTCACCGGCGTCCCCCACTTCACCTCGCCCGCAGTACTGCGGCTTTCAGCTGGCGGGGCTGCTGGAAAGGTGAAGCGCGACATTTGATCCGTCAGCTCATAGATAACCCTGGCAGGATGAGAGTGCATAGGGATTTTCTCCCCAGGCTTTAGGCAGCCTTTCAGCACGCGAACCTTTTCGTTTTCTAGCAGGACCGTGTAGTCGCTCGGAGCGACTTTAACCGGATCCTGGCGGAGGGAAGATCCAGAAGACAAGGCAAGCAATGGAAATCCCACCAGAACAACCAGACATCTACGCATACCGCGTTCCTCCCCTAACTTTTTTCTATTGTAAAAAAACCAAGAGTGCTCCCGACATAACCCGAGCCTTATTGGCGGCCAAATCCATGCTACCGCCGTATAGTAACGGCAAAACGAAAAACCCGGCCCAGCAATACAGGAAAATGCCCCACACTGTCCGATACATCCATCGTGGACAACCGCGCAGTGCCGCACGCCAGAAGTCTTTCTGCTTGAAATCCCGCTAAGCGATTCATTACGAATATCGTGGGCAGAAAGACGACGAACACGCCAGGGCCGAGGACCGCAATAGCTCGCTCGAACAGATATGTGTTCCCAAGCAATGATGCCACATGGACCGCCAACATTGCCGCGAAACCTACGGCGGCTAACGCGAAGAACGGATAAATGACGGCAGTCATTTTTGGCTAACCACTTTACGCGATTTCTCGCTCAGTGGTCCAACTGTTGTGAAATCCCCTTGGCACCACTGTTGATGGCCGCGGATGGATCGGATGGATCAGGGTGCATCTTTAAACGGAAGCCCTAGCCTGTCCGCCAAACGAGCCACATCGAGGGTTTTGTCTGGCAGGGTGATTTCGACCTTCTCGCCAGCGCGCACCGTCACTGGCGTTCCGAGTTGTGCGATTGCCGTCCACAGTTTGGCGCTGGTGTCTGGTGACAGCTCCAGCAAACCGAAGCTTTGGTATTGCGTGGGCAAGTGTTCCGCTGCGACTGCACGATAGCGTCCCGGCGGCAACTGCAGAGCCTGTAGTATTGGCCGATCGACATCCGTGGGATAGCCAAGGTAGAAACGCGGCAACGACAACGTTGAATCCGAAATGCGCAAGGGGTCCGGCAATAGGAGTAAGTGGAGCTGTGGCCAATTCCGGCTGCCGCAGGTTTCGGTGACCGATGGTTCCGCTAAAGGCAAAGACGGATCCGGTGTAACCGTCGCATATACCTGCCCGGAATCGCCGCTGACGACCACTTCCAAATGGGCGGACTGGTTCGGTTGCAGGTGAAAATAACGGCCAGTGATTTCGCGCCCGTCGAGGCGTACAGACTGGATGTGAAAGCCAGGCATGCCATATGGAGAGAGCTGCACCTCGTAGTAGCCCACATCCTCGGGATCAATACCGAAGGTCCCGTCGGCAGAGACCGTAGCGGAGGACGGGGCTCGATACTCGCGGGGAACCAGGAGAACGGTCCACGAACTTACCTGGGAGTTCTTCTGAGATTCGGGGAGATGTTCGACACGGAGGGTGCCGGCGATAGAGGGCAGAGATATCTGCGAGATCTCGACGTTGCGAACGTCTTCGTTGCGTACTTCAACCGGTTGGCTGGCGAGGAGATGTGTCACGGGTCCAAAAGGTCCCGACCAAGAGGCCGGCTCGGGCCCGTATGCGCTGCCGAGTTTCAGAACAAATCGACCGTTGGGCACGTGTTCCAAATGAAATTCATGGTTCTCGTCGAGCTTGGCCATTCCTGCAAATCCTACAGCGCCCAATTTGGGCACGTCCCAAAGCAGGTTTATCCAGAAGCGATCTCCGATGCGCTTGGGCAGGTCAGCTGTCACTTTTCCAGAAATGGAACGCAGCTGAGCGGGTCCGTTGGGCATGCGAAGTTGCAATAGTTTGTCGCCGGCGCAGCCAGCGCTCTCCCCGGCGCGCAAGTGGAGCGGTGTCGCGGCACTTAGACTCCCATCATCTGAAAAGTAGGCGCTACGGTGGTCCCACGAGAAGGCGAGGTAGTAATCTCCTGGCATCAGGGAATCGGCGCGAAAGCGGCCATCCGCGCCGGTCACCAGTTTCTCGTTGTTGTCACTCCCACGGAGCGTACCGAACTGCAGCATCCCGACAAAGAGGCGCAATCCGGCGCGTGGCGCGCCATTGGGGTCCGTGACTCTGCCACAGATCGAGCTAAGTTTTGGCGGAGACCAAGTGAGTTTCATCAGATGTGCGCCGCGGCTCACAATGATGGGAGTGCCGCGTAACACCGCACCGAGTGCTCCATATTTAGAGGGGAGCGTGTTCTTGCTCTCTGCCCGTAATGTATACATGCCGGGATCGACAGCGTCGAAGTGAAACGCGCCGTCGCTGGCGGTGTGGGTGGTGTACTCAGCTGAGGCGTTGGAGTTGTAGCGGGCGGAGCGTAGCCTGACCGTGTAACCATCATCCGCTTTACGCTGGATCGTGCCGGAGACGCTTCCTTTCGGGCGGGTCCATGCCACCTCCCAGCGGTGTTCTCGACGGATATCCGGCGCAAGATGGCCAGCTGCCTGGGAGAGGTCGCCGCTCAGCGTGATATCCGCTGCAACCGGGGCCCCGTGCGGGATTAACAAGGTGCGCCCTTGGGCTGGTTTCCCATCGACGACGATGGATTTGATGTAGACGGCCTCGCGCCGAAAAGGGCCGAGAGTCAGGGTGTATTCCCCGGGCGCAACGTTGTGGAATTCAAAGTGGTTCTTGTCGTCCAGCATGGCGCTCTGAGACTGCGCGTCTCCTGCCCGGAGGATGTTTACCGCCTGACCACCAATTCCGGGACAGCTGTCATAGCGGTTGATGCCCTCGAAGTGGACTTGCCCCGTGATCGAAGCCATGGCCTGCAGCTGCGGCGTCAACACGACTCCGTCGACGTCGGAGGACTCCACACTTACGTTTTGCGAGTCATACCGGGAGCCGGTAACGCGTGGATCGGTCAGTACTACCTCATAGTCTCCCGGGCATACACTGATGCTAAAAGAGTCGCCGGCTTTGTAAAGATCATTTGGCAAAGCAACGACGGTGGGCATCGCCCCGCCGTTTGCGTTGCGTTCGAAAAAGGCCACGCGGTACTGCAAGTTTCTCGCGTCTGACGACGGACCGATTTTTCCGTTCACTTTGAAAGTGTGGCAGCCGGTGTGTTGCAACGGTATGTCCAACGAACAACTTGTCGGCCCCGAGTCCGGACCGATCGTCACCGGCTTCGCGCCGTTGAAGCTATACGAGCCGGGATACCACGTCATGTAGGCTTGCAGATAGTAAGTTCCGGGGTCGAGGTCGGCAAATCGGTAAGAGCCGTCCTCGTCTGTGCTCGGAAGGAATGTCTTAGTAAAGGTCCCCTGATTTGGGTCGTAGCGGAACGCGGTGACCCACGTTGGCCTTTCCAGTGCGGTGCCGCCGTTGGTTACCCGTCCACAGAGCGCTCGACGGTGAACCATGGCGAGGGTAACGTTAGTGAGATGCTCCTCAGGCTGTAACGTGATCTTGATCTCACCATTCTCGCCAGAGCCAGCGGACATGACCCCCGGTGCCTGCGCCCATAGGTAGTAAGTGCCCGGTTTGATTTCTGCAAAGGAAAACCTTCCGTCTTTGTCGGCAGCCGCTTGATATCCGTCGTAATAACGCGTCGGGTTTTTATCGTCCGATTGCAGAAACACAACAATCGCGGCTTCTGCGCCGGTGACAACGCCAGTCACCGATGCTGTTGCTTCCGAGAGGGCCTGGGGCATCGCAAAGCGGCCGAAGAACAGGCCTGACAGCAGGCACACGAACAACAGACGGCGCATATGCGACTCCGAAAAATCTCGATGGTTCAACACATGGAGTGCCAGTTTACCTTGATTCTGTGAAGGTCCTGGACGCAAAGCGATGTCGAGTACTAGCCCGCACTGAAGTCAACCATATAACTCGGGCCGATTCCTAAAC
>Ga0126373_10001693_pt1 | contig 15855 bp, 17 predicted proteins | sample PanSoiMetPlot_11_FD_92545 | JGI IMG/M metagenome (GOLD analysis project Ga0126373, IMG submission 92545) | Tropical forest soil microbial communities from Panama - MetaG Plot_11 | ecosystem: Environmental > Terrestrial > Soil > Tropical forest > Bulk soil | place: Panama | collected 2016-02-17 | reverse complement strand
GATCTCGATGGTCATGGCGCGGCTCACTACATCGCGCGACGCCAAGTCCTTGGCGTTCGGCGCATAGCGCTCCATGAAGCGTTCGCCGGCGGAGTTGGTGAGATAGCCGCCCTCGCCGCGGGCACCCTCGGTGATGAGGCAGCCGGCGCCGTAGATGCCCGTCGGGTGGAACTGCACGAACTCCATGTCCTGCAGGGGCAGGCCGGCGCGCAGCACCATGCCGTTGCCGTCGCCGGTGCAGGTGTGGGCCGAGGTGCAGGAGAAATACGCGCGGCCGTAACCGCCGGTGGCGAGGACAGTCTGCTGGGCGATGAAGCGGTGCAGCGTGCCGGTGGCGAGGTCCCAGGCGACCACGCCGCGGCACACCTCCCCTTCCATGAGCAGGTCCAGCGCGAAATATTCCACGAAGAACTCGGCCTGGTGCTTCAGGCTCTGCTGGTAGAGCGTGTGCAGCATGGCGTGGCCCGTGCGGTCGGCGGCGGCACAGGTGCGTTGGGCCGTACCCTCACCGAAGCGTGTGGTCATGCCGCCGAAGGGCCGCTGGTAGATCTTGCCGTCCTCGGTGCGCGAGAAGGGCACGCCGTAATGCTCCAGCTCGATGACCGCCTGGGGCGCTTCCTTGCACATGTATTCGATGGCGTCCTGGTCCCCGAGCCAGTCGGAGCCCTTGACGGTGTCATACATGTGCCAGCGCCAGTCGTCCTCGCCCATGTTGCCGAGGGCAGCGCTGATGCCGCCTTGCGCCGCGACGGTGTGGCTGCGGGTGGGGAAGACCTTGGTGATGCAGGCGGTGGCGAGCCCCGCCTCCGCGAGGCCGAAGGTGGCGCGCAGGCCGGCGCCACCCGCCCCCACCACCACCACGTCGTAGATGTGATCGACCGTCTTGTAGGCTTGGCTCACGTCAGGCTCCGAAGGCGATGCGCAGGGCGGTGAATATGCCCGCCGCCGCAAGCAGGATGGCGGCGAACTTGATGAGCAGCAGGCTCCCGATCTTGAGCCACTCGGTATGCACGTAATCCTCCACTACCACCTGCACGCCGAGGTAGGCGTGGTAGAAGAGCGTGGCCAGGAACAGGCTCATGAGCACCGCCACATAAGGCGTGTGTAGCCAATTGACGGCCACCACGTAGTCGGCGTGGGTCAGCTCAAGCGCCGAGACCGCGAACCAGAGGCTCAAGGGGATGAGCGCCACGGCACTGACACGCTGTGCCCACCAGTGGGCGGTGCCCTCCTTCGCGGAGCCCAGGCCGCGGGCCTGGCCCAAGGGCGTACGGAAACTCATGCCGCACCTCCCGTGTAGGCCATATACAAAGCGATACCCGTAAGCAGGGTGGCCGCCACCCAGACCGTATAGCCCGTCTGGTAAAGCGTCTTGATCTCGAAGCCCCAGCCCGCGTCCCAGGCGAGATGGCGGATGCCGTTGCAGAGATGGTAGAAAAGCGAGAAGGTCCAGCCCCAGAGCAGGAACTGGCCGAGCCAACTGCCGAAGAGGGCCTGGGCGTCAGTGTAGGCGCCCGGACCCATGCCCGCGGCCACGAGCCAATAGACCAGCGCCAGGGTGCCCACCGCCAGCACCACGCCAGTGGCGCGGTGCATGATGGACATGGTCATGGTGATCTGCCAGCGGTAGATCCAGAATGGCGATACGGGCCGGTTGTCAGTGGCCATGTTTCACCCTGTTAGAAATCGATGCAACGGCCATTCTTTTCCCAATCGCCGTAGCGCGTGGGCTCCGGTCCCTTGGGACCGGCGATCTCTGTCGGCCGTTTCTGAGTTTCGGGATTAGCGGTCTCGCGCGGAGGCGCGTCCGGAGCCGGCTTGTTATTGCTTTTCTGTTGAGACATGGGAAGACCTATGGGCTTATATGCCTATTTTACACCCAAAGGACGGGGCGGCCGGTACCCCTTGACGCGCCGGGTAGAATAACGAAATCACGAGCTTACCCATGCATCCCGATTACAACACTTTACTTTCAGGTTTAAACCATGAAGGGCTGATCCGCGTGAGCGGCGCGGACGCGGCTGCCTTCCTGCAAGGCCAGCTCAGCACCGATATGGAGAAGCTCACGCCGAAGCTGAGCCAGCTCAGTTCCTGGAGCAACGCCAAGGGCCGTGTCGTGACCCTGCTCCAGGTTTTCCGCTGGGATGACGATATTTTTATGACGCTGCCATCGGGTCTTCTGCCGGTCGTGCTCAAGAAGCTCGGCCTGTATGTGCTGCGCTCGAAGGTCACGCTTACGGACTACGGCAAGGAGACCGCTCGCATCGGACTCGCGGGCGAAGAAGCTCCCCTTCTGCTCTCCGGCGCCGGCATCCCGGTGCCGAAAGACATTTACGCCGTCACCGACACCGAGCAACACATCAAGGCGATACGTCTGTACGGCGCCCTGCCCCGCTATGCCCTCTACGGCCCGGCGGATGATATCGCCTCCCTCAAGCAGAAACTGGAGATCGCCAGCGCACAACGCGGCAATGAGGACGCCTGGGCTCTGGCAAAGATCCTCGCCGGCGAGCCCACGGTTTATCCCGAAACCTCGGAGCATTTCGTGGCGCCCATGCTGGGATTGAATGAGCTGGGCGGCATCGACTACAAGAAAGGCTGCTACATCGGCCAGGAAGTCATTGCCCGGGCCCATTACCGGGGAGGCGTGAAGCGCCATATGGTCAGGGCGGAATGCGAGACCACTTCGATGCTCAAGCCCGGTATGGATATCCATGACGTGGAGCAGAACTTACCGGTAGCGGAGGTGGTAGATGCGCGGATGGATGAGAGCGGTGTCTGGCGGATGCTGCTGGTTATCCAGGACGATTTTCGAAACACTGAACTCGTACACGTAGCCAGCGGCTCATCAGTGAAGCTCCACTGACATGGTCATACGAGCGAAAGCTGGTATCCAGATCTAAATCAGTTGCTCGGGAACCTTATTTTGGATCTGGATTCCTGCTTTCGCAGGAATGACGGGAAAGGGAACGACTACTTACGATGCATTGCGAGAGCATAGAAACTATCCGTGCCATGCTTGTGGGTGAGCAAGCGTAATGAGCCATCTTCACCGTAAGCATCCGTCAGCTTCACGCCCTGCCTTGCAAGAATCCCTGAAGCAGAAATCACCTCGAATTCAGGATGCGCGGCGAGAAAAGCCCCCGTGATGGCGCCGTTCTCCTCTTCCAGCAAGCTGCATGTGGCATAGACCAGCCGGCCGTCGGGTCTCACCAGCTTCGCCACCGCTTCCAAAATAGAAGCCTGAGTCTTGGTCAATACATCGAGATCGATGGACCGCCATTTGATGTCCGGATTGCGGCGTAAAGTCCCGGTACCGGAGCAAGGCGCATCCACCAGCACTGCATCCATCTGCCCTTCAAGTTTCCTGAGAGCAGAGTCATGCTCGTCGCGAATGGCGAAGGACTGGACGTTGTAGGCTCCCGCTCTTGCCAAGCGCGGCTTGAGGCGTTCCAAGCGTTTCGTGGAGATATCGCAGGCATAGAGCACGCCTGTGTTCCCCATCAGGGCGGCCAACTCCAGGGTCTTGCCGCCGGCACCGGCGCAGAAATCAATGACTTTCTCTTTAGGCTTGGCTTCGGTCATGAGTCCCAGGAACTGACTACCCTCATCCTGCAACTCGAACAGTCCTTCCTGGAATGCCTGGGTGTTGAACAGAGGTCCACGCTTGTCCCGCTGCAGGCCCAAGGGCGAATACTTCATAGGCTCGCAGGGATTGCCTTCCTCCGCGAGTCGTTTTGCCAAGCTGTCCCGCTCGGTGCGTAGGGTATTCACCCGGATGCCCACTTGAGCCGGCCGGTTCAAAGCTTCGCTCAAGGCTACCGCTTCAGTTTCACCAAATTGCCGGACCAGCTTCTCCGCCAGCCAATCCGGCATGTTGATCTGAGCACTAAAGAGCATATCTTCCGCCTTGGTAGAGCGGACCCGCATCACAAGCGCATCGGCGTCGCCCTCAAAACCCGCCTCAGCCAGGGCCCGGGCGCTCCAACCGGAATACTTCAATAGATAAGTCGCCACCAGCCAGTAGGCGTGTTTCTCGCCTTTGAGATTCACCGGCAAGCAGGGAGACATGAGAAATTCCAGCTCACCTTTGCGGCGCAGGCAGCCGTAGACCGTCTCGGCTGCGAAGGCACGGTCCTTGGAGCCCATCTGGCGGTGGTTGCGGAAGTACTGATCTATGAGGTGATCGGCAGGAGAACGGGTCTCAGCCAGAATGGCTGCGAGCATCTCAGTCGCTTGGTTAAGGCGCGAACGCCCGTGACGGACCTCGGGCGTCTTCATGGCAGTATCTATTCCGGGCGCATTAAGGGGAAGAGAATCACATCGCGGATGGACGCGGAATCGGTGAACAGCATCACCAAGCGGTCGATGCCGATGCCCTCGCCCGCCGTGGGCGGCATGGCGTATTCCAGGGCGCGCACGTAGTCCGCGTCGTAGAACATGGCTTCCTGGTCGCCGGCGTCCTTCTCCGCCGCCTGGGCGCGGAAACGCTCCGCCTGGTCCTCCGGGTCGTTAAGCTCCGAGAAGCCGTTGGCGAGCTCCCGCCCGCCTACGTAGAACTCGAAGCGGTCCACCAGGAAGGGGTCGCTGTCCTTCTTGCGGGACAGCGGCGAGACCTCTACCGGGTAATCGATGATGAAGGTGGGCTGCTTGAGCTGCGGCTCCACGGTGTGCTCGAAGAGGGTGAACTGCAGCTTGCCCGCACCCCAGGACTTCTTCACCGGGACCTTGTGCTTGGTGCAAACCTCTTGCAGATACTTCACGTCGCGAATCTTGGTCTTGTCCAGCTTGTTCGCTTCCACGATGGCCTGCTCGATGGAGAGTCGCTTGAAAGGTGGGCCGAAGTCGTAGGTCTCTCCCTGGTAGCTCAGCTGAGTGCCGCCCTTCAAGGCAGAGGCGAGGCTGCGCAGCAGATTCTCGGTCAAGTCCATCAGGTCCACGTAGGTGGCGTAGGCCTGGTAGAACTCCATCATGGTGAACTCGGGGTTGTGCCGCGTGGACACCCCTTCGTTGCGGAAATTGCGGTTGATCTCGAACACCCGCTCGAAGCCGCCCACCACGAGGCGCTTGAGATACAACTCCGGGGCGATGCGCAGGTAGAGCTGTATATCCAGGGTGTTGTGGTGGGTGATGAAGGGACGCGCCGCGGCACCGCCCGGGATGGGCTGCATCATGGGCGTCTCCACTTCGATGTAACGCAGGGCGTTCATGAAATCCCGCACGTGCTGCACGATGCGGGTGCGGGTGCGGAACACCTCCGCCGACTCCGGGTTCATGATGAGGTCGAGATAGCGCTGGCGGTAGCGGGTTTCGGTATCCGCCAAGCCGTGGAACTTTTCGGGGAGCGGCAGCAGCGACTTGGAGATGAGCCGCAGCTTATCGGCCTTCACCGACAACTCGCCGGTCTTGGTCTTGAACATCACGCCTTCGGCCGCCACGATGTCCCCCAAGTCCCAGGCCTTGAAGTCCTCGTAGGTCTCGCCCAGCGCGTCCTTCTGCACGAAGAGCTGCAGGCGGCCGGAACTGTCCTGGAGGTGGGCGAAGCTGGCCTTGCCCATGATGCGCTTGCCCATCATGCGTCCGGCGACTTTCACCCGCACCTTCTCCTGTTCGAGCGATTCGGGGCTGCGGTTGCCGTAGAGGCCGTGCAGGTCCGCCGCCAGGGCGTCCCGGTGCACGTCATTGGGGAAGGCCTGGCCTTTCTCGCGCAACTTCGCGAGCTTCTCTTTCCGTAGTTGGATGATGGAATTTCGGTCTTGGTCTTCTTGGTCTGCCATGTTTTTCCCCGGCAGGGCCTATAGGCCCTGCTTCAATGAAGCTTCGATGAACCCGTCCAGGTCGCCGTCCAGTATCTTCTGCGGATCGCCCACTTCATAGTTGGTCCGCAGGTCCTTGATGCGGGACTGGTCCAGCACATAGGAGCGGATCTGGCTGCCCCAGCCGATGTCCGCCTTGCTGTCCTCCAGCTTCTGCTGGGCCTCGCGGCGCTTCTGCATCTCCATCTCGTACATCTTGGCCTTGAGCATCTTCATGGCCGTGGAGCGGTTCTTGTGCTGGGAGCGCTCGCTCTGACAGGCCACCACGATGCCCGTGGGGATGTGGGTGATGCGGATGGCGGAATCGGTCTTGTTGACGTGCTGGCCACCGGCGCCCTGGGAGCGGTAGGTATCCACCCGCAGGTCCGCCGGGTTGATGTCGATCTCGATCTCGTCGTCCACCTCCGGCGAGACGAACACCGCCGCAAAGGAGGTATGGCGACGGGCGTTGGAGTCGAAGGGCGACTTGCGCACCAGGCGGTGGACGCCGGTCTCGGTGCGCAGCCAGCCATAGGCGTAAGGCCCCTCGTAGCGGATGGTGGCGCTCTTGATGCCCGCCACTTCGCCCGGGGAGGCTTCCACCAGCTCGGTCTTGAAGCCGCGGCGCTCGCCCCAGCGCAGGTACATGCGCAGCAGCATGTTGGCCCAGTCCTGGGCCTCGGTGCCGCCGGAACCGGCCTGGATGTCCAGGAAGGCGTTGTGGGAGTCCATCTCGCCGGAGAACATGCGTCGGAACTCCATGTCCGCCACCACCTGCTCCATGCGATCCACGTCCGTGGCCACGTCGCCCACCCCGCCGGCGTCGCCCTCCTCGGCCAGCATCTCCAGGAGTTCCCTGGAATCGTTCAAGCCCTGGGCCAGTCTGTCGAGATTGCTGACGAGCTCGTCCAGGCGCGCCCGTTCGCGGCCCAGTTCCTGGGCGCGTTCCGGGTTGTCCCAAACCTTGGGATTTTCTAATTCGCGGTTGACTTCTTGGAGGCGTTCGCGCTTCGAGTCGTACTCAAAGATACCCCCGGAGGGCAGAAGCACGCCCTTGGAGGTCGGTGATTTTGCTGCGGATGGGATTGATTTCCATCCAGATATTTTAACAGACCTAAGCGGGCTCGATGTGCTCGATCAAGAGCTGGAGCCTGCGTTCACCGCGGTATTCGTTCACGTCGGGACGGTAGACGATGTGCACCCGGCAGCAGTCCGCCGGCAACTGCTCGCCCGTCTGGCCGAAGGCGATGGCCTCGCAGCGCCGGTTCCCCCCCGGATGCTCCAGCACCAGCTTGAGATGGCCGCTCCCTACGATGCGCCGGTCCTTGAGAAGAAATTCCCCGTCGAACAGGGGTTCGGGAAATCCCTGGCCCCAAGGACCCGCGTCGCGAAGCAGTTGGGCGGTCTCGAGATCCAATTCCTGTTCCGCCAACTCCCCGTCGGAGTGCAGCACCCGCTCCAGGTCGCCGTCCTTAAGCCAGCGGCGGGCTTCCTGATCGAAGGCCCGGCTGAAGGCTTCCAAGTCGCTGAGCTTGAGGGAGAGCCCCGCCGCCATGGCGTGGCCGCCGAACTTACCCAGGAGCCCCGGGTGGCGGGTGGAAACCGCCTCCAGGGCATCGCGGATGTGCATGCTGGGCACGGAGCGGCCCGAGCCCTTGAGGGTTTGCTCATCCGCCCGGGCGAAGGCGATCACTGGCCGGTGCACCCGGTCCTTCACCTTGGAGGCCACCAGTCCCACCACTCCCTGGTGCCATTCTTCGTGGAACAGGCAAAGACCCACGGGCAGCGAGGGATCGTCTTCCCTAAAGTCCATGCGCTCCACGGCGGCGAGCGCCTCCTGCTGCATCTTCGCTTCGATGTCCCGGCGTTCCTTGTTCAAGGAGTCGAGACGCTGAGCCAGTTCCCGGGCGCGGGTTTCATCGTCCGTCAACAGGCACTCTATCCCCAAGGACATGTCCGTGAGGCGGCCGGCGGCGTTCAAGCGCGGCGCCACGGCGAAGCCGAAATCCGCCGCCGCAGCGCGTCTCAGGTCACGGTTGCCCGCCTCCATGAGGGCGCGGATGCCGGGAATGCAGCGGCCGGCACGCAGGCGGCGCAGGCCCTCCGCCACCAGGCGGCGGTTGTTCTGGTCCAGCGGCACCATGTCCGCCACGGTCCCAAGGGCCACGAGATCCAGGTGCTCGGCCAGATTGGGTTCCGGGATGCCCTGGGACTTGAACCAGTCCGTCTCCCGCAGGTGCGCCCGCAGTGCCGTGAGGAGATAAAACACCACGCCGACTCCCGCCAGCGACTTGCTGGGGAAAGCATCGCCCGGCAGGTTGGGATTGAGGATGGCGTCGGCCCGGGGCAGCGTGGCGCCCGGCAGGTGATGGTCCGTCACCAGCACCTTCATGCCCCGCGTCCGCGCCGCCTCCACCCCTGCATGGCTGGAGATGCCGTTATCCACGGTGATGATGAGCTCGGGATCGCGTCCCGCCGCCAGCGCCACGATCTCGGGCGTGAGCCCGTAGCCGTATTCGAAGCGGTTCGGGACCAGATAATCCGCGTGGGCGGCGCCGAAGCGGCGCAGTACCCGCACCAGGAGCGCGGAGCTGGTGGCGCCGTCCGCGTCGAAATCCCCCACCACCAGGATGCGGACCTGGCGCTCAAGCGCCCCGGCCAGCAGTTCCACCGCCGCCGGCATGCCGCCGAGTTGGCGGTAATCGGCCAGTCCGGAGAGAGCGAGATCCAGGTCCGCGGCATTGTGCAGGCCGCGGGCGGCATAAACGCGGCGCAGCAGCGCGGGAAGAGTCTCGGGCAAACCCGCGCCATCCCCTGGAGGCCGCCGCTCGATGCGCGGCCCACTCACGCGCTCAGCCTCGCTCCGAAACGCCAGAAACGGCGCGCCGCGGCTCCGTTCAGACGGAACATCCCCAAGCCCCCGAGATACATGTCCAGGCCCTCGATATGTCCGCGCTTCAGGCTCGAGAGCAGGGACCGGAAACAGGTGCGTTCCAGCGCGGGCAGGTCCGTACCCTCGAAGGCCATGAGCACGTCCACGCCGCTGCCGAGGGCGGGCGGCTGCAGGGTCGCGCCGGACCAGCGCGCCAGACCCTTGACCATCAGCAGGTCCGTGACGATCTGTGCCGGCTTGCGGCCACTGTTGGGAGGCAGCACGCCGCCGCCCCAGAACCACAGGCTATTGATGAGGGGATGGCCCGCCGCGTCCCGCGCGCGGTTCACGGGATGCTCGTGGAAGAGCATTTGGGTCTCGTTCATGAGCTGCTTCAAGCCTCCGGCGTGCCGCCCCTCCGGCATGGCGTTCAACACCGGACCGCCCGCGAGACCCTGCGGGTCCTGGGTCACCACGTCCAGGGGCGCCGGACTGCGCAGATAGCCGCGGGCATGATGGGGGAACTCCAAGTGCCAGCCTTCGGCGCCGTACATGCGGTTGAAGGCTTCGGCCAGCGCCGAGGCTTCGCCGGGCTTCACCTGCAACAGGGTCTCGGGCATGAGCACCAGCCTGTCCCGGTCCGGCGCCAGGTGCACCGGATCGGCCCGCAGCCAATAGGCTTCGTCAGGCCGGCCGCCGTCTGCCAGGCGCGTGAACGGCGCCTCGCTGAGCACCGCCGGCATCAAGCCGAAGAGCGGGGCCAGGAACTCCTTGGGCTCCACGTCCGGCAAGCGCACGCTCCGCGCCACGAGGCGCTCCAGCGCCGGCAAGCGCGGACGGCCCGCGGCCTCGAAGCTGCGGCGGAAATTGGGAATGTAGAGGCTGGATGGCATAGGATGGCCGCATTATGCCGTTTCCCGCCCCACACCGCCCATGAAGATCGCCAAGGAAGCCACCGGCCGCGACACGAAGGTGATACGCGCCTACGCCCCCGGCCGCATCAACGTGAGCGAAACCCTGCTCACCCGGAGCTTCATCCTCGCGGCGGACAGGGTGGTCGAGGATTGGCCGCCACAGCGTTTCGAGGAGTTGAAGGCCGAACACCTGGAGGCGGCGCTTGCCCTGGAGCCGGAAATCCTCATCATCGGCACCGGCGCCGCCCAGCGCTTCCTGGCGCCGGAACTCATGGCGGCCTTGAGCCGGGCCGGCATGGGACTGGAAGTGATGGATACGGCGGCAGCCTGCCGGACTTATAACGTGCTATTGAGCGAAGACAGAAAGGTCGTCGCCGCGCTCTTCATGATTTGATTCACTCGAAGAGCGAATCTTCCGAAAGGCCTTCGCTTTCCAATATCTGCCGCAGGCGCTTCAGGGCGTCCATCTGAATCTGCCGCACCCGCTCACGGGTGACGCCGATGGCATTGCCCACGTCCTCCAGGGTGCCCTTCTCGCAGCCGTTCAGGCCGAAACGCCGCTCCACCACCTGGCGCTGTTTTTCGTTCAGGCGCGACAACCATTTGTCGATGATGATCTGCATGTCCGCGTCCTGCAGCAGGCGCGAGGGATCGGTGTTGTTCTCGTCGGGAATGGCATCCAAGAGCAGGCGATCGCCGTCGCGGCTGATGGGCGAATCCACCGAGGCGACGCGCTCATTGAGCCCCAGAAGACGCTTCACGTCCTCCGGCGACTTGTCCATGACCGCGGCGATTTCCTCGGCGGTGGCGTCCCGGTCCAGTTCGTTGGAGAGCTTGCGCGCCGCCCGAAGGTACAGGTTCAGTTCTTTGATGACGTGGATGGGCAGGCGGATAGTGCGAGTCTGGTTCATGATGGCCCGCTCGATGGTCTGGCGGATCCACCAGGTGGCGTAGGTGGAGAAGCGGAAACCACGCTCCGGGTCGAATTTCTCTACGGCGTGGATGAGGCCGAGATTGCCCTCTTCGATCAGGTCCAGGAGCGGCAGGCCGCGGTTGATGTACTTGCGGGCGATCTTCACTACCAGGCGCAGGTTGCTCTCGATCATGCGCCGGCGGGCGGAAGCGTCGCCGCGCAAGGCCAGACGACCGAAATAGACCTCTTCCTCGGCAGTCAGGAGCGGGGAATAACCGATCTCGGAAAGATACATGCGGGTGGCGTCGAGCTGGGCCTCGCCGAACACCGGAGCCGGCTCCTGTTCGCCCGCGCGTGGCTCCTCCCCCTCCGCTTCGTCCTCCGCTTCCGCCTCCAGCGGCTCAGCTTCCTCCCCGTCTTCATCGGCGATGAGTTCCCGTTCCGAGGGCGCCTCTTCCGCCTCGGCTTCCAGCAGGACTTCCTCTTCCCGCGGACCCTTTACTTCGCGGCTCACGCAAATCCCCCAGTCAAACGGGGCGTTAAGGACGGCTGCATAACCTCAATCTTGCCCACGACTCCGCCTCGAGCGCAAGTCTAGCGCTTCGGCAGGTAGCTTAAGGGATCCACCGGATTCCCGTCGTAGCGGATCTCGAAATGCAGCACTGGCCGGGCGTCGCGGCCCAGGCCCATGACAGCGATGCGATCCCCGACGCGCACGTTCTCGCCCTCCTTCACCAGCAGCTCGTCATTGTCGGCGTAGGCGGACAAGAGCGTCTCGCTGTTCTTGACGATGATGAGCTTGCCGTAGCCGATGATGCCGCTGCCGGCATACACCACCCTACCCCCCGCGGCGGCGTGGATCTCTGTGCCGCGCGGCGCGGTGATGTCGATGCCCTTGGCGAGACGGCTGCCGGGATGGAACTCACGCACCACCTCCCCATCCACCGGCCAAGTCCATTGCAACGGACCGGACGCTGGCGCGGCGGCGCTCGCTGCGCCAGCGTGTGTCACGGGCGTGACAGCAGGCTTATGCAGAGCCGAAGCCGGCGCCGTGAGCACCAGCTTGTCACCGGGATGAATGCGGAAATCGGCACCGAGCCGGTTCCAGGTGGCCACGTCGTGGTAATCCAGGCCAAAACGCCAGGCGATGGCGTAGACGTCGTCACCGGGCTTCACGGTGTAAGACCTGGGCGCAGCCTCCGTGGGCGGCGCATCCTGCGGGGAATTCCACTGCAAGGCGCCGGCGCAGGCGGTGAGGCCGAGCAACAGGGTAAGCGTCACAAGGCGTTTCACTCCAGGCCTCCCAGCAGGGGCACAAACACCACCTTGTCCAGCACTTCCCGGTCATAGCGCTCCGCGTCGCGGCGGGTGACGAGCATGAGGTCCTGGCTGCCGCCCGGACCCACGGGGATCACCATGCGCCCGCCTACCGCGAGCTGCTCCAGGAGCGGCTTCGGCACCTCCTCCGGCGCGGCGGTGACGACGATGCCGTCGTAAGGCGCGTGCTGGGGCCAGCCCCAACCGCCGTCCGTGTGCCGGAAAAATACGTTGCGGATGCTGATGGCCGCAAGGGTCTCCCGTGCGCGCTGCGACAAGGCCTGGATGCGCTCCACGGTGTACACGCGCTTCACCAGAGAGGCAAGGATCGCCGTCTGGTAGCCGCAGCCCGTACCCACTTCCAGTACGTTCTCCAGCGGTCCCGCGGCGATCAAGGCCTCGGTCATGCGTGCGACGATGTAAGGCTGGGAGATGGTCTGGCCGAGACCGATGGGCAGGGCCGTATCCTCGTAGGCGCGGCTCGCCAGGGCCTCGTCCACGAACAGGTGCCGCGGTGTCGAACGGATGAGCGCCAGCACGCGCGCGTCCCGGATGCCCTGCTCCTTCAAGCGCGCCACCAGCCGGTCGCGGGTGCGCGCCGAGGTCATGCCGATGCCGCGGGCGGGGCCGGCGGTCATGCCAGCCCCATCCCCTGCAGCCACTGGGAGAGATTGTCGAGGGCGGTGTAACGCGTGAGGTCTATCTGGATGGGCGTCACCGAAATGCAGCAGCGCTTGATGGCGTTGAAATCCGTGCCCGGCCCCGCATCCTGCTCCGCGCCCGGCGGGCCGATCCAGTACAGGGGACGGCCGCGCGGATCCTGGTCCTTCATGACCGGCTCGGAACGGTGGCGGTGGCCGAGGCGCGTAGCCTCCACCCCCTCGATGCGTTCCCAGGGCAGGTCCGGGACGTTCACGTTGAGGATGGTGTCCGCCGGAAGCGGATGGGACTGCAGGCGCTTCACCAGATCTCCGGCGAAGCGCGCCGCGGTGTCGAAGTGTCTCGGCGTCGGCGCGTCCATGACCAGGGACACGGCCACAGCCGGGAAGCCCAGGAAGCGTCCTTCCATGGCGGCCGCCACCGTTCCGGAATAGAGCACGTCGTCTCCCAGGTTGGCGCCGGCGTTGATGCCGGAGACCACCATGTCCGGCGCCTCATCGAGGAGCCCGGTGATGGCGAGGTGCACGCAGTCGGTGGGAGTGCCGTCCACGCAGATGACGCCCGGGGTGTCGTGGTGCAGACGCAGGGGGGCATCCAAGGTCAGGGAATTGCTGGCGCCGCTGCGGTTCCGGTCCGGGGCCACGATGGTGACGGCCGCGAAGGCCTTCAGCGCCTCCGCCAGCCGGTGCAGGCCCTCGGCCCGGCAACCGTCGTCATTGCTCAGCAAGATCCTCAAGAACCGCCCCAGTCACGCATGCTTTATGATGCCTAGGATACTGTAAAAACCGGCCTCTCCCATGCGCGGCAAGCACGAACCCAGCGAAGAAGACCGCCGACTCTTCCGCGACTCGATGAAGGGCGTAAAGCCGCTACGCGCCAAGAAAAAGACGCCGGTGCGCCGGCCCAAGCCCCCACCCAAGGCGCGGTTTTCCGACGCCGAGAAGCGCGCCGTACTGGAGGAAAGCCTGAGGCTCGACCTGCAGGACGGCGACGTCTTCAGCGGCGAAGACTTGTGGTACGCCAGGGCGGGCGTGCAGCACGCCCTGATGCGCAAGCTCCGGCGCGGCCAGTTCAGCCCCCGCGCGGAGCTGGACTTGCACGGCCTGCGCAGCGAGGATGCTCGCGTGGCCGTGGCGGAGTTCCTCTACGAGACGGCACAGCGGGGCTGGCGTTGCGTGCGCATCATCCACGGCAAGGGACTCGGCTCGGGCCCCAAGGGGCCGGTGATCAAGCAGAAGCTCGGCGGCTGGCTGCGCCAGCGCAAGGAAGTCCTGGCGTTTTGCTCTGCGAGACCTGTCGATGGCGGCAGTGGCGCGCTCTACGTGTTGCTTGGCAAGACTTGATTACTTCTTCTTCGTCGCCAACTGCGCCACCAAGTCTTTCAGCACACGCTGGGTCTCCTCGCTGAACCACACTGCGGTCATTTCCTTGAGGGTGGTGGGCCCGAGAGCGTCGAACAGGCCGGCATAATCTTCGCGGAGCGTATCCCGCGTCGCGTACAAAGCCGCCTGCGGAAGCTTCAGGACCTCCCGGCACCATTCCAGGGCCTTGGGCACCACCTCTTCCGGGGCGACGACCTGATCGATCAATCCCACCGCCAGTGCCTCCTCGGGCGGCACCAGGAGACCCCGCACCGCGAGACGCTCCGCCTGCCGCCGCCCCACCAGGCGCTTGAGGCCCGCGAGGATCACCCGCGGCACGGGCAGGCCCACCTGCACTTCGTTGAGGCCGATCTTGAACTTGCCCTGCGCTGCGATGCGATGGTCGCAGAAGATGGCGATCACGGCGCCGCCCGCCGGACTGTGGCCGGTGATGGCCGCCACGGTCGGGATGGGCGAGGTGGCCACGCTCTTCAGCATGGCGAAGAAATCTTCCCAGAAGCGCTCCATGGCGGCGCGGTCGAGGCCCAGGAGGTAAGGCACGTCCAGGCCGGCGGAATACATACCGGCGGTGCCGGAAATCACCAGGGCCTTCGCACCCTGTTTGGGCGCGGCCTCGATGGCGGCATTCAATTCCCGAACCAGCGGATGGTGCAGCGCGTTCACCGGCGGGCGGGCGAGCCGAAGCTCGATGATATCGTCATGCTCAATCTTGGTCAGCATCAGCTTCGGCTCTCCAGTTCGGAGCTGAAAAATCCATCCCAGGATTTTTCAGCATCGGCGGTCCGGCGCATGTACGTGCCGCCTCCGCCGAATCAAGCGCAGACGTGCTTGATTCGCGTGCGGTGCATCCCTGCACCGCATCAATCCGCCATATCTTCGATATCTTCTCGCATATCTATCAATTCCCGGAGCACAGTAGTGGCATAGGCCCCCGCCGGCACGAAGAATTTCAGCACCAGGGTGTCCGCTTCCACTTTCCAAGCGAAGTCGCGCACCGGCAGCCGCAGACTGCGCCGCGCCGGTTCCAGTTTGAGGCTTTCGAGCCCCGCGGCCATGACGGGATACCGCGCCGCCGCCTGCTTCTCCCATTCCAAGGCTTTGCCACTGCTCATGGGCTCGCCGCGGCCCCAGAGGGGGCCGGTGGGATGTAAGTCACCGGACGCGATGCGGGCCGGCAGTGCCACGTCATCTACCGTGGCGCGGAACACGCTGTGGCTGCCATCCAACATGAGCACCTCGCCGGGCAGGAGTTTGTCCCAGTTTGCGGCCTGCACGCGCGCCGAGAGAAGGTCGTTGAAGATGAGGCTCCGGGCGGCGGACAGCAACAGGCTGAACAAGCGCCGGTCGTGGACGCGCAGCCTACCGGAAAGCGCCGCTTCGGCTTTCTCGATATTCGCGGCACCGCGTCCGAAGCGTTGCACGCCGAAATAATTGGGCACGCCCCGCTCCCGGACGGCCTCGAGCCTGGACGCGAGGGTCGCCGGGTCCACGCTGAGGTCCCGCAGCACCAGGCAGAAGCGGTTTCCCTGCAAGGCACCGGTCTTGAGCTTGCGCCGGTGACGCGCGGACTTGAGGACGCGGAATTCGCCTGCGGGCAGCGCCTGCCAGTCGGGCTCGGGCCGGCGGTCGAGATTCAGGGTGAAATGCTGCAGCGTGACCGCGTGGCGGTCCTTGAGCCCCGCGTAACCCACTTCCCGGGCCGGTATCCCGGCGAGGCGCGCCAACTGCTCTACCACCCAGCGGGTGTTGGCGCCGCGCTTCTCGACGGTGAGCATCACGTGGGGCCCCTCGCCATCGGCCGCGTAGCCCAAGACCTCCTCGACGCGGAAATCTTCCGGCGTCCCGCGGATGCGCGCACGGGCGGCGACGGGGCCGTGGGCCCGGGCCCAATCCGGAAGATTGGAAGCCATGCCCTAGCCGATTTCTTCCAGCAAGGCCACGGCCAACGCGGCCAGGCCTTCGCCACGGCCGATGAAGCCCAGACCCTCGCCGGTGGTGGCCT
>Ga0126373_10001692_pt1 | contig 15858 bp, 14 predicted proteins | sample PanSoiMetPlot_11_FD_92545 | JGI IMG/M metagenome (GOLD analysis project Ga0126373, IMG submission 92545) | Tropical forest soil microbial communities from Panama - MetaG Plot_11 | ecosystem: Environmental > Terrestrial > Soil > Tropical forest > Bulk soil | place: Panama | collected 2016-02-17 | reverse complement strand
GCGCGCTGCTGATCACCCTGCCGGCGATCAGCCTCCCGTCCATGGTGATGGTCGGCCGTGCCATGTCCTGGCGGATCACGCTGGCGATGGCAGCCGCGGTAGCGGCCGCCGGCCTGCTAGCGGGACTCCTCGTCTGGCTCCTCACCTAACCGGCAGGGACACCGATCGGCCGCAATCAGCAGGGATCACGAACCGTATTGGCCGTTTTGCGGGATTCCGACTGCGGCTCAACTGGCCGGGCGGCGTATTAAAGGAGGCCGCTGGCAATGGCTATGCCCACGGCGATGAGGACCAGGCCGCCGGTCAACTCGCCCCGCTCGCCGGTCTTGGTGCCGAGCCTGTCCCCGAGTTCCAGCCCGGCCAGGGACAAGATGACGCTGACGGCACCGATGGTGACCGCGGCTGCGGCGAGGTTGACGTGGTAGGCACCCAGCGCGAAGCCGACCGCGAGATTGTCGATGCTCAGCGCGATTCCGGTGACCAGCAGCCTCCCGGTGCGCGGCTTGTCGTCTTCCGCCGTTGCCGCTTGCTGGCCTTCGGCCGGGCCGCGGATGGATTGCAGCACCGCATACGAGCCGGTCGCGATCAGCAACGCGGCGCCGATCCAGTGGGCGGCGCTGCCCAGCGCGCGGGCCAGGCTGTGGCCGAGCAGCAGGCCCAGGATCGGCATGCCCGCCTCGAACGCACCGAAGATAAGGCCTACCCGCAGCCGGGTTCCCGCATCGACCCCGGCCACCCCGATGCCGATCGCGGCGGCAAAGTTAGACAGGCCGAGGGAAAGCGCCACGAGCAGGAGAGCGAGCATTTCAGGCCGGCGCTGCCCGGGTCGTCCAGGTGAAGCTGCCTGCCTCGGGGAGGCGGCGTGAGATCTGCCCGGCGACCAGGCGGCCCAGCGCATCGGCGTCTTTGGCGGGTAGCCCGGGGTCTACCCAGCCCTCGATTTCGACGCGGAGGGTCCGGCCCGTCCAGCGGGCCCGGGCGTGTGCGTGGATGACGCCGGGAACCGACCCCGCGGCGGCTTCTGCCTTGGCGATGACTTCCGGATCTATGCCGTCCGCCAGCCGGTGCACCACATCCTTGGTGACCTCGTACCCGACGTGACAGATGAAGGCCGTCACGATCAGCCCGGCGAGCGGATCGCCCCAGGGCAGGCCCGATGCGACGGCGACCAGGCCGGCAAGCGCTCCGGCCGATGACAGCGCGTCAAGCCAGGAATGCCGGGCGTCGGCGATGAGGGTCGCCGAGTTGATCCTCTTGCCTACCACCAGCTTGTAGCGGGCGACGGCCTGGTTCCCGATGATCCCTACGGCCGCTCCCGCGATTCCGGCCGCGATGTGGGAGGTGTGGCCGTGCTCGATGAGCTTGCGGATGCTCTCAAACCCGGCGAAGGCCGCGCTCGCCCAGATCACTACCGCGATACCCACTCCCGCCAGGTCCTCGGCGCGTTCCATCCCGTAGGGATACTTCTCCGTTGGCGCCCGCCGCGACAGGCGGAATCCGAGGAAGACCACGGCGCTGGTGGACACATCTGACAGGTTGTGGATCGCGTCGCCCAGCAGCCCGACCGACCCGGTCAGGATGGCTAGCAGCAGCTCGACCAGGCCGGTGGCAGCAAGTCCTAGCGCGCTGACGGCAACCGCGCGGTTCGCCTGCCGGCGCTCGCCGGCGTCGTCACGGCCGTGCCCGAGCGGGAAAGCGGCGGCCGGGTCCCGGTGCCCAGAGGTCTTGTGCATGGCGCACAGGATAGCCAGGAACACCAGACTGCCCGGTCCTCCCGCAACCCGGACAACGGGAGCACCCGGCAAGAGAATGGCGCCCCGCCTCTCGGGGGACAATCCGAGGCTGTGCCCCCAGGTCAGATTCGGGCGCTGCCAGCAGGGATCACGAAACGTGTCGAACGCTTCCGCCGGACTCCGAGCGCGGCCATCACGTACCACGCGGCAGGCAGCTATACCTTTACCCGCAGCGTTGCGGCAGTGGTCTAGACCTTTCCGCACCGATGTTTGCTCCATGTTTGCTCGGATGCCCCGGTACGGGCCGGCCGGACGCGGTACTCATGTCACTTCGGCTCGCTGGGTTGCGGTACAGCTCCGCATGTCATAACATTCCTGTGACTCAAGTTTTCAAGAAAGTACCTCTGAGCAGCGGACTCTTAATCCGCGGGTTCGGGGTTCAAGTCCCTGGCGGCGCACCCGGTCTGACCTGGGATTATATCGGTTCCAGGTCATTTTCTTGTGCCCGATTTGCCCGGTTGCTGGCTCCGTGCTCGCTCGCGTGTTTTCCGGCCCGCCGGGCATGGCTGTCAATTCTGGGTCGAATTAGTCTCAGCCAGCACGGATCGACACCTGCACCGACGTTACGCATTGTAATGAATGCAGGCAGGAGGCTTGACGAGGAACCACAATGCTCCTCGGGCTGCACCTGACGGTCCATGTGGACTATCTGGCTGGTTCCAGCTGACTCGAATCAGCGGGTGCCTCGCGGCCGTCGGCATCTTGCCCGCGTACGCGACGTTCTGACGTTCCGCCAGGACTGTGGTGCCCTCGTGGGGCCCTGCCGAAGCACTGTTGGGGTAGCCAGAGGTATATCCCAGGTATATTTTCTCCCTGACCTGCAGCTATCCGGTTCGTCCGGGAACGTGCCGGCGGCCATGAGAATCTGGCGGCCCGCCAGCCGGACCGTCGAAGGTGGCTAGCGGGATGTGGCCGTATGATGTGTCGAGCGGGCCGAGCACGTCAGGTGCAGCGATTCGCTATCGCGTCGGCTCACCGGGAGAAATCGGGGTTCGAGTCCCCAACGCCTACGTGGGCGTCTCGTTCAATTGGCAGGACGCTCCCTCTTCCTCCGCCCCGCTTGCCGGATCACCGATCCGGCAGCGGGGCGGAGGACTTTCTCCCCGCGCCGATGCCGTATCGCCTGTCAGGGCCGGTCCCACCCAGTGGAGGTGGGACTCGTCAGCCTGGTCACGTGCCATCCTTCCCGGGTACCGCCGCGCAGCTTTCCTAGCACCGCCTCCTGGCGGGCAGCCAGGCGGGCGATGACGTCGATCGCCGGCAGAGCGGCTTGTCCCGGGGTGCCTTTGGCCTCGTGCTGGTACCAGTTGCCCAGGAACTCCAGCGTCAGGTCCACCAGGGCACGGCCGGCATGGACGTCCAGGAGGTCGGTCGCGGATGCGAACCGGCCATCGTGCAAGGCGGTGTTCCGTGTCACGTACAGCCAGTCGAGGATCCTCTTGAACCGGTTCGCGGTCTCCTCGATCCATGCGGCAAGAGAGGTGGGGTCGGCCAGCATAGCGCGCCAGTAGCGCAGCCGGGCCGCAGTCTCCCCGTTGAGGAAGCCCATGAGGGCAGCCAGGGCCTCGGCGGCCGTGCACAGTGCCGGTTCCGCGCCGGCAAGCGGCTCGAACGCGTCCAGCCAACGGTCCGGCTTGCGCAGCAACCCGTCGTCACCGACCCCGGTCCAGGCGTCCAGCGCCGTGAGGTGTGCCTCGGCTTTCAGTGCCTCTTCGAGCGCGGCGCGCCGACCGGGCTCGGCGGCCCGTGCCGTCGCCGCCTTCTGCGCCAGACCTGCCGCGTGATCGCCCGCGGCCCTCCGGGCAGCAGCCTCCAGTCCGTTGGCCATGGCCTGCGCGTCGCGGTGTGCTGCGCGTGCGGCCCTCACCTCGGCCGCCACTGCGGTGCGCGTCCGTTGGTGCAGGTCGACGACCTGCTGGCGGGCGGCCTGGAGGCTCAGGGCCCGCGCCAGCTTGTCCTTGCTCTTGGGCTTCACCTCCAGCGCCTCAAGTGCGGCCCAGCACAACCCGGCGGCTGTCGTAGGCGCTTCGATTACCCGGGCGATGTGGGCGGTGCGCAGGCTCTCGCGCAGCGCGGGCGGCCAGCCTGTGGTCAGTGGCCGCACCGGGCCCGTCCCCAGGGCGGGTACCGCAAGCCGCAGCGCCCGGTCCGAGGCTGGGTCGTAGGCGAGCGTCTCGGGACGCAACCGGATCTCTGCGGTCCGCTGGCCCGCCACATACTGGTCGAGCGACTCCGAAGCCCGTCGCCGGCCCAGCAGTGCGGCACCGCCCAGGTCGCGGGCACGAACGTTGAAGGTCAGCAGGACCTGGCCGCCTGCTTGGTCCCGGGACCATTCGCGGCGTGCGTCAGATGCCTTCCTGGCCATCTCGCCAAGTTCCTTGAGGTCGGACGCGCATCCACCCCACCCCGCCACGGGCTCGCCGGGAGAGCTTCCCATCGCTGCACAGGCCGGGCCCATCAGCCCTTCCAGCCAATCCAGTCTGGAGGGGCCTTCGACGACCACGGCCACGCGGAAGTCACGCTCTGCCGGGAGCAGCACGTTCAGCAGCTGGTCGGCTTCGAGACTTCCTCTGTGCAGCGCGGTGCGCACCTCGGCGTTGAGCAAGTAATGCTGACGGCCTTCCATGATGCACATGGCAGCCATCTCGAGCGCGAGTCGTTGTGCAGTGGCCTCTGCCACAGGGTCCCGCCATGCCTCTGCGAATCGGTCTACGACGGCTGCGCGCACGTCGGCCCTCATAGCCGCCACACGCACGGCCTTCGCCCCGCAGTCCGCCGGGCTGGTCACTCCCGCCGTACCGCCTGCCTTGATCGAATCCAATGCGCTGACTGCCCAGTCGAGCCGGCCTGCCGGCATGTGGGGCCGGACCGCATTCAGTGCTTCGAGCGCGGCCTCGACCAAGCTGAGCGCGTCTTTCGGATACGGCTGCGCTTTCGCCCGGCCCGGCCGTGCCCGCGACTCCAGGGCAGAATGCGCCCGGGCAATCGCGGCAACCCCAGTCGGCTCACTGCTGGCATGCAGGGTCAGTACCGCATCAGGAGCGCTGGCCGCCAGCACAGCCTCCAGCAGGGCCCGTTGGCCGTCGCGGAGACCAGCCTGCCCGCACAGCCGGATCAACTCGCTTTCAGCGCTCACCAGTGACATGCCGTGACTCTATAAGCAGGTACCTGTCCTGTTGGCCGCAGCGAATCCCGCCATGCCGCGCCTGCGGCTCGGATCACCGGGTCAGTTCGTCGGTCACCGTAACTGCACACCTCGAATGAGTCCAGCACGGCGGGACACCGCAGAGGTCTTCACGCCCAGGTTGTGATAGCGCTAGTCAGTCGGCGGCGGCAGGGCCTCGTCGAGCGATGGTGCGGCTTTCTCCTCAAGAGCTTTCCGTACCGCTGTGCGGAGCGCGCGAAGGCGCTGCGGTGCATTCCCGATGCACCCCTTGATGGTGTCGTCGTCGGCTGCATCTATCTGCTCTGGAGTCTTGAGTCCTGCGCCTACAAGAGAGAGGTAGTGTTCGCGGGTCAGGTCGGCACCGGCCAGGGCGAGCGGTACCAGGCCGGCCGGGATACCGAGTTCGAGTTGGACGGGCAAGAGTTCCCCCAGCCGCCCCAGGTCGGCAGTCGGGTGGATGACCATGGCCATGTCGATGATCACCCCCACCACGTCCTGGGTTCGCGAGGCCACCGCCCGGATCGGGCCGATCGAGTCCTTGTCCTTCCAGTGCTGCATCACGATGCGCTCCAGCTGCGCGGACGGGGTGCCGTTCATCCAGAGCAGGCAGGCGACCGCCTTCTTGGCCCGGGCGGCCGATACTTCGGCAGTGGTGTTCCTGAGCGCCAACAAGGCTGTCTGAGCGGCCCCCTGCCGGGCAAGTCCGCTCGCGAACGTGGCGATCTCCCGCTGGACGCCCTTGTGGTTGATGGTCAGGCGCGTGTTGTCGAGTTCCGCGGTCAGCTGGGCGGTGGCGATGATCGTGGCCCGGTTGAGCTGCTGCGGCTGGAGTCCGCGGAGGACTCTCGCCACGGCGACGGCCGATCGGACCGCCAGGCCGCTTTCGGCTACCACCGTGCCGAGCGGTGTCAGGTGCAGGCCTCTTTCGTTTTCCTCAACGAACTGTGCGCGTTGCAGCTCGGCCAGGACCGCGGCGACCTTGGTGGGCTCAAAGGCATCGCTGCTGCCCGTCAGGCGGTTCTGGTGGGCGGCGAAGCTGTTCGCAAGGACGGCAACCACGTCATCCCCAGACAGGGCATCGTCCGTGCCGATCTGCTGCGAGGCCACGGCGACCACTCGCAAGACGAGCGTGTAGGTGTCGGCGCCGGGATCGAGCAAGGTGGAGCGGATGTTCTCCGGGGTGCCGTTGACGTACTCGGTCCAGAAGTAGTTGGCATCCCCGTGCGAGAGGGCCAGCACGATGGCCCGGCCGCGATCGGTCAGGCCGAGCCGCCCGGCCCGCCCGGCGATGTTCTTGTACTCGGCCACCCTGTATGGCTTGAAGGTGCGCGCTCCCGAGCGGCGGCGCAGCTCAGGAATGACGACGGTCTCGGCGGGCATGTTGACGCCCTGGGCCAGAGTGGTCGTGGCCACCATGACCCGGATCTTGCTGTCCGGTTCGCGGAACGCATCCTCGATGACGCGGCGCTCGTCGCGGTTGAGATCCGAGATGTGGAAGGCGACACCGCCCTGAAGGCATCGCCGGAGCTGCTGGCTGGCGATGCTGGGATCGCCGGTCGGAAGTGCATCGAGGGCATCCTGAGCGGGCGGCAGGCCGAGGTTTCTCGCCAGATACAGGGCGGCGCCCCGGGTCTCGCCCCTGATGGCGCGGATAACGATGACCTGCTGGCCTTGGCCGACCAGTTTCTTGGCGAGCGGGATCAAGAGCGTCTGCGCAGTGGCGTACATGCTCGGCTGCGGCGGGATGAGCTGTTCGCCGTGCTCGGCACCGTCTATGTCGCGGTAGCGGTAGGTGCCAGTGAGATCCAGAACGCCCTCATCCAGGGGCACAGGGCGCTTAGCCCGCTGTAGCAGGTGCGCATCCAGCCAAGTGTCGAGGCCGCCGAGATCCCCGAGGACGGCGCTGAGCGCGATGAGCTGCGGCTCGATGCCCAGCGCCCGTCGGCTCCTGATGAGCGTCAGCAGGAACTCCAGCTCCGGGCCGCGGTTCGGATCGACGACGGTCTGCACCTCATCCACCACGATGACCGAGATGATGCGCAGCAGATGCGGATTTGCAAGTGCAAGCCGGGTGAACATCTCGTAGGTGAGCACGGCGATGTCGAACTGACCGCGCAGGAAGGCTGGCACCTGGTCAGCGAAGTCGCCGGTAGCCCGGATGGTGCGCACCCCTATGGGAGCATACAGCCGCTCGAACTTGTCCTGCTGTTCGTTGACCAGCGCCTTGGTGGGCAGCAAGAAGACTGAGCGTCCGCCGTTCTGGGTGGTCTGGAGCGCCGCCAGTTCCCCGATGAGGGTCTTGCCGGAGGATGTCGGCGCCATGACGAGGACACTGCGGCCGTCCAGCAGCCGGGCCTCGTTGATCGCATCCTGCTGGAGCTGGTTGAGCCCATCTAGGTGCGCGGCCCAGCGGTCGAGGACCGGCTCAGGGATGCCATAGCCGCGCAGGCTATGGATGTCCTCCGTGACCGGCGATTTGGCTGGCTCAGGGAACAACGCGATGTAGCGGGCACCGGGCGTGAAGACCGGCCAGATGACCTCACCGTCCCAGCGACCACGCAGCGTCGGCTCCTGCCGGGCGGCGGCCGTCCCGGAGGCGCTTCCCTTGACCCGCTGCGTCACGTACTGCAAGAGCGACAGCAGATTAATGCGGCCATCGCGTGCCACCTCTTCCGGGCCGAGGAAGGCTTGCAGCAGGTGGTACGTCAGGAATCCATGTCCGAGGCGGACATCTTCCCAGGCAGGCTGCTCAGCGGTTGCGGCGGTCAGGATGAGCCGCCCGGTTCCGGCCATCTTGTCCAAGAGCATGTCGGTCGAAAGCGGCAGGCCGCCTGGTCCTCCTCGCGGTGTGAGGGGCGCAGCCAGGACTTTGGCGCCCGCACCGCCGGAGAAACAGCAATCCAGCACGACGAGCAGATGTCTGGCGGGGATGGCGCTCACCATGTCGGTGAGTTCGTCCAATCGCAGCGCCGTGGACGGAAGGTCGTACACGTCGGTGTCGTACGTGATGATCTCGTGGCTATCGCTGCCGTGGCCGGAGAACGCGATGACGACCACGTCATCTGCGGAACTGGCGGTCTGCAGCTCACGGAGTTCTTCGCGGAAGCGGGCGGTGGTGGCGTCCTCGTCGGTAATGAGGTGGCAGTTGTCGCCGTTACCTGCACCGAGATTGTCGGCAAAGAGCGCGTGGAGGGCGGTGGCATCTCGGACGGCGGATGCCAGGTTGTTAATGTCGGCAGAGGCATAGTGATTCACGCCGATAAATAGTCCATGGAACCGCGTGCCTGGCTGACCGCCTGCGCTTGATGACGCCAACTTCGGCTTCTCCTAATTACCTATGCCTAATACCATGCTTTCTGTTTTGGCCAAACAAATATCGCGCTGTTACCGCATGCAGCACCGCACCGCAACGCCAGGACAGGCTGCGCTCATCCACCCGTCGGCAGCGAGGCCCGTCCTGCCCTGCCGGGCAGGTCCCCGCCGCTCGTGACGGACCCTACCACTAGGGTGAGATGTACGTGCCGATGCACGCTTCCGTGGTGTGGTGAGCTGGGAGGATGCTTCTGTTGGCAGCAGCGCTTGCGGTGCGGGGGTGGCGGTCCCTCCCTCATCCCTGCGGGACGTGCGGGTGGTCGAACTGGTCGGACGGTTCAGATTGCGGGGTGTGGCTCTCAATCGGTCTTGTTTGCGGATGTGGCATCAAGGACACCACTGGACTCGGGCTAGACCTCCCCTGATCGATGCCGTCAAGAACGCTGCGGACGGCAAGGAGCGCAGGTAAAGGGCCTCCTTTTGGCTATTCCGAGTCGCCCCCACGCTGGACCAGTGCTTTGCCTCCAAGGACCGCCACGCCCAGCACAACCGCAGCTGCTCCCGCCACGGTCAGCTTCCCGAACATGGCATCCAGGAACCGCTTATTCTCACTATCCTTCTCGAATTCCCGTTTCCCGGTTTCCATGATCTGCTCAATGATGAATTTCTTCTGTTCCCAGGTTAGGTCATCCTTTTCGAGCTGACGCTCAAGTATCGCCCTGATTTCCCTGTTGCCCTCGTAAAATATTTCCTGGCTTCGCTGGTTGTGGGCGAGCGCAGACTCATGCCCCTTCTCGATGACGTCGAGTGCGTGTGGGTGCCGAATATCTTGTCACCCTATGCGACCTGGGCATATTCGCGGATCAGGCCGCCGAGCCGGTCCCGCCGCATGACACGGACATTCGTGTCCATAATGGGCGGACAGTCACGCCCGGCAGGCGGGCTTTGGCACAGCGCCCGGTGCGGGCGATGACCGTTATAGTGCTCGACGTACTCGCTCAGGACCAGCCGCAGGTGCCGCTCGCCGGTGATCAGCATCCGATCCAGGCACTCATGCCTGGCGCTGGAACTCCACCGCTCCGCGATCGCGTTCGCCCGAGGCGCCCGGACAGGAGTCTTGATGATCCGGACACCGGCAGCGGAGAGCACCGCGTCAAAGGCCGCGGTGAACTTGGCGTCCCGGTCCCGGATCAGGAACTTCGGCCCGTCCGCGTGATCGTCGAGGTTCATCAGCAGGTTGCGGGCCTGCTGGGTCGCCCACTCCCCCGTGGGATGCGCGGTGATCCCGGCCAGGTGCACGCGGCGAGTGCCGTGCTCGATAAAGAACAGCACATACAGGCGGCGCAAGAGCACGGTATCGACGTGGAAGAAGTCGGTGGCGAGGATGGTCCTGGCCTGGGCGTCCAGGAACGCCCGCCAGGACTTCCCGGACCTGGTGGGGGCGGGGTCAATTCCGGCGTCCTTGAGGATCTGCCAGACCGTTGACGGCGCGATCTTGCATCCGAGGCCGACCAGTTCGCCGTGGATGCGCCGGTAGCCCCAGCCCGGGTTGTCCCGGGCCATCTCCAGCACCAGCGCCCGCACGGACTGCCTCATCCGAGGTCGCCCTGGCGTGCGGCGCGGGTAGGCCCATTTTCGTCTGATCAGGTCGGCCTGCCAGCGCAGGAGGGTCCGCGGGGAGACGATCAGCCGCAACTGGCGGAGTTGGCTGCCCGGCAGCAGCCGGGCCAGCGCGGCCAGCAGCGCCCGGTCCGTCCACGACAGCCTCGGTGCCTTGACCTGGCGCTGGAGCACGGCGAGCTGGTGGCGCAAGATGAGGATCTCCGCGTCCTTGGCGTGGTCGGACCGTGCGAGCAGGGCCAGCCAGCCGAACACGCGCAGCACAGCCAGGTAGGCGAATCGTAGTGACACGAGTACTCAAGGTGCCCGAGCGCATGGCTGCAGCGCAGCCGGATGACGAACTTGCCCGTCTCTCATCAAGTGAAGCAGGCCAGGTCAACGGCCGTGACAGAGTTATCGGCACCCACACTCATACGTGAACCAGTATCAGATCCCGGTTGACCTTGGCGATGTCCGCGTCGTCGGAGGTGAGCACGGCGTGCCCGCGTTCGGCGGCGGCCAGCGCCACGTGCACATCCACGATGTCCGGATGGGACGTCCGGCCGATCTTGATGCCGATCTCCTTGGCCCGCTCGGCCGTAAGCTCGTCGATGATCACCGGGCTGCCCCGCCGCAGACCCGCGCTCACCAGGCGGCCGACGTTGGCTTGCCGCGGCGTTCCGCGCCACACCTGAGCGATCACCGTGCGGGGCAGGACAACCTCGATCGTTCCTTGCAGGGCCTCGTTCAAGATGCTGATCATGAGCGAGGACCTGCGTTCCAGGGCGATGAACGCCCCGGCGTCGAAGACAAAGCCCCTCACGCGGCGTCCGCCGCCCCGTCCGCCAGATGCCTGCGATAGGCCTCATCGGCAGCGCGGAGAGCCTCCTCGATGCGCGCCTTCGCCTGCTCGTCGGGTTCACCAGCCTCCGCGCGCAGATCCGCGACCAGGGCCTCCAGCCGGGATCTGGCCTCGAGAACCGCCAGGCCCTCAGCGATCAGCGCCGACACCGATTCCGCGCGGCCTTCCTCAACCTCACGGGACGCCCATTCGTACAGTTCGTCCTTCAGCGAGATGCCGATCTTCTTGGTCATACCTCAATCATACCATTGGTCATTCCGCAGTCATACCGGATGCCGTGGCTCGCTGGAATCGGGTGGCCGCCCTGGACTGCGGCGTTAGGGCCATGCTGGAGGACAAAGCGTATTCGGCCACTGCCAGCAGGGATCACAAATTGTGTCGGCCGCTTCCGCCGGACTCCGGGAGGGGCTGGCATGTACCTCATGGCGGGTGTCCATACCTTTGCCGAATATGCTCAAGGCGCCCTTGGTACCATTGCCGAGCACGGCGCGGCGCTCCCAGCCGCGGTGGTCTAGACCTTTCTGTATCGATGTTTGCTCCATGGTTGCTCGGATGCCCCGGTACACCCCGGCAGCACCCGGTATCCGCAGCGCGCAGCAGATACCGGCGAACGGACGAAATGGCAGCTCCCGGCATGTGTCGGTATCATCTGACACCAGTTCAGAGCAGGAGAATCGAAAAAACTGCGGACTCTTAATCCGCGGGTTCGGGGTTCAAGTCCCTGGCGGCGCACCCGTACTGACCTGGGGTTTTATAGCTCCAGTTTATTTTTTTCGTGTCCGTTTTGTCCCCTTGGTTGCTCCGTGGTTGCTCGGGCGCACGGACCCAGCAATCCGGGGCTTGTCAAAAACGGCCCCGCCCGGCACCGATACGGCGACATTCGCTCCGGAATCGCGCCGCCCCTCCCCGCCGGGGCCGCTCCGCCCCACTAGACCAATGGTCTAGACCTTCACGGCGTGCTCTGGGAGCGTGCCCGGAGTCCCCCATGCCGATGCCGTCACGCAGCGTGAGGCCCGCTGGTAATCGGCACTCGTGTGGTGATACGCCGCGGTTGCGTGGACTCAGCGCGGACGCGAGCACCTGCCGGTAGAGCTGCGCGCTCTTGTCGTAGTCGCCGAGGTTCAGCCAGCCGCGGGCCTCCACCCCGGTGATCTCGGCATCATCAACGAACTGGAGCCACTCGGGCGGACTCTCATCTCGAGGGCCGCGGCCCAGCTCGCGGCGCGCCTGGGTGATAGCTGCCTGGAATGCGGCCTTGTCGCCCAGCAGCGAGGCGGCGCTGGCGTGCTGCAGGGCGATCAGAGCGTGCAGCCGGGGCAGCTGGGAGACCTACTACCCCGAAGCCCCGCGGTTCGGCGGCACCGCAGTGATGGACGCAGCCGAGGCGTTCTTCGCCGCGGACTCCGCCGCCGCAGTGGCGCAGCTCACCGCATCGGCAGGCAAGGACGGGCCGGACTCCAGCGCGCTGACTGCGGCCAGCATGGCGGACATCGCCGCTGCGGCAACAGGAGATGACGCCGAGGCGATGCAGTGGCTCAAAGAGCACGCCCGTGCGGATTCCAGCCCGCCGCCGCGTGCCATCTACGACCAGGCCGTCGCCCTCGTCTGCGGGTCCCGCCCCGCCGCAGCGGCCGACGTCATCCAGGCATGGCTGGCTCGCCGGGCAGCGCTCGCCGGGTACCGGAGCGCGCTGGAGCAGGCCGCAGACATCAGCCTCACGGACCTGCTGCCGGACCTGCTGCACCTGCACCACGCCCGGGTCGCCGGCCCCGACATCGCCGCCGAGCGTGCCTGCCTGCACCTGGCCAGGGCAGCCGCCCTGTCCTGGCTGGCACGCGCCAGGAAGAAGGCATCGTGACCACGGCAACCTCCGCGATCACGATCCCCGCAGCGGTCGCCGCCGCCAGCGAGGTCGCCGCCACGCTGGCCAGTCCTGGCGCCGTCCTGCCCGACGGCTACCGGGGGGACGGGCGGCGCTGGCCCCAGTCCCTGGCCGGCGGGGCCGCCGGGATCGCCCTGCTGCACGTCGAGCGCGCCCGGTCTGGTCACGGCGACTGGGCGACCGCCCGCGGCTGGCTCACCGAGGCCGCCAGCGGCAGCATCACCGCGGCGTCCAACGCGCGCCTGTTCGCCACCCTGGCCGCCGGCGCCGGACAGGGAACGCGCCAGGAACGGGCGACCAGCGCGGCCGGCGTCCTCAACAAGGCCGCCCTTGTCGCGTCCGACTGCGGCGTCCCTGCCCTGGCCCGTGACCTGTGCCGTCGCCAGTACGAGCTGGTCGCCCAGCTGGCGCCGCTGCCCGGCTGGGCGGTCAGGCTCGCCCTGCAGCCGGTCCTGAACGTCCCCCGCCAGCTCATCCGCGACGGCCACGGCGGGGACGCCCACGCGGTGCTCCTGGCCCTCCACCAGGCGGCACTCAGCCGCGCCGCCGCCGTCATTGACGGCATGCGCATCGACTTCGGCGCCCTGAGCAGCACTGCGGACGGCCACAAGGAGGCCTGCACGCTCACCTGGACGGCGCTACTCGCCGACGGCACCCGCGCCCTCGCCCAGGCCGGGCGCTGGAGAGGAGCCGCCGAGCACGCCGCCGCTTACCGGGGCACTGGCACCCGCCTGCTCGACGGCCGGCAGGCAGCTATCCTCGCCCTCCTCGCCGACGGGCAGCCCAGCGAGGCGGCCCAGATGGTCGAGCAGTCGACCGTGGCGGAACCCTGGGAGCACGCCGTCCAGGCAGTGTTCGCCGTCCTGTGCCAGCGTGCCGCCAGGCAGAACCCTGTGCCGGGCACCGCCACGATGCTCGGCACCGCCTGGACGCTGGTCCAGGCACGAGACCCGGCCACCGCCGTCACCCGCACGAGAATCGGGCTGACCGCACTCGCCCTCGCGGGTCACAGCGACACCATGCATGCGCCGACGTCCGCGCCGCGCTGATCACCGCCGGGAACGCGGACGCCTACGTGGCAAGAGACCTGCTGGCGGCCCGGCGGAACTGGTCTCTCAGCAGCGCGCAGCGCTCGCGGCTCCAGGCCCTTGTCCGGGCCAGCGGCCTCGATGCCGGAGCAATTCATGGCCACCTCCACGACCAGCTGACGAGCGCGGCCCGCAGGGCCGAAGTCACACTGGCCCACGCCATTCGCACACCGCAGAAGGAGCGGGCTTGACGGAGAACCTTCTCAACGCCGGGTCCGCGGCGCTGGCAGATCCAGTACGGTACCACCATGCGTGCGGGTCCGCATACTGCCGGTCACGGAACTACCGCCCTGCCAGTATCGCTGACGACTTCGTTAAGGCGGTGTGGCAGATATGACAGGTGTGCCCCTTCTGCTCGTCGACGGGCACAACCTGCTGTTCCGCGCCTGGTACGGGTTTCCTGCCCGGATCTGGAGCCGGGACAAGGCCACGGACCTGACCGGCGTTTTCGGGTTTCTCGCTCTGCTGCGCGCGGGCCTGCGCGACGACCTGAGCGGGCAGCCCGAGGTGATCGTCGTGTTCGACGGAGAGAACGGCCCCACTGCCCGCCGCGCTGCCGAGCCTGGCTACAAGTCCACGCGCCCGCAAGGAACGCCTGAGCCGGTCAAGGCGCTCCCCGACGTCAAGCGCTCCCTGGACGCCTGTCAGTTCACCTGGACAGAGATCTGGGACGCCGAGGCTGACGACGTCATTCGCCACACTGGCCGCCCAGGCCCCCGGGCAGGCGATCATCATGTCGGGCGACAAGGACTTCTACCAGCTGGCCAGTGACCGCGTCCGGATCCTGAACACCGCCCGTCGCGCCGGGCACCGGCTGACCGGCCCGGCTGAAGTCACCGCCTGCTACGGCGTGGCACCTGTCCGGTGGCCGGACTACCGGGCCCTGACCGGAGACCCTGCCGACAACATCCCTGGCATCCGCGGCATCGGCCCGAAGACCGCCGCCGCGCTCCTCAAGTGCGGCACCAGCCTGAATGAGCTCCGCGGTTCCGCAGCCCTTACGGGATGCCGCCTCCAGGCGGTCACCGCGAACTGGGACAAGCTGCTGGCCTGGCGCGACATCATCCGCCTGAGCGACAAGGTTCCGCTTGGCAGTACGGCCGTCACCGGCCAGCCCACCGCGCCGATGCCCCGCGCTGCCGAGATCCTCGATGCTCTCGGGCTCTGGTGACCACAGCCACGCCCAGAGCTGTGAGACGACAGCACCACGCACCCAGGCACTGTGACTGACCGGAAGGGACACGCGCATGACCGACACCGCCACCGTCCTCGACGACGCCGCGCGGCTCAGGAATGAGCTCGCCGACGCGCTACTCGCGAAGGGATCGATCACCAGCGAGCACGTCGACGACGCGTTCCGGGCCGTGCCCAGGCACCTGTTCGCCCCGCCGGGCACATCTCTGAAGGACGCCTCCGCCGATACGGCGATCCGGACTGATTATGTTCGGGACAACGGACCGCGTTTGCTCGCCAGTTTCGACCGCGATCATGGGCTTGGAGTCGGGTCCGTTGCTCGTGAGAACTGACCGCACTCGCCGGGCCGAGGTCATTCGCACCGAGGAGAAGCGGGCGGCCGCGTAGTGCCGGCAGCCATCCGGATCTGCGCGCTGGCGGCCAGGAAGAAGGCGCTGTGACCATCACAGAGCGTGACCGGATTCGTTAGCCGACGCACTGCCCCACTGCTCCTCCCTGCCGATTATGCTCGACTGATGGCAGGGGCACTTCGCTTGGGTTCCGCTCGGATCATCCGTTCTGGTGCCCTTCGGCGCGGTGGATCCAGGACGCAGGCGATCTCATTCTTCACTTTCCAGAAGAGCTGGGCCCAACGTGATGTCGGGGTGTGAAATACTCCTGTATCATGCCGCAAGCACTGAATGAGGACCTTGGCACGCGAGTCGGGCGCGCAGGATGCGTTCTGCTGCTCGGTGCCGTGCTGGTCACGGCGATCGGCTGCTCGGCCACCAGGCCGGGTGTTCCGCGAGGGGACGGAGCCGCCGGTACGCCGGGTACCACTGGATCCGCCTCATCATCGGCCGGTGCCGGGCCAGTCGCCGTTCCGCGCGGCCGCCTCATCCCGGTGACCGTTGCCGAGGCCCTGCCGCATCTGGCCGACTCGGCCGCCGCATCGCAGGAAATCGACTTCGGCAACGTCGCGG
>Ga0126373_10001691_pt1 | contig 15868 bp, 11 predicted proteins | sample PanSoiMetPlot_11_FD_92545 | JGI IMG/M metagenome (GOLD analysis project Ga0126373, IMG submission 92545) | Tropical forest soil microbial communities from Panama - MetaG Plot_11 | ecosystem: Environmental > Terrestrial > Soil > Tropical forest > Bulk soil | place: Panama | collected 2016-02-17 | reverse complement strand
GAGCTTGGGCGCAATCACTCCGAGCCAGTGCGCGAGCGGATGACCGCACCTAGCATTCCTGGAAATTTGAACCGCGTTCCATGAGTAAGCGGCGGGTGCTCCGATTGTGAACGATGACGCTCCAGCCCCATTTCAAGCCTGAGAATTTCTGCTGCGGCCAAGCGGAGCAATCGACTTCTTGATACCACCATCGATCACTTCATCGATGGCCAAACAAGCCGCCAATACACTGAGGAAACAAGAAAGCTCGTTACCATGCCCGCCAACGCGAGCATAACCAGCAGCGTCTGAAGGTCGTGGATCGTATGCGGAATTTCCAGTTGGGCAACGCGTTTTCGATCCACCGCCGTATTCAGCAAGTTAACCTTCACATCGACGATTTTTTGCAGTGAGAATGAATACGCGGCAAACAGAAAGCCCTGAATTGTGAGATTTGAGTCAGGCGATTGTCGATCAGCCTGCCTTCTTCCGCCAAGTACAAGCCATATGTCGAATACAGATCCAGCATTTCCCGATCCGGTGAGGCGGCGGACGATGGAGCCATTGACATTCTGAAATGGTAACGAACTCGTCCGCATGACGGGCGGTCGCGCTCAAAAGACGTCGGCGATCACCTCGCCGTTAAATCCGCTAGATACTCCCCGGTGTCATACAATGGCCTGGGATCGAAACTCCCGCGTCAGGAGGTCACGTGAACACGCCTAATTCTCCGGAATCGGCTGGAAATTCCAATCGCCGAGGATTCCTAAAAACTTCGTCGCTTGCCGTCGCCGCAGTTGCGGCCGGTTCCGCCGCCGTATCCAACGCTCTCGCGCAATCCGGGCAGGCGCAGCGCCCAACCCCAGCGCTCAGCGGCAGCTCCGCGAACAAGCTTTTCTGGGAAGTCGAAACCACCGGCGGAAGAGTTCAGGGCATCGCCAACCGCGGCATCAAAGAATTCAAAGGCATTCCCTACGGCGCACCCACAGGCGGCAAGAATCGCTTCATGCCGCCGCAGAAACCGGCCTCCTGGACTGGCGTGCGCGAGTGCTTCAACTACGGCCAGGTTTGCCCGCAGACGTTCTCTGATCTGCGCAGCGACTACGGCATGATGATCCAGTGGGACGTCCAGCCTGGCGGCATGGGTGAAGACTGCCTCACGCTCAACGTCTGGACTCCCGGTGTCAACGACGGCGCGAAACGCGCGGTCATGGTCTCGTTCCACGGCGGCGGCTTCACGACTGGCTCCGCTAATTCGCCGGGCTACGACGGCGCGCAGCTTGCGCGCTTCGGTGACGTGGTGGTGGTCACGGTCAGTCACCGGCTGGCCAGCTACGGCTACTTGCATCTCGCCGACCTCGGCGCGCCGGCCGAGTTCGCGCAAGCCGGCATTGCGGGAATGATGGATCTCGTCGTATCGCTCGAATGGGTTCGCGACAACATCGAGCGCTTCGGTGGCGATCCAGAAAAGGTCATGATCTTTGGCCAGTCGGGGGGCGGCCTGAAAACATCTACTGTCCTCGCTATGCCGTCGGCGAAAGGTTTGTTTCACAGCGCCGGTGTACAGAGCGGCTCAATCGCCCGCTCTATGACGCGCGAGCAAGGCACCAAGCTCGCAGAGACGCTGCTCGCCAAACTCGGAATCTCGAAGGGCAATTTCGGCGATCTCCAAAAAATTTCCTGGCAGCAGATCCTCGAGGCACAGACCAGCGCCGGCGCCGGCGGCTTCGGGCCGGTAGTCGATGGAAAGATTCTTCCCCACCATCCCTTCGATCCGGTTTCGCCGCCTGAATCAGCCGAAGTGCCCGTGATCGTCTCGACCACGCTCGAGGATGCCGCGCTCGCGCTCACCAATTTCGATCTCGACGATGCGGGCTTGAAGCGCTTGCTAGCGCAGCGCTTCAAGGATAAGGCCGACGAGATCTATTCCTTGTATAAGCGATCCAGTTGGACCGAGACGAAGACGCCGTACCTCGTGCAAGCGCAGATCCTTACCGACGTCGGATTCCGGCGCGGCGCTCTCGCGCAGGCCGAACGCAAAGCGGCTCTCGGCAAAGCTCCCGCGTACATGTATCTCTGGACTTACGAAAGCCCTAGCTTCGATGGAAAGTTTGGCGCCGTGCACGGCACCGATGTATCGGCGTCGTTCAATAACTATCGCGACGGCATCGGTGGCACCGGCTCGCACCAGCAGCGCGCGCTGTGGACTACGTTCGCATCCGCGTGGGTGGCTTTCGCGAAAACCGGTAATCCGAACAACCCGAAAACTCCCAACTGGCCGGCCTACGACGTCGCAAAGCGAGCCACTATGATCTTCGACAACAACACGCGTGTCGAAAACGACCCGCGCGGCGAAATCCGCAAGTTCTGGGAATCGATGCCGGCGCCCGCGGGCCTGTTGGGCTGAAGCATAGAGGAGGACGCAATGAAGCGCAGGACATTCATCACTGGACTCGGAGCGTCGGTCTCGCTTGCTCCCGGTTTCGCTTTCGCCCCCGCGCGCCAGGAATCCGGCGCGAACGCCGCGCTGACGAAAGTGAATCCGAAGTTCCTGCCGACTCCGAAAGAAGTCCACGACTGGCACGTCATCAAGGACTCCAAGGGCGGCCCCACGATGACCGGCAGCCCGTCCTGGCATAACTACGTCGAGTTCGCCGAAAAGAGCTGGCGTGAGGCCGGCGTAGTCGACATCTTCCGCAACTCGTTCAACTTCACGCGCTGGTACACCACTGAATATCCCGACGATTCCAATTGGTCGCTGCATGTCGATGGCAAGAAGATCAAGGTCGCAAGCTACGGCTGCAACTCGGGGAAGACTCCGGACGCGGGTGTCAGCGGCCCGCTCGTCGTATATAGGGAAGGCATGCCAGCCGAGGCACTTCACGGCAAAATCGCAATCGTCGTCAAGGAAAAAGGCCGCGGCGGATCGAACGGCTCCGACGATTACGAGTATCTCTCCGATCCCGATACTTTCCCCATTCCGCTGATCCCGCGCTCGGAAGAAGGCGCGCTCAGCCCGTTCCCGATTATGGGCCTTGGCAACGCGCAAAAGCTGCTCATTGATGCGGGCGCGGCCGGCGCAGTGATTGTGATGCCGCTGTCATACGACGCTCTCGCCGGCGTCTACACCTTCGGCGTTCCCGCCTTGCACGACATGCCTAGCCTCTATGTCGATCGCGACACCGGCGCGCAGTTGATCGAAGCCGCAAACGCGGGCAAGCACGCTACACTGCGCCTGATCTCGAAAACAGAACAGGCCGAGTCCTACCAGCTCTTCGGCTACTTGCCGGGCAAGGACTACGGCCAGCCGAACGATGAACAGATCCTGCTCATCACGCACACCGACGGCCCGTCCATATCGCAGGAGAACGGTGGCCTCGGGATTCTCGCGATCGTGAAATACCTCGCTCACATACCGCGGGCCGAGCGCCCGCGCACGCTGATGCTGTTTTACGATTGCCGCCACTACATGCCTGGGGCCGAGCGTGCCTTCGCAGAGCAGGACTACGCGACGAAGCATCCTGATGTCTACAAGAAGGTCATCGCCGCGATGGGCATCGAGCATCTCGGACAGATCCAGGTGGCAGAAGGTAACGGCAAGCCGTATCACAAGACCGGTCTCATGGAGATGACCTCGGTCTGGATTACGCCCAATCAGCGCTTGGTTGATATCGCGATTAAGGCCGTCAAGGACAATCACGAGAAGCGCACGCAAGTGCAGGCGCCCGGCCGCAAAGGAATTCACGGTGGGGAGCAGGGCCCCTGGTATGGGCTGGGTGGAATCGCGCGCCGCATTAAGGTTGCTGGCGCGTCGACGATGGGTTCGATGACCGCGTACTGGTCGACGAAAACACGCCTGGACTATCTGGATGCCAATCATTTTGTGAACCAGATGGCGGTGATGAGCCAGATCTGCGGCGAGCTGATGCTGGTTGACGTCCACTCCATCCAGGGCTGACGCGCCCGGTTCACAGTTACTAACTGCTGACCTTAACACGAAGCGGCTGGCCCGCCAGTTGCATCTAAGATAGTCAGGTCAGCCCAAATGCCGGCCCGGGGGACGAGCATGCGCGTACTCGATCGAATTTTCAGAGGCATAGGTCCAGCACCCATCCGGGTCGTGATGCAAGGCGAGGATCACTGTCCGCCGGGAATCACTCCGTTAGTTACTTTGACGATTCAAGATCGGGGGGTGCTCCGCGCCTTGATGCTCGACCCGGAAGTCGGATTCGGAGAAGCGTACGCCAGCGGCCAGATCCAGGTGGATGGCGATCTGGTCGCTTTTCTCGAGGCCGTGTACAATTCCGCTCTTGCATCGCCTGGTACCGGGACCTGGTACTCGCGCCTGGCGTCCATGTGCATGGAACTCTTCCAGTCCAACACGCGGGCTGGGTCGCGTCACAATATTCACAGCCACTACGATCTGGGGAACGATTTCTACAAGCTCTGGCTGGACAGCGCTCTGGTGTACACATGCGCGTACTTCCCGTTGCCTGGTGCCACGCTCGAAGAGGCACAGACGGCCAAGATGGATTACGTGTGCCGCAAGCTTCGCCTGCAGCCGGGTGAGACGGTGGCAGACGCAGGCTGCGGATGGGGTGCGCAAGCTCTTCACATGGCGCGCAATTACGGGGTTACGGTGAAGGCGTTCAATGTCTCGCACGAGCAAATCGTGTACGCTCGCGAGCGCGCTCGCGCCGAGCGGCTCGATCATCAGGTGGAATTCATCGAGGACGATTATCGCAACATTACGGGAAAGTTCGACGCGTTTGTTTCCGTTGGGATGCTGGAGCACGTCGGGTTGGCGCACTATCGGGAGCTTGGCAAGGTCATTCAGCGGTCCATCGGCGATTCCGGCCGAGGCTTGCTGCACTTCATCGGAAGAACGAAACCTGCGCCGCTGAGCCGCTGGATCCGCAAGCGCATCTTCCCGGGGGCGTTCGTTCCCACGCTGAAACAGGCGCTCGCTGTTCTGGAGCCGATGAATTTCGGTGTTCAGGACGTTGAGAATCTGCGCTGGCACTACGCTAAGACACTTGAACATTGGCTCGAGCGCTTTGAAAAATCCAAGAGCCAGGTGGAAGCGATGTACGACTCGCGATTCGTCCGCACCTGGCGTCTGTACCTGGCAGGATCGCTGGCCGCGTTCCGCGCCGGAACGCTGCAGTTGTTCCAGATCGTTTTCACCGGCCCGCACTGCCCGCCCATTTCGTGGACGCGCGCGCGGCTTTACGAGTCCGAGCATCCCGAGATCGAGAAACCATCGTGGACTCATGCGATGTCCTGATTGTCGGAGGCGGTCCGGCCGGGTCGTCTTGCGCGTGGAGGTTGCGCGATTCGGGACTCGACGTGGTGGTGCTCGATCGTGCCGTGTTTCCGCGAGATAAAATCTGCGGCGGATGGATCACCCCTGAAGTTCTTACTGCGCTCGAAATCGATCCTTCCGAGTACGCGAGGGAGCGCGTTCTGCAGCCGATCACTGCGTTCCGTACTGGCCGCATCGAAGGACGTTTTGTCTACACCGAGTACGGAGAACCGGTGAGTTACGGCATTCGGCGGCGCGAGTTCGATCATTATTTGATCGAGCGCTCGCGCGCCCGGCGGATCGAACGCCGAGCACTGACGAGCCTGACGCGATCTGACGGCGCGTGGATCGCGAACGGCGAGCTTCGCAGCCGCATCGTGATTGGAGCAGGCGGCCACTTTTGCCCGGTTGCGAGACTCACGTCGCCCAAGCCGAGCCGCGAGACCGTCGTGGTCGCGCAGGAAACGGAGTTTCTCCTGAATGAGCGGCAACGCGATGAATGCCGCGTCGAAGCCGACACTCCCGAGCTTTACTTTTGCTCCGACCTTAAGGGCTACGGCTGGTGTTTTCGCAAGCAGAACTATCTCAACATCGGTCTCGGCAGGATGGACTCGCACCGATTGCACGATCATGTCGCCTCGTTCGTGGCGTTTCTGAAATCGGCTGGCCGAATCTCCCAGGACACGCCTGCGCTCAGCGGCCATGCGTATTTGTTGTATGGCCGATCGCCGCGTAGTCTGGTCGATGACGGCCTGCTGCTGATCGGCGATGCGGCGGGACTCGCGTACGCGCAGAGCGGCGAAGGCATTCTTCCGGCGATTCAGTCCGGGTTGATCGCGGCCCACACGATCCTGGATGCACAGGGCGATTATCGCCGCGAGCGACTGTCGAGCTACGCCCAATCACTCAGACAAACGCTCGGAAACAGCGGCGAAGATTGGACAACGCGATTGGGGCTGCATCTGCCAACTGCTGTGATTCGCGGCGTGAGTGGGGCGTTGCTGACCAATCGGCGGTTCGCGCGGGATGTTCTGCTGGATCGTTGGTTTCTGCACGGGCGGAACTAATGACTTGTCGCCCCCTGAGAGGCATGCACGACCACGACCACAGTGTCAACACGGCACGCCCGAGTACGTGCGCCCACACATGCTAATTCGGCAAGCGGTAGGCGAGCAATTCGCCGGAATAATTTCCGCCACTTACTGCGATGACGATGTACTGTTTGCCGTTAACCACGTATGTCATCGGCGAGCCGCTCTGCGGCGCGGGCATGTAGACCGCGCCAGCCTCGTGGCCGTCGGCTTTGTCGTAGGCGCGCAGCATCGCCCCGCGCTGGCCCGACGGCGTGGTGGCGAATCCGCCCTCGCCTGCGATCACTAGAGTCTTTGTCACCAGCGTTCCGATCATGCCGGGCCGGCCGGTGCGCGCGATGGGGAGACCTTTCAGAGCGGGATTGTTCTTGACGTTGTCCGGTGTGTCGCCGTGCGCGATCTGCCAGCGAATTTCGCCTGCGTTGAGATCGATGGCGCTGATGCGGCCATAAGGCGGCTTGCCGAGCGGAAGTCCGCGCACGCTGAGGTTGCCACCGCTAGCTTCTGCTTCGCCGCCGCCTCCGGTTCGTCCGCCGCCGGCTGCCGATCCTGCGCCGCCCGAAGTGCGCGCGCCTGACTCCGCGTTGCCTTGGACGTACTCCATATCGGACTGGCCCCGATTCGGTGGCACGAGTCCGTAGGCGCCGATCGCGCCGCTCGAGAAAACGAACACGGTGTGGGTTTCAGGATCGTACGATCCGCCGAACCAATTCGTGCCGGCCTGCGCCCGCGACAGCGTAGCCAAAGGCCCGCCCACTTTGCTGACGATTGGCGCTGTGAAGATCGGGCCCATTTTGTATTTCGACGCCAGCTTCAGTGCTTCGGCATGAAGATCGGGCGTGAAGTCGATCAAGTCGTCTTCCGAGACGCCGGTACGCTCGTAAGCGGGCGGCTTGGTCGGCATTGGCTGGGTCGGCGCATACCATTCGCCGGGGACGTCGCCTTTTTCGACCGGCTTTTCTTCGATGGGCCAGACAGGTTGGCCTGTGGCGCGATCGAACACATAGAGGATGCCTTGCTTCGTCGGCTGCGCGACCGCTTTGATGGCGCGGCCGTTTACGTTGATGTCGGCGAGAATGGGCGCGCAGGGAATGTCCATGTCCCAGATGCCGTGGTGGACGAGCTGGTAGTGCCACTTGCGCTGGCCCGTGCGTAGATCCACCGCGACCAGCGATTCGCCGAACAAGCCGTTGCCGGGACGATGCGCGCCGAAGTAGTCGCCGGTGGGCAGCTCGACCGGAAGATAGACGAGATTGAGCTGTTCGTCGGCGGAGATCTGTCCCCACACGCCAGTGTTGCCGGTGTAGGACCAGGAATCGTTCAGCCAGCTTTCGATGCCGAATTCGCCGGGCTTGGGAATGGTGTGGAAGATCCACAAACGTTTTCCGCTGCGGACGTCGTAGCCGCGGACGTACCCTTTGACGTTCTTGAAACTCTTCGGCACACCGCCGGAGCGGTGGGCGGCGCCGATGATGATGACGTCGTTGGCGACCATCGGAGTGGAGTGCAGGCCGATGTCGGGGCTGAGGGGATCGATTTGCTGGTCGTCGTCGTCTTTCAGATCGATCGCACCGCCTTTGCCGAAGCTTGCGACAGGGACGCCGGTTTTCGCGTCCAGGGCGACCAGGCGATAGCCGGGCGTGACGTAGAGAATGCGCTCTTCACGATTGTCGGTCCAATAGGAGAGGCCGCGGCCGGAGAGCTGGCGCGGCGCGGCGCGTCCGCGGTCGCCTTCGTTCTCAGAGTGCATCCACAGCATCTCGCCGGTTGCACCATCGAGCGCGACCACGGCGCGGCGCGATCCTGCCGTGGTGTAAACGACGCCGTGGACCATCAGGGGTGTGCCTTCGAATTGATATTCGGGCCGAGGGCCGAGCGAATCGGTCTTAAAGCGCCAGGCGATTTCGAGGTCCTTGAAGTTGGAGGCATTGATCTGATCGAGCGGGGCGTAGCGCGTGTGGCCGAGGTCGCCACCGTAGGAGCGCCATTCGCCATTCGCCGTTCCCATTTGCGCGAAGGCGGGGGCGGCCGCGGCGGCGAGAAAAAACAGAATCGTGCGCATTTGGTTTCTCCTTTATGGGCGGGTGACGTTGACGGCGACGTCGGCGGTAGTGGTGAGTCCTCCATCGTCGGCCGTGGCTCGGAGGACATAGACGCCAGGCTCAGGGAACTGCGCGGTGACCTGTACTTTGCCATCGATGATCGGCTCGCCTGGCGTGCCGACGTGGATCGGCTCAGACGGCGAGAACGCGACCTTCGCGGGGCCGCGATATTCGAACCAGCTCACCGCGAGTCCGGAGCGGCGGCCGCCTCCAGCCGAGTTGCTTTGCGCTTTTCCAGGAGTGACTTCGGCGCGGGCTTTCAGGACTCGCGGTTTAGGCAGGCCGTCGTCGGAGACCAGGGCGGTAATGTTCACGGGCGATCCGATGGTTGCGTTTGTGACGGGGACGATAGAGATGCTCGCGGGCTTGTTGGGATCGTCGAGGCCGGGACTCAGGCCGCCGTGCGTCATGATGACGCGCGGGATGATTTCTTCCTCGAGCTGGAGACTCGCGTAGGTTTTTTCGGTCTGGCCGTTGGCGGTGATGGACCAAACCAGTTCTTTTTTACCCCAATCGGCTGGGACGGTGACTTTGAAGACAAAAGCGTGGCGGCGCGGGAGGAAGTAAGTGGGCTGACCTTGGTCAGCCGGGCCGGTTTCGAGTTTGTTTTCAGGCCCGGCGGGGATGGCGAGCTCTTGTTTGTAGTTTCGGTTCAGATAGCCGAAGACGAAGGTGAAGGTGCCGTCGGCATTGTGAATCCAGCCGTCGAAGCTGGGGACGATGTCCTGGCCGGAGTTGAATTTGGTTTGAGGGATTGCGGTGGGGAAGTTGGGTTGGGCGAAAGTTGGGGCGACTCCGAGGCATACGCAGAACGCTAGGGCGAGAAGCGTTCCCACGACTGGGAACGCGGCACGCCACGGGCGTGCGCCACATCGGTGCGTCAGCATAGTTTTATTCGTTGGATTTCGCGTCGCCTTTGCGCGCGGCGAGGCGGGCTTCGTAGTCGGCCTGATCGATGTAATACAGGCTGATCCAGGCGAAGCTCATTTCGTCGATGGTGCGCTGGCCGTAGCCGACCCAGTTTTTCGGATTCGGGTTGTGAATATTGTTGTCGGTGTTGTCATGCCAACTGGTTACGTGGATCACCGTGCCTGCCGGCAGCACCGGCGCGACGTCGTCGGCGTAAGGATAGGTGATGCTCCAACCGAATTGGTATTCGCTGACGCAGCTCAAGGTTTCGCTGCGGGCGGGGCCTGGGCGGGCGGAATCGGCGCGAACGTCAGGATAAATCGCTTCCACGCACTGGGCTTTGCCGCGCGTGTGGAAGTGCGGCTGGAAGGCGGTAATCACCGCAGGGCGGGGAAGACGGAAGTAGCCGTCGTCGCGTGTGATTTTCCCGGCGGGAAGATCGAGATCGGCCACGTCGCCCATGTGCTGCGTGAACGCGACGTACTTCGGGACTTCGCCTTTCGGGAAAAATTTGAAGGCGATCGAGAGCTTCACGGGAGTTTCGGTGCCATTTGGATGCAGGTGCAGGTTGAGGTGAATCGTGGAGCCTGCTTTGATGACGCGGCCGGCGTTGGGCGGGAAGATGTCGGCGCCCTTGCCGATTGCGTACTCGTTCAGGAACAAGCCGATCGGATCTTCCTCGGGATCTTCGACCAGGTTCGTCGTGGCGTGGTGGACCACTTTGTAGCCGAGATCGGGCTTGGTTTCGATGGCCCGGATGTAGCGGTCCTCGGTCAGGCCGGGGTCGATGTCGATGTCGGCGTATTCATCGCCTCCGGTGGCTTTGAGGACGTAGGCTTTCGGCATTGTTACAACCAGGTCGGGCTGGATCTCCCATTTATCGGCCGCGGTGAATTTCGGAGCTGGCGGCAGGTCGGCGGGGTTGCCTTCGGGCGCGCCGTGGTCGACCCAGGCGGAGATGAGATCGATTTCCGCATCGGAGAGCGACGGGTCGTCTTTGAACCTGGTGACGCCGACGTTCCGGTCGATGTGCCAGGGCGGCATCTGGCGGCGCGAGACCTTTTCCTTGATGGAGCGGGCCCAGGGCCGGGCGTCCTTATAGGTGAGGAGCGACATGGGCGCGATGGAGCCTTCGCGATGGCAGTTGTCGCAGGAGCGCTGGAAGATGGGGGCGACATCTTTCGAGAAGGTCGGGTCGGCGGCGTAAGCGAGGGTGGTGATGGACGCCGCGAAGCTAACGATTAGAGCGCGAGTACGCATTGGCCCTCCTGCGGGTTGTTTAACATGATGATACTCAAATGGTTCAGTGTCAAACGGGGTTTGGAGCGCGAAGGCGGCCTTGGGTTCGTTTTTGCAAGTTACGTTGCGGCGTGGTGCCCGTGTGGAGAGCGGAGACCGGGCGGTGCGGTGGGTTCGTTTTTGGATTGCTGCGCGGTTCGGAAGGGCGAATAGCGACGGGTCTTTTGTACCGTTCAAAGAGTGTAGTACAGCGGTTTCAGCCGCCTCAGTCGCGCAAAGGCGCCAGGTCGCGATCGGGTTGGGCGAAATGTTGTAACAAGGCGAGTGATCGCTATTCCGCGCGCCACTGGAAGCAAAGCGCGTAGGCGTCGGGGTCGCGAAGGTAGAGCTGCTTCATGCCGTACGGCGCGATTTTTGGTGGGTTCACAGCGACGCCCTTGGCGGTCAATTCCTGATAGGCGGCGTCGACGTCCGGGCATCCGATGTAGAGGCATGTGTCCTCGTGGGCCCGAGTGCGCGCGGGATCGGGTGGGACGGGGCGCTGGTCATCATACTCGTAGGCGGTGTTGAGCATCAATTCGGCGCCGCCAGAACGGAGCATCACCCAATGAAAACGGCCGGGGCCACCGAGGGCGGGCGATGTGTGAACGATTTCGAAGCCGAGCAGGTCGCGGTAGAAGTGCAATGAGGTTGGCATGTCGTAGACCTGGATGAGCAGGGTGAGGCTGCGGAGTTCGAGGGGCATGGTGGAGACGATAGCACGTGGGTCGTGCGCGTGATTTTAGGCCAACTGGGCAAGGTGTGGTCGCCTGGAAGAAAGTGTTCACACGAGTGTGAACACGGCACGCCACGGGCGTGCGCCACAACTGTTAGCCGCGCTTTCTTGTGGTCTTCTTCTTTCCTTTCGCCGGCGCCTTTGCCGCTGGCTTCGGTGTTCTTTTGGTTGTTGCGCTGTTTGAGACTTTATTGGCTTTCAGGTCGACCGTGAACGTGTCGCCGCTGCCGGTTTTACCCGTGCTCGTGTTTACGGTGACGAATTGACCGCTAATCGAGGCCGGTGAAATGGTGAGGCGAAGAAAGCCGAAGGTATCGTTGTTGAATACTTCGAGCCGCAGCGGATTGCCGCTTGCGTCGGTGCCGGATTGGGGAGCCTTTATGGGTGGCTCGGGTTTTGCTTTCAAGCCCGGCAAGTTGTAGAAGCCGCCCATGCCGGCGACGATATAGGGAATCTGCTTTCCGCCGACGGTGCGAGTGTAGCGCTCGTATAGATGGGAATGACCGGAGAGATGCATGTCGGGCTGAATGCCAGCGGTCTTGCAGGCCTGATCGATCTGGGTCAGCATCGTCGGGCTGGGCACGTGAGACGAACTGCCCGTGAACGGGGGATGATGCGTCGCGATGATGAGCGCTCTCCACTGACCGGCGGCGCGCTCCGCTTTCGCTGCGGCCAATTGGTGATTCAAGAAATCCAATTGTGCGTTGCCGACTTTGCCGCCCGCGATGACGCCTTCGGTTGCTCCTTCACCGGTGTTCGAATAAAGCCCGATGAACTTGACGAAGGGCGCGTTCAACGCGAAGTAGACGCCGGGCTGGTCCATTGTGGTCCGGGCGCAGCCTTGGCTGTCGGAATTGTGCGTGGGCTCCGCGGTGCAGAAGTTTCCCAGGAATCCTTGGAGCGACGGCTCGCTGCCTTTGAAGGTCACGCCGTCGTGATTGCCGGGAATGGCGAAGATTGGCGCGTTGTAATTGCGATAGGGATCGTAGAATTGTTCGAAATAATATTGATCCTGGCCGAAATAGTAGACGACGTCGCCCAAGTGATAGCAAAAGGAAGCGCCGCTCGATGTGTCGTTCGCCATGGCGTCGGCAACGGCGAACTGAAATTGCGGGTTGTGAATACCGCCGGTATCGCCGACCGTGTGAAACGTGATCTGGCCGGCTTTTTGAATCGCGTTGGTGGCTGCTGCCCCGAGGACGTTGGACAAGTCCATGGGCGCCGTACTTCGCGGCGCGGGCACCGGCCCAAGTTGCAGGATCTGCTTCATCGCCGTGTCGGCGGCGATTTCCTGTTTGCTGAAGCTGTCGAAATTGTCGGGGGTAAGGTCGGGATCTCCGAACGCGCGTGTGATGGGCAAGGTTCCTCCTCGTGTAATGCGGCTATCGTATCACGGGAATATTTCATTTCAAATTTCCCGAGTTTGTGCGAGCGCCGGTCGCCCGATGCACCGCGTTGACTCCCCTGGATATGGGCGGTAGGATTGAAGCGTTTAGTCTGAGGCGTAGTGTTGGCGAACATTCGTAGTCAAGCGCGAACTTACTTAGCGGCTGGGGCGATTCTTTTGTGTTGCCTGCCGCTCGGCGCGCAGCTTGTGCAGTTGCGGCATTGGAGCGGGCAGGGCGTCGCGCCGGTGTTCGAAGGCTACGACGCCAATCCCGACGGGACCTTCAATATGTGGTTCGGTTACATGAACCGCAATTATGAACAAGAGCCGGATATTCCGGTTGGTCCGAACAATCAGTTTCAGCCGGGGCTGGCGGATCGCGGGCAGCCCACGCACTTTGCGATCCGGCGTCACAAGGACATCTTCAGCGTCACGGTGCCGAAGGATTTCGGCGAGCAGAAGCTGGTGTGGACGCTCACCGTGAATGGGCAGACGGCGCAAGTGGTGGGAACGTTGAACCCGGTCTGGATGATCGATCGCAAATACACGACGCGCGGCGCGAACATCCAGAATCCGTATTCGAATACGCCTCCTGTCGTGATCGTGACGCCGAGGGAGAAAAGCGTTGCGCTGGGCGAGGCGCTGGCGCTTGCGGTTTCAGCTACGGATGACGGGCGGCCGGAGCGCAACGGAAAACCGATCGGCATGACGATGGAGTGGGAAAAATATCGCGGGCCGGGCGATGTCGCGTTTGAGCCTGCGAAGGCAAAGATCGCGGACGGCAAAGGCGAGACGTCGGCGAGTTTTTCCGCCCCTGGCGAATATGTTTTGCAGCTCGTAGTCGATGACGGCTCCGGCGAAGTGGCAGGAAATTTCGGGTATCACTGCTGTTGGACCAACGTGAACGTGAAGGTGGTGGTGAAAGGAGCGGCTCATGAAAGCTCTCAGCGTTAGCTCTATCGGAATCGCGCTGCTGTTGGCGGTTGCCGTGCAGGCGGCGGAGACGACCGGCAAGAACGATCCAGCAAAGCAAGTGACATTTAATAAGGATGTCGCGCCAATTTTTCAGAAGAGCTGCCAGTCCTGCCACCACGCCGGGACGTCGGCGCCGATGTCGCTCATGACGTTCGAGGAGACGCGGCCGTGGGCGCGTTCGATCAAAGAGCGTGTGGCACGACGTGAGATGCCGCCGTGGCATCTCGACAAGACGGTCGGCATCCGCAAGTACAAGAACGATATTTCGCTTAGCGACGATGAGATCGCGACGGTGGTGAAGTGGGTGGATTCGGGCGCGCCGCAGGGGAATCCGGCGGATTTGCCGAAGCCGCTCGATTTTTCGAAGGAAAACACCTGGTTCATCGGAACGCCGGATCTGCTCGTGACCACCGATGATTTCAAGATGTACGCCAAGGGCTCGGATTGGTGGATCGATCAGTACGCCGAGACTACGCTAACCGAGGATCGATGGATCAAAGCGATGGAGGTGAAGCCGAACAACCGGCGGATTGTCCATCATTGCGTGGTTTACGCGATTGAGCCCGATGCACCTCCTGGAACGCCAGAGTCGGGAATTCAGTTGACCGAGTACGCGGTGGGCAAGTACGGCGATACTTTCGCAGACAATACTAGCCGGTTATTGAAGAAGGGGACGCGCCTCAGGTTCGATATGCACTACAACGCATCGGGGTCGGAGCAAACCAATCGGACGACGATCGCGTTCAAGTTTTATCCGAAGGATTTCACGCCGAAATACCAGGTGCGATCGTACGCGGTGCGGAACATTCCTAATGACGAGCTCGAAATTCCACCGAACACCGTGGTGCGCACGGACGGCTATTTTCGCTTGACCAAGAACGCGCGGATCGATTCGTTCCAACCACACATGCATATGCGCGGGAAGGGAATGACCTTGGAAGCGATCAATCTCGACAACTCGACGACAATTTTGAGTTCGGTGGATCATTTCGATTTCAACTGGCACATCAACTACGTGTATGACGATGACGCGGCGCCTTTGCTGCCCGCCGGAACGGTGCTGCACATGATCGGGATTCACGACAATACGTCGGCGAACCGGAGGAATCCGGATCCGAACATGTGGGCGGGGTTCGGCGAGCGCAGCGTGGACGATATGGTCCAGGTGTGGATGGACATCGTATATCTGGACGATGCGGAGTTCAAGCGGCTAGTTGCGGAACGTAAGGCCAAGCATGGTGAGAGCGCATCGCTGGCAGCGAGCGCGGGAACCCATCAGTAGCTGGTCGAACTAGTGGGACCTATCGTCGGCTGGATGATCTGGCTGGTTGCGGCCGCGGCGCTTGCATTCGTCCTCCTGTGCGCACGTTGGGGCGAATCGAATCTTCGTATTCGCAAAGGGCCGCCGAGTCCGCCCTCCACGGCGCGGATCGAGCCGCTCGGAGTACCTTGGAAGCCGGTCCAGATTTCAGCGCAAGACGGGATCACGCTGCGTGCATGGTTATTGGCACCGGGGGCGCGCCGTGGGTGCGTGGTCTTGCTGCACGGCATTGGAGAAGCGCGTGCGGACGTTGCAGATTGGGCGCCGATGTTGCTGCCGCAAGGGTATTGCTTACTGACGCCCGACAATCGGGGCATGGGCGAGAGCGGCGGCGCGGTTGTCACGTACGGTGTACGCGAGTCCGACGACGTTCGCCGGTGGGTGGAGTGGCTGGAGGGGAGCGAACATCCGGCGCAGGTGTTCGGATTGGGCGAGTCGCTAGGCGCCGAGATCCTTTTGCAGTCGCTCGGGGCGGGGGCGCGTTTTGACGCGATCGTCGGTGATTCGCCGTTTTCGGAATTTCGCAGCGCAGTTCGCCAGCGGCTGGAGCTCAGGATTCCGCGGCCCGAGTGGCTCGCGCGAGCAGTGTCCGGAACGGTAGTCGAGGCGGCAATTCTATACGCTCGGCTGCGATACGGGGTGGATCTCAATAAGGCGTCCGCAGTAGAGGCCGTGCAGCGGACTAAGACGCCGATCCTGCTGATACATGGCTCAGACGACATGCAGACCCAGCCCTGGCATTCGCGAATGCTCGCGGCCCAGAATCCCGAGCTAGTCAAGGTGTG
>Ga0126373_10001690_pt1 | contig 15869 bp, 11 predicted proteins | sample PanSoiMetPlot_11_FD_92545 | JGI IMG/M metagenome (GOLD analysis project Ga0126373, IMG submission 92545) | Tropical forest soil microbial communities from Panama - MetaG Plot_11 | ecosystem: Environmental > Terrestrial > Soil > Tropical forest > Bulk soil | place: Panama | collected 2016-02-17 | reverse complement strand
GCTGGCCAAGCGGTTTGCGCCGTGTACACCGGTGCAGGCGGTCTCTCCGGCTGCATAGAGTCCTTGTAGCGTGCTTCGTCCGCGCAGGTCGGTTCTGATTCCACCCATTAAATAGTGGGCCGCAGGTCGGACCGGTACAAGGTCTGCGGTGATGTCGATGCCATACTGCTTGCAGGTCTCAAAGATACGTGGGAAGCGCATGCGCAGATGAGCGGCGGGGAGATGACGCAAATCAAGGTACGCTACCGCAGGCGTAGCTTTGCTCGCTGCTATCTCCTGCACAATGGCTCGAGCTACTACGTCGCGCGGTGCGAGTTCCGCCATGGGATGGTAGCGAGGCATGAATCGTTCGCCCGTCGGATTGAGCAGCCGCGCACCTTCGCCACGCAACGCCTCTGAAAGCAAGAAACGGGGAGCTCCAGGCGCTGAGAGAGCGGTGGGATGGAACTGAAAAAATTCCATGTCGCTGATGGCTGCGCCAGCTCGGTATGCCATGGCGATTCCATCGCCGGTCGCAACCGACGCATTTGTCGTGTCGGAATACACTTGTCCAGCGCCTCCGGTAGCGAGAAGCACAGCCTTGGCGCCCACTGTCTTGAGCGTGCTGTCGGACGCGAGCATGGCAACTCCTGTAACTCGGTCACCGTCCATACAAACGTCGGTAGTGAATTCGAATTCGGTAAAGGCAATACGAGGAATGTTTTGGGCACGCGCTATAAGAGCGCGTCCGATCTCACGGCCCGTTGAGTCCCCGTGTGCATGCAGAATGCGTGAGCGACTGTGTGCCGCCTCGCGCGTAAAGGTCAATTTGCTTCCACTGCGGTCGAACTCGGTGCCCCAGGCTATCAGTTCCTGAATGCGTTCCGGACCTTCTTCGACGAGCACACGAGCGGCCTCTACGTTGACGAGTCCATCTCCGGCATCGATCGTGTCCTGTAGGTGAAGTTCGACTTCGTCGTCATCGCTTAGAGCCACTGCGATTCCACCCTGGGCATACTGCGTGTTGCTCTCGGTGACCTCTTGCTTGGTAACGACCAGGACACGTCCCGCCTCAGCGAGACCGATCGCGGCGCGTAGCCCGGCGATTCCACCTCCAACTACGATGAAATCTGTCTCAGATGGAACCGGCGACATGGAAATTTCGATGGTAGCACGCGATTCCGCGCGAGTCGGTTGCCAACGTTAGTGCCGCTAGCACGTGAGATATGATGAAAGCTCGTGAAGAAAATCACTGTCAAAACTAAATCAGCAGAGTATCCGGTGCTCGTGGAGCGCGGCGCTCTAGCTGAAGTTGGTAAGACGATCGCGAAACTCCTTCCGACTCGGAAATCTCGCTGTTTTGTAATCACCGTTGCACCTGTTTGGACGCTATGGGGCGAGACTTTCAAGAAGGCTCTGGCAAGCGCAAAGCTCGACTTCACAGTTCTGGATATGACGGACGGTGAGCGCGCCAAGAGCTTCGCCACACTGGAGCATCTGGCGGAGCGAATGGCGATGAAGGGCGCGGATCGCAACTCGGTCGTCATCGCGTTCGGCGGTGGAGTGGTTGGTGATGTCGCGGGTTTTCTCGCTTCGATTTACATGCGTGGAATTCCGGTTATTCAAGTGCCCACTACGCTGCTCGCACAGGTAGATGCGGCCATAGGAGGAAAGACCGGCTCGAATTTACGCGCAGGAAAGAACCTCGTAGGAGCATTCCACCAACCGCGTGCGGTGATCTCTGATCCGGAATTACTGACAACACTACCTGATCGCGAATTTCGGGCGGGGTTGTTTGAAGTGATTAAGTCAGGAGTCATCCGGGATCGAAAGCTATTCGAAATCACAGAGAGCGAGCGCAAGCGATTGCTCGCACGAGATCAGGAGATCCTTGAAGCTGTGATTCATGATTGTGCGCGCATCAAGGCTGAAGTAGTGGAGGCCGATGAGAAGGAATCTGATTTGCGAAGAATCCTGAATTTTGGCCATACCATTGGACACGCACTTGAAGCCGATACCGGATATCGTCACTTTTTGCACGGTGAGGCTGTGGGTTGGGGCATGGCCGCAGCTGCCATGATCGGCACAGCTGTGCGCAAAACCTCTCCCGAATTGGCACAGCGAATCGTCTCGTGTGTGCTTTCATACTCTCCGCTACCGGAAGTGAACAGCCGTGCCGAAGACATTCTGAGGCTTATCCGCGGAGACAAGAAGGCGGTTGACGGTCAGGTTCACTTCATCCTGGCAACTTCGGTGGGAAGAGTGGCAATTTGCAACCGCGTTCCTGACGATGTAGTTGCGCATGCCGTCCAAGAGTTGCATTACCTCTCGCGCAACTGACGATGCCCTCTCCCGTAAAAGACCGACAGCAAGTCATAGGCGCTGCTCCTCAGGGTGCAGCCGACGAACGCGCAGCAGCGGTCGCAGTCCGCGACATGTTCGACGAGATCGCCCCACGATACGACTTGCTGAATCACGTGCTGTCGATGAACATCGATCGCCTATGGTGGTGGCGGACCGCGCGTTCGTTCCGCTACGTTTTGCGCAGACCCGACACCCGAGCACTCGACCTGTGCTGCGGAACTGGCGACATGGCTACGGCGCTTCGTGGGCAGGGACCAAACGTCGAGATTGTAGGGGCAGATTTTTCGCGCGGAATGCTCACCCGCGGATCGCCCAAATTCCGCTCACATCGCATTGAGGCAATAGAGACCGATGCCCTTTGCCTGCCATTTCCGAACCAAAGTTTCGATCTGGTGGTTTCCGCCTTCGGTTTTCGTAACCTCGCGAACTACGACGCGGGGCTGCGCGAGATTTATCGCGTCCTGCGTCCAAACGGAGAAGTCGGAATTCTGGATTTCAGTGAGCCTGGCGGGTTGTTAGGAAAGGTCTACAGTTTCTATTTCAGGAATATCCTTCCCAAGATCGGAACGATGATTTCTGGCATTAGTGGTCCATATGCTTATTTGCCGGCATCAGTTTCGAGGTTTCCATCGCCGGACGAGATGCTTGGACGAATGCAAATCGTGGGATATCGCGACGCGACGTGGCGTTCTTACACCTTTGGTATCGCGGGACTCTATCGCGCTAGGAAGTGAAACTATTTGGCCGCCCTGGCAATGCAAGCTCAAAATTCTCTGTGATCTCATCATCGAAAGGACGTAGGCGTTGAGATCTCACTGAATCTCGATGTGACCTATCATCGTCACAGCTGTCATATCACATCTGATCTCATCGTGATCGCGATGAGACATCTCACCTCATCTCATATCCGCCACTCGTGGCGTCCCGATGTGAAACACACAATGAGCAAACTGCAATCTTCCAAAATTTAACGTGCTCGCGAGTGCAGTGAGCCGTGTACCGCCAACAATTGCGACAGCGTCTCTTTCAGCTTCGAAAGGGGAAGGGCGTTCGCCCCGTCAGATTTTGCCTGCGCGGGATTGTCGTGAACTTCCATGAATACTCCATCTACCCCAACGGCGACGGCGGCTCGCGAAAGGACTGGGATGAACTCCGGTTGGCCGCCACTCTGTTGCGGCTTGCCATTTTCGCCCGCTCCTGCGCTGGGAAGCTGAACGGAGTGAGTGGCATCAAAGACTACCGGCGCTAGATTCCGCATGATGACGAGAGAGCGCATGTCTACCACGAGATTGTTGTAGCCAAAGCTCGAACCACGTTCTGTGAGAAACACGCGATCGTTGCCGCTCTCGCGAATTTTCTCGACAGCGTGCCGCATGTCCCAGGGAGCAACAAACTGTCCTTTTTTGACGTTGATTGTACACCGAGTCTTCGCGGCAGCGACCAGGAGATCGGTCTGACGGCACAGAAATGCGGGAATCTGAAGAACGTCCACAGCCTCCGCGACCGGCCCTGCGTGCTCGGGCTCATGGATATCCGTCAGTACTGGTACACGATGGATTTCCGCCACTCGCCGCAGAATGCGCGTGCCTTCTTTCAGTCCGGGGCCGCGGAAACTCTTCAATGACGTGCGATTCGCCTTGTCATAGGAGGCTTTGAAGATGTAAGGGACACGCATCTCGTGACTGATGGAGCTGATGGATTCAGCCATCTTGAGAGCGTGCGCTTCGCTCTCGATAACACACGGTCCTGCGATGAGAAAAAGTTCTCCAGAGCCTACGTGGACGTTTCCGATCTCGAATTCCATTCAGCGGAGCCTACCATGCCGAGAAATGGCGAACACGAAGGTCACGAGGGAAACACTCAGGTCACGAAAAGATGCGATAAAACCCAATCAACACCACCCAACCGCCTCGTGATTTTGGAAATTACTTTGTGATCTTGGTGTTCGCCCTCACCCGGTTTTATCTCTTACCGACCTTCTCGGATCGCAAGAACAGCTCTTCTTCTACTTCGGTCCGTTGCTCCCGATGCCTGAGTCGGTTCTCGTACGAGGACTTGATGAATTCGCGGAAGAGCGGATGCGGCTCGAGTGGTTTTGACTTGAATTCCGGGTGGAATTGGCAACCTAGGAAGTAAGGATGGTCAGGGATTTCGACGATCTCGACGTACGTTCCATCGGGTGTCGATCCCGTAATCCGAAGGCCGCCCCCGGTCAGCAACGCTTCGTATTCGCGGTTGAATTCGTAGCGATGCCGATGACGTTCGCTAATTTCCGTTTTGCCGTAAGCTCGGGCGGCGATTGAGTCGGGTTCGAGCTTGCATTCCCAAGCGCCTAGTCGCATCGTGCCGCCAAGTTCATCGATACCTTTAAGTTCTCGTAGCTTGTAGATGATTCTATGAGGCGTACTTGGGTCGAACTCGCTCGAATCTGCATCGTGAAGCCCGCAAACATGGCGCGCAAATTCGATGCAAGCCGTCTGCATACCCAGGCATATTCCGAAATAGGGAATACGCATCTCGCGCGCATAGCGGATCGCATTCAACATGCCAGCGATTCCGCGCTTTCCAAATCCTCCGGGAACCAAGATGCCGTCGTACCCTTCGAGCTGTGCTTCATAGGAACGATCTTGAGGGTCCCGATTCTCGAGTCCCTCAGCCTCTACCCAAGTCACATGCAGCTTTAAGCTTTGTCCAACTGCGGCATGAGTGAGTGCCTCTTTAAGTGACTTGTAGGAGTCTTCGTATTCGACGTATTTTCCAACAATTGCAATCGAAATCTCATCCTGTGGGTTATATACGCGATGAACCAAATCTTCCCACGCCTTGAGGTTGCGTTCAGGAGCTCCTAAGTGGAGGTACTTGAGCGCCAACGTGTCGACTTCCTCATGGGCAAATACCAGCGGAACTTCGTAGATCGAAGCTACGTCCTTCGCCGTGATAACGGCCTCTTCTTCCACGTTGCAGAAGAGCGCAATCTTGCTCTTGATGTCCTTCGATAGGAACCGATCAGTTCGGCACAAAAGAATGTCCGGCTGGATTCCCACGCTCAGCAGTTCTTTTACTGAGTGCTGCGTTGGCTTGGTCTTAAGTTCGTTGGCGGCAGCGATCCAGGGAACCAGCGTGACATGCACAAAAATGGTGTTCTCGCGACCCAATTCCTGACGCATCTGGCGAATGGCTTCAATGAACGGAAGCGACTCGATATCGCCAACCGTCCCCCCAATCTCGACGAGTGACACGTCGACGTCCTGCGAAACCTTCTTCATCGCCGCCTTGATCTCGTTAGTGACGTGCGGAATAACTTGAACCGTCTTGCCCAAGTAGTCGCCGCGACGTTCTTTCGTGATGATCTGCTCGTAGATCCTGCCGGTAGTCAGGTTGTTATCGCGACTGAGCTTGGCGTGGGTGTAACGCTCGTAGTGTCCGAGATCGAGGTCAGTCTCGGCGCCGTCGTCGGTGACGAACACCTCGCCGTGCTGGAAGGGAGACATGGTGCCGGGGTCGACATTGAGGTAAGGATCGAACTTCTGCAGGCTGACCTTCAAGCCGCGGCTTTCGAGCAAACATCCAATCGACGCCGCGGCCAATCCTTTGCCTAGCGACGACACAACTCCACCGGTCACAAAGATGTACTTTGCCATTCGCTCCTCGCCTCGATGTAGTGGGAAATTGATCCCGGCAGGTCCGGCCGGAGGATTGCGGCTCGGAGGCTCCGCCCCATGCCTTTCCAGGCTGGGCCGGATTGAACCGCATAGGGGTGCACAACCAATTATGGCAGAAGTCGGCCTGTGAAGGAATTGTGAATTTCGAGTCTCGGACTGTCTCGCTGCTCCCAGTTATTTCAGCCTTGCGGCACCTCGAGCTTTGCCGCAAGCGTGCCGATCATATTGCTTTTGTGATCGCGCACCCCGAGCTTAAGCACGTACTTCCCAGGCGGAAGGTTCATTGCCTGATGATAGCGAAGGCCATGCACCATCACCTCCTTGTAGGTGGCAGGCTTCAAATCAGCTCTAACTGTCGTAGCTTGAGTTTCACCAATCGCCTTACCTTTCGTGTCGAAGATGCGAGTCACAAACTCTATTTCCGCATGCTCTAATTCGCCTTCTGGCTCGAACGTGATTGCTCGTGGGAGCACGCTGAAGTCTACGGCAATCTCCTTGTGTTCTTTTGTCGGAGGCGTTACCCGAGCGAGGAAGGGTACTGAGGTCGTGATAGGAGCGTCGGGAGCGAGCGCTCTCACGAATTCGGCGCGACCAATGCGCTCATCAGGCGTCTGCGTATCGACCGCGAAGTACCCTTTCCGGTAATGGCTCTGAATGCCCTTGCGATCAACTTTCACCTCGATTTTCCGGAATCGTCCGTTTGCAGTCTGGTCGTCGGGATAGTAGCCGAGGGTGTAGTAGGTCGAACCTTCCGCGACGCTCAGCGCAATGGCATGATCGATGTCGTTGCGATTGTAAAACGCGTGTCCACCGGTTTGCCCGGCTAACTCGTTCATCGAGTCGTGCGAAGCTTGCAAGGCCGTACTCCCTTGCTGGATCGTGCGTACAGCATTTGGACCGGCTCGCCGTCCGGCGAGGGAGGCGCCTCGCTGCGATGCGTCGGGCATGAAACCTACCACGAGTCCGCGAGCGTCCACCGGATAAACCGCGATTTGATCGGCGGAAAAAATGGCCGCTGTTTTGCGAAGATCGTCACCGTAAGAACGCTGGTTGTTAAACGGATTACTTGAGGTTTCGTCTGGAAAGACCGTGAGTGGGAACGATCCTGAAAGCCACACTAGGTTCTTGCGTCCGGGGTAGCCAGCGACATTGTTCGCAAGTTCTTTCATGGCATCCAACGTTAGTCGTATCTGAACATCGCGCTGAAATGCTTCTGTCTCGTCTTGGAATTCTTTGAGCTGCTGCGACATCAGCGCGATGGTCCGATCGCTAGAGTCAGGGTCCAAACCGGGAAACTCATCCTGAAAATCCTGCTTCTCATCGTTGAACATCGAACTCTGGACGCTGACTTTTTTCAGGGCCGCGTGTAGAAGCTCAGGATCGCTCGTAAAGTCCTGAATTAGACGCAGGCGAGTGCCGAGTGTGTAGATAGCAACGTTGCGTCGCGGCTCAATCTTCTCCAGATACTTCACAAGTTGCTGGCGAAGATAAGCCTGATCCTTAGTTGGAGTGTTCAGTGCATCGACCAGCAATATCGTTGGTGGGCCAATAGCTCCGTCAAGTCCGCGCAGATTGGTAAAGACGCCAACCGGGAGTACAACCGGCTTATATGGGGTATTGGCGGAAGTCTGCGGCGGTGGTTGCTGGAAGGCGAATCCGGCGATCTTCTGCGATTTCCCATTCTCACGAACATCGAAGTCTGTGACCTTCAAGTCAGTGATCGGTCTTCCCGAGTTGTCGCTAACGACGACGTCCACAAGAACCATGCGAGTTGTGACTTTCAACAAAGTGCCAGGCGCAGTTAGAGGTGCGCTTGATGCTGGTGCTGACTGGCTTGTCTGAGGTACGGCGCTGGTGGGAGTATTCGGAGCGGACTGGCCTGCCTGGCTCGGTGCCGGTTGCTGACTTGGGGTGGGAGACGGAGCTGACGACCCATCTAGCGTTGTGGACTCTTGCTGAGGAACTGTCGAAGATTGCGAAGGAGATACAGATTGCTGTTGTGGTTCTTGCGTAGCGAACCCAAGGAATGGAAAGAGTACTAGCGCGAGCATGCGCATGAAGCGACTCCTAGTTGGCAGGCTGATTTGATCAGCCAACGACGCGGTTCCTAATGGTACAGCGAAACAACCGTAATTCCGGGACCTGCGAGCCTAGCCGAAAGAGCACGGAGACCTTCAACTGAGTGCTGCACGAAAGAACGCTCGACTGGCAGCCGCGTCGTTCTCGAACGTCCCTTTGCCCTCGATAGAGATACCGCCAGAGTAGCCAGTTTTCTTCAAATAACGGAAGAATTCAGCATAATGATCATCTTCGGCAAGATTGTGCGGCCAGAGTCGTCCATGAGGATTCGCGAAGTGCAGGTGGACGATCTCCCGTTGTCCGACCTCGATGATCTTCGGATCCTCGCTCTCCTCACGGAGATGGTAGTAGTCAATGATCATCCGTACGTTGGGATGCTTTACCGTACGGACCATCTCTAAAGCCTCAGCCCCCGTGTTTAGAATATTGCTCTCCTGATGGCGTAGTGGCTCAATTGCGATCACAAGTTCGTGCTGGCGGGCGATATCGCCTGCGGTTCGAAGAAACTCGGCAATTTGTTCGTTGGCGCGCCGCCGCGAAAATCCTTCGGGAACATTGCGGGATCCGGCGCTGCCCCACACGGCAATGGAAGCACCGAGATGCTTACAGCGTGACAGACAAGGCTCCAAGTAATCTCTTAGCGCCGAAATGGAGACGTCATTGCCAACGACCTTGAGATCAGAGCGGCGGATAAGACCGTTAAATGCACGACAGCCGATAGGCAAAGTAAGTACTTCATCGGCGTAGTCGCGAAACTCGTCGTCGCTCATGGCAGCGATCTCCGCGGCTGGTGGCTCAATGTAGTCAAAACCATACGTAGCCGCCGCGGCACTATCGCGAGTACAAACTCCAATCTTGATGCTTCGGCTGCCCTCAAAAGCCGCCAGGAAAGGTGACACAGCTAACGAAGCGAGAAGTGTTCGTCTCGTGATCATTGGCGGGATTTATTACCTTCCTGCCTTCTGTTCATTGGGCGCGTACGCCGGGCGGGGCACCCGGCGCTCCATTTCTTGATAGGGACCGCGAGCGCTAAATCTGCTCCGGCACAACGTATGGCGCGCGGTATGTGCCGCGCAGCATGCGGTTGGCTTCCTCGTCTCCTACTACCTGTTCCTGCTCTGGATCGAACTGCAGCGTTCGCCCCAGGCGATAGGAGGCATTCGCCAGGTGCACCAGCGTGGTCGAGATATGAGCTTCCTCGATCGGCGAGTGGATGTCTTCGGAACGACGACTGCGAATGCAATCGATGAAGTTTGCAAAATGGTCGCCAGTCGCTTTGCCGGACGGTCCAGGTTCCGCTTGGTTAGTGAGCCAGGTCTTATACGCATCGTACCCGTCGATCCCAAGATATCCGTTTGATCCGTAAAAAATGTTGCCGATCGTGTTGGTCTTCGCGTCCTTCGGACCAAGCGACTGCTTCTCGCCAGACTTTTTGTTGTTTGTGCCAGCTGCCAGCCCGGCCGCAGGCACTGCCGCACTTCCGTAAGCGCCCGAACCGATTTCTGCTTCATGGTTGGTAATCCAGTGGCGAACTTCGACCTCCATCATCTTGCGTTTTTTGTTGGCATCCTCGAAGTAGAAGGTCGCGTTCAAAACGTTGGGCGTCTCTTGATCATCGTCGAACATGAAGTGGCCACCCATCGCTGAAACTTGGACAGGGAAGCGAACTCCAAGTCCCCAGCGCGCAATGTCGATCTCGTGAATTGCCTGATTGCCTATCTCGCCATTGCCGGTGTCCCAAATCCAATGCCAGTTGTAGTGAAAGCGATTGCGCGTGAATGGCTTCATCGGTGCGGGACCCGTCCATAGATCGTAATCAACGCCGGCTGGAACCGCCTCGGGAGTAGCTCGTCCGATGGATTGCCGCCACTTATAACAAAGTGCCCGTGCGAGGTAGACATCACCGATTGTCCCGTTCTGGACCTTTTGTATCGCGTCAATCATTCCGGGATTCGAGCGCGATTGGCTGCCGTGCTGGCAAATACGGTTGTATCTTTTTACAGCGCGTACCAGTTGACGCCCTTCAAACGAATTGTGCGAGCAGGGCTTCTCGACATAGACGTCTTTCTCCGCCTGGCATGCCCAGATGCCCATCAGCGAGTGCCAGTGATTGGGGGTGGCGATAGAGATGGCATCGATATCTTTGTCCTCAAGCAGCTTGCGGATATCGACATAGGTTTTCGGCTTGGCAAGACCCAATTTCTGCATTTCGCCAACGCGCTGAGCCAGGATACTCTGGTCGATGTCGCAGAACGCAGCGATCTCTGTTCCAGGAACATGGGCGAAGCCACGAAGATGATCATTGCCACGCCCGCGCAGTCCGCAAATCGCGACCCGAACACGATCATTGGCGCCAAGAACGCGTCCGCCTAAAGCGAGCGTCGCTGCTCCCAAGGAGATTGCCTTCCCAGTCGTCTTAAGAAAATCACGACGATCGATACTCATACGATTAGCCCTCTATTGGAATCAAAGTCGCAAGCCGCATAGTATAACTTCCGCAAGCGAAGCAGCATTGCATTGTACGAAATTTGCGACTTCAGCAATCAACCTGTCGCGACCTGTCGACATTGTCCCGGAGGACTCATGTTCTTTACTCGTCGTTCTGTAATGAAAGCCGCTGCCTTGGGTGCGGCGTGCAGTGCGGTTCGTCCATTGACTTCTCTTGCCGCGGAGCTAAGCGGAAACGATGACAAGCAATTCAACGGTCTACGCGTGGCGTCTGCTCGTACTCGTTGCGCTCATTCCCGCTCGCCGAAGCGTTGCAGTACACCAAGCGACTCGGTGTACGGTACTTGTCATTGAAGGAAGTCCACCTGCCTCTGAACTCTACTCCCGATCAACGTAAACAAGTTCGGCAGCAGGCCGCAGATTTGGGGCTTACGATTACAAGCTGTGGGGTGATTTACCTGAAAGATGCCGAGGCCGACATGCGCCAGGCATTCGATTATGTTCGCGACCTCGGAGCCTCCGTCGCGGTCGTGGGGGTTAGCCACGATCAGTTACCAACGCTCGACAAGGTTATTCGGAGTTACGAACTCAAAGCTGCTATCCACAACCACGGACCGAACGACAAGCGCTTCCCGTCGCCACTTGAGGTATATGACGCGATCAAAGGACTCGATCGCAAAATTGGTGTCTGTATGGATATCGGTCACACCTTCCGCATGCACGAAGATCTGGTTTCCGACATTAAAAAGACGAGCGATCGGCTGTACAGCATGCACTTCAAAGACCTGGAGTCCGATCATGTCGACGCGAAGGGCGTGCCGGTGGGGACGGGCGTAATGCCAATCGTTCCGGTACTTCGCGAGTTGGTGCGATCAGGTTACGCGGGAGAAGTCCAGCTCGAGTACGAGGTAGAAGCCAAGGATCCGCTTCCCGGCATGGCGGAATCATTGGGCTTCATGCGAGGCGCGCTGCAAAACATCTCGTAAAGGTAGAGACTCAGCAACCTTCTCTACCGGGTTACATCTTCGGTCCAACGTATAGAACGCTCGCCGCCTTTCCGACAACGTCTATGACCGGGGTGTTGTTATCGAGAAGCTCTTGGCTGGTCGTCAGATCGTAAATCCGAACCTCACCGCCCTCGGTAGCGTACACAACCTTGCGGGGTGAGATGGGCGTGATTGATGTGACGTCTCCTTTGGGTCCGTCTACAACAGCGTTTCCGGCAGCGGTGTCAACGATTGACATGCAACCCGTGGAGCAGGTGCGGGCGCCGATGATCAGTTTTCCCTGAAACATGGAAATCACCTGGTGGAATCCATTTCCAATGCCGATTGGTTTGCCCGGCGCGAGAGAAGAGAGCGGAAGCACAGTGGCACTGCCGCCATTAGGCCCCGTGCCGGCGATATACAAATTGTTGGTGTCAATCATTCCTACGGTCGCCGCATCGACGTTCACCGTCTGACTTATCGTGAGCGCAGATGTGTCGAGAACTGACACGCTAGCCTGCGAGCCTCCACATTCAGCGCCGCAGTTGAGAATGTAAGCCTTGCTGTCGTCCGCGGAAAATACCGCGTAACTGGCGCGATCCAGCCCTGCGCCCGTGACGGTTTTCACCGAGCTATCGGCCGTGTTGACAACCTCAAACTGATCCAGGCTTTCGTTGAAGACGAGAAGCTTGGAATTGTTATGAGAGAGCACAATCCGGTGCGCGCCGGGTAGGCAATTGTTGGTTGCCGCACAATTTGCCGGAGTAGCCGGAATGTTCGTCACAGTGATCGGAGGACCCGCAGTTAACGCGACCACCGAGACTTGGCCGGTGGCTGGAAGAGCCGCATAAGCGAATTTTCCGTCCGAAGAAGCCACCATGCTCTCAGTCGGAGCAGGAAGGGACGGGACGCAAGTAACTCCCGAGGTGCAACTCGTCTCACTCGTGGCTAGGGCTTCCTTAGCGTTATCTACAATCGAGATGCTGTTGTCTCCCGAACCGAAAACGAGAGTAGTGTTGTTCGCACCAGGAATCATCAGAGATGGGGCGCTGCCGACTGACGAAACTACGTTAGTCGTGAGCTTATCCTTGTTGCCATCTGCGATTTCCAGACTCGAAACACCAGGACTCTGAATCGCTATGAAGACCCGCTGATCAAGACCGCTAGGGGGAGCATTGCTGCTTCCTCCACATCCCGACTGAGTTCCTACAAACAGAAGAAAGCTCGCAGCAAAGGCAGCGAGGCTAATACAACGTCTCAATTTTTCTCCTCAGAGAAGCTCATATTGAGTGCTGAATTTCACAATTATAATTGCCGCGCACGCGAACGTCGCTAACCCTCTGACTGTGCAACGAACCCTTACATCATGCCGAAGGAGCCCGCGATCTCTGCCGCTGAGTTATTGCGAGCCCCGGACAATGAGACCCGTCACAACGAGATGGCACACTTTGTCGAGGATTTTCGTTTGGTCGCAGACAGATAACCGGACACCGGAGGGCGGCTTAGCCGGTTGTTGTCTTCACATCGAAGATGTGGGCGCCGAAGCCTGCCAACTTAACGAACAGCCCCCAACGCTTGAGATCGGCAGTTGGCCTCTCATAGCTGCGATCGTTAAGCAGATCGTCAAAGCGCAGGCCATTTCCTGAAAGAGCGTCGTCATCGAAATAAATGCGACCGGTAGCGTTACCGGATCCGAGATTCACTACGACGAACTTTTGTCTTGCGGCATCGTTCCACCTGTACGCAATGAGATCGGAATTTGTGTGATCGCCTGAGTCCTTCAGTTCAAGCAGTTTCCATGTGCCACTGTGGAACTCTGGCGAGTCGGCTATCGTAAGAACCTTTTCGTAGATTCGCTGGATCTCTGGATCAGCGCTTTCCTCTTGCGCACGGGAAAGTTGAACCACCAGCTGCTTTTGGAACCCTTCAAACTGACCATCGTTGAAGAAATGCATTCCGGGCACAGTCGAGGCCAGGACGGCAACGGCGGGTAGTCGAGCTTTGCCGAAGACCGTCGCAGCTCGAGCTTCGTCATGATTCTCGAGAAAGCGGACTGAGCGACGTTGGAACTCCCAATCAGCCTTCAAATGCAGGTATACATCACGAACAAAACCATCGCGGAGACGATCGTAGAGCCGCTTGTCATACGTGAAATTGAATCCGAGTTGCTGAAGCGCCCATTCGGAATCGCTGTAGGCCTCGGCAATCCAGATAAAGTTTGGTAAAGCTCGCGTGGCCTCCTGCCAGAATTCCTCGCGAGGTGCGGCGGTCGATCCCAAAGCGGATTCCCATGTCTGATGAAAATGGTCGTTCAGTATCAGCATGGCCATATCGCAACGAGCGCCGTCGCAGATTTCGGCAATGCGGCGTACCTGCTCGATCATTGCCTTGCGTAGAGCAGGGTTGAAGTAGTTGAGCTGGGCAGTGTCGGTCCACGGTGCGAAGTAGGGGTCTCGTCCGTAAGCAACGATTTCACCAACACCTGCGGAATTTTCAGCGATGAAGAAATTACCCGGGTTGGCACGGTATTGAGCGAGCGTACCGCGGATGTAGTACTCGGGATGCTCAGTGATCCAATGATGATCTGGTCCGGTATGGTTAGGAATTACATCGAGAATCAGCCGCATACCGAGTTCATTGAGCTGACGGTGAAGCACCTCGAAGTCGTCCCAGCTCCCAATCAACGGGTCGGGTTCGTAAGCCTGGATGGAAAAGGGTGAGCCAGGCACGTCGTTGAGGGTCCAGCCTGGCAAACATTCGTCGTATCGCTTGAATAGGGAAGTCTGGCTCCGAGAAAGCCTGCGCCCCTCGGGGCTGCGCTTCCAGACTCCCATCAAATAGATCAGGTCGAAGCCAAGTCCGCGCAACCGCTCCCATTCCGAGTGAGGAACCCTGGAAATGTCGATAGAGCGGCTATGCTGTTTGCTCAAGCGCAAGAGCCACGGCACTGTGCTGATCTCGTACAGCTGGGGATGAAGTCTGAGCGGTGGCAGGGTATTTGCACCCGCTTCGGCAGGAACTGTCGCGGTGAGTCTGTCCAGTTGAACCAAGCGAAGTTCTCGCGTTGCTGTTCGGATGAACAGCGGAGTGTAGTGCCTGCGCCAACCCTGGGTCAAACGTAGCTTGAGTGATGTTTAACGGTTGCGCACGCACGTAACGTGGCAAAGACTCGAAGGTGACATCATCTTTCTCAGCGTCATACACTTAAGAAAATGAAGATTGCTCTCGGCCAAATTAATCCCACCGTAGGGGATTTCTGCGGAAATGCCGCTAAGATCATCGAATACAGCAACCGAGCTAAAGCGCGCAAAGCTGATCTTGTACTCTTTCCCGAGCTGGCGATTTGCGGTTATCCCCCGCGCGATCTGGTCGAAAAACCCTCGTTCGTCACGCAAAACGCACACACACTAGAACGCATAGCAAAGCAGACAGAAGGCATTGCGGTCGTCTGTGGACTGGTTACACCAGCGCATAGCGAGACAGGAAAATCGGTCATGAATTCCGCTGCTCTCATACGGAATGGGAGGGTTGAGTTTATGCAATCGAAGATGCTGCTGCCGACGTATGACGTGTTTGACGAGGACCGCTACTTTGCGCCGGCGCGGAGCCAGGATATCGTCAGTCTTAATGGCTCAAAACTTGCGCTGACAATTTGCGAGGATGCTTGGAACGACAAACATTTTTGGCAAAAACGTCTTTACAGTGTCGATCCAGTAGAAGAGTTGGTTCGGGCTGGCGGAAATCTGGTGATAAACATCTCCGCTTCGCCGTTCACAATTCATAAGCGTGAGATCCGCAAGAAGATGCTCCAAGCTATTGCCGCCGACTTCCATGTCCCGATCGTGATGTGCAACCAGGTTGGCGGCAATGACAGCTTGATCTTCGATGGCTCGAGCATCGTGATTGGCCCTGATGGCCAGGTGCTAGCTCAAGCAAGGTCGTTTGAGGAAGACTTGGTGCTGTTCGATACAGAGACTTTGAGTGGCGAGTTGCATGATCAGCCGGTGAATACCGAAGCCGAAGCCTACGCAGCATTGGTTTTGGGCACGAAGGATTATGTCCAAAAGTGCGGTTTCAAAAAGGCAATCGTTGGCTTGAGCGGAGGGATTGACAGCGCGTTGACCGCTGCAATCGCGGTAGACGCCTTGGGCAAAGAGAATGTTATGGGAGTTTCAATGCCGGGACCGTATTCTTCCCAAGGCAGTAAGGACGACGCCAGAGAACTCGCGAATAACCTTGGCATCCGGTATGACGTCATTCCGATCTCGCCGGTATTCGATGAGTTTCGCAAAGCGCTTTCACCCACGTTTCGTAACCTTCCTGAAGATTTCACTGAAGAAAACATGCAATC
>Ga0126373_10001689_pt1 | contig 15869 bp, 13 predicted proteins | sample PanSoiMetPlot_11_FD_92545 | JGI IMG/M metagenome (GOLD analysis project Ga0126373, IMG submission 92545) | Tropical forest soil microbial communities from Panama - MetaG Plot_11 | ecosystem: Environmental > Terrestrial > Soil > Tropical forest > Bulk soil | place: Panama | collected 2016-02-17 | reverse complement strand
TATGGCGCACATAGGTTGGAACAAGCTGGCAGCGGCACCTAAGTGGATGTCACTGACCTCGCTAGCGGCGTTGGTTTTACTGGCATCGTGCAACCAGGCGCAGAAGTCTCGGTCAGAAAACGCCGGGCAACGTACTTTCGCGTCACCCGAAGAAGCCGGGGCGGCGCTTGTCGCGGCAGCGAGATCTGGCGATCAGGGAGCCTTGCTTGCAATCTTCGGTCCCGGCAGCGGGGACGTTCTGCTTACGGGAGACTCTGTGAGGGATCAGGATTACCTCAAGGGCTTCGCTGCCTCATACGACCAAATGCACCGGTGGGGCAACCTCAAGGCAGGAGGCAAGGTCCTGTATACCGGAGCCGACAACTTTCCGTTCCCGATTCCCTTGGACCAGAATTCCTCTGGACAATGGTCCTTTGACACAGAGGCCGGCAGGGACGAAATCCTTGCGCGGCGGATCGGCAGAGGTGAGTTAACGGCGATCGCCGCGTGTGGAGCTGCTGCAGTAGCGCAAGACCAATATTTCAGCAAAGCAAAACAGTACGCTCAAAAGTTCGCCAGCGATCAGGGCGAGCACAACGGTTTGTACTGGCCTGCCGCAGAAGGCGACTCGCCGAGTCCTCTTGGCCCTCTTGGTGACTTTGCAAAGGCGCTGGGCTACGCCAGCTCGGGCGACAAACCTCAGCCGTTCAATGGCTACTACTATCGGATACTCACGAAGCAGGGCGCCGCGGCGAAGGGTGGTGCGAAAGATTACATCGTGAATGGAAAGATGACCGGCGGATTCGCCATTCTGGCCTATCCGGTGGAATATAGAAACACCGGGATCATGACGTTCATTATTGGGAAGGATGGCGCCATTTACCAAAAGGATCTCGGCGAAAAGACCACAGATCAGGGCGGCGCAATGACGGAATACAACCCCGGCGAGGGCTGGAGGCCCGCCGTTTAGAAACCCGTTTGCCGGACAACCTCTGTTGTCGGCAAGGTCACTTCCTTGGGTTTAAGAACGGCATGCTAAGGAGCGAAGAACGATCCGTATTTAATGTTTCATTTCCACAAACGTTGTGCAGACGGTCCTCACACTGATTGATGTTCCCGGCTCGAAAGCCCTCAACTTCGAGCTGGTTCAGAGGACGTTAGGGCATGGATTTTCGATAGGACGTTATTCCTGCCTGAGATTGATGCGCATCTCAGGCTGAAATTCCCACGTTAGGGCCAACCTCCAGGCGAAGGACGACGGGAGCCCGCAGCAATTTACATTGGGGCCCGGCAGTCAGTTCCTATCTAAAGCCTTGATACGAGGATACGAGTCGATCTGTGATTAAGGACTCCGGTATTGGGTTCGACTCGAGATCGTCGAAAGGACAGCGACACTATTTCCGCCGACCAAGCGACCATCGGCACCCGTGGCATGGTAATCAATCCAATTGAATGGGGTAGACGAGCCCGGGTGCAGGTTCTGTGACAAGAGTTGCAGCGCGAGCGGGAGACGTCTAGAGCGAGTGGGAATTTCTCTCGATCCTTTGTAAGCCCACTTTGGCGGCTTGTTCGAAAGTCGTGACCATCGCTGTTCTATTGTTTGTCATAAACGCTCACGTTTGTGAATTGTTTCCCCTGCGGGTCCGTCCCCTTTGTGGTTATGGTGAGGACCCTCCCATCGTTAGAGACAATGGTAACCGCCGCTGCCACCACTTTACCGCCCTTGCTCAGCGTGGATTGAATTGTATTAGGAGTGGTCAGGTTCGCGGCAATCGAGTCTGCCCCATACGGCGCTTGGCCCGTGATCGGATAACTCTTTCCATCCAGGTTGGTGGTGTATTCGAATTCCTGAGTGCTGCCATCTCCATTGACCCGATCCACACTGACCCTCATGCCGTTAGGACCCGCGACGACGATCCGAGTTTCACTCTTCTTTGGCGGTCCTGGCACAAACTTTGACTTCTTCGCATTAAGTTTCCAGGTCCCGGCAAAAGGGTCGGTCTGGGCACTCAGTGGCCCTATCAAAGAGAACGCCAAAGCAAACACGGTGCAAACCCCCAATAGCTTCTTCACGGTTGTCTCCTTTCCGCTCAAGTTCCTCGAGCAGGAACTGTTTCATCAGTTCGTAGTAGTGCGGAGCACTTTGATGGTTGACTTAAGGTCCCCCCGGAGCACCTGTCACAACAGACAGGTGCATGGCACCAAACACTCCCGACAATGAAGGCGGGTGGTCGCGTTCATGCGAATCTTTCGCGACCGATTCGACCCAATGGAAAGGAAGCGTGTTTATGAGCGGAAAAGGTTCAGGGAATAAAAGATTTCTGCTGCCATTGCTCATCGGCGCACTCGGCATGGGAACTCTTGCGGGTGCGCAAACTTCGCAGCAGACCGCGCCCAAGGTTACGGTCGGCAAGCAATTAACCGCCAAGGCCTCAGCTCCCTCGCCTGGCGCGGCGGCAAAGAATACGACGCAGAAGACCAGCATCGGAAAGGGCGCGACATCGGCAAAGGCTTCGCAACCTTCTTCGTTCTGGACCGAAGAGCTGGACGTTGATGATGATGGCACGGTCGAGACTTCCGACTATCTCTACGACGCCAAAAGAGGGGTTCTGTACTCCTACCGGGAAGACGATTACGCTTGCCCGAACGGGAAACCCGAATCCGGAAGCATTCTTATGGCGCTTTATGCCGAGGGTAACAATGCCAACAAGCCCGTCGGTTCCGGCTGGTACCTTGTAAACGTTGATGCTGGCAAATGCGCGGCCAAGATGTCAGCTACATTCGGGTGCAGGTTTGATGCGAACGGCAACGCGACGGAGTGTGGGGCCGCCACCGTCAACAACGCGACCGGGGAAATCGACCTGGTCGTCGCGAGGTAGCGTCTCGTCGAGCTCTTTCCCCCGGGTCGTTTCCTCCTGCTGAGAAACAACGATGCTTTTTGCTGATGCCAAGACTCGCCGCACCTGTCACAAGCGACAGTTGCGCGGCGAGCGGAACCTTCCATAAATGTTAACAGTCAGAGCGTCCATCAGGCACTTGCCTCGACACTCCTCTTTGGACCGTCTGAGGTAATCGAGCCTCGATCGAAGGAGGGAATATGCCTGTGATCAAATTCACCTCTGCAAAATCAGCGAAGTTTGCGGTCCGCGCCGGACTGGTCGCCGGTCTCATAGGCCTGGGTGCACTCCCGTTCTTCTCCGAAGAAAAAAAAGTGAAGAACGAAACCATCGAAGCAACGGCTATGGGTACCGGCACGCAACTCGGTTCTGTGATTAACGTCAGCTTGGAAATCTATACGTACTCCACACCCGAGGACCGCCAGGTTCTTATTCAGGCGTTCGAGAAGGGACAAAATCAGGGCCTCGTGAATGCGCTGAGTCGGATGAGGGCCGTGGGCCACTGCTCGATCACCGGCACGCTCGGGTACGATGTAGCGTACATCCGCATGGTTCCTACGTCGACGGGACGGAAGCTCGTGTTTGTGACCAACCGGCTGTTGCGCTTTGGCGAAGTCTACTTCGACAGTCAATCAACAGCCTTCAACTTGACAGCGGGTGAGTTTGACCTTAACGACCAGGACAAGAAAAAGAGCACCGGCGTGTTGTTTCCCTTGGCCCAGCTTGCGATCGACAAGGAGGGCCAGCTTCAGATCCAACTGAACCAGAACCCGTGGAAGTTGGTCGACGTGCTCGACTGGAAGGGCACGCCAGGCGTCAACTAGTAGTCGTCCCGAACGAGCTATCGGCTAAAGGCTAGCCGAGCTCCGGTTTACGTGAGGTGCCCCCATGAGGATGCGACGCTTACTTGCCCTTCTTTCGTCCCTCTTCGTTTTGCCATTACTCCTCAACGTCTACGTTATCGGCAAGGACACCAAGAAAAAGATCAAGAATGATGTTTGCTCCGCCTCGAACCCTGTGAGCATTTGTTCCGCGGAGAACACCTGCGGTTCCGCGGCTGCCCCTTGCTCCATCGATATTCGTCGGAGCGCGGAATCCTCAGCGACTGCTACTCCAGTTATCACCGGCGCCAAGTCCAACAAGGCCTTTTGCATCAAGACTGGAACCGCCGTCACCTTTTCGAGCTCCTCAAAAGACACGGGCTTCGTCCTTGATTTCGGCACCTCCAATCCTTTTGACCACCAAGGCGCTATCATGGGCGGTGCCGATCGGCCCATCACCGTGACCGCCAAGCATCCAGGCTGCTATACGTATTCGGTAGGAGCGTGCACGGCCGGAACAACCTACGGCATGTGCGGCAACGACGTAGCGCAACTCGTAATCTCCGACAAGTAGCAATTTTGCAGGCGCAGATTCTGCGTTTCATCAAGGCGAGACGGTGAGCCCGTCAAGCGCTGGACAAAGCAAATTCGGCCGACAACCTGGTCCTCACGACTGCGGGCGTGTGGTTGCTTGTTCGATGCCTCCGACTCCACCTATCGTCGAACAGGGAAAGCCTGCGGTGATCGCAATCGCAGTGTTAAGTTTTCTACACCCCGGCGATGGCTTTGTTCTGTAGAACACGCACGACCACGCGACGATTCTCCCTCTGCCCTTCCGCCGTTGTGTCGTTGCCGACTTGATGGCTTTCTCCCATTGCACCAGGTGCCAGCATCCTAGTGAGAGGAATGTGGCCCTGCTGAATCAGAATGTTGACCACCGCGTTGGCACGGTCTTCGCTAAGTTGCTGATTCAGGGCCACGCTACCGACGGCGGAGGCATAGCCTTTGGCCTCGATAACGTAGCCGTTAATGGTCTTGGCCTTTTCCGCCAGCGCGAGCAGCCTGGGGATATAGCTGGGATCGACGTCGACCTTGCCGTTGCCGAAGTAGACGGTAACCTCGTCGAGGATGTAGTAATCGTCTAATTGGCCGAACCGCGCGACCGCAGCGTCAATCGCCGCTTTGTTGGCGGTGATCTGTTGCTGCTGTTGTTGCAAGGCGATGTTCTGTTTTTCTAAGGCAATGTTCTGTTTTTCTAGTTCCATCTGGTTCTGCTGCGCCTGCACCCGAACTTCGTGCATGCCAGCTTCTATCTTTTCAGCCTGCTCCAAATCGTTGCCTTTAAAGGAGACGGACTTCGCTACCAGCTGGTTTTGATCGTTGTAAGTTCCTTCCACCTTAACCTCGAGCCCCGGGATGAGGGCAGCCATGGACATTTCCTTCCGGCGGGCCTTGAACAGGCCCTGCACCTGTCCCACCTGAGTGTTGTCAGTCAGCAGGACGGCGAGGTTAGGAGCGTCCGAAGTCTGCAGAGTCATGATGTCGCCGTTTCGCGCTTTGATCAAACCCTCGACCTTGACGGACTGAGCCAGGGCAATTGTGCTCAGAAGAGCAGCCGCGAAGAGCGACACACTTACCGCAGGAATAGTTCTAGATGAATTGAAATGATTCATAGACTTTGCCTCCTCTTGGCAAACTCCGATCCATAGACCTCAGAGCAGCAAACTCTTCGAAGGGCTCGCCCGCTTCAAAGTACGGCGGGCGCTCTATTCGTCTTTCTCCATGACCGGATTCCAGGACTGGTCCGGATTGAAGCGCTCCATCTTTTGGAATTCGTTTAGGGTATTTGGCCCAAAATCCTTTTCGTAGACAACGCCGTCTTGGCTGACGATGAAGGTCTTTACGCCGGTCTCCCCGTATTCGGCTGGTGCCGCTACCAAAGCGAAGCCCCCGATCATCACGCCTTTGACCACGTAGTCCATTTGGCCGAGCGGCGCCGCAGGTCCCTGTCCTTTCAGAATCTTGAAGAAATACCCGTGGTACGGCTGTGCTCCAGACGAGTAACCTTGTTCGATGGCCCCGGCAATCTTTTCGCCAATTGGGCCACCCCAGCTGCCGTCCGGGTTTTGCCACGCCAGGCCATCCTGCTTTCCGGGTGTGCTTACAATTCGCTGAGCGTATTGGTTGACGTCGAAGCCTTCGCGCGGCTCGAACGCATACGCGTATTGCGCTTCTACGTAGCCTCGGCAGATATCAATCGCGTCCAGTTCGTTGGCGCCAATGCGGCGATAGAGAAGTTCTTGGCGACCGGCCTTGGCATCGAAGTACCACTTGTCGCTTAACTTCACCAGCGGTACCGGGAACGGCCAATCCTCGTTGCCAACGAGGAGGAATGCTCGGTTTCCTTTCTTGGGGTCCACGGAAACGCTTTTCTTTTCGCGGGCCTCCGCGGCGAAGTCAGAAGCTCGCTGACGGTCTTGCGGGTATTCACCGGAGAGAACGATATCGTCGCCATCGGGTCCGAAAATGTCTTCGAGCGCGCGCACATCAAACTTCTCGGCTGCAGCAACGAGCTCATCGGCCGCCTGTTCCGGAGTGTTGAACATCTTTGCACTCACGGTAGTCGACGCCGGACTAGCCTTGGCGGTGGACTGTTGCCGGGCGACGAGCGCGTGTGTGAACAGCAATCCACACGCGACGGTTACTGCCGCGCAGAGGGGTTTCAGACTTGGATTCCCACCGATTTGTTTCATTTCAGTGCTCTTCCAACAATTCTTCACGAGACAGCGCTTATCTGCGCCGACCGCCGCCACGTCCGCCCCCGCCTCGGGAGCCTCCACCTCGCGATCCCATGCTGGAGGCACCGCGGTTGCTGCTGGCACGCGCGCTCGATCCGTTGTATCCCCGAGAACCTCGGGAACCTCCGCCGAATGCGTCTCGGTTTCCTCCGCCACCCCGCGTGAGGTCTCGGCCTCCAATGCTGTTTGGCCCCCCGCCGCCCGACCGGTTACCCGCGCCCAGTCCACCGCCTGCCTGGTTGCTGACGCCGGCGCCGGCTCGATTGCTGGCCAGATTGCCGCCCTGGCGCCCCAGTTGTTGTCTGGCACCTGCCTGGCGGTTAGCCAGAGAGTCCCCTCGCGCAGTGCCGCCAAACCTGTCCGCGGTAGCGCGGTCGCGATAGGGCGCGCCGCCGCGATGTTGGGGATTGTGCTTCCAGCTTCCGTTTCCCCGGCCTCCCCCGCCTAGGTTGCCGCGGTCGCCGCCGCGCGCTGGAAGGTTTGACACGCGGTTGCCGCCGCCAAGGTTGGTGTTGCGGTTGAAATTGTTGTTGTTATTGATGTTGATGTTGTTGTTGCTCCAGCCGCAGCCCCAGCCCCAGCCGCCGCTCCAAAATGCTCCCATCATCACCCCCACGCCGAAGGAAATTGCCAACCCTGCCGCGTAATATCCCGGCGGAGGGTAGTAGATGGGAGGGTAGGGATAGACCGGCGGACCGTACACCACCACTGGATCATAGGAAGGCACATACACTACCTGCGGATTGGCCTGTTCGATCACGATCACGCTTTTGTTCTCGACGACCTTGGTTTCCACCTTCTGTTGATCTGTCGTTTGCAAATTGCCTTTGTCTTGGGCCTTCTTGCGCATGCGCTGCACTGCGTCCATGACGTCGCCTTGTTGTGCCAGAAACGCGTTGCCCAAATCCGTGGTCCACTGAATGTCGTCTGCCAAGCGTTTCACCACGTCGGGTAACGCGGCCATCGCCTGGATGCTGGGATCCCAAGGCTGTTTCGCGACGGCATCGGCGAGTGCTTGATCCTTGAGCCCCGGGTTTTTTGTCAGCCACTGCTGGAGCTGGATGATCTCGAGAGGATACGTGGATGCGGCTAGCAGCTGGGCCAGCAGCGGGTCTGGATATAGCGCAACGGGGGCCACCAGGGAATCCAGTTGATCTGGCGGAAGCGTCGATGCCGCACTGCCCTGGAACGGCGAGTTGGTATCGGCCGAAAAACCGTACGGCCTGTATGCCAAAGTGTCGCCCGGCACAAGGACCAGGGCAAGCAGAACGATCAGCATGGGACGCACGCCGCTCCTCAGGTGTCGTTGCCGATTCATGGCCATCTACTCTTCCGAACGTGCAAAGCGCTTCCCTCCTGCGAGCTCATTCAGATAGGGCGAACAATTAGCACCACTCCGTTCGTGCGGGGTACTGTCAAAACAAACAGTGGGTTTTGCAAACCGCGACATAGCTATGCCCGCAGGGGGAGTCGACTTAGGTGACCCACCGGCGGTGGCGACCTCGCGCAGAAGGCTCGAGGCTTCCATTTTCCGAAACCTAGGAAGTGGACCAGCCAGTACTTCGCTAGGCAAGCTTGTGAACGCGATCGGACAGTGTGACTTCTTAGGTTCATCCGGCTGTCAAAACTAACAGTTCAATTCGAAAAGCAAAGCGAGTCAGATTGACAGGAGGAGAAGGTGGGGGAGGTGTTGAATGGCAACAGCAAGTCCGGCTCAGAGTTTGCAAGGTCCAGTGGAGAGTGCGAGGAAGATCACCGGTTGGTATATCGCGGCAGCAGTGCTGTTCATCGTGCTGGGAATGTTAGCGATCATCGAACCCGCTTTGGCGGGATTGGCAGTCAGCCGCCTCGTCGGCTGGCTGCTGGTTTTCGGTGGGGTATCGCATTTGATTGGAGCGTTTAAAGGGGGCGGGGCAAAGCACGTTGGCTTCCAGGTACTGGTCGGTCTTGCGTACCTGATCGGTGGATTCTACTGTCTAATGCATCCACTTTTGGCCATAGGTTCGCTGACGCTTTTGCTGGCCGCCGTGATCCTAGCGGGAGGCGTGCTGGAGATTATTACCTATTTCCGGCTCAAGGGCGAGAACGCATCGGGATGGATGTTGTTCAACGGAATCATCGCGCTTCTTTTGGGCGGAATGATCTGGTTCCATTGGCCATCGAGTTCCGTCTGGGCCATTGGCATTCTCGTTGGGACGACCCTCTTGATGACCGGCATGACACGCCTGATGTTCGGGTTAGCAGCACGGAGGCTGGTCCGACACGCGGCGGGGTAGTAACGACGCCCTCCGAGCAGAATAAATGCGCCAACTAGGACTATGGAACCCCACTGGTGTCGGGAACAGGAGTTGCGTGAAGCGAGGAGATTTTCTGAAATATTTTGTGGCCCTTCTCGCCTTCGAGAGTTCCCGATAGATAACCGCACAAACTGTTCAGCCCGTATTTGTGAGAGGCCTCGTCCCAGAGCTCTTCCATACGGAGCGCCGCATCCAACTTGCCTTCCGTCCATAAAAGGGGAGCGCATTCCCCGCAAGCAGTAACGCGGCGAGTCGCTCCCGCTGGCTCCTTGCTGGCCGTGTTGACAAAGCGACTTAGTGCATGCCCCAACCGGGCTGGGTCAGGCTTGTCATTGGACATGAATAAGGCGAGAGATTCATAAACGTCGATCGAAGTATAGCTGCCACTCCTGATCAACGCATCCAAGTCGAAGCCTTCGCTCTGCAGTTTCTGAAATAGGCACTGCCGATGAGTCTCCGTCGCGATAACCACAACAGCATTGCCGGCGTTTAGGCCGCCAGCGATAAACTTTGCGAAGCCCTCCAAGAATGAGGCGTCGTTCGGATAGATTTGCAGTTCGTGGCGGCTAGAATCTTGCGTGGTATCATCGTCCGGAGTGGCGAAAAAAACTTGGCCCACGAATCTGTTGCTGATGTAGCGCTTGCCCTCCCTGACCGCTCTCACCGCCGCTAACAATTCCCTTCCTGCATCGGACTTGACGACATAGCCGTTCCCGCCAGCCTCCAACGCCGCCTCTGCTATGTCGGGAGAGATCTGTTCACTCAAAAAGAGGATTTTCGAGTTAGGCGAAACTTCGCGAATGCGTTGCCCTGCTTTGATTCCATTCAGCGTTGGAAGTCCAATATCCAGCACAACTAAGTCCGGGCGCAAATCTTCGCTTCGATGAACCGCCTCTAGGCCGTCCGACACTTCGAGGAGGATCTGTAAGTCCTTCTGTTTCTCGAATGTTGAAGAGACAAATCGGCGCCAAGGCTCAAAGTCATCAACGACTAGGATTCGTAGGGCCATTGGCCTGCTTCGAGTAGTGCATGGGCTGACTTTAACAAGCGCATGGGAAAATACCCCGAAACGCCCCTGAAACTTGCTTTACGATCGTTCCCCGCACAGCTCAAGTAAAGAACTCAGGAGGTGCCAAGGCTGTGCCACCGGAATCCAACCGCCAAAGCCCGTGTCACGCTAGGCTAGGGGCTTGCGGTCATTTCTGTCAATGGAACAAAAGGTGTTTAACGTTGAAAATCTGTGGAAAAGCTATGCGGTCGGCGAGACGCATTTTGTACATGATTGATTAACTTCGACACGCAGTGAACGAACCGATAAACAGCGAGGAACTCCGAGGAAAAGCAAGAACAAAGAACAATTACCATGTACCGCCGCAAAAAAGTGAGTCTCAGGTCCTCTTTTGCGAGGATTGGCGGGGCGAGCTTTCCAGTCCGTCCGGCCCGTGTCTGAGGCCTGGGTCCCGCAAGTAATGCCGGCCCTGCCCAACGCCAGAGCGAGGTTCCCCCTGGCAAGGACTTCTCCGCACTCGCCAACGGTTGAGGTGCAAATCGTTTTGGAGCCTACTCGGTTAGGCCCTCTGAGTGCGGCGATCTTTGAATTCTGACGATACGATGATATTTGAAGGCGGTTGTCAATACTAAATCACGCGGCGAGCTCGTATTTTTGCGATGGACTGACCGGGCTGAACTTCCAAAAGGCGCGAACAGGACAGGAGGTCTCGCGGCGCTCACCTCTTCTATGGCTAAAATGACCTTTTTCGGAATTTCTAATTCCGAGCCAAATTCGGGTCCCATCAGCAGAGTCTCGGTTCGGTCCTTCAACAAGATCCCTCGCAGGCTTACCTTGGTTTTCCCAAGGGTTAGTCGGACCACCACGTGTCGACCAACCCAGGATTCAAAAGCACTCTGCATGTCGCCCTCCTGGACGTTTCTCACTTGGGAGGACGCAGCATGGGGCGTCAGCAAGCCCCCAGCATACTGTCAAGAGTTACAGTGGGTCACCGGTCGCCGAAAGCTATTGGGTGGTCATGAGACGCCTGCGCTCTCTAGTCGGAATGAAAACTGAATCCGCAGAAAGAACTCATCCTTAGGAACTTGCGCGCCCCTGTGCCAGAAGCGTCAGGGGCTGGTCAGAAATCTTATGCATCTGGCATTGACTCTGGCGGTTTCGACTGACCGGCCTTGCGGGTTAGGGAAACCCGGCGCCACACGATAGAGGCCTTCAGTGAATTCGAACCTTAGCCGCACTAAAGGGAGTGGGTGTTGGTGTAGGGCCCGTCGGAGGGCCAAAATAGAGCGCCCGAATTGAGGCCGTCTGTCCAGAAACCAGATCAGCTGCGACCGTAATTCCGTCAAAATTCGAACCGCTCGACAATTGTACGGAGGCGGGAACGGTCAGCCCGAAGAACAATGGAAAGGATTGCATGGCGAAAGTGTTGGGAGGAGCGGCACTGGCCACGCTTCCCGTGACGCGCGTGAAGCGGAGATACACGAAATCCACGCTGGCAGCCGCCGGAGTGGCACCGGAAGCCGGTGTAAAAGAAACAACATGTACGGCAAGGGTCTGGCCGGGGGTCAGAACGGAGGCGTCTGTGGCTCCACTGAAAGAAGAACTCGGAACAACAAGACCCTTGGTATCCACCACAAACGGTTTAGGATTCACCAAGGTGACGCTCACTGGAGCCCCTAATTCGAGATTGTTTCCAATCAGGCTATTGGCCGGCTCAAGAACGAGGTCATTGGTAACAAGTTGAAATTGCGTAGACGACGAAGGCGGCAGCCCAATGACGCCCTCGATCCAGTCACCAGCGGTGATCCCCAAGGGATCGTATTCCAAAAGAGCGAACGTGCCATCCGCATTCAAAACTGTTTCCAGACTGGCCACTTGACCCTGCGCAGCACATGTAAACGTGCTGCCAAGATTGAACGTGTTGCAGTTGGGAGATACAGTCGTTAACGGTCCAGCAATGGCGGTTATGGAACCCTTTGTGGCCGTTTCGATGGTCACGGTCTGCTTGGCCGCGTCAACCGACGAAACGACCCCGGTTACGTCTTCAATAAAATCCAAGGCCGAGGAGGGTAAGGTGCTCGATGACGGTGGAAGCATGCCCACGGTCAAAGCGTTAGCTGCACCTAGGTTAACACTCCCGATGGCCTGCGTTTGTTCGTCGACAGTTAATGCCTTCGCGACATTTACGTTGACAGCCAGCCCAATGCTTTGTCCACGAGTGACAACCAGTGGAAAAGGCGCTGCGGTGATTACCTGGATGGCGGGTCCGCCACTCAAGGTGCTTACGCTGCGTTCCGCACACCCGGTTATTCCCTGAGTCTGGGTACAAAAGGTTACCGCGGGATTCGAGAAGCTTATGACCATGCTCGTGTAGGTTCCAGCTGGGATTGCATTCGAAAAAGCGAGAAAGGCGGTGTCGCTTTGAAGCCTGGTCAGATCTACGCGGTACAAGTCGGAATTCAAGGGCACGCTTACAGAACCTCCTGTTGATGGTGTCAATGAAATCCCGGCCACCGTTGTCCTGAAAGAAAGGAGGTTGATATTGGAAGGGGGTGACAGAGGGGTGGCACGCAGTGTGACAATCAAGCCCGAACCGCCCCCTTGGTTTCCTCCGGCCACGAACCGACCCGGACCACTACACGCGGCGAGCGAAAGACCGACGGCAAAAGTCAAAAAGACACGCCACCCTGTGAGCTCACTTGACGACTGAGCGGTTGGAATTAAGATCCGAAGTGGGCTCACGCAGGCCTCCGGGCGCCAAAGGTAATGCTGGCCTTGGGCCTTTGAGTCACCAACTGTTATAAGTACCAGCTTCGGGGCATTCGGCCGAGCGAGTCAACCGTCGCGCACACATTGCGATCGCGACCGGATCCCCCCCCTTCGCCGACAAGTGTGTGAAGGAAGAAAGATCAGGAAAAATGGGGCTAGCGAGCCATGCTCGTCGTCGTGGCCGTCGCTCTGGACCAGGGAGGAACCACAAACACTAGGGGAGAGCGTCTTGGAACCATTCGGTTGAGGCCGGATGCACCCCGGTTGCGATTCAACGGGATGTGGTGATCGGCGCAGAAACTTCGATAACCGTGCCCTTCGAGGGTATAGAGGAAACGTGGAGTGTACCGTCCAGAGCCAGGAGCTGCTCGCGCACAAGTGTCATCCCAGCGCCTTCGCTCCAAACCAAGCCTACTCCGTCATCCGAGATTCGCAATTGGACTGCTCGCCCTTGCAACCTCAGCTCCATGAAGGCCGTTTTAGCACGGCTGTTTTGTGCGATGTTCTGTAAAGCCTCTTGGGCAGCGCGAAATAAGCAGCTTGAAACGTCTGCCGGTAAAGGAGACTCCAGATGGTCTGCTGAGAAATCGATGGTGATGCCAGACCGAACACCAGCATCCCGGCACAGCTTTCTTAAGGCACGGGGGAGGCCTAGGTATTCCAGCATGAAGGGGTGCAGGTCGTGGGATAAGTCGCGAATTCCCTTGGAAATATCGGAAATCTGTTCGTAGAGTCGGTTTAGAGGCGTTTTCGCAAAGACCAGCGACGCAGCTCGCAGTTCGTCAAGGTTGAGGCCCAAGAGGGTGAGTCGCTGGAGAATATTGTCGTGCAGTTCTCGTGCGATGCGATAACGCTCCTGCTCCTGTGCATGTACAAAATTGCCACAGTTGACGCGCAGAGCTGCCTCACTGCTCTGCCGCTCGACAATCAGCGCGCCCGACGTTAGGAATGATATTGCCAGCACCGTCAGCAGGAAATGAAGCGACAAGACAGCGTAAACCAGAGACTGCACCCCGAGCGGGCCCCGTCCGTGCATGGTATTCCAGACGGAAATCAAGGCCAGAACCAGCAGAGATGCGCTCGCTGCTCCGGACCCAAATCGCAGTAGCGCCCAGATCAGCAGCAGCAGAGGAGCATAGATGAATGCCCAGAAAGTGTTTATACCGCTTGTGCCGAATACGAGGAGATTGACAACCACTGTGACCACCGCTAACACGACTGCCTCGGAATATGCCCAAAGGTTTGCTCTGCGGAACCAAGAGAGGCCTTTGACGCCGAAGATCACGATGGTCGGCACGATGGTAAGATCCGCGACGATGTTCGACGAGAGTCGGGTCGTCCACATCATCGAGTAATTCTGACCAAGTCCGGTCAGAAGCACACCTGCTGCATCCAAGAACGATGTCGTCACTGTCGGCAGAAGAACGCCAAAGACCAAGAAAACGATCACCCCGTAAACGCTTTCGAACAACGGCTTGTCTTTCTTGAAGATTCGGACGCACATGGCACCCAGCAGTGCCTCGCCGGTGTTTCCGACAAACCATACTAGCGAAGAGACCAACGGTATGTGGGCGCTTAGCTGAACGAAAAGATGCGCGGGCAGCACCGCCAACGCAAGCACCCACCAGACTCGCCTAGGAGTCAGCAAGAGCGCCGCGAGCAGAATCGCGTTAGGAGGCCAAAAGGTCGCAATCGGGGTGCTAGCTGGTGTCAGGAGAAAACCGATTTGTGAGCCGAGGTAGTAGCCGATCGAAACCACCAGGGCGATTACCGCGGTATTGAATGCCGGGGCGACGGCCAACGTCTCATTTTCGCGGGGTACATCCAACGCTCCGCCGACTGTGCCAAAACGAAGGATAGGTGGAACGGCTTTCCGATTCTGCATATTTGACGACCCCCCACATACCTAGGTCACCAAATCCGCGAAGGGGTACTCAAAGTAAACAAAAATTAGAAACAAGTCAACTGGAGAAAATGATAGTTGGAAAGTACTAGGGGAAATACCCTAAGGGACCTGGTGGAAGAACCAACTCGGGCACCAGGCTTTCAGCAGCAAGCCTTCGCGAAAGCATACGCCAGGATAGACGGGAGAGTTGAGCGTTACTCGCAGCCGGATGACACGAAGCGATGTCCATCTTTGGCCAGCCCAATTGCGGGAATCAGGTCGGTAGCCAAGCGGGGCTTGAGCACAAACCCGCAAGCGCCCAATTCTAGGACGGCGCGACAGGTGTCCTTATCCTTCTCAACCGTGAGGAAAACAATTTTGGTGCCCGGGTTTGACTCAAGCATCCGTTTGGCCGCTTCGATTCCGTTGAGTACGGGCATGGAAATGTCGAGCACGATAACATCGGGAAGCAATTGGGCGGCAGCGCTAATGGCCGCTTCCCCGTCCGTTACGGCCCCGACGACTTCGCAGCAGTTGGCAGATAAGAATTCCCGGACATACTCGAGTACTTGAGTGTTGTCATCAGCCAACAGTACGCGGGTTTTGGACAAGCGCGGACTCCGTCCCTGACAACCGGTACAACACCTGTGGTCCGATAAAGTTTCTAGCGACGAAGGGGCGTTGCCGGGGAAAACGTCCCTTCTTACCCAACAGGGACGCTTTGGGGCATTGCGCGGCCATTATGAGGGGGGCAAAAAGGGCTGTCAACTTCGCGGTTCCGTTCCGTGCTTTAAAATAACGGTGACGGCAGAGGTCCGTGATCAAGGAGATATCAGTGCGATGTCGTTCTTGGATTTATTTTTCATTTTGGCCGCGTAGACCATCGCTTTTGTCTCGAGCAAATCACCTTGAGCCTCGCGCTTTGTCTTTTGGAGCAACCGAGCGTAGATTCTCAGGGTCTGAATTAAAGCCGGGTAATCCGGCGGAGAAGACTTTTCCAAGATCGCCAGCGCGCGCTGGCAGGAAGGTTCGGCCTCGGTATAATTACCCTGGAGCAGATCGGCAAGGGCCAAACTGTTAAGAACATGCGCTACTTGCGGGTGTTCGAGGCCGAATAAGCTTTCCTTGGCGGTAAGCGCTTCCGCGAAAAGTGGTCCAGCTTCGTCATACTTGCCTTCCTTCAGATAGAGCTCTCCTAGATTCTGCAATGCCTGTCCAAAACTCAATGACTTTGTCTCGCCGGCTTTGTGCCAGAGCGCCAGCGAGCTCTTGTAGAGGGTCTCCGCTTCGGCATATTTGTGCTGAGCATATCGCAGTACCGCAAGATTGCTGAGCGTTGGCGCTAACTCCGGATGGTTCGGCCCAAATTTCTTTTCTCGGATAGCCAGCGCGCGCTCGAGGAGTTGCTCGGCTT
>Ga0126373_10001686_pt1 | contig 15886 bp, 15 predicted proteins | sample PanSoiMetPlot_11_FD_92545 | JGI IMG/M metagenome (GOLD analysis project Ga0126373, IMG submission 92545) | Tropical forest soil microbial communities from Panama - MetaG Plot_11 | ecosystem: Environmental > Terrestrial > Soil > Tropical forest > Bulk soil | place: Panama | collected 2016-02-17 | reverse complement strand
TCGGTTTGACGCGGCGGGAACTGGAAACGCGACTATGGTGGAACTGTGAACCCACCACTTAATCGAAAGAGAGTGGATGGAAAACCTCCACCTGCAGTGCGCGCGCCAGTTCTCGACCCTACCATTATGTAACCTATGTGTCCGGGCTGGACCCGCGCATGCACCGAGGCAGGATACGGCTTGGGAACTTGCACCGCCGACGCGGTCTCGATGCGCGGGTCGTTCACGCCTGAGCCTCGTGCCCAACCACATTTGGCAGAGTACCTCGAGACGCACCAGGTGTTCCTGGCCCACCGCGGCCTTTCCTCACGATCACAGCGAGCACGCGTTTGAAGCTGATGGGAGCCCCTCGATGTTCTGGACTTCCGCGCAGTGTCATATCAGGCCATCGCGACGATTCACACATCGGGATCGAAGGGATCGGCCTCGGTCATCCCACCTGCTCGGAGTCTGGGTGTTCTGACTCTGAATTACCAAAGGCGCATTAGCGGATCGTTCACCGTCGCGACAGCCTCCCGCTCAACATCACAACGGAGCGACCACGGAGCAATCGACCGCGCCATCGCGCTCTACGGGTTGCCGCCGCTCGGACAACCACCACGTGGTCTCTGATCGTATGTGCCACGGCGCCATTCGATCGCATTCGGCCGTCGGCATCAAGCCGGGGCGCGTTCTTCTGCTCGCATATGACGGTCTCCCTCACTGTAGAGGAAGCGAATTGCCCTGGGTTGCCGCTGAGCCGCCGGCCTCTTGATTTTGACGATTTCGTCCTGTGCCCGGATAGATGGCCATCTCTGCGCCTACTCGCCGCGTCGCTCGTTGCGTCGGATGAAATCACGAATCGCTGACTCACGAATCGTGATGTACTTACCATGGCGAATTGCAGCAAGCTCACCGCGCTTTACCAATTCGTAGACGTAGCTGTATTTATACCGCAGAAGCTCACCTGCCTCACGAACGTTGCAAATCCGCTCGGACCGGTGCCCGTCTTCCCCTGCGGGATGCGACCCATTGCTCAGAGTCTTCCGAGCCGCATCCAAAATTGCGATCAAAGCCTCGCTCGAATTCGCGATACCCTCTTTCTTTTCATCAACCGCCGAGTCCATGACCTCTACTCCATTCGTGGCCTTTCAGGATCGATCCGTACCGCCATCGCTAGCGAGCGAGGGCGAGCGGGTACTCGCCCACTGCTCGTCCTCAAAATGGAATGTTGGATTCACCGATCTCGGCGAAGGACTGGCTGTTAGCATTCATGCTCGGGGTTATGCGGCGAGCTGGCGTTTTGTTGGATTAAAGAAATGATCGCCGCTGGAGAGGGGACCAGGCTTAACGCCCACACCAGGAGCCGAGGATAAGAATGTGACAATCGGGGTCGCGCTAACGCGATTGCCAACGCTGTGGCGCACGCGTGGCCTGGAAACGGCGATGACCACAATCCGCTTCTCCTTAAGCGCGAAGACTATCTCGTAGGGAAATCGCCGGACGCCAACTTCAGCGGTCTCTCATCCGACTGCGTCATCGAAATCGATCACGGTACCGTGGCGCCTGCCCAGCAGAGGCAGCGGCCTGAAAGGAGCTTACCTCGTCGTCATTGGTCATCGCGATAAATGCCTCCGGCAATCTATCGGTAACCAACAGCGGCGCCTGTGAATAATAGCGTCAGCGAGTGCATTGGGGTGACTGCCCTGCGAAAACTCCCCTCATCGGCACAGCCGCCCTACCTTGAGGATCATAGCCTGGAGGCATCTGTCATCCTTCAGGACAACCAGGCGTCCGCCTATTGAAACCGCACCTGCCAGCTTATCCAAACAGTAGATTCTTCACTCCGCTGACTTCATTAAATCATCTGGGTCTTTGATGCGTTCTCACCATGAAAATGGGTATACGACGCTCCCTGTTCGGACACAGGCATGCTATTCCTGAATTCGCTCCGGGTACTGGGCTCTAGACATTAAAGCAGCAGGCACGAAGAGTCCCGGTACGCATGTATGCGTGCGGTGTTGTGGCCTGTTTGCGTCTTTGGAATTCTTCTCACCCGTCGAATGCGCTGCAGGACACCGACGTTCCCGATTTCGCAGATAGTCAGATCTCGAACGGCGAAAGGAGACCTCTATGAGCAAGCAGGTACGCATATTGAAACTGGTGTTCTTTTTTTGGCTTGCGCTAGCGGCGCTCTTGCTTGGATCGTACGGAGCGATTCCGGCCCAGGACTACGACCTGGCTGCACCGGGCTCCACACCTCAAGTGACTCCAATTGCCGGCGGTGCCACCCTTTTTCGAAACGTACGTGTCTTTGACGGAAAGAGCCCGACGCTTTCGGCCCCTTCGAGCGTACTAGTCAGCGGCAACACCATCGAGCACATTTCCACTGCCGCAATCGCAATCGATAGGAATGCCAACGTCAGAGTCATTGATGGCGACGGGCGGGTGCTAATGCCGGGCCTGATTGACGCGCATTGGCATGCGTTCATGGCAGGAACACCCATGATGGTCTTGATGACCGCAGACCCCTCATACCTTCACCTGTTGGCCGCCAGACAAGCTGAAGCAACGCTGATGAGAGGTTTCACCACAGTGCGCGACCTTGGTGGTCCCGTGTTCGGACTCAAGCGCGCTATTGACGAGGGCATCATGATTGGCCCGCGGATCTATCCCTCGGGCGCTGTCATCTCACAAACTTCCGGTCACGGAGACTTTCGCTTCTCTTTCGAGCTTCCGCGGATGCCCGGAGGCCCGCTGAGCCATTCCGAGGTCATGGGCCTCGCGGCGATTGCTGACAGCCCCGACGAGGTGCGGCTGCGCGCAAGAGAACAGTTGAGACAAGGGGCGAGTCAGATCAAGCTGATGGCAGGTGGCGGGGTGGCCTCCCCTTACAATCCGATTGAATCGACCCAGTACACCGAGGCAGAGATTCGCGCCGCCGTCGAAGCAGCTGCAAACTGGGGCACCTACGTCACGGTGCACGCGTATATGCCGCGTGCGATCCAACAAGCGGTTGCGGCGGGAGTAAAGTGCATCGACCATGGCCAGTTGATTGATGAGCCAACCGCGAAGTTGCTCGCGGACAAGGGCATTTGGTGGAGCCTGCAGCCATTTCTAGGCCAAGACGAGTTGCCCGAAATGAGCCCGGCTTCTCACCAGAAGGCGCTCCAGGTGTTTGCCGGCACCGACAAAGCTTACAAATTGGCGAAAAAGTACAAGATCAAAACCGCTTTTGGGACCGACCTTCTGTTCGATGCGAAGTGGGCCAGCCGACAAGGCGCGTGGCTGGCCGATATGGTTCGCTGGTATACGCCGGCTGAGGCGCTCAAGATGGCCACCGCAGATAATGGCGAGTTGATGGCCCTCTGCGGATTTATCAACCCCTATCCAGGCAAACTTGGCGTCGTCGAAGAGGGTGCGCTCGCGGATCTGCTGCTGGTCGATGGCAATCCCTTGGAAAATATCAAGCTGGTGGCAGACCCCGACAGAAACTTTCTGATGATTATGAAGAATGGCATCATCTACAAAGATACCCTGCCGAGGTGAGGGTTTGTGACTGATAGGGGGCAAAGGCTTCAAAGTGCTGGCGCACATCGCTGATAGTATCGGGGACCCACGTGAGATGTCGAATCCTCCAGATATGCTAAAGGAGGACGATGCGTTAGTCCGAGGCTTCGAGTCTGGCCTGTCAAGCGTCGGCACCGGGGCGCGCTGGTGTTCGGGACTCAGAGAGCTTTGGTCAATAGTCAGTTCAGTCTTGAGGAATCCAGCCCCGGTCCTGAAATCTGATTCTGAGCTGAGCCGCGATCTCGTCAGCAGTCGACTTGGCGCGCGCTTGAAGCCCAGTCCCACCGATCGCTGCCGCGGAAAGTCTCACACCGCCAACTACGATTAAGCGGATCGGATTCCCGGTAGCTAGGGTCACCGCCGCAGGTACTACCATACCAGGCATTCTGTTCCCGGACGAAGAAAGAGTCCCGGAACCAAGCTTTCGCAGGCCTTGTGGGGTCTTCACATACCCCTCCACTACCGTATCCATCTCAGTCGTCCTGGCGCCAAATACAATGACCAAAGGCCTTGCAAAGCCTCCAACCCCTCCACCTTCGGTTGAAACAATATATCCACGGATTACTACGTCACCGACTTGCAGCGATGACCCCGAACCAGCCTCAATTGCCGGCAAGCCCATCGCCTGAATATCTTGGACCAAGGACTGGGCGATCATGGCAACATGTCTACGGCCGATTTCGATCTACTCACCGCCTCCTCTCTAGCGTGCACCACTAACTCGTTGATGCCCTCCTTGACATAAGGGCTGGCATTCGGTGTTCCGAAAATCCGCTCGTTATTAGTTTCGTTCTCAGTGAATATCAGCCTGGGTTCGCCTTCGATGTAGAGCCAGCGGCGCCCAGCTCGTCGTGCGAGACTGAAATCGTCTGGCTACCCGCGGGACCCGGGCGCAACGAAGGCTTCGGCGAATCGAGCTGCCACGACCAAGTGTTGCGAAACCACAGAGTCGGAAGCACATCGAGGGCCGCGGTCTGGGATCCTCGGTTGAAAACCGATATTTTGATCAGAATATCTTCCGGGTTCGCCTTCGCATATTCCACAAACACATCGAAGTAACGGTCCTCCTCAAAAATGCCCGTGTCAGATTAGCACGTACTCGAGCTCGTTCCGAGTACGCGCTCGGTTGGTCTCGACGAGATCCGGGTAGGGGTAAGCCGCCTGCGGATGCTTGTAGAGATATTTCATATATGAGTGAGCCGGTGTTGAATCGATGTAGAAGTAGTATTCCTTGACATCTTCCCCGTGATTGCCTTCGCTGTTGCTTAGCCCGAACAGACGCTCCTTGATCACGGGGTCATTGCCATTCCAGAGCGCCAACGCGAAACAAAGCAGTTGCTTGTCGTCGCAAAGCCCGGCCAAACCGTCTTCGCCCCAACGATAAGCGCGGGCACGCGCCTGATCGTGAGTGAAGTAGTTCCAGGCGTCTCCTTGAGGGCTGTGTCCTCGCGCACGGTGCCCCATTGCCGTTCCGACAGATAGGGTCCCCACTTTTGCCACGGGACTTTCGCCTCGCTGGTTTCCTCCAGCCTCTTCATCTCCGCATTCTTTTTCGCTTCCGTTTCCAACTCCGGAGCGGCTCCCCCATCCGGGGCCAGAATGCTCGATCTGCTCTCTGTTTCGCGCATCCTGCGTTCCCAGGGCTTCCAAAACCCGGGTCTCCTAGACGCGCGACTTACAGCCACAGTCAATCAATCAAGCTGATATTGTTCTGAGGAGAAGTTTCTTTGTCAAATACGAACTTTGTCGTACAGCGCGTGACAGCGGGCGTTTCGCGGAGCATGGATACGGTGCCTCAAGCAAAGGGCATGCAGGAATTTGCGCAAACGAGCACCGGAAGGTTGGTTCTTCCGCGGCCGCGACTATCTGAAATGAGAACCTGCGATCTGAAAATACGCCATGGAAGACGATACTGCGGAGTCTGGAATTCTTCTACAGGTCGGGCGCGATCCCGCGATGACCACAACGCTAAGCTTCGAGCCAATGCTCGTCCCGGATTTTCACAAATTGCCCAGATACCAAGAGCTTTAACGGCATCTGAACGCTCATCATTTTATAGACGCGATGCTCGGACAAGGAGATGCGCTGGGGAGATATTACGCTGTGGCGCAGCCAATCTATGAACTCGTTCAGCAACGAAGACCTCACTTTCTGCACCTAACCGCAACCCACACGTAAGCCAAGCCATTAAGACCGCTCGCCTGATCTCGGCACCTTCACGCGAGGGGAAGTGAGGGTCCCCCCTGATATTGGTCCGAACTCGGAGTGAGTAATCCGGGTTCATGGGCCGGCGTTCCTTGCGCGCTGTTGAGCAAAAACCCCGGGTGGAGCGAAGTCCAGCGAAGTGTGAGATCGACTCTCGTTATGGTGCTTGCACCAGGCTTCAATCTTGCGCTCTCATTGCACGCGACAGGTGCTGAAAAGCTCCCCCGGGGCAAGCCCGTTCCTTGCGCCTGGTGTCGAATCCTCCACGAAAAGATCTTTCCGGACCGCTCCGCGCGTAACGTTAGTTTCGAGCTCGGGGCCGCGCTGTCAAATGAGGCGCCGCCCGAAGCCGATGCAGCTGCGAGAGAAAGCAAAGACTAAAGTCGCACATCACCTGCTCATAAAACTTGCATTCGCGGTGGTGATCGCTAGGCTCTACGGCACGTTGGGGGGATCCTTGACATCTGTAGGCGCACAAGCAGACCCTCTGCCGCCGGGCTCATTTGTGGGGCGCGCCCGCGAGCTCAGCGAATCTTGTGTGGGATTGTCCAATGTGACCGCCGGTCATGGCCATCTGTTCCCGCCAAGCGGCGGATACTTCCTCATATTATTTGCTCGTTTTAAGTCTAGATCTCTGCGCACGACGAAGGCCGGATCCAATGCCGCGGTAGGTTGTGTTTCACGGAATTGGCGTTGGAATTCAGCCTCGACTGATTCTGAGAACAGAAAACAATCGATGGTGGAGGGGCGTTAGCGATGGTGTGGAGTGTTCGGACTCGTCGCTTAGCGTCGTCCTTCGTATTATCCATGTTCTGTCTCTCCGCCGCGTGTTCGCGCCAGGAGTCGGCTCAATCGGATACAATCCGCCCGGTCAAAACGATCACAGTGGCGGGTGCAACCGAACCCGACATGCATACGTTCCCGGGAAGAGTTGACGCGTCGAGGCAGGTCGAGCTTGCGTTCCAGGTCCCGGGCGTGCTGGTCAATCTGCCGGTGAAGGAGGGGCAGAGAGTCACAAAAGGCGAACTCATCGCTCAATTGCGGCGAGACGAATTTGAAGCTCGCTTGGACACGGCGCAAGCTCAGCTCGACCAGGCTAAAGCAAATCTCAGCGCGCTGCGGCTTGGCGAGCGCCCCGAGGAGCAGTTCCGTAGGGAAGCCGCCGTGCGCGCGGCCGCGGCGAAGCTTGCCAACGCCAAGACCGAGCTCGATCGTTACGCCCGTCTTGTGAAGTCCGGTGCCGTATCACAGTCTGATTACGAAATCGCGCAGACCGCCTACACGGTTGCACAGGAAGAACACCTGGCAGCCGTGCAATTGTTTCAAAAAGGGACAGCCGCCCGGAGGGAAGAAATCAAGGCGCAGGAAGCCGTCGTTCGAGGGCTGGAGGGCCGCCGCGCGGACGCCAAGCTCCAACTTACGGACAGCACGCTGCGCGCCTCCTACGATGGCGTGATCGCGCGGCGCCTGGTCGAAGAGGGCCAATCCATCCAGCTAAACCAGCCCGTGGTCAGGCTCCAGAGCACTGGCACAATCGACGTTGTCGTAGACGTTCCGGAAGCCGTAATGGCCAACGACATTCGCTCTCTCGACATCACTGGCATGGCAGCCGAGATTAGCAGCGTCCCCGGCCGGCGGTATCCGGTGCGAATCAAGGAAATCGCGCAAGTCGCAGATCCGGTTACACAAACATTTCCGGTCCGCTTTGAGATGCGATCGCCCACCGGCGTCACGATCCTGCCGGGCATGACCGCTACAGTCACCGTCAGTTATCGGCGTCCCAGGGGCAATCGCATTCTTGTGCCGATTTCGGCTGTCTGCAAGCTCGATACCGGGGAGCAGGCCGTTTGGGTCCTTGGGCCGGACGGGATTGTGAGAGCGAGGCGTGTGGCGATGGGCTCAGCCGGGGGCGGAGACGTGGAGATCTTGCAGGGACTGAACCCGGGCGAACGCATCGTAGTGGCGGGAGCCACATTCCTGCGCGAAGGCATGAAGGTTCGCGATCTGGGCAACGCGCTGGGGGGCTAAACCATGAACGCCGGCGAATTCTCAGTTCGGAACCAAAGACTCGTTTTCGTTTCGATAGCCTTCGTGCTCCTGGGCGGGATGGTCGCTTACCAACGCTTGGGTCGGCTGGAAGACCCGGAGTTCACCATCAAGGAAGCCTTGATAGTGACTCCCTATCCCGGCGCCAGCCCCGAGGAAGTCGCAAAAGAGGTCACCAATCCAATCGAAAACGCTTGCCAGCAACTCGGACAGCTTGAGCGCGTCGAATCGGAGTCCCTGCGCGGCCGATCGGTGGTGAGCGCCCTCATTCAGGACAGGTTTCACGAGGACAGCATCCCGCAAGTCTGGGACGAGCTGCGGCGCAAGATCAACGACGCGCAACCCAGTTTGCCTCCCTCCGTGCGGGGGAAGTCGATGGTGATTGACGATTTCGGCGACGTGTATGGCATCTTTCTGGCGATCACCGGTCAGGGGTTCTCGCGCCACGAGCTTCGCCGCTACGCCGAATTTGTTCGCCGCGAATTGCAGCTTGTGCCTGGCGTAAAAAAGGCTGAGTTGTTCGCCGAGCAACAGGAGGTGGTGTATCTCGAAATCTCGCGCCAACGGCTGTCGCAGCTAGGCATCAACGAGGACCAGATCTACCGGCAGCTTCAGGCCAAGAATGTAGCCTCCGATGGCGGCCGCGTCCGGGTCGGAGACGAATACATTGCGCTCGACCCAACCGGCGAGTTCGCTTCCGCCGCCGACATGCTCAACCTCGCCATTGGCTCTGATCGTACGGGCCGCCAGCTGTTTCTCAGGGATGTCGCGACTCTCAAACGCGGCTATGAAGATCCGCCCCGCCGCATACTCCGCTACGACGGCCAACCGGCCATCGGCCTGGGCATTTCCACGGTCCAGGGTGGCAACGTCGTGACCATGGGAAAGGGCATTCAGCGCAAGCTCGAAGAGTTGAAACCGGACCAGCCTATCGGAATGGAGATCAACAAGATCAATTTTCAACCCACCGCGGTCACGGAAGCTACTAACAACTTCGTCTTCAATCTGGGCAAAGCCGTCACCATCGTTTTCGTGGTGCTCCTGATCGCCATGGGCCGCAAAGCCGGTTTCATTATTGGCTTCGTCTTGCTCCTGACGATCATGGGCACGTTCCTGGTGATGTACGTGGACGGCAACCTTCTCATGGAGCGGATTTCGCTGGGCGCTCTCATCATCGCGCTCTGCATGCTCACCGACAACGCGATTGTAGTTACCGAGGCTATCAAAGTTCGAATCGAATCCGGTGAAGAAAAGCTTCCGGTAATCGCCGACGCAATCAACCAGAACCAGTGGCCCTTGTTTGGAGCGACCGCTATCGCCGTGGTCGCGTTTGCCGCCATCGGACTATCGCAAGATCGCACCGGCGAATATTGCAGGTCGCTGTTTTGGGTCATCTTCATCTCCCTAGCGTTGAGCTGGGTGATGGCGATTACCGTCACTCCGCTGCTCTGCTATCTGTTTTTCGAACCCAGACCTGCAGGCGAAGCGGAGCAAGATCCGTACGGAGGGCGGTTCTTTCAGGGCTACCGCCGCCTTCTGGAGACCAGCCTTCGCTTTCGCTGGCAGATCCTGGGGTTGACGGTCGTATTGTTTGTAATTGCGCTGCGCGGTTTCCGTTCGCTGGATCAGAGCTTCTTCCCGCCGGCGACACGGCCGCAATTCATGGTGGATACTTTTCTGCCCGCCGGTACCGACATCCGCAACACGGAGGCGTTCGCCGAAACCCTCGAACGCTTCATCCGAAATCAACCGGGAGTCACTCACATATCGTCGTTCGTCGGAGGCGGCGGTCTCCGCTTCTTGCTGGTATACACGCCGGAAAAGGAGAACCCCACGTTCGTTCAGTTCCTGGTCGACGTCGATGACGACAGCAAAATCGATGGGTTGATCACGACGATTCAGGATTACTTGGACCGCAACTACCCGAACGCGAACTCGGTGGCGAAAAAATTTCTTTTGGGTCCCGGCAGCGGAGGACGCGTCCAGGCGCGCTTTCGGGGGCCCGATCCCGCCGTGCTGCGCCAGCTTGCTAGCCAAGCCCAACAAATTCTCCAGGACGACGGCGCCGCCAAGGGCGTGCGCATCGACTGGCGCGAGCCGGAAAAGATAATTCAACCTGAAATCCTCGAGTTTCAGGCGCTTCGAAACGGCATCACCCGCGTTGATGTGTCTCAAGCCTTGGTGACGGGATTCGAAGGACGCGTAGTGGGTTTTTACCGCGAGCCGGGCGGCGCCCGGACGGGCGTCTACCCCCAAGAGACCAGGTTACTTCCGATCATCACCCGGCCCCCTTTGGCAGAGCGCAGCAACGTCGCCGCGATTCGAAATATGCAAATCTGGAGCCCTGCGGCGGGACGAATGATCCCTCTGGGCCAAGTTGTCTCCCGCACGGAAATCGGCTGGGAAGATCCCGTCGTGATGCGCCGCGATCGCAGCCCGACCATCACCGTGCACGCAGACCCGCGCTTCGGGCTGCCCAGCCATTTGCTCAACCGCGTGCGGCCGGAAATCGAGAAGATCGCGCTGCCGCGGGGCTATTCGCTTCAGTGGGGAGGCGAGGACGAGGATTCCCGCGAAGCGCGCGCCGCGTTGGCCGGTCACATACCCGCAGTGATGCTGATAATGGTTCTGATCGTCGTAGCTTTGTTCAATTCCATTCGCGCCACGCTGGTGATCTGGCTCGCGGTGCCGCTCGCGATCATCGGAGTGACGGTCGGACTTCTGGTTACGCGACAACCGTTCGGCTTCATGGCGTTGCTGGGGGTGATTGCCCTCGGCGGCGAGCAGATCAAGAACTCCATCGTGTTGGTGGACGAGGTCTACACCCAGCGCGAAACAAAGGAGCCTTATCCGGCCTTGGTCGACGCGAGCGTCAGCCGGTTGCGGCCCGTGCTGCTGGTCGCTGTGACGACCGTCCTGGGGATGATCCCCTTGCTTCAAGATCCCTTCTTCGTCTCGATGTCCGCGACCATCATGTTCGGGCTTTCGTTTGCCTGTGTCCTGACGATGATCGTCGTACCGCTCCTGTATTCCATCTTTTTTCGCGTCCGCCCGGACGCCGCGCCATCGTCGTGAGCTGGCGTAGAGGACATGAATAAGAGCCGGCTAAGCACAATCGTCCGAAGAGCGTGCCTTCTTGTCCCCTTGCTCCTCTTGGTCTCGGGTTGCCCCCTTGGTCCCAACTATCGGCGGCCCGAGGTGAACGCGCCAACGGTCTATCGGGACCAGTCCAGCCCGGCTCTGCAGCCTTCCCTGGCTGATCTGCCCTGGTGGGATCTATTTAAAGATGAAACGCTGAAAGGACTCGTCGCGACGTCCCTGACCAACAACTACGATCTCGCCGCCGCGGTGGCTCGAGTCGAGCAAGCCCGCCAGGTATCGGCGCAGGCCATGGCACAATATTTTCCGGCCATCAGCTACCTTTCGATCACAAGCTACGGCCACAACCAGTTCACCGGCAGCCCCAGCTCCAACATGCCGGGCGCACAGGGCTTCCTTCTCGGCATCGTCGCGGCGACATGGGAAGCCGATGTATGGGGGCGCATCCGTCGCACCAATGAAGCCGCTAGCGCACAATATTTGGCGACCGAAGAAGCGCGACGCGGGGTGATGCTCACCCTGGCCAGCGACGTCTCTCAAGCCTACTTCGAACTGCTGGGATTACGGTTGCAACTCGAAATCGCCCGGGAGACCACACAAACCTATACCGCAACGCTTCAGCTCTTCACCGAGCGGTCGCAAGGCGGCCTGGGCAATGCGTTGCAGACGTCGCGCGCCGCCTCCGACCTGGCCACGGCCGCAGCTAGCATCCCGGCTCTCGAACGCCTGGTCGCGCTGAAGGAGAACCAAATCAGTATCCTGATCGGCAAGAATCCAGGACCGATCGAAACCAGAGTGAAGCTTCTTGAGGAAACGGTTCCTCTTGAGGTCCCCGCGGGCCTCCCATCGGCTCTGCTCGAGCGCAGGCCAGATGTGCTCTCAGCCGAACAGAGGTTGCGGGCCGCCAATGCGCAAATCGGCGTGGCAATGACTGCATACTTTCCGCAAATCGGCCTCACTACCTTCTTCGGTAAATTGAGTACGCCGCTCTCCATTCTATCTTCCGGAATGACGAATGCCTGGAGCATCGGCGTGAGTGTTGCGGGCCCAATTTTCCAGGCTGGCGCCATCAGGGCTCAGAACCGCCAAGCCGTCGCTGCCTGGCAAGAAGCCAGAGCCGAGTATGAGCAGACCGCGTTGAATGCCTTTCGGGATGTTTCCGACGCCCTGATTGCCCGCGAGAAATACGACACCGCCCGCCTGGAGCGGACCCGGGCCGTACTGTATGGCCAGGAGGCCGTGGACCTCTCCCTCATGCGTTACACCTACGGACTCTCAAGCTACAACGAAGTTCTGGAAGCGCAGCAGCGACTTTTCCCGGCTCAGCTCGCCCTCGCCGAGACGGAGATCAACCGGCGACTGGTCATCGTACAGCTATACAAAGCACTGGGCGGCGGATGGAACCTCACGGATGCCCAGTGGACAGGAGCCGATTCCTCCGCAGTTGCTCACACTCCCTAGCAAGGCGCCCCGGCTTTTTGGAGCGTCTCAAAACCGGACCCATCTTCACAAACCGGAAGCGATCTAGACATGCCAGCTGCTGGGAAACGGGAAGATTTTCGCGATGGGCGCTTCGGACTATTTATCTGGCGGGGGTGCTGCGTGCGTTCAGCCGGCGCACCGTCGGCTGGGGATGGAAACCCATTTACGCACCGAGTTGGTGCTGACGGCGCGCAGCATGGTGATAGGGCAATACAAACCGGCGGCAGTGTTTCGTCGAAGTTCCAAGCGCGGGGCTACAGGAGATACAGCGACACTTGCGCGGTGAGCCTGAGATTTTCCCTTGCGTTGGTGGGTACAAGTATTTCCATAACCTTGACCGTGTCACTGGACAGCGCAGATGTCGTGCTAAGATCGCCGCTCGTGAATTTTTCCGCCGATGAACTGGTCGGCGTGCTCGATTCGATTGAACGACTGAGGGCAACCTTCCCGGTGCTCGAGAAACGGTCAAGCGATCTTCCAACATCAGATGCTGGTCGCTTTCAGGCACAGCAGCCGACGCATCGGTGCTGGAGCCTTACCTTGCTTGACCTGAAGAAACGGGCAGGTAGGGTCTCGTAATTCTCGGACTAGGCTGTGAATTCAAAGAGACTTGACCATCTCGTGGCATTCTCGGTCACCGACGGTGGACCGGGAACCGAGGTCATGAAACGCTTACGGTTAGTGCGTCCGGAGTTGGGCCATGGTTCGGCGCGCACGGCGCTTATCCTGGCGATTCTTACCTGGCTACCATTGTTTGTCCTGTGCGTAGCCGAGGGCTTGGCCTTCAGAGGCGTCAAAATACCCTTCCTTTACGATATTTTCGCGCACGTCAAGTTTCTCATTACGATACCCACGCTGGTTCTCGCAGAGATTCCCATCGCCGCCGCTTTGCGCGCGGTCATACGTCACTTCGTCGAGGCTCCTTTGATAGACGAAAAGGATCTGCACCGATTCGAAGAAACTATGTTTGACGCTCAGCGCTTTCGGGACTTGCGCGCCGCGGAGCTGGCTATCCTGGGTCTCTCGTACTTGCTTACTTACATGGCCTTGTCCGGCCATTCTTTCCTGGGCGAAAGCACGTGGTTTCGCCCCGGTGCCGGCCAAGGCCTCACGGGCGCGGGTTATTGGTATGCTTTCGTGTCGCTGCCGGTATACCTGTTCCTCATCTTCCGCTGGATCTACCGAATAGGAGTATGGACCAGGTGTCTGTGGAAAGTCTCAAAACTGAATCTGCTCCTGACGCCGATTCATCCTGATGGCGCGGGCGGCCTCGCTTTTCTGGGCAAGGCGACGCGCCCCTTCGGTATCATTCTTTTTGCGTTGAGTGCCGCCATCTCGGGCGGTATTGCCAGTCGGGTTCTGTTTGAAGGTGCCAGACTCGAGCAGTTCCAATGGAGTTACATCACCTTGATGGTATTCGGCCTGGCGGTTGTCGGCGCGCCGCTTATGGTCTTTATGCCTATGCTTTCGAGGCTTAAACGGCAGGGCCTGGCGCAGTATGCCAGCGCGGAAAGCCGATATACACATGCATTTCAGCGCAGCAAAATCGAACAACTGCCGGCGGAGGGACAGTTGCCGGATTTGTCCGAGGTTCAAACTCTGGACAGCCTCTCCAATCAGTTTGAGCGCATAAAAAACCTGAGGGTGATTCCGATTGGCCTCGCCGATTTCATTGAGATTGCTATTTCGGCGATCGTCCCCGGCTTGCCATTGCTGGCGACCGTGATGCCTTTGGAGGATATTTTCAAGAGCCTGTTTAAGATGCTGGTGTGATAGTGGAAACACTGAAAACCCCTTACAGGTGAGCCTTGGGGTCAGCTGCGTTTCGCGAGTGCCCGGCACCGCTCTCAGGGACTTGTCTCGACCATGGTGCCTACGAGGTGCCGTAACTGGATGAAAAACGCGAAACTACGATGAAGACCTACTTGCCTTGTCCCTTGATTTCGTTGAGTGTTTCCTAGGATCGTTCTCAGTGTTCGGGGTCAAGCGTACTCGAAATCAGCAGGTCGTCGGTTCGTTACAATACCGCTGGAATCAGAGTATCTGACGACGAGCGCTCAGCTCCGGACGTGAAAAGAGGGAATGGAGTCATTTCACCAGTCAGCCATCTCGGCCTGAAGAGCAACTTGAATGGCTCGAAGCGCGATTCTCTGCGCCGAGCTTCATATCAAGCTTCGCGGTCGCGGTCCTCTTGGATACTACTCGGATAGTTCTCCTGACCAAGAGTGGGTAAAAGGGTCGCTCCCGACAGAGCGCCAGAGCTGAAAATGAGCCCTCAGCTCACACTCCCTCGATCGCCTTCACCTTGTTGGACTTGATGGCCTTCACCAATTGGGCATGGTCTCGTTCCGTCTGGTCTCCATAGGCTTCGGCCCATGTGATGAGGGCCTTGTCGAGTATTGAAGACTTTCCACAATAGCCGGCGATGGCTGCGGCGTCGCCAGCGCGCGCGTGAGCTCGCGCCAGCAAAGCGGCACAGGCTCGCGCGTAGAAGTAGAATGACTCACCGGTGAGCGACTCCACGGGAAACGACGCCTTCATGTTCTTCATTTGGCGCACAAAAAAAGGAAGCCCATCGACGGTGGTTGCGCCCAACATGACGTCGCTGGAAGCCTGCAGCGAACGCTGTCCCATCACTACTCGCTTGCCATGATGGTCCAACTGCTTGGGAAGTTTTACAGTGTAGGGGCCGTGGGCTGGTGCAACGCACTCTTTAACCTGCAGAAAAAGCGGGTCGTGATCGTCGTTGCCCATGAGCAGCGCCAGGTAAGCGCGCGTGCCCACACTCCCCACCCCAACGACGCGGTGGACTATGTCCACGACGTGGTAACGGTTGAGCATGAAGGCGCGTTCGGATGGCAGCGCCCGCCAATACTCCTCGAGCCCTTGGATAACCTTCTCGCGCGTCTTGTCGTCCACATGGACAAGGATGGGTGGGTCTTCTGGCAGGTACCAGATGCCATTGGGCCTGCGATGACAAATCTTTTTCAACAGATTGGCATTGGTCTGGCTCTTAGCCTTGGCCACACACTTTTCAACCATAGCTTGAGCCTTGGGGTGTCCCTTGAGCATTGGGTAGTTGGTGTCCGGATAGTAGTGCAGGTACCAGACATCGAGCACGCCCATAGGTTCGACCTGATCGAGGTTCCAGCGGTAGCTTTCCACGGCGCAGAGAACGGCGGTCTCGCGGCCCGCCTTATTTATCCCGTTTTCACGGGCGGCAACATTGACGCTCGCCACTAGGCGCTTCAAGTCCCATTCCCACGGACCGACTGTAGCTTCGTCAAAGTCGTTAAGATCAAAGATCACGTCACGTTGGGGAGTTCCGTAGAGTCCGAAGTTGTTGATGTGCGCGTCCCCGGCAATGATTACCCGAATGCCGCTGTTGGGAGTCTTGGAGAGATCCCAGGCCATGACGCAGGCTGCGCCACGCAGATAGGCGAAGGGTGATGCGGCCATGCGTCCCATGCGCAATGGGATAAATGCTTTCTGGCGGCCAACATTG
>Ga0126373_10001685_pt1 | contig 15889 bp, 12 predicted proteins | sample PanSoiMetPlot_11_FD_92545 | JGI IMG/M metagenome (GOLD analysis project Ga0126373, IMG submission 92545) | Tropical forest soil microbial communities from Panama - MetaG Plot_11 | ecosystem: Environmental > Terrestrial > Soil > Tropical forest > Bulk soil | place: Panama | collected 2016-02-17 | reverse complement strand
GAACCAGTCCTGAGCCGTACTAGTACTTGCTGTAGAGTTAGATAGTTAGCTGCGATTTCACCGGTCCGAAACCGGGCTGTGTTAGAAGCAGGAGCTATGCGGCCCTGTACTCACACGCGTGGCGTGAGTGCCGATCGAGCGGCACGTAGAATATAAGTCAAGTTACTAACAATGTCACCTGCCGGAGTCGAGGGTCTGGCAGGAACGGATTCGACGAGCGATTTCTAAGGTTCAAGCGGGGTCAATTATACTTGTGGCACAGGCTGAGGTGTCGGAGCCGAAGAAAAAAACAGGAGTGATCCAGATTGTCGCTCGAAGACGAGTTGTACCAGCAACGGCTCGGCCGAATCGCCGAGATCGAGGGGTTAGGGTTTCGACCTTATGGCCAGCGGTTCGATTTCACGCATACCATCCCTGGGGTCTTACAGGAGTTTGGAGAGAAGACAGCCGAGCAATTGGAACCCCGGGTTGAGGTTCGCGTGGCTGGCCGCATCGCTACGATTCGGCGGATGGGTAAGGCGGGCTTCGCGCATCTGGTGCAAAATGGCGAGCGGCTTCAGGTCTACGTCCGCAAGGACGCCGTGGGCGAGCGCGACTTCGCTCTATACGAACGGCTCGACATCGGCGATATCGTGGGCGTGGAAGGATACCTGTTCCGGACCAAGACAGGCGAGTTGAGCATCCATGTCGAGCGGCTGCATTTTCTAGCGAAGACCCTGCTGTCGATGCCCGAGAAATGGCACGGGCTTGAGGATGTGGAGACGCGCTACCGGCAGCGGTATCTCGATTTGATCGCGAATCCCGAGGTGCGGCGCGTTTTTGAGACGCGCGCGAAGATTGTGGCTTCGCTGCGGCGGCAGCTTGAAGCGCGCGGCTATTTGGAAGTAGAGACCCCAATGCTCCAGCCGCTCTACGGCGGGGCGGCGGCGCGTCCATTTATCACGCATCACAACACGCTCGACATGGATCTGTACTTGCGGATCGCGCCGGAACTGTATCTTAAACGCCTCGTCGTGGGAGGGCTCGAACGGGTTTACGAGATTAACCGAAATTTCCGCAATGAAGGCATTTCCACGCACCATAATCCTGAGTTCACGATGCTGGAATTTTATCAGGCGTATACGGATTATCACGGGATGATGGACTTATCCGAGGAATTATTGAACCAGGTCGCAATCGATGCCACCGGCGCGACGGTGGTGGAATACCAGGACGGGAAGATCGATTTCGGCAGTGTCCGCCGCGTCTCGATGCGCGAGGCGGTCGGCCGAACCGACTTGAAGGGCGAAGCGCTGGTGGAAGTCTTCGAGCGGGACGTGGAAGCAACGTTGATCCAGCCGACGATCGTGTACGATTACCCGGTGGAAGTTTCCCCGCTCTCCAAAAACAAGCCGGATGAACCCGACTTCGTTGAACGATTCGAGATTTACATCGCCGGCATGGAGATCGGAAACGCGTTCACCGAGCTGAACGATCCGCGCGAGCAACGGCGGCGCTTCGAGATGCAATTGGCTATGAGGGAACGGGGCGATCAGGAGGCGCATCAAATGGATGAGGATTACGTGCGCGCGCTTTCTTATGGCATGCCGCCGGCGGGCGGAGAGGGAATCGGGATCGACCGGTTGACGATGATCCTGACCAATTCAAAATCGATCCGCGACGTGATCTTGTTCCCGTTGTTGCGGCCGGTCTGACGGTTTCTTACAATGAGCGCGAACTCGTTCGAATTGTTTGTCGCGGGCCGCTACTTGCGCGCCAAGCGCAAGCAGGCTGTGATTTCGATCATCACTGTAATTTCGATCGCCGGCGTCGCGGCGGGTGTGATGGCCTTGGTAATTGCCATCGCGATTAACAACGGCTTCCGGACTACGCTCCAGCGCAGCCTGCTTGGCGCGACCGCCCATATCATCATCAAGGAGAAGGAGCCGGCTTACGGGATCGGAAACTGGGAGCAGATCGATCCTCAGCTCAGAAAGTTGCCGCACGTGGTGAGCGTGGCGGCGAGCTTGTACGGACCCGCTATGCTCTCTGGCCCGTTGGGTGGCGCGGCTTCTGGCGCAGAAGTGAAGGGCGTGCCTTTGGACAGTCCGCCAGATATGCTTCTGCACTTGAAGCAGGGATCGTTCGAAGCGTTACGAGACATGAACGGGATGCAAGGAATTATTCTGGGCTCGCGCCTGGCCCAGAGCACGGGCATGTTGCTTGGCGCCGTCGCCAACGTGATCAGCCCGCAGGGCCCGCTGACTCCGTTCGGAATGAGCCCTAATCGCAAGCGCTTCCGGGTGGTCGGAATTTTCGAATCCGGCTTCTATGAGATCGATAACTTCTATGCGTTCACCTCCTTGCGATCCGCTGAGCAACTCTTCGATGTTCAGAACGTGAACAGCATCGAGCTGCAGTTGGACGATATCTATCAGGCGCCCGCGGTGGCCGAAGCGGCGCAGAAAATCATCGGGCCGGACCTGGTTGCCGACACCTGGATGGAGCAGTTCAAGCAGATCCTGAGCGCGCTGAGCTCGGAAAAATTGGTTACAGCCGTAACGATTGGGTTGATTGTGCTAGTCGCGGCGCTGAACATTTTGATCACTCTGGTGATGATGGTGATGGAGAAGAACCGCGACATCGCGATGCTCATGTCGATGGGCGCGACACGCCAGCAAATCCGGAAAATCTTCGTGCTCCAAGGCGTACTGATCGGCGTAGTGGGAACAGCGATCGGCCTCGTGCTGGGATACTCGCTGTCGTTTCTGGCGGATCGATACCACTGGCTCAGTTTGAACCAGGAGGTCTACTCGTTCAGCTACGTACCCTTCAATCCGCGCCTCGTGGACGGCATCTGGATCGCTGTGATGGCGATCTTCACAAGCTTTATCGCGACCTTGTATCCGGCCCGCAACGCGACGCGCATCGCTCCGGTGGAAGCGTTGCGATACGAATAGCCTCATCGGCGCCGACAGGAGCCGTTTCGGCGTACAATCGAATCAATCTCATGTTTCAAATTGCGCCCCGCGACCAAGTGTACGACGTGGTGGTGATCGGCTCTGGCGCCGGCGGCGGAACCGTAACCAAAGTCCTGACGGATCTCGGTGTTAACGTCGCGCTGATGGACGCCGGTCCGATGATCGATCCCCAGCGAGATTTCAAGGAACATATGTGGCCTTACCAGGTTCCGCATCGCGGGATCGGCGAAGGCGGCGCTGGCTACTTCGGGCCGTCACACTGGGCTTTCGGCTATTTCGCAACGACTTCGGGCGGCTGGGAATTGCCGGGCGAACCATACACGGTTGCGACCGGGAGCAAGTTCCAGTGGTTTCGATCGCGCGCTATCGGCGGCCGCACGAATCATTTCGGGCGAATTTCGCTGCGCTTCGCCGACTACGATTTCGCGCCCTATTCGCGCGATGGCCTCGGCACGGACTGGCCCATCACGTACGACGACGTCGCGCCCTATTACGACAGAGCTGAGACGTTCATCGGAGTAACGGGCAGCAAGGAAGGCATTCGCAGCGCGCCCGACGGCATTTTCCAGCCATGTCCTGCGCCGCGGGTGCATGAGCTGCTGGTGCAGCGCGCGGCGAAAAAACTGAACATCCCCTGCATCCCTTCGCGTCTGGCCGTGATCACCAAGCCGACCAACGGGCGCCCACCGTGTCACTACTGTGCGCAGTGCGGGCGAGGGTGCGTCACCGCGTCGAATTATTCCTCGAGCCAAGTCCAGATTTTTCCCGCGATGAAGACCGGCCGCGTAAAGGTCTTTACGAACGCCATGGTGCGGGAGCTTGTGGTCGATTCATCGGGTAAAGTCACGGCCGTGTCCTACATCGACAAAGCCACCCGCGCGGAGAAGCAGATTCGCTGCCGGACGGTAGTGCTGGCATGCGGGGCGTGCGAATCCGCGCGGCTACTGCTGAATTCGAAGTCTGGAAACTTTCCGAACGGGCTGGCGAACGGCTCAGGGCACGTGGGCCGCAACATGACCGATAGCGTCGGCTATCCGCTGAGCGCCCACATCCCGGCCTTGGACGATCTTCCGCGCCACAATTCCGATGGCATGGGCGGAATGCATGTCTACATTCCGTGGTGGCTTTGGGACGCCAAGAATAAGGAATTTCCGCGCGGGTATCACATCGAGATCAGCGGGGGATTCCGTATGCCCGAGATCGGCTCGTTTAACGGCGAGTGCCGCCAGCATGAAGGCTATGGTAAGGATCTGAAAGATTCAATCTACAAGCATTACGGTGCCACGGTCAGCTTTGCTGGCCGCGGCGAGCAGATCCCGAACGATAATACTTACTTGGATATCGATCCCGACGCTGTGGATCAGTGGGGCATTCCGGTCCCGCGTTTTCACTTCCAGTGGACCGATAACGAACTGAAGCAGGCCCGCCACATGCACGAGACTTTTCAGTCACTGCTCGAAGCTATGGGCGGCACCGTGACCAAGCCGAAGCCGAACTTCATGGCCGGCGAAGGCATTTCCACTGGCGGCGAAATTATTCATGAACTCGGCACCATTCGGATGGGCAACAATCCTTCGTCGTCGGTGCTGAACAAGTACTGCCAGGCGCACGAGGTGAAGAATTTGTTCGTCGCCGACGCCGCGCCGTTTGTCAGCAATCCAGACAAGAACCCAACACTCACGATCATCGCGCTGGCTTGGCGCACCGCTGAGTACATGGCCGAAGAAATGAGGAAGGGAAATGTCTGACACGTCCCGGCGCGAACTCCTGAAGGCGATTGCGGCGTCGGCTATGATCGGGCCGATCGGGTTGGAAGCCGCGCAACACGTGCATGGGATCGCGGCCCAAGAGAAGAGCGCCGCCGGATACAAGCCAAAGGCGTTCACCGCACATGAGTACAAGACTCTTCGCGTGCTGGCGGATCTGATCATTCCCGCCGACGAACGCGGCCCAGGCGCCGCCGAAGCGGGCGCACCAGAGTTTGTCGATCTTCTGTCCAGTCAAAATCCGCGGCTGTTAGCAATTTACACGGGCGGTATCGCTTGGCTGGATCACTCCAGTCAGCGGCTCAATTCGAAAGATTTCGCCGATGCCTCACCGCAACAACAAACGGCGTTGCTCGATCTGATTGCCTATCGCAAGAATGAATCACCGATGCTCGGGCCGGGCATCGAGTTTTTCGGTTGGGCGCGGCGAATAGTGGTCGACGCCTACTTCACCAGTCCCGCCGGTACCAAGGCGCTCGGCTACATGGGAAATACGGCGGTTGCGAAATTTGAAGTTCCGCAGGAAGCGATCGACTACGCTTTGAAGCGCAGCCCGGTGTAGCCCTGGCGGCGTTCGTCTTAGAAACTGAAACGAAGATTCAAGTCGATCCGGCGGTTGAATGCCTGGGCGTTCGCGTTTCCACCAAAGCCGCCAATGTTCGCCTGGTTGAGCGGAATGCCGAGGCGCGGGGATAACAGATCGTTCTCGATCTGGCCGGGATTCACAGTGTTAAAGATGTTGTGAAACATGAGGCCGGCCGTGAGCGTGTATCTCTTGCCGCTCGACTCGCCAAAGCCGCCGAATCCGCCCGGAGGTCCGCCTCCGCCTGGTCCACCGGGCCCGCCACGACCTCCCCCGCCGGGACCGCGCCCGAAGCCTGGACCGCCGCCTCCTGGCCCGCGGCGCGGATTGTTGGTGGCGGGCGCAGTCGTCTCGCCGAATCCCCAAGTGCGGCTTATGCGCAGATTGAAATTGACCTGGCGGAACGAGCTGAAGGCGTTGATTGGAATCACGGGCAAGCCGGCCGGCGGATTAATCACGAAATTTCCGTAGGGTGTTCCCGTGACGAGACACGGGGTGAGGTTGCGCGCGAGCTGCTGAGTGCAGGCCGGCGCTGACAATCCAGCAGGAGCAAGAGCCGGGCGCGCATTCGATGTAATGCTGTCGCCATACTGATCGATTCCCTCAACAATATTCAACGGAGGCGCCGAATTGTAGATGATATTCGGCGAAAGCCTCACTCCATAGCGCAAAATGATACTTCCGTTGATGTTCACACGGTTGCGTATATCGTACGTTGCGCGTCCCCAGTCTGCATTGAAGTTGTACGGATTCGATGGACTGGACGCCGCGTTGGACGCGCCGCCGGTGTTGGAGTTGACGTGGCCGTAGGCGTAGTAGCCGAACACTGAGATCTTGGAATTGATGCGCGCATTCGCGTTGAAGATGAGCTGATTCTGCGCATAGAATCCGCTCGATTGGTAGAGATCGAAAATGCCCTTTTGAATGCCGAGCGGATATTCCGAGGAAGCTGGGTTGAGAGGGTTCCAAGTGCCTGGTAGCGGTGTGTTGATATCGACCAGACGCAGGACATGCTCGCCGAGCGAACTGATGTAGTTCACCGATACGGTGATGTTCTTCGGCAATTGACGGTCGATGCCGATGGCCGCCTGCTGCATTCTCGGCGACCGGTATGTGCCGTCGAGGTGATAGGTGGCCGCCGATTCGGCGTACTGCGGCGACGTCAGTATATTGAGCGGCGGAATCGCTACACCGGCGGCGGGATAAAACGCCGGATTGGGAATTACGTAGGAAACGTCGTTCGCGCCGTTGAAGCGGATCGTGTTTACTACGTTGGTGAGGCTGAAGCGGTCGTAGAAAAATCCGTAGCCTGCGCGCAGCACGGTCTTTGGGCTGCTGAGCCGGCCTCCGGCGGGAGTACCGATGCCCCAGGCGATTCCGATGCGCGGCGCCCAATCGCCGTGATCGGGAATATTGCTCTGCACTTCGTAGCGGAGGCCGAGGCTCACTGTCAGGTTGGGTTTCATTTTCCAGTCATCTTGCAGGAAGAGCCCACCATCCACCTGGCTGGCATTGATCAACGGTAGTCCTGCAGCGAAAACGTACTGATAGGGTCCTCCACCCTGCGCGACGATCTGCGACAGCGGTAATCCTTGGGCGATTCCCTGTTCCATTAGCGCGTACGCGCTCAGCGAGGTGAAATTGAACTGTCCAGTAAAGTTGTTCGTGTTGTAGTTGGCCAACTGCGCGCCACGAATGCGCCCGCCGAACTTAACGAAGTGCGTCCCGTGCGTGATGGAGGTGTAGTTCTGATATTCGTAATTGTGCTGGTGCGTGTAGTCTGATGCGAACGTGCTGCCCATTGTGAAAGCGTCAGCGACCGAGATATTCAACACTGGATTGACGCCCGTCTGGTTTGTGTCGTTCGAGAAAAACTGGAAACGCGATTCGTTGATTATGGCCGGGGTGACCACCTGGGTTTCTACGAACTGCACGGTTTGATTCGTGCCGTGCTGGGTGTAGCCGCTGTTCGGCAAATTGAATCCGCTTACACCACCGTTATTGAGCTGGCTTCCTTGCCAGCGGTAGCGCACATCGAACGAAATGTTCGGCGTCAACTGGTAGGTGACGCGCGGGCTGACATTGTCGAATGTGTTGGGCTGAAGCACCCCGAAGGACTGCCCGAGCGGCGAACAAGGCGTGCCGAAGGCCAATGTCGAACACGTGGGATCGAGAATGTCTGCGGTGACGAGCTGATCTTCGCGCTGCTGACGGCGGGCAAAGTCGATGAAGAACGACATTTTGTTCTTGATGATCGGCCCGCTCAGGTTGGCCTGCAGGTTTTTCGTGTCCGAAGCAGGCACCGGGAAACCTGGTGTGGCTGCGAAGGGGTTGCGAGCGTCCCAGATATGATCGCTGTAGGAAAGATTGACGGAGCCGTGGAATTTTTCCGATCCGGGTTTGGTGAAAATTTCGATGCGTCCTCGCCCGGAAGTATCGTACTCGGCCGAAAACGGATTGGAGTTGATGCGAATCTCGCGAATCGAGTCCTTGGGCGGAAGCTGGCCGCTTGAGAATCCGTCGATGAAGAACTGCCCGCCGTTCGGTCCCGCTGCCGGACCCGCTAATGCGAGCAAGTCGGCTTGCAGATCGTCGGGATCGTCGGAGAGCGCGTCCAGATCGGCGCCGCGAAGGGTAAGCTGTCCGGCGTTGCTGGCAGGATCGGTGCTCACCTGCGGGCCGGCGTTTTCCTGAACGGTAACTTCCTGGCGTTCGAGCGACACGCGCATCCGAATATCCAGCGTCGCCGAGCGCACGCCACTGCTGAAATCGGCTGACGCGGGAGCGATCTGCGCCAGCCCTGGCGAAGTCGCTGTTACTGTATAGGTTCCCGGAGGAATGCCGGCGATCGAATAGGCTCCATCGTCGCCCGACGTGGCAGTCTTCGCTGGGCCTGCAGCGTTCGACACAGTGATTTTGGCACCGGGTACCAAAGCGCCCGATTCATCCGTGATGACGCCGTGAATGATGCCCGTCGGCTGCGCGTGGATCGCGATCGCCGAAACCAGCATCAGCAAGACCGCTAGTTTCAATCTCAGCATTGCCTGTCCATAAAAGGTCTTTCCGAGTTTGTTCCGGCTACTGCTCCGCGGGTCCACCCACTTCCAAGCTCCAGGACCCCAGATTGACTTGGCCGGCCGTGCGGGGAGCAGCAGCCAGAAACGGTTCCACACCCGCAACGAATGAAAACGCAGTGATCGCCACGCCTTCGGGAACCTTCGTACCGGAAACGATCACGGCGTCGCCTTTCTTCAATTCCGCGAGCGCCAGTTGCGGGGATCGTTCCAAGACCTGCTGCAAATCTCCGGAACCGCCCGGTCCGCGCCCTCCACCAAAACCTCGGCCGCCGGGAGCGCCGTTGGCTCCGTCCTCGCGTGCCGGCGGTGGTCCGCCTGGAGCGGGTATTGCATCGCCGGACGTAGCCGGACGCAGGCGCCGCGCGAGCATCGTGGCAGTTTGTTCGTCGATCCGGCGCAGCATCGTGGCGGAATTCGTTTTTACCACGATAGGCTTCTTGCTTTGCAGATTCGTGAGGCGAATTTCGCCGTTCGCAGCATCGGCAGAGATCACCGTGCCCGCGATCGTTTCAAATGCGCCCGAGACGATTTCTTGCGCTTTCACGCGCGTCCCTTCATCGTTCTTGTCCCCAAGCACGCGGATCGTGTCGCCCGGTTGAACCTCTGCGAGCGAGCTTGGTTTGGCGTCGGCGAATTTCAGCGAATCCGGCGAGTAGCGGCGGAAGGTAGCGCTAGACGCTTCCACCGTTAGGGTCTTCGAGTCGCGCCCACGAGTAGTGATAGTGATCTCATTGCTCGACGTATTCACCGCGCTCGCGATTCCGGTGATCCCGCGGTTTTGCCAATCGGCCTGGTCGCGCTGCTGTTTCTGCGCGACATCGGTTTTGGACATGATCATCACGGTGCGAACCGGAACGGTCTTGTCATCCGCCACGGGGCCGCGCGCGATGAGCCGGTCGCCAACCGCGACATCGGAGAACGTGATTCGCACGGCTTTTTTCTGGTCAGTTTCGCCGAGCGGCATGCGGAGACAAATGGTGTTGTCCTGAAGCGTGAGACGATAGGCGACTCCGTCGTCGCCTTTCACCTGAATCTGTTTAGCGCCAGTATCGACGGCCGAAACAATCCCCGCGATAAGCTTGGCCGGAGTCTGCGCGTGAAGGCAAAGGCTGGCTGCAAGAAGCGCAAAAATCCCCAAGAACTTCATTCCTTTGACTTGGCGAAGGGGTAGATACATGGGTTACCTCCGAACTGTCAAGAAACGTAAACAGACAACCCGGCTGCAACGCTGGCTTTGAAGAAATTATTCCGGGCTGATAACCAACTGATTGTTGACGCTGACGACACCCTTGACTTTCTTTACGATTTTTTCCGCTTTGATCCGCTGCTTTTCCGTCTTGCATTTGCCGGCGATCGTGACCACGCCGTCATGTGCGTCCACGTCAATTTTGACGCCACCCACATCCGGGTCGTTAGCCAAGTGCACACGAACCTGGTCGATTAGCTCACCGTCGGGCACATGCTGTTTCTGATCGGCGGCGAGTATCATCGCGGCCAAGCTTAGCACCACTGCGAGTGCGACGAACCGGGGTAAAACAAATCGGATCATGAGTTGGAGGAAGGCTCCGAATCCAATTCTGCACCCGTCATAGATCGCCAGTCAATGGCCCGCAGAAACTCGGGATTTTCGCGCCAGCCCTTTTCTACTTTGACGAACAGCTCGAGAAAAACTTTTCGGCCCAGAACGGACTCGATTTCTTGACGCGCGAGCGTCCCGATTTTCTTGAGGGTCGCGCCTTTCGCTCCGATCACGATAGCTTTTTGGCCGGGTCGCTCCACATAAATGGTGGCCGCGATGCGCGTGAGTTTAGGCCCTTCGGTCCATTGATCCACCAGAACAGCGACGGCGTGCGGTACTTCCTGGCGGGTTTCCTTGAGCACCTTTTCGCGAATCAGTTCGGCAGCCAGGAAGCGCTCGGGCTGATCGGTGAGATGGTCGGCTGGAAAATAGGCAGGACCTTCCGGCAATCTTTGGATGATCTCGCGCTGCACTTGGTCTAAACCCTCGCGCGTGACAGAAGACACAGGGATGTATTCTTCAAATTCGCGGGCGGACTTGTATTGCTCGATCAGAGGCAGGAGCAGCCGTTTATCACTGACGCGATCGATTTTCGTGAGCAGCAGCAGCGGGGGAGTCGAGACCTTGCGCAATACTTCGAGAGCCTTGGAGTTCTCCTCCGTGAAGGGCGCGGTGGCATCGGCCAGGTACAAGAGAACATCGCGATCGGCCAGCGCCTCGCGTACGGTTTCCATCATTCGGCGGTTGATCAGCGTCGTGGATGCGTGGATGCCTGGTGTGTCGACGAAAATGACTTGTGCCTGATCGGTATTCAGCACGCCCTGTATCGACGTGCGCGTTGTCTGTGTCTTTTCGGAAACGATGGCGACCTTGGAACCGATCAACGCGTTCAGCAGTGTCGACTTGCCGGCGTTCGGCCGGCCGAGGATGGACACGTAACCGGAGCGAAAGACTTTACCGCTCATGAACCGCTTTGGTGTACCGGCTCCAGCTTGGCTTTCGACACCCGGACCTGTTCCACTTTCAGCTCGTCACCTGCCAGCACTTCGATCCGAATCCCGTCCCGCTCCACGGACTCGCCGGCTTGCGGGACGTGTCCAAGCCATTCAGTCACCAAGCCGCCGACCGTGGTGGACTCCGTGCCCTCCGCCGGGCGAAAACCGAGCAGGTCGTGCAAGCGATCCAGATCGAGACTCCCGGCGGTCACAAACTGGCCTTCCGATTCCTGCTGGACGTCGCGTTCCGGCTCGTGTTCATCGTGAATTTCGCCTAGAATTTCTTCGACCAGATCTTCCATGGTCGCAAGGCCCGCGACGTTGCCGTATTCGTCAATGGCGATGGCCATGTGCGCGCCGGCTTCCTGCATTTCGCGCAGCAGATCGTTCACGGGCTTCGTTTCCGGCACCAGGCGGATGGAACGCATCAGCTCTCGCACCTGGCGGCCTTGGCGGTCGGCTTCATCCAACTCGAACATGTCGCGCACGTGGACGAACCCGACGATGTTGTCGATGGTTTGCTCATACACCGGAATGCGCGAGTATTGTTCGTGGATTACCAGCTCACGGAGGTCCTCGAGCGAGCGGCTGGCTTCGATCGCGACAATCTTCGGCCGTGGCGTCATTACCTCGCGCACGGTCTTATACCCGAAGGCGACCACGGATTCAATCAGCTTACGGTCGTCTTTTTCGATGATGCCTTCTTCTTCGCCCGCGCTGATCAGCGCTTCGATGTCGCCCGCCGGTCCGGCCTCCTCGCGCTCGGCGAGCGGAGCTGACAGCTCCACTAGCGACTGGAAGAAACCGAGAACCGCCGTCAACGGACGCGCCAGCAAAGCGCAGAGACGCAGGACCGGAGCGAATGGACCTAGCCATCGACCGCTGGTTTGCCGGTACAGCATCTGCGCAATCACGTATGTGGATAGCAACATGGTTAGCCAGGCCACCAACGCAGCCTCGAAGAAGCTCTCCCATGGTCTACTGGTTTGGCCGAATTGCGCCGCCATGAAGCACAGGCCCATCAGGAGCATGAGAGTGTGCTTGATCAGCGAGAACGCAAGCACGCCTTTATCGCCCTCGAGGCCAATGCGCTTCTCCAGGTTTTCTTTGAAAAACTGCAAAGCCGGCAGATCGCGAGAGCGCAAGCGCAGCGATTCCATGTAGAGAATCTGAACTACTGTGATCAGGCAAAGCAATACTGCGCAGATCACCGCATCCAATAATGCGAACCAGGTCATAGCGAGTCCGCCGCGCGCGCAATCAACCCGCGAGGCAATCCTAGAGCCACGCGCCATTTGTTTTCCGCTTGCGCCATTTGGCCGCGATCGGTTTCATGATCCATTCCGAGCAGATGGAGCAGGCCATGGAGCATCAGAATTTCGATTTCCACTTGGACGGAATGGCCATATTCGGTGGCTTGCCGCTTCGCTCGCTCGAAAGAGATGGCGATGTCGCCGAGAAAGCCGTTGGCTAGCGCGGCAGGAAACGAAAGGACGTCGGTAGCGTGGTCCTGCCTACGGAATTCACGATTCAAACGCCGCAGTTCGCGGTCGCCGGTGACGAGACAAGTGTACGTCCGTCCTCCGGAAACTTCCGAGACCAGGCGGTTTGCGAAACCGCTCAGCGCCCGGCGCGACAGACCAGGCGTCGGCACCTCGAAAAGCATGGCGGTTTCGGACTCGGTATCGGCAGACATGCAATGCCTCAGGCGAGCGGAATCTCGCGAACAGCCGTCATAGTATCGCCGCCCGGCGGCTCGACGGTTGTTGAGGTTTCCCCCGCGGGTTCGCCAAGTTTTAGAGCGAGTTGGCGGCCTTCGTTCATCTGCTGGTAGCGCTCGTACGCCTTGACGATCCTCTGCACGAGGCTGTGCCGAACGACATCCCGGTCGTCGAAATAGGTGAAACTGATGCCCTCGATGCCCCGCAACACTTCCACCGCGTTGGTGAGGCCGCTGCGTTTGCCGCCCGGAAGATCGATTTGAGTCAGGTCCCCGGTGACCACCATCTTCGAATTGAAGCCTTGGCGAGTAAGCACCATCTTCATTTGCTCAGACGTGCTGTTCTGCGCTTCATCCAGAATAATGAAGCTGTCATTCAATGTGCGCCCGCGCATAAACGCGATGGGAGCAACCTCGATTACGGACCGTTCCAGCAGCTTCTCCACCTTGTCGGCATCCAGCATGTCGTAGAGCGCGTCGTAAAGAGGGCGGAGATAGGGATCGACTTTTTCTTGCAAATTGCCGGGCAGAAAACCGAGCCGCTCGCCGGCTTCTACGGCCGGCCGGGTGAGAACAATGCGGCTCACGCGCTTGCTGAGCAGCGCCGAAACAGCCATCGCGACAGCTAGGTACGTCTTGCCGGTACCCGCCGGGCCGATGCCGAACACCAGATCGTGGCGCTCGATGGCTTCCACGTACCGGCGCTGATTGACGGTCTTGGGAGCGAGCGTCTTCTTGCCAAAATTCCGCTGCCGGCCGCTGTGGACCAGGCTGCGAAGCGTAACTTCCTGGTCCTCGGTGACCACGCGCAGATAGCTGTTCAAATCGCCGTTGGCGAACGCATGGCCTTCCTTTACCAGGGCTACGTAGTCTTCGAGAATGCTGGCGGCGCGAATGACGTTGGGCTCGTCCCCTTCGATCTCGAGTGAGTCGTTCCGCAGACTCGTTGTAACGTGTAGCCCGTTCTCGAGGACCCGAATGTTTTCGTCGCGGGTTCCAAAAAGGGACTCGATGCCGCGCGTGATCTGAACGCTGACTTTCATCTAGACAGTATGTGGATTAGATGCATGAAGGAACGGCAGTGGAGCCTGAAGTTCCTGCGGGAGTGCGGTCGGAGCGGCCGAGATTCCTTATCCGCGAGCGCGGGGGCAAGGCGAACATCTTGACTAATTATATCAGACCCCGCTCCCCATGGAGGCTGGTCGGCAAACTCCTGCCATCTATCGCAATTATCAGGCCGCTAGGGTACTATACGCTATCGGTACTAGTAAAGGAATAGTACGGCTTAGGCCGCTAAATTTAGGCGGAATTATGCTTCTTGACGTTAGACTAACCTTTCGATGAGACTACCGGGGCTTTTTGGCATACGCGCGATCTCCATCGCGCTGGTATTGCTGTATCACGTAGGCGCCACGGCTCTGGCGCCCGGTTTGATCGAACACCGAATGCGGGGCGTGAATATTTTCTTCGTGCTCTCCGGATTCCTGATCACATATATCCTGTGTCGGGAAGAAGACAAACGGGGTTTCATCAGTCTTAAGGCGTTTTACCTGAAGCGCGCTTTGCGAATCATTCCTCCGCTGCTTCCCTATCTAGCCGCGCTCATGATTCTGACCGGCCTTGGCATCGTCGCGGTGAAATTCAGCGACATCATGTACTGCTTGCTGTTCGTGCGCAATATTTTTCCGGTCCCCAATTTTTCCGGAAGCGCGCAGACTGATCATCTTTGGACCTTGGCGGTGGAAGAGCAGTTCTATCTGCTATGGCCGCTGTTGCTGATCTTGCTGAGAACCAATAGAGCCCGGTTGAAATTTGCAATTGCGTTGCTCCTCTTCTCGCCTATCTGGCACATCATTTGTTTCCGGATGGCGGGCGGACCGCAATACGTGAATCACGTTCGTTTCGACTTGACTTATGACGCGATACTCATGGGCTGCTGTCTGGCGTTGATGCGCCAGGAGCCACGACTTCTCGCTTATCTCCGGAATCCATGGTTGCAGGGGCGCTGGTTTCCCGCAGCCGCGCTGGCCGGGCTTGTCGCGGTTCTGTATGTCGGCCGTTTAGAGCGCGTTACCTATGTGATTACGGCCCTGTTCATCAACTACGCCGTCGAGCACGAAGGCGGGCTCTTAAATTACAAGCCGGTGATGTGGCTGGGAAAAATCTCTTACAGTTTATACATCTGGCAACAATTATTCTGCTGGGGATTCTCGAATCACTGGCTGGGACGCTTTCCGCAGAATCTGATCGCCAGTCTCGCCGTGGGGTATCTCAGTTTTCTATTCATCGAGCAGCCCTTTACTAGACTGCGCCAGCGAGTCCGATTTACACCGGCTGCGGCTGGGCCGGCAAAGCAATTCCCGGCCGGTGAACCGGTTCCCGACGCCGCCTCCGCCCTGGCGTCGGGCGATTGAACCCGCTAAGGAGCGAAGCTGGAACGGGCCTGTACGCCCCAACGACCGTCTTTCAAGGTGACTGTATAGAGTGACGGGAATCTTCCGATCTCCTTGTTGCTCGCGTCGTAACGCAAGAAGCTGACGGCTAAGTGCACTTTATCCGGGCCGCTTCTGGATCACTTGCATTGACTCCCAACGACTGTGGTCCCAAGGTGCCAGCCGTTTGGCCTAGTCTGCGTTCTCTCGCAAGAATTCCTTGGCGGTAGCGTCGTAGCTGCGGACTTGGTTGATGCGAAACGTACCTTGGGATAATTCAATGTCGCGGCCGAGGCGCGCGGGTCGCGCAAGTTGAAGGCCGTCATGAATTCCTCCATAGCTCGGCGCGCGCTAGCCTCCGCCTTTTTGGATCTTGTGCTGCGAGTGGCAGAGTCGCCGAAAGCAGGACGATTGCAGGCTGCGCAGGACTTCCATTTGGGTGTGAAACTGTCATATGTGCGTCCGTGATCATAGCTCGCGATGGCACGTACGAGGGTAGGGTGAGCGGAACTTCGGGCCGGCACCACGATATAATCCAATCGAATGGACATCTACGAAGAAGTGGTCCGCCTGCGCCGTCTGGGACAGAAATGCGCGCTGGCGACTATCGTCCAGGTCAACGGGTCCATTCCGAGCTACGAGTCGGCCAAGCTGCTGGTGCGAGAGGACGGTTCGATGATCGGCACCATCGGCGGCGGCTGCGTGGAGGCCGAAGTCTGGAACGCTGCCCGCGAGGTGATGCAGGAGGAGCGCCCGCGCCAGATGAACTTCAGCCTGGGCCAGGATGCGGCGTACGACAACGGGCTGATTTGCGGAGGTCAATTGATCGTGTTTGTG
>Ga0126373_10001684_pt1 | contig 15890 bp, 17 predicted proteins | sample PanSoiMetPlot_11_FD_92545 | JGI IMG/M metagenome (GOLD analysis project Ga0126373, IMG submission 92545) | Tropical forest soil microbial communities from Panama - MetaG Plot_11 | ecosystem: Environmental > Terrestrial > Soil > Tropical forest > Bulk soil | place: Panama | collected 2016-02-17 | reverse complement strand
GAGCCCGAAAGCGAAGTTCCGCGCTGTCCTAGTTCTTGGGAGGCGTGCTGCTTTGGCTGGGAGCGTTAGCTTTGCTGAAAGTCAGAAGCCGCTCTTGTTCCTGCCGAGCTGCCTTTCCTGCAGGCGAGTCCGGATTGTCTTTCGTCAAATCCACCGCTTGCTGCGCGACCTTAAGTGCCTCCGGAATCTTGTTCTGGAAATCGAGCGCCAGCGCCAGCCGGTAGACACACACAACGTCCGGCGATTGCGGAAGCGCGTCGATCGACTTCCGCAAGTTCAACTCGGCGTCAGGATACGCCTTCGCCTTGAACGAAATCGTTCCCAGCACAAAATAGGCCTGCGAGCGGATAAAGTTCTTGTAGTTGGTAATCTGTTCCGGACTGGCGCCCGAAGTCAGCACGTCCGTATCCACGGTGACCAGCGCGCGCTCGGCGTATTTCTTGGCTTCGGCATACTTCTGGTCCTTGTCCAGGTCGGTGTCGTGCGTCTGTTCCGCTTCTACCTGCGCGACCGCAACCAGCGCCTCGGGATCGTCGCCGTCGAGGCTTAGGACCTTCTTAGCCATCTCCACCATCTTGTCGCCGTTATTCGCTACTTGATACTTCTCCATTAGGTTCTTGAAGATCAACGGCTGCAGCTCGCTCTGCGGATATTTCGCGGCGAAATCATTGGCCGCTTTCTCCTCCGCGGCCGCGTCCGTGAGCGCCACGGCCGCTTTGTACGCGTTGTATTCCTCCGTGCTGTTCACCTTTGGCGGACGTTTCCCCTGGGGGGCAGCAGCCGTCTGTCCAGCAGCCTGCCCCGCCGGTGCAGACTGGCTTCCGGGCTTGTCCTGCCCCCAGCTCCACATGCACGTTCCCAGCAATGCCGTGACGATTGCGATTCGTTTCATGCCTGCTCCTTACTCCTGATTTTTCTGGATCGATACTCGACGGAATCTTGCAAACGTGCATTCTATCCCAGTAAAAGATCGATTCAGCTGCCCGTCGAGCCTTTGACTTTTGTCATTCCGACGATGCGCGCAGCGCAGGGAGAAATGCTCCTTGCTGAGTGCATCTCACGGCTCGCGAGGACAAAGCGACTACCGACGCAGCTCACTGCGGCTTTGCCGGCGGCTCATACGCCTGTTGCAGCCCGCGCTCGGCGGCCGCCTTTACTTCCGGCAAATTCCCTCCCGCGGTCAGCGCGGAACGATACTCGTTCATCGCCCCTTCGCGGTCCTCTTTCATATCCAGAATTCTGCCCAGATAGACATGCGACCACGCAACCACCTTAGGATCCTTAGTCGCCTGAATCGCCTTCTGGAAGTTTTCCGCCGCGCCTGCCCGATCCTTGTTCGCCACCGCAACCTGCGCCAGGATGAAGAGCGCGCGCCCTTCGTCGCCAATTTTCTTATCGAGCGCTTGCTGCGCCAGCTCCCGCGCCCCTTTCGGATCGCCCGCCGCCAGCCGCTGTTCCGCCGTCATCAGCATCCGCCGGTCTTCCAGGCGGGACAGTTGCACCAGTTCCGGCGCCGATACCTGAGCGTACTGAATCTCGCTCGCGGCCTTCTCTTGTTGCTTCAGATCAATTGCGTCAAGAATGTCCGAGTAAGCGGCACGCAGTCCCGCCGGATCCTTCTCGAACGCCAATAGTGCGTTATAGAAATACTTTGTCAGGATGTATCCCTGCTTCACCCCATCGTCGACCGCCTGCAGCCGCATCGCTTCCGCGGTCTGCTTCGTGCCCATCGTCCGAATTTCGATGGCGCGCACCATGCATTCGGTAACCAGCAACGAGATGTCGCTCTTGAAGCTCTCTTCCAACGGAGCGCGCTTCACAGAAGCCAGCAGAGGTTCCAGTCGCTTGATTGCCAGGCTATGCTTCGCCGCCATCGGATCAAGCAGATAATGCAGATACGTGTGCCGGATCTGCTCCATCTTTAGCGGCTGGCTGGCGTTCGGATCTGGAGAAGGGAAGACCACAACGTAGTAATCCGCCCCGTAATTGCGGGCATTAACCTCCGCCGGATCCCCCATGAAATCCAGGTAGATCGTGAAGGTTCGCCCCAGAAACCCGCCCGACTGAAGTTTCAGGTAGATATCCGTGTCGAAAACCATCTTGGCCAGCGGTTCGTGATACCGCGCGACCATCGCCTGATAGTTCGCACGGTGTCGCTCCCAGATTGAGTGCAACCCGACCTTGTCGTAGAACTTTTCCAGGTACGTCCCGAAGGGCGCAATCGGGCCCGCATCCGGAGGCATGTCGTCCTCCTTAACCCGCGGCAAGAAGTGGGGAGGACCCTGCAGATACAGCGCCAGCGAGACATACTGCGACAGATCGTGCTGAGGATCTCTTCCCTTATGTCCCACATACCACTCGCACATCGACGTGACAGCGGCCTGCGCTTCCTCCGAATCGCGCATATTTCTCTGGATCTCGGCCCGCACATTGAGCCGTTGCGCATCGGAGTTATTCAGATCGGTATCGTACCCGCACGTGTTCATGGCCGCGAGCGCTACGAACAGCGTCTCGCTGGTATCCAGCGTGATGGGTGTAGGAGTATCCGCCGCACACAGCGGCACCAGCAGCCCCAGCAAGGCCACTACAGAAAAAGCACGCCCAAGAACCAGAAAACGACTCAGGAATCCCTCCAGCAGGATGCCCACTCGACAACCACTCGGTAGAAATAAGCGGAGAACACTCTCAGTCTAAGGGCTCCCCAGCAGAGGGGTCAAACGGCGCTGGGGAGAAGGGAACGGAAGGGTCGTAGAGCGCCATGACGAAGTAGTAAACATTTTGAACCGAGACGTTTTGATGGTGATGATCAGACGTGTTGAAAATCTTGGGACGTTGAGCTGTTGTGCTGATTTTGATCTGGGGAAACTGATACGTGAGCTGTGCTCGTGCTCAACTCAGATCACGGTCCCTTGATGTCGGGTGACAAACGCTCAGATGTGAACCGAATCGAAAGGAATCGGAATTTGAGCGCTAACGCCTGATAACAGCCGTTGGCTGAACAATCCTATAATTTTTCAGAATGCTCACCGAAACAACGCTCGGATTTTTGTCGACGCTCACCTATCGGGAGGAGGCTAAGCGACAGGTTTGCTGGTTGCCTTTGAGCGGCATCTTCTGGGAAGACGAGATGCCTGACATCCACTACCTGAACAAGATCCCCGAGAATGACCGCAACCAGATTTTCCTTTTGTTCACCATTCGCGTGCGGCTCTGGAAGGGAGAGGCTCTGTCGGATACGGAGCAGCAGTTGTGGGATGCAACGTATTCGGAGGTGCCGAAATGGGCGTTCTTCCAACGTAACCGCATTTCATCCGATGACCAGCGCGCCCAAGAGGACGCTGAGCAGGGTGGTGCGGACGCACTTGAGGCATTACTTGCCGATGCAGATGAAGTCACCATCAGTGAAAGTGATGGCGTTCAGAACATCTCTGCGACCTTCGATTTGACGAAGGAACAGATTCCTGCACGGAAAAAACAAACATGGTGGGAGCGAGTATTCCACAAAAGGTGAAAGGGCTTTTGAGCGAAACAGCCTGCTTACATCAGTTGAGAGAATCCTATCGCTGCTGCGCGGTTTAGTGACGCTGCTGTCGGCGATAATGACAACGAGCGAGTAATATCGCCCATTGGTTCGTTATAGGAGACACATGAAGACGAATCTGCTCACACTGGCGGCGGTGCTCGTGGCGGTTGCCTTGTTAGTGGCGCACTTTTGGAGCTACCCGTGGACGCCCCTGCGGATCGCGGGGACGGCGATCGGGCTGCCGTCTTTGGCGTTGCTGATCTTGGCGCGAATCCAGCTTGCCGGATCGTTTTCGGTTCGTGCCAAGGCGCACGCGCTCGTCACCCATGGCCTATATTCGCGAATCCGAAACCCGATCTACGTTTTCGGTGCCTTCACCATCGCGGGATGTTTCCTCTTCGCGGCCTTGCCGAAACTTCTCTGGGTGTTTGTGGCGGTCATTCCCCTGCAGATTTACCGTGCGAGGAAGGAAGAGCAGGTACTCGCTGCTAAATTCGGGGACGAATACCAAGCATACAAAGCCAGGACGTGGTTCTGAGTACAGGGCGCGCCACTTTATTCCCAGTTTCTTGAGCAGGGACGACATGGCAAAAGACTCAGCAAAAGGGACTTGCGCCAAGACTGGAAGTTTAGTTGTTGAGAAATCCCTATATTGACCCATCGAACCGGAAGTGGTTAGCAAGTGCCCGAAAGCCCGGGAAGGTGATGTCCCAGGACGATACACGGTTCGCGGTCATGTCTACGGTGAGGGTGCCGGAAAATGAGCAGGTCTCACCTGGGTCGCATCCACCCAAATCCATATCCGATGCATTCAGCGCAGTACCCTTGACAACGAAATCCTTGATGGTATCGGCTGTCGCCGATCCAGCCAGCACGAACGCGATCAGGGCAGCCGTACTCGCTTGCGCGAAGCGGCTCAAAGACAGGCAGAGGAATTTTTCTCGTCTCATATTTGCCCCCTGATCTACTTCAACGACGATTGCTTGGCGCGATAGTACGGGCTCGACTCGGACTTTCTGCAGGGGATCCAGACTACAGGCTCGTCAACTCTGTACCTGAGTGCTGAGAAGCACCACTGCCAAAACTGACAGGAAACGGGTCAGCAGTTGTTGTCCGTGCAACGGGCCTTCGGGATCTGCTGGCGATAAATCAATTGAGGTCAAATTTTCCCGGCGATTCGGGACTTGAGTGCTAACGCCTGACAGTAACAGTTGACATGAAAAAAAGGCTACAATCATCCCGTTCAAACGAACCTAAAAACACTATGTCCAGGTCAGTTTCTCAGAGCCGAACCAGGCCCAAATGCAAGAACTCCTGGATTAACGATTCTGGACAGGAGTGCGTGGAAAACGGACCCAAATGCTATTGCAAGTAGCATGAGGTAGCCCATGAGAATAGTGAACTCTTTTCTCCTCCTGGTAGTCCTGCATCTACTCGCACCGTCGTCGGTCAGAGCCCAACAGGAATCAGAACCGAAGCCTCTACCTTTTGATTTCACTGGATTCATTGGTTATCGCACCAGCATGAGCTTTCCGGTTGAGCCTAACGTCACAGGCACTAACCCTCGGGTCGTAGTTGACGCAAGTCCGAGCTATGGATTTTCGTTTGGAATCCGCTCCCATGAAGAGGACTTGATTGAAGTACGCTGGGCACGGCAGGATTCGTATCTCCGCGCCGAAGAGATTACACCTCAACCTCCCCGTCAGCATATGCTCCTGGACCAGTTTCACGGAGACTTCAGCCACGAACCTTTCATTGAAGACTGGCCGTCATGGGCCAAACCGTTTGTGTTAGCCAGCGTGGGCGCCACACACCTGTCCAGTGGTGGAACTCTCTCTTTTACACGTTTCTCGTTTGGGATTGGGGGCGGCATAAGGCTCTATGCGAGTCGTCATTTTGGCTGGAAGATTCAAGCAGAGTGGTTGCCGGTAGTTTTAAATCCCAATGTCGTCGTGGTTTGCGGCGCGGGCTGCGTAATTCACCTTTCTGCAACGGCAGCTTCTCAGGGCGAAGTCTTCGCTGGGCCTCTATTGCGATTCTAATTTCTTTCGCGCTCCCGTAGGGACGTTCATTTAAGGGGTTTGGTAGAGCGCTAGTGTCCCTTCTTCGGACGGGGGCTTTGAGTGCAAACGCCTGGTAACAGCTTCCGCTAGTTGCTAATATTGCCCAAAAACACGCTGCGTGTGGCATTCCTATGCTGGAGTTGATTCAAGAGGGCAATATCGGGTTAATGAAATCTGTAAAGATGTTTATCAAGACGCCACCGGGCGAAGACTTCCCCACATTTGCCACCAACCACATTGAAGGCGTAATCAGACGATATATTCCCATTGCACTCACATTCCCCCGCGATTCGGAAACTTGAGCGTTATCGCCTGACTTCGACAGCCATCGTGCTACTCTCATCTCTTTCTTCCTATGAAACTGAACCTGAAAGCCGCGTTTGCCGCCATACTGCGATTTGGGAAGCGTCCCGACACGAACACTAATGACCCCGTCTCAATGGTTCTGCTTCTCCGCGAACCTGAGTTTCCTACGCTCGATCAGCTTCGATCAGCGGCGGAACGCGCCTACGGGAAATCTTTTGCGGGAGGAAAAGAGTCAACGTACTGCGTGGTTCAAGCGGTGCTTTTTACGCTCATGAAAGTCGGCCCTCACATGCTCAGTTTCTTGAACTACAGAAAGCCGTACGGCGGGGGTGAGTTTCCACAGGATTTTGCAACCTCACTGCCGAAAGCAAGTCAGCGGCAGGCGTGGACAGGCCACAAGGCTTGGACTGCGGTCGATTATGTCAAGGGCGGCGTCGATCTGGAGCTTGAGTATGCTGTTCTCGCTAGGCTTTGCGCTGAAATGCTCGACTCTAATTGTGTGGGGCTGTACGTGCCGAGGGAGCACAGTCTCATCCCCAACGATTCATCACTTCGAGGCGAATTGCAGCGCATTGCGGACTCACGCGACCTTCGCTTAACCTGACTTTGCCAGCTCAATGAGCGAAATCGCCTGATAACGGAAACTGTGCTAGCTCACAGCCAACAACAGGCGTAGATTGCTGTCTATGAAACGACTGTGTTCGCTTTTTCTCGTGCTGTCAATCGCTATTCTGCTCCCTGCTTTTGCGCAAGAAACCGGCCAGAAAATGTTAAAGGTGACTCTTCGAAGGCCGTAGCTTATTTGCGCCTCAAATTCTAAAAGCTCATCGCGCAGCCTTTAGGGATGGCGCTCGTAACCAGACTTCCTCGCACAGATCGAATGAAGCGGTTCCTTGGGCGAATTCGGCCATGCTAACCACCTCGCTGGGCGTCGGTTCGTTATCTGGGATTTCGTATGAAGTATTTGTCACCGGTGAGGGGATTCGCGTTGCGATGTCGCTTATACGAGTGGCGTATGAAATAACCCGCTAAATCAGAGCGCCACGGCGCGATATGACTTAAGGAGTACGGAAATGAAACCCACTCTCATCAATAGTACGGTCGAGAGCCGTACCAGCAACAACCTGATTGTGAACCTTGCATCTCCTCAGACTTGGATGTTCCTGCTTGCTCTGATCACCATTCTCGGAGTCGCTACCTCCAATGCTCAAGCGCAAGCCAGCATTCTGGATCAACTCAAGACGCCGGAAATACTTTCAACCGTTCCTTCAAACGGAGACTTGAACCCTTACGGAGTAGCCTTTGTTCCGGCCGGTTTCCCCGTTGGTGGTCTGCTTCAGGCTGGCGACATTCTGGTTTCCAACTACAACAACAATCTCAATCTCCAAGGCATGGGAACCACCATCGTCGACTTCCGCAACGGGCAGCAGACGTTATTCTTCCAGGCTCCCCCGGGATCGGGCTTGAGCACTGGACTTGCTGTGCTGAAGGCCGGCTTTGTGCTTGTGGCGAACCTGCCAACGCTCGATGGAACCCCAGCGACGGTTCAGCCCGGTTCCCTCTTCGCCGTCAATCCTCAAGGTCAGATCGTGTGGACACTGGCCGATAGAACGATCATCAATGGCCCTTGGGATTTCACGGTTTACGATCAAGGTGCAAGGGTGACGGTTTTCGTCGCGAACGTACTCAATGGATCGATTGAACGCCTGGTACTGGGAACGACTGGTGGGATTTCGATAATCAGTTCCACCACGATCTCCTCCAATTATCCTCACCATGGCGATCCAGCTACGCTGGAAGACGGTCCTACCGGCCTGGCGTATGATGCGGCGCGCGACATTTTGTACGTAGCCTCCACCGTCGACAACGCGATCTATGCGCTGGCGGATGCTACGAAGGTTGTGCAAAACGGTCTGAAGGGGTATCGCATCTACGCGGACTCATTTCATCTGCACGGAGCGCTCGCGATGGTTCTGGCTCCGAACGGAAACCTGATCTGCAGCAACAACGACGTCATCAATCCCAATGCTGGGCAGCCGAGCGAATTGGTTGAATTCACTCGCGGCGGCGTGTTCGTCGCTGAGTACTCGGTCGATCCAAATCTTGGTGGTTCGTTCGGTCTCGGCTTCGGCACAGTTAATGGCAAGCTGACCTTCGCCGCGGTTGATGACAATACTGCTACCTTGAAGGTCTGGACGCTGAACTAAGCAGCGTAGAGGCAGGAAAACAAGCGGAGTGAAACGGTTCCGCGTAAGGCGCCCGGATTCGCTGAATCCGGGCGCGATTTTTGTGCGCCGTGTCGTTATTCCTTAATGAGTGCATTATTCCTGAACCACTGGGCCGAGAATCCGCAGCAAGTGCGTTTGAGCCAGAGTTGAAGAAGATAAGGACGAAGGCGATAAATCCGCGCGCTTGGGAGAGGGCGATGGCGGTGCCAAGGAACCCAACTAGAATGCCCGCGTAGCTGGGATGACGGACCACCACGGCATCTGGGCCCGGTGGTGATCAGCTCGTGGCCCTGCTTAATCGTGATGGAGCGGCTCCCGTTGCTGCCCAGGTGCTCTCGCGCCCAGACGGCGAAGACAAGGCTTTTGGATGACTACTCTGGACAGCATCGTGCCATAGCAAAAGCCGCTCTGGAAGCCGAGTTCAGCGAGCTTTGTTCCTGCCGCGTCTGGCGCAACTTCTTGCCCGCCGCAATCGAGAAAAAGGGTTCAGTCAGTGAGAAAGAATTTCTCGCGTCTAGAACCATAGTATGAGCAAGCGATTGCGAGTGGCCACAAGTGTTTGTTTATCAATAAACTCTGCCGACGGTAACTTCGCCCTGCCTGCCCCGGAGAATGGCATGTCGTGTGCTTGTTTCGAGGTTGTCGCCTGCCGCGAGCAAGGCACGAAGACGGCGCCCAGAACGAGCTCGGCTATGGCCGTAATGGCTCCAATCAGGATCGTTGCATTTGGGTTGCTGGCAAGCTGCGCTGCCCTGTGCCAATCCCCAAACGTGAAAACCTCACCGAAGACACTGCCCGACGCGCCGTCGGTCCAGAATGAATCGGCGCAGGCTACGACAAAGGCGGTGGGTTTACCTATGTGGGAACGAGCGAACCGAGCAGCGAGTGCCCGCTATGTGGCACGCTTTGACCTGGGCCATTTTGACCGACAGCAACCAACCCAAAACGCGTCCCGGGGCTACTGGGCCAAGCGAATGTTTGCTTCGACACCTAGCCAGAGTAACAGCAATCACACTTCGGAAAGCGAAAGTCTGATACGCCGCGCGAGTTATGCGGCCGCGAGCGTTCTAGTGACGCAGGATGATGCGGGAAGAAGGCTGAACACCTCTTACCTCGTTCGGGTACTGGTCACGACCGCCGCCCACAGTGCTGCCGTCCGCAGTGCTCATGTCCCGTACTGGAGACGGCCGCAGTCGCAGCCGGCCAGCGACTTCGGTTCGACTATTGGTAACGACGCAGGCATGAATGTGTTCCATGAGTTTAAACCTGGAATTCTGCAACTCTTGAAAAGCCACGAGCCGAAATTCGTGTCCTTGATCGGGGAGCGTATCGTCCATAAGTAGATTGACGGGAAACTCTCTCCTCGCTAGCGTGCGTATTGATCTCTTGTTCCACGTCAACAAAAACCTCCTTGCCCCAGAGCGAGTCACGTTTCGCCCTAATTCGCTGGACATTGTTGTAACATTCGCTACTCGCTCTGAACCCCGGTCAGCGACGACAAAAACCTACATACCTTGTGCAATCGCCCTCCATCAATACGCCGGCTGGAGAACACCACTGTTAAATCTGACAGGAAACGGGTGAGTGGTTGTTGCGCGTGCAATGGGCCTTCGGATTCGGCCGCTGTAGAAAGATTCAATCGGGCTTAAGTTTCTCCGATTCGGGGACAAACCCCTTCATTCGATCGCATCTGATAAAGAATTAATCACCCCCGCATCGGTAAAAACACGGCCTCTCAACAACCAGCGGTAGGACAAGTACGATGATCACACTCAAGGCGAAGGAACAGGGAGGTACGTATGCCAAGCATGTTGACTGAAGGCCGGAAGCATGGATCCAAAGCCTTAGGCGTGTTCCTAATTGTCCTTGGTGCAATTGCGCTGCTGGCGCCATTCTTTGCGGCGCTGTTTGTGATCAGGGTGTTAATGTGGCTTCTCGTCTTCGCGGCCATTGAGCAGGTTATCTACGCGTTTCAAACCAGGGGCGAGGGAGGCCTATTCCTCAAACTTGCGCTGGCTGTGTTATACGCGGTGGCCGGAGGCCTGCTACTCAGCAGACCTTTTGGCGGCGCCATCGCGGTAACAGCAGTCATCGGTTTTTTGTTGATAGCGGATGGCCTGGCAGAGATCGCGCTCGGTGTGGAGTTGCGACGCACATATGATCCGAGAATCGGATGGCTAATTGCTGGCGGAATATTGTCGGTGGCCCTCGGCGGTTTTATTGTGTTCGGACTTCCTCGGAGCATGCTGGCGGTGGGCATGTTGTTGGGCATTCGTCTCGTGTTCAAGGGGATCGAACACATTGTGCGCTCATCAATGAGCGCGAGAACGGAGCATATCGTGGAACGGAGGGCAGCCTGAACTCAAACGGGAAAAATAATCGAGACACTGTCCTCACCGTGGGCAGCCCCGAAGACCGGCCCCCATGCCACGGTGGTCAGAAGTGACGAGGCCGCGAAGCGCATGAATACACAATTTGCGACCGCTTGTCAGCTCGCTCTCAGCGTGATGAAAAAGGAGCCGCCTAAACATCGTACGGCTACGCCTCATCGGCGATGGCGACTAGCTAGGCTGTCATTAATGGCCTTTATTAGGTCGTCGACTTGCGAGCCATTCCCCGATACTCCCAGCTTCTCCAAGCGGCCACCGCTTTTTTTATAGATGGCGCCATCTACACTTGTTCCTGCTTCAAGATTTGAACCAGTTATGAACAAGCCGCCTTCATCAAGAGAAGCGATGACGTTCGCGATTGCCTTCATCAAATCTTCTCGCGAAAAATAACTCAGGTTTAGTAAGTTCATGGCGCGTATGACATCGAAGTGTTCTGTCGGCCGAGAGAAAATATCGTAACTGATAAAACGGAAGTTCTGTTTGGAGGCACAATTGACCCGACATTGGTAACACAAAAGGTCGATACGTGTTCGCTCAACACTCGGGTCGCCAGCTTTGTATGCCCGCATCAAGGGCCGCACGTACCATCTGTTTACGAAATAGCGTATGAAATGATTCAGAGGGTACAACAGCTTGTTTTCGGGATAGATCACGTTGAATACGAAAGGTGGCGTTATGATCTGCACTACATCCTCTCGCTCATCTACAATCACACGTCGCGTGCTGCTTTTTCGTCTCACAACATGCAAAAATGTTACATAATCTGATCCGACGAACTTCAGCCGCGGGCCATAAATGCCACTTAAAGTATCGTAAAAATCGCACGATGTGCGCCCGTCAGAGGAGCCCATATCATGCACGCGAATTTCTTTGTCGGGCGGGAATGCAGAACGAACTGAGGTAATGGCGAAAGTGTCGAAATCGTCAAACCGCCGCGCATGCGTGTACTTAAAAGTCCCGTTCTTATTGGAAAACCTGCACAGCATTCGTTCTTGGATTCGATCGCGGTCATGTGGCGGATGATTATCAAGAGCAGTGTACAAATCGAGCGCAATAAATTTGCGCACCCTGAAGAAGCCTTCCAGATGATCCGGCGTCAATTGTTCTTTCTTGTGGATTCCAAACTTGAACATTTAACGGACAACTCCTCCTCGTCCGCGGACCCAAACGACCGCTGAAATAAGCCCTGAACCCGACCTGCCCGATCCCACGGGTATGCGCTCACGACAACTGGGCAGAAGATCCCGCTCGAGCGCGGCATTATCCATGTTCCGCCGATGGAATGCGCCGCTTTTGCTTGGGCCGCTCCCGCTTCAACGAAAGTACCACATGCGTGTTCGACCCCACGACTCTCCTCAAATTCTTGATTCCTCAAGCAGGAACTGAGAGATCCAGCCTTCGTTTATTTCAGGCAGTCGCATCATGACGGGGATTTACTTCCGCAGGGACCGCGATGAGCGCATTACCCTTAGGCAGCAAGCCCGCTGCAAAATGCCGGATGATTTCCAGCCGGTGTCGCCCGGAGCCAATTGCGCGATCGCGGACAGATGGTTGGTCATGAGAAATAGGGGATCGGAAATGACGGGAAGGAAGTCGGGTGTCGTCAGTCGCGGCGGCGGCCCGCCGGCCTGGTTCCCGGTCATATTTTCCGCGAGCGTCATCCGAGCGTCCCTCGCCGGCTCAGCGCGGCCGCTGTGTTCGAAGTTGCCGAATTCGAGGCTGCAGGGTAAGTGGGAAAGCCCAGAGAGCCATAAACCTCAAGCCACTGCTTTCGCACTCGACTCCAAGTGTAACGACTGCTGCACTCATCGCGCGCGTTGTCTGCGATTCGAGTCGCGAGCGTGGACTCTCTAAGCACACGAATTACGTTTGCAGCTAGCGCCTCCGGGTCTCCGGTTGGGGAAAGAAGACCGGTGCGTTCGTGCTCCACCACGTAGAGGATGCCTTCGGCTGCGGTCGTGATTACCGGAGTTCCTGATGCGAACGCTTCGAGCACGGAAACCGGCATGTTGTCGAGCCAGGAGGCGTTGACGAAAATATCTGCGCGGTCGTAATATCCCGCGATTTCCTGCCGCGAGGCCACTCCGGTGAAGTTCACTCCGCTCAGTTGCAATTCCCGAACCAGTTCCCGAAGCTCCCGTTCCTCAGGGCCCTTCCCTACTAGATCGAGCTGGGCATCGGGAAACACTTTCTGTACCCGAGAAAATGCGCGGATTACGACATCCACGCTGTAGTAACGATGAAAGCCGCGCGTGCACACCAGGCGAGGACGAAGCGGTCGACGCTCGCGATAACGAAACTGTGCGAGATCGACCATGTTGGGGACAACCTGTGTCGCCAAGCCGAACTCTGCAAACACATCCTTGAGATATCCCGAAGGAACAACCAGCCGATCGGCGGACTGAAGCGCACGGCGCGCAATCGAAGAGCGCCCGAGATGATCCCGCGCCTCGCCGCTGCGATAGTTGATCAACGTTTTCTTGCCGCGTAGTCGCGCTATCAAGTGCGCGGGCAAGGGCGCAAGCAGAAACGAAGAATAGGAGGCCGAAAAGATGTGCGCGACATCCACATCTTTCAGGCGGCGCCACAGATTCCACGAGTACAGCGGCAGGCGGAGTAGAGTGCGCAGAAATGGTACGCGCTCAGCCCAGCGCAGGCCGAAGGGAAAGGGTGGATCGACCGGCACAAACCGCGCGTCAACCTCGGGATCATCCTTCCAGTGCTGGACGAGCATATCCGCCTGCACCGCCTGCCCGCCCACGTAGCTTAACGACGGACCCACAAAGGCCACACGAACCTTCGACGGCGGGTGCGAATGGGCAGCAACGTCGAGGGTGGTGCCGGATTCGCGTGCCAAGCCGGTGTCCTTAGTCAAAACCTTGTTACGAACGGTCGACTTTCGTTGGTCAGAGGGATGGGAACGGGGTTTCCTCGATTCGGTGCCGCCATAGGAGGATCCTTCCGTGAGCCTAGCCCCGCATCAAAAACAAAGAGCTCTCATTTTACATGATAGAAAGCCTTATTTAGCATCGTCGGTTCCAGGGTCAAGCCAAACTTCCCCAGTCTTTTGCGCAATGCATCCTGGACGCGAAGTGCATCCTCACGATACTGAAAGCACAGCACAAAGTCATCGATGTATCCTACCAAATAGGCCTCACCTCGTACCCGAGCTTTGACCACGCGCTCGAACCATTTAACCAGTGCTAACCCGCGAACCGGAAGGCATGCTTCCGGCCGCCCCATAATTCATTCTTTCCCTCCGCAAGTGTCATTCCGAGCGACGTTTTCCCAATCTCCGAGCATTCACCGCCAGCCATCCAGGTGAGAAGCATTTTGTACGCATCTGTCAAACTGCAAGGGGGCGAAAATGGCAACCTTCCGGGATGTGCCCGGCGGTCCTTCTCTTTAGAAAAGACTAGGCCTTGGGCGCCTGTCTGAAGATCTCGGCCAGCCGGTTCGCGATCACTTGATCCTCGCCGTCTTTGAGCTGCCAAACCGCGAAACCGAAGGTGTTCGGATCGCGGCTTGAGCCGTGAACATTCGAGTGAGCCTCCGTAGCGGAGCCATCCGAGTTCCTTCCCCGCATGCCGCTCGCTCCGGCCCCCATGCTTCCGATGCCGAGTGGCCGAGTGTCTGCCAGCTTCTGCATGACTTCGTGGCCGCTGATGTTGAGCTTGGAGCGATCAATCTTCCAGCTGTAATGGGGAGTCACGTTTCCCAGAGCCTGGGGGTTGAACTGGCGAGGCTCGACCGTGATCCCGAATCTCTCAATAGCATTCGTAATCACCTCGGCACGGCGATCATATTTACGGAGCGTGTCGTCATAATCCTGATTAACAAAGATCTCAAGTGCCTTGAGCATGCCGAAGATGGTCTCTTTGCCAACTTTGCAGCAACGTCCAATCCGATCTTCCTGGGGGCTCATGTTGAGCAACGCGTACCGCATCAACTCTTCCTTACCGATCAGTATGCCGGCAGCTTGCGGCCCACGGATGTCTTTTCCACCACTGAACGCGACCATGTCGAAGCCGAGGGCGGGATATTCCCAGAGCCGGCTCACCGGCGGGACGTCTGCAGCAGCGTCGTTGAAGGTGTAAAGGCCATGCTCTTTTGCGATGGATACGGTTTCAGGACCGCTCACTTTGCCTTTGTCGGAGAGAATGTTGGTGAAATGGATTGCGACTGTTTTCGGATTGATGGCCGCAATCATCTCTTCGCGGGTCTCGACCTCGACCAGTTTGGCGCCGGTCTGGCGGATCTGGTGGTCAAACGGATAACGATGGCTTTTCTGGATGATGACTTCGTTTCTGGGAAAATTGCTGACCTCGGGAATCGCCCGCATCCGAGGCTCGAGATCTTCCGTCATCATGCCGGCGTAACCGACCACGAGCGCAGCGGCCGCTCCCGCCGTCACCAGACCGGTGTAGCCTGCCGGGGACTTACACAGGCTTGCGATGAACTTGCCGGCTGCCATCTCGAGTTCATCGATCAGGACGAAGTGTTTGTTGCCCCGCCGGATCAACTCCATGGCTTCAGGGTGCATAACCGATCCACCAATGACCGTGACCGTGCCATTGATGTTGATAAGCGGCGTCACCCCCAACTCGGCATAGATGTCCCCCGTGGAACCGAGGCCGCTGGTGATGGGAACGATCTCGGCACCATCGACCGAGGAAGCGCCGGCGACCTTGTGTTTCTTCCCAAAAATACCTGCACCGGCAACCCGGGGGGCGGCGAAAATGCTACCGGCTGCGCCCACCGCGGCAAGAAATGAGCGGCGGCTCCATCCAAATTTCATACTCAAGATTCCCTTCTCCCACTGTGTCAGGTTATTTGTCCGCAACCGGCGCGGGCAGATTCACGACTTTGGCGCTGCCGACAATCTCAATGAGCGAATCGCCGGGAATCCATTCCACCGCCATGCAGGCGCGGGACGGAGCCTTGCCGGGCGAGAAATAAGTTTTGTAGATGTTGTTCAAGGTCTCGTATTGCGCCTTGTGGGCATCGAATCGGGCCTTGCCCGTTGGCGTGGGAGTTCCGTCGGCCAAGGGCAGACAAGTAAAGACTTGAAGATGAATGATGTCGTCCATGCTGCTGCCGGCGCGCTCGACCGACTTTTTTAGTGCCTCCATGGTGCGCGATACGTGCTTTTCGAAGGCATCGGTGACGAGCACGTGATCTTCCTTCGGATATCCGTCGTTGGCCCCGGTCCCCGAAATGTAATGGATGCCATTTAGTGTGTGGCGTTCTCCGCCCATGGGACGAGAGGCTTCCTTGCTGGCGCTGGGCGAAGATGTGTCTCCGGCGGGCGCCTGGCGGGCAAACAGTGTGAGGCCAGGCAGGAATGCTGCCATCGCAGTAATCTTGCCAAAAAATGTTC
>Ga0126373_10001683_pt1 | contig 15894 bp, 12 predicted proteins | sample PanSoiMetPlot_11_FD_92545 | JGI IMG/M metagenome (GOLD analysis project Ga0126373, IMG submission 92545) | Tropical forest soil microbial communities from Panama - MetaG Plot_11 | ecosystem: Environmental > Terrestrial > Soil > Tropical forest > Bulk soil | place: Panama | collected 2016-02-17 | reverse complement strand
GTAAAGGTGTCCTTCAAGGCTCCCGACCCCGAAGTTGCGGCGCTAATTACCAACACGCACATTCGTCACTACATCCAGCAGGGTTTGAACCTAAGAAGCGAGTCGCGTCGCGCAGCAGTAGATTTTTTAGAAGACCAGCTTGTCAAGATCAAACAGCGAGTCCAGCAATCGGAAGCGGCTCTCAACACGTATCGCCATCAGAAGGGAATTGTATCATTCGATGTCGAAGGCAAATACAAAGTCCCTGAGGCGCGAATGATGGACCTGACCAGGTCTCTAACCGAAGTTGAGACCAGGCGAATTACTGCCGAAGCGCAAATGGAGCAGGTTAAGGCGGGCGACTATGATTCCCTGCCGCAGGTAGTCGGTAATCCGACCATCACCTCATTGAAACCTCAGGTCCGGCGTCTACAGGCGCAATATGCGAACCTCTCGACGGCGTTTAATTCCCAGTATCCAAAGCTGGCTGAACTGAAGGCGGAACTATCTGAAGCAACTCGCAGCCTCGATCACGAGATCGCGGGTGTAGCGAAATCGATAACGCGTGACTACCAGGCCGCAATAGATCAGGAAAAAAAGTTGCGCGCAGAAATCGATGACGAAAAGGAACGCGACCTTGCTCTCAACGACGCATCGCTTCAGGATGCGGTACTCTCGCGTGAAGTCGAAACCAACCGCGACTTGTATAAGAATGTCCTGGCTCGAATGCAACAGATCCAGGTGGGCGAGCAGGCGCCGGTTACGAACGTAAGCGTTGTGGATAGGGCGGTCTCACCGCCGTTTCCGGCAACTCCCAAAACCCTTCAGGACCTGGCGATCAGCGGGCTGTTCGCCCTTGTCTGTGGAATAATCCTCGCCTTCGTATTCAACCAGCTCGACAACCGCCTGAAGACCGGTGAAGAAGTTGAACAATACTTGTCTCTTCCACACTTGGCCATGGCCCCGGACTTTGACAAATTGAACCAGAAGACCACTGTCCAGCGACATCTGGAACGGGCGCGCAGGCTGCTGCTCGGATCTGCGGATCGCGGGAGCAAGGGCATCAACGGCTATGTCCGTCCGCCGGGCAGGGGAGACGTGTATCGATCGATCCGAACCGCAATACAGTTTTCCCGAGCGGGTTCTCCGCCCAACAAGATCCTGGTAACCAGCGCCATCGAGGGCGAGGGTAAAACCTGGACGGCGGTTCATGTTGCATCGGTCTTCGCGCAGACTGGCGCCAGGACGCTGCTGATTGATGCCGATTTGCGGCGCGCGCGATGCCACCAGACTTTGAGTCTGGAAAATGAAGTTGGATTAAGCGAGGTGCTGGTGGGACAGCTCGAATCCGAGGAAGCCATCAGACATCTCGCGGATCGAAAGTTGTATCTTCTCTCGGCCGGTTCGCAAGTACCCAACCCGGCCGAACTGCTGACCTCCTCGAGAATGCTGGAGGTCCTTACTGCGCTCTCGGAACAATATCAATACATATTTATTGACTCTGCGCCGCTGATGTACGCGAGTGACACGATTGGAATCGCGACAATGGTAGACGGAGTTGTGCTGGTGGCGGGATTCGATAGTCCAAAGCAGGACGTCAAGCGTGCCGCAGATCGGTTATCTCTGGCGGGAGCGAACATTCTGGGCGTAGTACTCAATCGGGTTGACATTCGCGAGCCCGAGCATCGGCAATACTCACGCTACTATTTTTCTTATGAACGCGGTCGCGGTGCGGATATGCCACCCCGCTAGCCCCCCGACATCCCCCCACCTCCCAACTCTGAAAATTAGCGCGCGCCCCTTTCCCGAATGACCGACTGTGTTTTCGTGCCGTGAGCGTCGGGGTGTCTGAACCCCGAGACCAGCAGGTGTGCCGACCAGCGCGGATCGGTATCGATGGGCGGCGGCTTGGACCCCGCCTCAAGGGCATCGGTCGTTACATCTGGGAGCTGTGCAAGGGGCTGGATCTGGTTCTGCCCGCGGCGGAGTTTTTCCTGTACACCCCAACTCCGCCAGGCCTGACCGCCATCTCTCACCGTTGGTCAATTCGAGTAGATGACTCGCGGTGGGGGCGACTGCCCAACAACTTGTGGCTCGTGGCGCGAGCAGGACTGCTGTCGCGGCGTGACTGCCTCGATGTCTTTTGGGGTGGTACCGGCCTGTTGCCGCTGGTCGGGCTGAACACACCGACGGTTCTGACGGTGCACGATGTGATGCACAGGGTTGCCCCGGAGACCATGGATTTTCGCGCACTTTGGGCGACGCGCTTGTTTTTTGCGAGTAGTCTCGCCAAGGCCGACGCGATCGTGAGCAATTCCTCCGGAACTGCGGAGCGGCTCAAGGCGAGTTTCGGCTATAAGGCGGCAGCGGTGGTGCGGCCCGGCCTGTCGCAAGTATTCCAACCCCATCCCAAGGCACATACCGATTCGGTGCTCAAGCGTCATGCCGTGGAGCGACCGTACCTGCTGAGCGTTTGTACCTGGGAGCCCCGCAAAGGCATTGAAACTCTGATTAGGGCGTTCCTTGGCATGAAGGCAGAAGGGCAGCTGGCGCACCATAAACTGCTGCTGGTAGGGGAACGGGGATGGAAGGACTCTCCGATCATCGAGTTGGTGCGAAGCAGCGAGTCGATAGTCAGTCTAGGTTACGTCGACGATATGTCCCTGTCGGGATTGTACAACGGCGCGAGCGCCTTTATCTATCCTTCAAGCTATGAAGGATTTGGTATGCCCGTGCTCGAAGCTCGGGCTTGCGGGGCGCGCGTGGTGACGAGCGACACCCCGGAGTTGCGCGAGGCAGGCGGTGAGGACGCTATATATGTCGATCCGACCGAAACCGGCATCCGCACTGGCATATCACTGGCCCTCGAAACAGAGAGCGCCCCGCCCGTGGACTGGTACGACCGGGATTGGACCAGGAGTGCCTCGGTTCTTGCAACAGTGCTTCTTAACCCCACAAAAAATGGGCAGGAACCGCTCCGATCAATCAAATTTCCCGCACGGCCAGTTCGACGGGGCCGGAATTCCGTACCTTCGCTAATCCAGAATAGAAAATCTGTCCGGTCAGCAAAATAACTGACCACTCGGCAGAGAGCTCATTTGGTGAGCCAGAAGAGATCAAACGACTGCACTCTGAACGATGCCGCGATTTTGAAATTGCAGGGCCGCGGAAGCCGCCGCATGCGCGTTCTCGATCGCTACCTGGGCATACCGATAGTTTTCCTCGCCGGCTATTGCAGGCGGAAACGTGCGATTCCGATTCGTCCCGGTCGGATTGGCCTCCTGAATACGGCAGCGGTCGGTGACACCGTCCTCATGAGTGGTCCATTGGCGGATCTACGCACGGCTTATCCTGAAGCACACATAGTCTATTTCTCGGGCCCGAGTAACTATGAGGCCGCCTGTCTACTGGAGGGAGCAGATCTTGTTGTGAAGCTGCCGGTCTTCAGCCCGCTTCATGCAATCAGACAAGTTCGCGAACAGAACATCGATCTCTTGGTGGATTTCGGTCCGTGGTGCCGGCTGAATGCCATCATCGCAATTTTTTCTGGCGCCGATTTTATCGCCGGCTTCCGAACCGGTGACCAAGGCAGACACTTTGGATATGACCTGGTCGTCGATCACTCGGAAGACGCCCACGAGCTGGAGAACCATCGCGGGCTGATTCGTGCTCTCGGCATCCGCCCGTCGCATCCCCCCCTGTTAAGGTGTGATCCCGGGGGAAGCCAGAAGGTATACGATTTCTCCCGGCGGTTCGTGGTGTTCCACTTGTGGCCCGGTGGTAGTGCCGCCAGGCACAAACTGTGGCCCCTGGGACGGTGGGTCGCGCTCGCGGAAGATCTGGCAGTCGATCGCTATGACGTAGTGTTTACCGCGGCTGCCGATCAGCAACAGCTGAACGATTCAGTCATCAATGCAGTGAACCCGTCACTGCGCTCGCGGATGAGGAACGCCGCCGGCTTGAGTTTGCGCGAGACCTTGCGACTCCTCGCGCGCGCGGACTTGGTCGTGTCGGTCGACACGGGTGTGATGCACATGGCCGCTGCTCTGGGCGTTTCTCTGGTCGCGTTGCATGGGCCCAGCAGTCCGCGTCGGTGGGGGCCGATCGGTGAGAAGGCGACCGTTGTGGAAGCGGCGACGAGCGGGTGCGGGTTTTTGAGTCTCGGATTTGAGAAAGCGCCTGGCGCGCCTCCATGCATGAATGCGATCAGTTACGGCAGGGTTAAAGGCGTCTGCAACGCTCTGCTAGGAAAACCCAACTCCTCTGGCGAAGAGCCGGCGCAAGCACCGCTATATGTCAGGTCGCCGGACAATCCACCCGCAGTCGCACCTTCCGACGTCAATCGGCTCTCCGGCGTGGGACGGTGACTGTACAAGGCGCCTGAGCGCTCCGGCGCGAATCGACTCCGCACCTATAGATATATGCCAATTGGCGCTTTGAGAGTGGGCAAGGTTCAGGGCGCCCTATCTCGTAGCCTCGATTTTGTCGGTCTCACTGGCGCCTTTGCAGTCACCAGTTCGGTCGCGACGATATTGAGTAGATCGAATCTTTTTACATGGCCAGACCCCGCCAACTCCGATATTGCGGGCTGGCCTCCGCAATACCTGGTGCTATTTCTCTCCACCTTAGTAGGCTGGAGCTTGATCAGTGGATACATAGGAATTCACCACGCAGAACAACCCGACGCCTCCGCCGGTCATCTTGGTCGGTTGCTACTGGCAGGGTTCCTATGGGTCACGACGTCGGCATTGTTCATCTTCGTATTCAAGCTGGACGAGGTCAGCCGCCTGTTCGTTTTTGCATACATGATGCTGGGCGGCCTCCTGATTGCGCTTCGCGATTGGGGTGGAAGGGCGGCGGCACTTCGTATATTTCGCAAGCGCGGCATTCGTCGCACGGCAGTTGTTGTGGGGAACGGCAAGCAGGCGACTTGGCTCAGGGAGTTCCTGCTGGACAACTATTGCCCGGAGCCCTATACGCTGGTCCGGCTGGTTGACCCCACCAACATCGACTCGACCGACCTGGATAGGGCAGCAGTCGACAGAGGCCAGCAAGAAGATACTCGTGATACCGCCGAGGTCTTCGTTGCGGCTGCTGATATCGACGCAGACGTCGCTGGCCTGTTTCCGCGACTCTTTGAACGAGCCAACGCGGCACACATCGTTCCCGGCATCCTCGATACCTCGCTTTTCAGGGTGGGGTTGAGCCGCATTGGCAACGTGCCTTTGATCACGTTGCAATTGGGCGCGCTGACCGGTGTGGACGCGTTCCTAAAGCGGGCGCTGGACTTCTTTGGCGCCGCGATCTTGCTCCTCCTTTTCGCTCCGTTAACCGCCTTAATTGCGGTGCTCATAAAAATATCTTCACCGGGGCCGGTGTTTTTTCGTCAGGAGCGAGTCGGAAGGTCTGGCAGGCGAATCTATATTTACAAGTTCCGCACAATGCACTGCGACGCAGAGCAGATCCTCAAGGCAGATAGCGAGCTTTATCAAAAATATATCGAGAGTAACTACAAATTGCCCAAGGGTGAGGATCCGCGCATCACGACCATAGGTCGCATTCTGCGCGAACTGAGTCTCGATGAAATTCCTCAGCTCATCAATGTGCTTAAGGGAGAAATGAGCCTGGTTGGTCCTCGCCCGGTGGTCCCCGCGGAAATCGAGAAATATGGCGATTACGCTTCCCTGCTCCTCTCGGTTCAGCCCGGCTTGACCGGTCAATGGCAGGTCAGCGGGAGGAGCGAGATTGCAGATTACGCTCGTCGCGTACGTATCGACATGGAATACATCAGAGATCAGTCGATCGCCAGAGATCTTCGAATTCTCCTCCGAACCGTGCCGGTCGTGCTGTCAAAGGAAGGCGCTCACTGAGTGGAATCGATCCTGGCGGTGAAAGGCACGTTAGCTCGACGAGACGAAAGGAGAAACCTCAGAGGTGGAGTATGAATGCACGGAAGATTGAGGTCGGCGAAAGGGTTGAGCAACTGAAAGGACGCCCTCGGCCACCAATACACGTCGAACCAAAGGGTTGGGGTCGCGAGATCTGGATCGCGAACAATCCTCTGTACTGCGGCAAAATCCTCGAGATCGCCAAGGGCAAGCGCTGTTCATTGCACTTTCACAAGTTGAAGACGGAATCGTTCTATCTTCGCGCCGGACGGTTGCGCGTTCGAGTCAAGGAATCTGCCGAGGCCGCAACGATCAGAGAGTTCGAGCTTCATGAGGGCCAATGCATGGATGTACCGCTGGGTCTGGTTCATCAAATGGAAGCGCTGGAAGATTCAGAGCTGTACGAGTTCTCGACGCAACACTTCGACAGTGATTCTCACCGAATTGAGAAGGGCGACTGAGCGTGCATGGAGTGCCCGTCAGCGGCTTGGTTCTGATTCCGATTACGCTCGGAATCTTTTGCTTTTCGTCATATCTACCGGAGTGGGCGGTCTTTGTCTCGGTGCTTCAGGGCGCGGCACTAGTCAATGTCGGCGGAGGGTTTGCAGTGGGGTTGTCCCCGTACTTCTTTGTCGCTGCCCTGATTGCGTCGCAGCTGCTCCCGCAATGGCTGACTGGCAGAATTCGTTTCTTCCCCGGCGAACCGGCATGGCTGCAAACTCGAGTTCTCGCCCTGTTCGCGTTTTGGTCAGCAATCTCGGCTTTGATGTTGCCGGTTTTGTTCGCCGGGCTTCCGGTAGACTCGGCGCGGGCGGGGGGAGTCGATAAAAACTACTACACTCAGACGGCCTTAAGTTTGAGCGGGAGCAATGTCGGGCAAGCGGGGTACATGATCCTGAATTTCGTGATGGTCGTGTGTCTCGTGCAGGTGGCCATCCAGCCAGGACGCCTCAATCGCCTTGTGAAAGCATTCTCCTGGTCGGGGGTGTTCGTGGTGGCGGTCGGCGCCTATCAGATTCTTTGCAAGCGGGTAGGGCTGCCCTTCCCGACCTCGTTTTTCAATAGCAATGCGGCCTGGAGCCAGCTTCCAGACCAGTACATCGGTGTCGGATACTCGTTCTCTCGCCTGTCGGCGACCTTTGCCGAGCCTTCCGAAGCAGCGAGCTTTCTGGGTGCGTGGGCGGTGTTCGAACTGAGCCTGGCTATTTTCGGCGGGCGAGGTACCGGGTGGCACTGGGTGTGGGCGACAGTGGGTAGTATTATGCTGGTTGCCACCACTTCGACCACTGGCTATCTCACCGCTGGGATCATGTGGCTGGCGATGGCCTACGACTGCGGCTTGAAGATCCTGCGCTACGGATGGATTAGAACTAAAGCTGCCATCGCGGTGGTAGCTCTTGCTGGCTTCGCTGTAATCTGGTTGCTCGTATCTCCGACCGCCTGGCCGCTGCTGGACGCGGTGCTCTTCAGCAAAGTGCAATCGCAATCCGCATTGCATCGCACGTCGACATTCGGCCGAGCCGTCGTGGTATTTCAGAACAGCTGGGGTCTTGGCGCGGGGCTCGGCTCTAACCGTGCTATGAGCGTTTTCTTCTATATTCTCAGCAACCTGGGCTTTCCAGGGATATTGCTTGTTACCTTCCTGTTGACCCACCTGTATCTGCAGGTTCGACAGGGCCTGCAGCGATCCAAGGGAGAGGCGAGCACTCGAGCTTTTCTAGTAGCGTTGGCCAGCGCATTCGGGGCCAACCTGATTGCGCTGCTGGCCTCGGGTGCCGAAGTAACCCAACCGCGACTCTGGGTACTGTGGGGACTACTGCTGGCCACGATTCGATACGGTTGGGTGATGGATCGATACCGGGAGATGGGAATTTCATCTCTGCGGCGAATGCGCAACGGAATCCTTGAAATATACGAGTTTGCTTAGCTCCGATAGAGACCTGCGATGAGTCCGAATGTCAGCAATACCAATCGTTCCCTGATTTACGATGTCGGGCTGCATCTCGGGGAGGACGCGGAATTTTATCTCAAAAAAGGATTTCGGGTGTTGGGAATCGAAGCGGTGGCCGGCCACTGCGCTCAGGCTCGGGAACGACTCCGGCAGTATGTCGACTCCGGACAGCTTACGATTTTGAACGTGGCGATAACCGAGCGGAGCGGTCCAACCCGCTTCTTCGTCAATGAAGCAAACAGTGTCTGGGGTACTACATCCGAGCAATGGGCAGAACGGAATCGAAGATTCGGTGCAGGGTCCACTGAAGTGAGAGTGGACGGCCGTGAGTTCGCCGGCATTCTCAAGGAGTTTGGAATACCGCACTATCTCAAGATAGACATCGAGGGGGCGGATTTGCTGTGTATCCAGGCGCTGAAGAACTTTGATTCGCTGCCCAGCTACATTTCACTCGAATCCACAAAGACCTGTTGGTCAGAACTGTGCAATGAGTTCGCGCTTTTGAAGGACCTCGGCTATTCGAGGTTTAAAGTAGTCAATCAAGCGACGGTACCGAATCAGGTTTGTCCCCGTCCTCCAAAAGAGGGCCTATACGTTGATCATCGCTTCGCGCACGGGTCTAGTGGGTTGTTCGGCGCGGAGATTCCCGGCCTCTGGTTGTCCGAGCATGAAGCGTTGAAGTGCTACAGGCGAGTGTATCACTATTACCGAGTGCTCGGCGATGAGAGCTACATTTATCGTCATCGACTGGGCCGGAGACTGATGGACATGATTGGCGTCAGAGACTACTGGTACGATACCCATGCTGCCCTATAAGTGGTCTGGTCAGCGATCCAAGTTGGCTGATTTGCGAGTCTGCTAGCTTTCCGCGGATCTCAAATCGTTTATCTGGAGAAAGAGATCATTTGCCAGAACCTGGCAAACGCACAGTCGTCAGGACATTCGTCCTCCTGGGACACGACTTCGGCGCGAACAGCTGGGAGCGGAGACAAGCACTCGGGCTCATTCCCGGGCTGAATGATCGTCTAGCATATGGATACTATCGAGCGGCTAGCCAAGGATGGGTGATTGAGTACTCGCATGATAGCCGGGAAAGTTCACTAACCAGATTAGCCCGCCTGGCGCTGAGGAAGGTGCTCGGGTTTGATCTCCTTCATGTCTACCGGAACCGGGATCGATTGCTGCGAGCCGACATCATTTGGACTCATACGGAGCTGGAGAACCTGGCGGCACTGGCGCTGTTTCGAATATTACGGCGCCAGAATCCTCCGAAGATAATCGCGAACTGCATCTGGTTGTTTGACCGATGGCCGAGTCTGTCGCGGGCGCGTCGTCTCCTTTACCGAAAGCTTCTTAAAGACGCGACTGCGATTACGACTTTTTCTCCAAGGAATCTTGAAGTGGCCAGACAGCTTCTGCCCTCGGTGCGTTGTGAGTGTTTGTTGTGGGGTGCTCTGACCGAAGGAATGGTCCCCCCGCGCCGCGGTCGTGTGCACCGGCCAGTTCGTCTCGCATCCCTTGGTAATGACATGCACCGGGATTGGAGCACACTGCTGTGCGCATTCGGAAATGTCGACGGATACGAGGTCCGAATAGGCTCGTCTCAGGTAAATTCCAAGCTGGTCCGTGGCTTGCGAAATGTGACAGTGAAGTCGGTGGAGCTCGAAGACCAGGTCAGAGCACTCTACGACTGGGCTGACATCCTGGTTGTCTCGCTAAAACCGAATCTGCATGTGTCAGGTATAACCGTGATTTTCGAATCGATAATCTGTGGCGTCCCGACAATTTGTACTGACACAGGCGGGTTACGCGCGTATTTTTCGGACGCTGAGGTGACCTATGTCCCCGCGCTCGCTCCCATCGCGCTGCGGGTAGCCGCTGATCGACTGTCGGGAGACAACGAAGGGAGGTTTACGCAGACCATCAGAGCCCAACAGCATTTGATATCCGCGGACCTGACTGCGCGAGGTTTCGCAATGCGCAATCGAACCCTCAGTGAAGAGCTGTTGCGGGAGGGCTCGAACGGCTCCTATACGGATGGTGCGAAAGGTTTCGTCTGCCCAAGCGGCGATGAGCCAATCGCCAGCAAGTCCACGACCGAGTTTTAGGCTGTCAAAACTGACAGCCACAAGGTGAGCTTCGACGTGGGACAGAACGAAAGGCAGAAGACCCTCGGAAGTAAACAAGAAGCAGGATATTGGCTCAAGGCGTCTCGATAGTTCTATGTAGCCGGAATGGCACGCAGCTCCTGCTGACGACTCTGTCACATATGCAAAAGCAGGTGGCGCGTGTGCCTTGGGAGGTCCTCTTAGTCGTCAATGAGGACACCGACAATGCCGTTCGGATTGCCCTATCGTCTTGGGAGAATTGTCAAATACCGGTCCGCGTTGTGCACGACAGAAAGCTGGGGCTGGATCAGGGCGCGCGCCAGGCGAAATACGAGGTGCTTGGTTTCCTGGATGACAAAAGCTGGATCGCTCCCAATTGGGTTCAGATGGCAAACGAGGCGTTCGTCCGAGATTCTACCTTGGGAGCCGTCGGAAGCATTTGTGAGCCGGTCTTTGAGATTCCCGAGCCCGAATGGTTCGGGAAATGCCATCCACTCTTCGGGATCCTCACTGAGTCAGATCTCGACCAGCGTCACGAGCCATTCGCATACCTTAGCGGTGCAGGGCTGTGTGTCCGCAAAAGCATCTGGAGCCAATTGATTCAGGGAGGATTCCGTTCGCTGTTGGACAGCGCACTGCAAGAAAGCGTCGATTCTGAATTAACACTGGCGATCCGACTGGCTGGATGGAAGATTGGCGCGGAGCCACGTCTACAGCTAAGGCGCTTAATACTCGCAGAACACCTGCGGTGGATGTACCTTCGTCGGCTCCGGCGCGGCGATGCCGCCTCGCGAGTGCTTCTGGATGCTTACTCGACTCACAACCTGTCGATGAGATTGGGCTTAAAGGGGCGAGTCAGGCAACTTTGGTGGTATCAGATAGCGTTATCATTGATGGAGTTGGCGCGGCTGCCCAGGGGGACCGTGACTGCACTAATCTCGAAAGCCGAGAATCGCCAGGATGTGATCGAGGTCGAGAGAATTGTGGGTCGTATACTTGGCCTGCTCCGATGGGGGAACAAATACGGGTGGTCATGTCGTCATGTCAGATACGCACCCTGGAGACTTCGGCGACCAGAGGAATATCTTCGGCAACCTCGCGAACCGCGTGTACGATACTCATAAAGGTTCTCAAACCTCTGTTTGCCAAGTTCTATCGCTGGCTATGTTATGCGGCCTAGGTCGGTACCTCAATTGCGGAAGCCAATTCGAGCGGTACGGTAGTGACTGCGCGCCAGAAAAAGATTCGACCAGGTCCCGCGAGATCCATCGTAGGTCGACTGAGCTAAGCAGCGGTTCGGCGCGCCGGTGCGCACTGTTTATCGATTGCCCTCACTGGTTATCGAAGATGATGAAGTTTCCAGTCCGTCGTGGGTCCTTCCAAGAAGCTGAGAGTAAGTGCCTTGATATCGGTGAGCGCTATGTTTCAAGAGCGGAAGGAGTGCGATCTGTTTCATGGCGGATTCCTACCTCGATTTGATGAAAAAATGTCTGACCGATTCTCTTTACGAGCGTAAATACTATTTGCCAGTGCCCAGACCCAGACCGGGGCTCCGACGTGCCGTCTTCGATCGCCTCGTCGCGCGAGGCATCATACCCATGCGAGCGCTGGATAGCAGTATCCGGGAGGAAGGGGGCGACCGGCCACCCTCGGGAACCGCGTGGCTCGAGACGAAGGTGGCAGATACGCTACTTGGACCACGACGACTTGACAATCTACAGTACTGCGTCGAGCAGGTGTTGCAGAGTGGTGTGCCCGGTGACCTGATAGAAACTGGGGTTTGGCGTGGCGGCGCATGTATTTTTATGCGCGCTATTCTGGAAGCCCGCGGAGTTCGGGATCGCAAGGTCTGGGCTGCCGATTCGTTCGAAGGACTTCCGGTCGCCGACCCCAAGCGATACCCCTCTGACAAAGGCAGCCCGTTTCACGAGCAACGAGGATTCGCCGTATCCCTGGAGGAAGTACGACACAACTTCGAAAAGTATGGATTGCTTGATGATCAGGTCGAGTTTGTGAAGGGCTGGTTTTGCGACACTCTGCCGAAGCTCGCCGGTCACCCCTGGGGAGTGATTCGCCTGGATGGTGATATGTATCAGTCCACTTTCGAGGCACTTGTAAATCTTTACCCTACGCTCTCACCGGGAGGCTTTATCATCATCGACGACTTTGGCGCGGTGTCCGCATGTCGGCAGGCGGTAATGGATTTCCGGCAAACCAACGGTATCAAGGAAGAAATGCGAGTAATTGATTGGTCGGGGGTGTACTGGCAACGCGGCTAAATTGTGTACACAACCTTGACGAAAGACCTCTCGGGTCAGTACGATGTTTTTGTGTACGCCAATGGGAAACAAGCGATGGCAAACGTAGTCAATGTCGGATGCCTAAGCGTCTTGCATCAGGGCTTGCGCTGATCCAAATCGTTCGGATTTCGTCAGTATCGCGATCGAGCCCCACAGACCGTTCGAGAGAGTGCGACTTCGCATGAGTGAGTATTCAATTACGACCGTTCTGGGTCATGTAATACCTGGTGACGTCGCCCGTCAGCTTGTGTCCGAGATGCATATCTTTCTAAAGCGTACCCTCTACAGTCGCTCGTCGTCGCGTCGATTGGCAAGTCTTGACGGCTGCCGCGTTAACATCGGGTGCGGCGACCGACCCACCCCAGGCTGGATTAATTTGGAATTGCGGTCGGCTTCGAACGTCCACTTCTGGGATTGCCGTCGGGGATTGCCCTTTTCGGACAACGCCGTGAATGCAATCTACGCTGAGCACACATTTGAGCACTTCGAGCCCGATGCCGAGGGAAAGTACTTCTTGCGCGAATCTTTGCGCTGTTTGCGACCAGGAGGTGTGCTTCGAGTCGTGGTTCCGGACGCGGGTGCCTACCTTCGCGCTTATGGGCGAACTTGGGATCCGCTTGCCTCCATGCGTCAACTCGAAGCTCGGAAAGAAGGTTGGCGCGACCCGTGGCTGGGCGAGATCTATTGCACGCAGATGCAACTCATCAATGCGGTGTTTCGGCAACGTGGCGAACATAAGTACGCGTACGACGAAGAAACGTTGGCGCTGATCCTTCGGCAAACCGGCTTTTCGCGAGTAATTCGTCAGCGCTTCGGGGTCTCGATCGATCCGGATATGGCGCCCGACAGCGAGGCTCGGAAGACGGAGAGTTTGTACGTCGAAGCTGTGAAATGATGCGAAGACGAAAGTGATATGCGTGAAAGCCTGAACTCCTTCGCGTTTCGATTTCGCGAGCAGCGCGACGGTGTCGGGCCCGCCTTTTCTATTGAGATGCTGCCATAGTCTCATCAGGCGGCTCTCTCGAATTTACCCACATCTTGGACGGCGTTTCAGTAATAATCTGCACCCACAATGGTGCTACGCGGCTTCCGACGACACTTGCTCACCTCAAGTTGCAGAATCCGCCGATCGCGCCTTGGGAAGTTCTCGTAATTGACAATGCCTCCACCGATGCTACCGCTGCCGTCGCACGTTCCTGCTGGAAGGATGGACCTGTTCCCCTTCGCGTAATTGAAGAACCACGCCTAGGATTGCGTTATGCCAGGGAGCGTGGACTAGCGGAGGCCAATTACGCGTTCCTGGGGTTTGTCGACGACGACAACTGGGTGGCCGACGACTGGGTACGCACAGCCCACGAGGTCATGTCATCAGATGCGAGTTTGGGCGCCTTAGGTGGAATTCTGACACCGGCTCACGAAGTGCCACTGCCTTATTGGTTCGAAAATCTCCACTCCAGCTATGCGATCCTCACGGACCAGGACTTTAAGCAAATGCAGGAACCGTTTTTGTACCTCGCAGGTGCCGGTCTGTGTTTGCGCAAGGAGGCCTGGGTGGAGCTTATTCAGAATGGATTCCGCCTGAACCTGACGGGTAGGTCAGGTAAAAAGCTTCTGGCGGGAGAAGACATGGAACTTACTATGTCGCTCCGGCTCAACGGATGGAAACTTCAGATCGATCCGCGACTGAGGTTGCAGCATTTTATGTCTGGTCACCGCCTGCAATGGTCTTATGCGCGCCGAATGGTACGCGATCACAGTGCGTCGCAGGTTCTCGTCGAAGCTTATTCGGAGCGAAGCGTGTCATTTCCACCCGGATTTCGGCGTTGGCTTAGCGAACGCTGGTGGTACCAGTTCGGGTACTCTCTGGGCATAATCGCAAGCCGGCCGCGCTTGCTGGCGCTCGCTCTCTGCTCGAGTGGGGATGGTCGGGAGGACTTCATTGAAATGGAACAGTGGTTTGGCCGGGCGTTAGGGTTCCTACGCCACAACAAGCGCTATGGCGACTTGCGACGTGAAGTAAGACAGGCGTTCTACCAGAGGCCAGCGGGTTGCTCGCAAGATCGCTGGAAGAGCCAGCCTAGATAGGACGAGGCCACGAGCTGAGGGTCTCCGGACTACTTGTTTTACATGTTGACGAACGAAGGCCGCGGTCCGGGAATCCGAATTGTGCGGAAGAGGTTCGTAGTGGCCTCAAAGGGATACGAGTCAACAAACGAATGCTTTGGGCCTCGAAGATGGAAGGGGTCTCCGTAATAGTCTGCTGTCACAATGGTGCCGCACGGCTGCCTATGGCGCTTGCCCACCTAAACCTGCAGAAGCCACCGAGGACTGCCTGGGAAGTCGTCGTGGTCGACAATGCATCAACCGATGGTGCGGCTGAAGTTGCGCGCTCCTGCTGGCAAAATGGTCCTGCACCGCTTCGCGTGGTCGAAGAACCATGTCTGGGAGTGCGATACGCGAGAGAACGCGGGCTGGCGGAAGCAAAATATTCCTTCCTGGGTTTTGTCGACGACGATAATTGGGTCGCCAATGACTGGGTACGAAGCGCATACGAAATCATTTCGTCAGACCCTGCTCTCGGGGCGGTTGGCAGCATTCGAACCCCGGCGTGCGAAGTGTCTCCGCCTGCCTGGTTCGCGAACGTTCACTTTGCTTACGCGATCCTAACTGACCATGAGTTCGAACAAATGCAGGAACCGCCCCCGTACCTTCCAACCGCGGGTTTGTGTCTGCGCAGGGTGGCCTGGGACAAACTCATTCAGAACGGATTCCATATCCAGCTTACCGGCAGTATGGGTACCAAGATTGTCGGCGGCGAAGACGCGGAACTTACCAGGTCGCTCCAGCTTAGTGGGTGGAAGCTACGGGTTGATCAGCGACTAAGGCTGCAACACTTCATGCCCAGTAATCGTCTCCAATGGGCATACGCGCGCCGATTGCTGCGCGATTACGGCGCATCCGATGTTCTGCTGGATGCTTATTCCGAGCACAGTGTGTCATTACCACCGGGGTTTCGTCGCTGGGTCAGCGAGCGGTGGTGGTATCAGCTGGGAGCCTGTTTGCGAAGAATCGCGAGCCGGCCGCGCTCGGTGATGGCCGCAGTATTATCAACCGACGACGGCCGGAACGAGGTCATCGAATTTGAAAAACAGTTCGGCCGGGCCCTCGGACTCCTCCGCCAGACCGCGAGATACGGTCAGGTCCGACGCGAAGTAAGAGGTGCGCCGTGGAGACAATTGCCTCCTGCTCCAGGAATTGATTCCAAGCCAGGTCAGGTCGCCTCTCTCTCCTGAAGACTTCGGCGATTTCTGTCCGCAGTAGGCATCCGTCCGGGCCACGCATATGGCAGGTGGCTCCGCTTTGGCTCACGGCCAAGTCCTACGTAAAGCCAGTTGGTCCAAACCAAAGGCGCGCTGGCGCGCAGGTCATTTGTTTCCGGATGTAAAGTTCCTGCGAACTCTGTCTATCAGCGCTTTCGCGCGTTGAGTCGATACGCGTCCAGAGTAGCTTGCGCGACACCGGCTCGAAGTCATGGCGTCAGGCAAGGGGTTGAAGCTTCGATGACTAAGCGCGACGGGTTCCGCCGCGCTCATTACCGCGAAGATTTGGATATTCCGCATTTCCATTTTTTGTTGCCCTGGCCAGGGAAGCCGACGTGCGCCGTCTGC
>Ga0126373_10001682_pt1 | contig 15913 bp, 31 predicted proteins | sample PanSoiMetPlot_11_FD_92545 | JGI IMG/M metagenome (GOLD analysis project Ga0126373, IMG submission 92545) | Tropical forest soil microbial communities from Panama - MetaG Plot_11 | ecosystem: Environmental > Terrestrial > Soil > Tropical forest > Bulk soil | place: Panama | collected 2016-02-17 | reverse complement strand
GATTAATCCCGGTAGCTTGACGGTTAAATCCGGTTTCAATATATGGAGACTTTCCCGGTGCAGTAGCGATAGTCTGACCACGCTGAACAACGTCACCCTTTTTCACTACGGGATTAATGTTCTCCATTGTATAGACATATTTACCCGCCTCAGGGCCAGCCAAAAGCTTATAGATAACTTCGGGGTAGCTTCCACCTTCAATAATATTGACACTTCCTACGTCAGTAATCTTCGCTCGATCTAGCGCAGGAATTGGACCTTTCCCGGTGAAATCTACTCCCTGATCTACGCTGGAAGGACTCTTGAAAATTGACCAATCGGTAGCCGGAGCATTTTTAGTACCCGGCATGTATTGCTTATATGATCCATTATTATAGGTAGACCAAGCATGAGGGCCAGAACCATTAAATACCGCAACAGCGGCATGAGCATTATTCTGAGGATTGTAAAGGTAATCCGGAGTATAGCCGTGGACAGAATTAATCTGCCAAAGTCCATAATCTACTGACCCATTAGAATCTACATGATGTGCCTGAGGATTACCGTGAGATTCTGCCATAGCAATTGCAGCCATGACATACGACCACGTTTTATTTCCTCCGGCATTGAGCCAGAGTTTTCTTAGCTGTGTATAGCTATAACTAGCCACCGAGATTATTCCTCGGTGCCAGCGTAATCCTGCCGCTCCATTCCGCGCTGCTTAGCATGACGGTATAGCAGGTGAAACATAACAGCCATCATTGTGGTCGCAATTATAGGAGTAGGATTCTTAGAAACAATGCTCGCCAATGCACCCGCAACAATCGCAAAAATTCCGCCCATCTTTACCCAATACATTAGGGATTCTTCGCGCCGATCAATATTAATTTCTGTAGTCTGAGGCGAAGAACAAAATGCGGAATAAGCGTCCATAGCCATTGTAGCATAGACGCCGAATAGAACTGCGAATGTTGTTCCGTTAAGTTCCATGTTATTCTGCGTACATTCTTAGGCCGCCACCGCCGGATGGTTTTACAGGCTGACCGCCGCCAGATTGTGTACCAAACGGATTAGAAATCTCCTGCAATGATCCTGACAATTGAGCGGTAGAAGCTCCTGAACCTCCGAGTCCGGCATATAGAGACTCTACTGCTTGAATTTGTGCAGGAGTTGCGGTGAAGCTAGATAGCGGCAATATCGGTTCTGTAAACTTTGGAGGATTGCTGATTGGTTGAGGCCCCGTTATTGGCCACGTAATCCTCGGCGGTGGAACTGTCCCGCCATTTGTCCCGGGATTTCCTCCGGGGGGAGTGGTTGGTGGAGGAGATATTCCAGCGCCATTTCCGCCGTTGGTAGATTGTAGCTGAAACAAGGCATCTTGTAGCTGCTGAATTTGTTCCTCAATTGACTGAGCATCTGTTTGCGTTTCAAAGGAATTATCTGACGGAACCCCTCCGATATCAGCGGCAGTAACTCCGTTTGTATCTGGCTGCGTTCCAGCGTTTGCATTTTGTAGAGCAGAAGTATTCTGATTGCGTGAGCGCATCCAAAGATAAATTGCGAGGATAGCTCCTAGAGCAAGAATCCCCCAAAAGATAGGCTTTTTAACGCCCATGATTTTGGTCGGGTCTTTAGCCTGAACAGTTCCACTTCTCGGAGCCATTCTATCGGGAGGTACGCTCATCCTTCAATCGTCCTATCATAGCTAAATTGAGTCTTGATAGTAATTTGCTGATTGTTAGGGCCAGCGTTCAAGAAAAATGATAGGACTTCTCCATCCCTAACTCTCGGAGCATCCCTGGTTCCATAAGTAAGGACAAAAGGTAGTCCAAATGGTCGGAGAACAGCGGCGGCGACTAATGACCCGCCGTCGATCGCCTCATTATTCAAACGCAATTCCCAATATGAACCAGCACCGTTAAACGGAGCAGCAAAGGTGAAAGCACTACCCGGAAGAACTACCTCCATCCTATGAATTGCTGCGGTAAATCCAGGGGGAGGAATTACAAGTGAAGAGTTGGGACTATTTCCTAGATTAATTCCTCCGGTTCCGCTCGTTTGTCCCGAAGCAACCGACCGCATTGTTACTGTCTCATAGGCCCATTTTTCCATGGCCTTATGCATGAGTTTTTCAAGCTCAGAAATGCGGTGATCTACAAACTTAACGAATGGCGGCCCCCATTGCGGAAGCTGTTGCTCGATATCTTGCCGAGTATCAATTGACGGATGAGTTAAATCCGTTGGATCATACCCGATTGCACCAGCCAATACCTGAGCAGATACTTGGTCAAATGCAGGATCAATTTGATCTAATCCGCCCTCATGGAATACTCTTTCACTATCCGTAGGTTGTTGATCCCACGGTGGCGACATTCCATAGAATTCATCCAGGCTATTACTCATTGCTTTGGTTTCCCATTTCCATTAGCAACATGAACTACGCCACCAATCCCTAAAGCTGCTGCGACTAAAGAAGTGTAAACTCCTGGGCCTATTGATCCATGTAATACTGCGATAGTTGCTGAGGCTATTACTGCTAGTAAGGCTATTAGATTATATAATGGCAACACTATAAACCTGCGGCATACATGGCCGCTGTCTGATCCCCATATGGCGGGGGAGATCGGAAAATCTGTCTCGGGCCAATTGCCGATCCCTGCGTATATTGCTGCCCATAATCAAAGTGATATGGCAGGCCACCACGACCACCAAATCCTGCGAGACTTGACGGATCTTGTCCCTGTCCATAATCCGGAAGTTCTAGGTACGGAATCATTGAAGCAATAGAATCGACTCCACTTAGTTGCATCTGACCATTGGTATTTTGTCGATCCATTTGGTCAATAGCTTCCGGTGCAGGAATACGCATAACATTCATGTAGGCTACGTCGCCTAACTCATGAATATTCATCTGCGTTCCTACGGAAATAGGATCAGACTGAATCGCACCCTGATATTGGTTCCATTCTGATGCGTTATCCGCGCCGTCAAAAACTCCTAAAGCCGTAGGACGATCATGGTTTCTAACATCGTCGGGAGCTATCGGGTAATTATCCCGAAAATCCTCGTTCCAATAGGCTCCGTTAATATGATTCGGATATGCCTCGTAGGGAGCCTCGTCTGTATAGGCCCTATTTACGCCAGGTAGGTCTGACATAATTTCCTACTTTTTAGTTACGGGAGAAACCGCTGCCCGAGTGACGTTGGCAAATCCGCTAAAGAAATCCTGCACAACCTTCGGCTTAGCGGCCAAAACTGCAATGATTGCCACGCCAAACAAGAGAGCAATTGAATTCCCAATAGTGTTACTCATGAGGATTTAGCTCCTGCCTGCTTTTTGATTGTACCAGCGGCGCCACTTAGCGCCTTGAAATTGCCCGTCGCATAAGCGATGATAACGAGAAGGAAATATGGCCCAACAATTTGTGGCACAAAACTTGCCATTGCTGCGCCTGCCAAACTTAGAATCGTTGTGCCCCAAATTCTTCGGTAAGTAGTCTGCGCGTCAGAATTCTTTTTTCGCGCAAGAGCAAATGCGATACCTCCAAACAGGAAAAACAGCACTAATCCGTTCGCTGTTCTTTCTGAAACTTCTGGCATTATTTCGTCCCCGAACTATTTGCTCCGCCTGTTGTGGAAGTAGCTCCACCTTTACCGGAGTCAAATGCACTCTTTTGTCCTGGGTTATTAACCGGGAGATATTCTCCCTTAATCATGCCACCCAAATTCTGTTCCATAGCTTGGGGGCCACCGCCCTTCCATCCGACGATGATAAATACAACGCCGAAAAACATAGCGGCAACCCCCAATGCGAGTGCCATTAAATTACGCTCCCGCTGCTACGCGGTTCTTGGAGAAGTGATAGAATAGAATTCCGATCAACAATCCAAGAATGAGCGATCCCCAATGAATACGACTCATTGCTTCTCCTATGTCCTGACTACGAAATGGAATCCGTAGACCTTTAGACCGCCCAATACTGCGACGGCAGCGAGCGTAATAACGATGAGCCAAACGACAAAATGAGTATGGTCGGAATCGGACGACAATACCGAGTCGCCCATATCCTCGTAAGCATACCCATATCCCGCTCCGTAATATCCGTAATCCATGTTCGGATACCCCGCCATCGTATTCTCTACGTAATTGCCGACGGCTGAGCCATATTCTGCAAGAATGGCTCTCCCGACCGCGCAGCGTAGGGATTTGGTGCAGGCAATACGTACTGAACATCATTCGTCAAAAGCTGAATGTATGCTACAGTCGCTCCCCATGTACCACCGATGCTAATTGTTGAGGTCTGAGTTGTTCCCCATTGCCTAGACATTCCTAGCCCATCTAGTCCGAGCGCAGTAATGTCAATTCCGGCAAGGTCTGCGTTCTTAATCCAGACCACACCAACATCGGCAGTTTCCGGGGTAGTTTGTGCTGCACCCCCGCGAGTCATATAGTCGTCGTCAATCCAGAGAGTAGGATTGTCGTTTGCCCTGACTACTTGACCATCCCATTGCACCGTAATTGGGTTAGGTGTATTCGACGTAGCAATTAGAATGTTGGACGAGTTGAAGTTTACCACGCCCAAATGCCTGATCGAATTACCCTTACGAATCAGCAACGCATCAAACGCCGATCCGCCCGGTACAACTTCCTGCTGAACTGTCCACTTATTTAGCGTTCCAGCGAGCGGCGGTGCCGTCATTTGTCGCACGCCAGGGCGCAGCGGATTATTCGGCGAAGGAACTGTCCAACACTCGACGAAATACTGCACGGAAACCGTCGGATTAGTTGTCGTCGGGTTTGTCGTGTAGAATCCGTTCGGGTTTGGGCCTGCCGCTGCCAGAACGAATTGCGCCTGCCAAGGTGCGGCATCATTCTGGTTCGGAAGTGCGCCCAATCCCGTCTGATGATTCAGCTCAAAAATCTGCCGCAAAACAATCGCGGGAGACGTTGCGCTATTCGCATAAGACGGGAGAAGGAACGGGTCATTACAATCGCGCCATGCTGCGTATTTCTGGGCCAAATAACTATGCCAACCGTTGAAGTTTGGCCCACCGAACATTTCCTGACCACCGGGCTGACGGATTTGCACGATGTTAAAGATGCCAGGAATTCCGTACTGTCCAATGGTTCCTCCGGAAGAAGCCGCGGTAACTGTTGAGACATAAACAGTATGCGCTCGAAGCCAACCATATGCGAAGATTTTGTTTCCGGTAGGTGATACATCAACTGTCGAACCATTACCGGAAGCAACTCCGCCGACCTGCTGCTGCGCCGTGTAATATTTACGGCGATAAGGAAGCGCCGCTCCAACGAATGGAATTACAGGCGCGGGTGCTGCTCCACCGCCTTTAGCCATTTAACTCGGCCCTCCCCAGAGGAAACGCTCAGCCATTACCGCTCCGGAATCCGGAAAGTAATGCTCGGTTAGCACCTGAATCCCCCGCGCAAATAGGAGAGCCAAAGTGAAAGCCGCGAGCGTATGAATTACGTCTACGCCATGCACGTTAATTCCCTTCGTGATTCCGTGCGGGAATAGCCCTTACCCGTACAGTATAATTTGGCGCGTATCCCCCCTGCAAGGTATAATCCAAGGAACATGGAACGCAATTTGGAAAATCAAAAGGTAAGTATGGTGGAATTGAGATTCTACATTCCATCCTCAGTGGCAAATTGGTTATCCAAAAAAGCGACCGAGAATTTCAAGCCTAGAAACGAATACGTTAGAGATTTATTGGTCGCAATCTACAGGAGAGAAAATGGTAGATAAGGAAATCGCACTTGTGTTTCTGTTTGCAATTGCGATCGTTGGTGCAGTAACAATGCTCATGCACGAAAGGCACTATCAATCGCGCAGAGAACGGATGCTAGAAGCTCGGGTTAAAGTCATCGAAGATATCCTAGGAGAATCGCGTGGGAGTTGATGACGTATTAATGGGTTATTCCGAATCCGGGCCTATGCGAAATATTACGCTAATGAGATACGCAGGGCGTTGCATTTTGTGTGGCGTTAGATGCCATGTAGTCCCGTCGGGATTTGACGTACTTAGAAGCCCGGATTCCGATGCAAAAATGATCTGCGAAAAATGCTGGAATGATCCTCAACTAGACCTCGATAGATACCAAGGGAATTATTAATGACAGTTAGAGCGATTAATGATCCTGTCTATGAATATACCTGTGATCTATGCGGAAAAACAGAAACCGGATCGTGGACTCCTGAGAATTGGGAAGGAATAAGTATCGCTCTATTTTCTGGAGCTATGGCGCAACTACATATTTGTCAAGAATATATTACCGATTCACCCATAGTAATGCTCCTAAATAAAGTAAAAACTAAAGTGATGGTTCCAAGTGAATAATAGGCAAATGGTATTAGTCATTATTACTACGACTCTATTAGCTCTTACTCTAGCGTGGATTATCGAACGTACTCAGATCAGAAATTTCCGGGCACAATTGGACGCCTGGGGACAGGAGAATAGTGGAAAATCTGGAGACTAACGTAGTAGATGAATTGTCAGATTCTATCGAAAATATGGGCGACGCTATGGCAAGATTAAAAGTAGCCTATGCTGCTTGTCTTGCTAGTGGAATTACCCCGAACGAAGTGCGCGATAAAATTCTCGAGAAACTTCCTGAGAATGAACGTCCTCAATTTATGCAGCAATGGCCCATGCTTTCAATGATGCTGGCGGCTCTTTGAATATAGAGGCAAATGCTTGTCGAAAATGCGGCGGCTCTGTAATGTGGAATTATAAAGGAGTTCCCCATTGGGGCAAATGCCTAAAATGCAAAATGATGATAAAGGATAAACGCTAATGCAATTTCCGAGTATGGCGCAGGAAGAATGGGAGTTTGCACAATTCCTCAACAAAATAGATGACCTTACTATCGAGTCAATTCTGGAGATTGGAATTTGGCATGGTGGGACTCTTGCTCGGTTTGGCCAACGTTTTCCTTACGCTACTATTGTTGGAATTGATCCAGCGCCCCAAATCGAAAAATGGCACCCGGAATGGGGAGCGGTACAATTTATCTATGGTAAGTCGCAAGAAATTAGTACGAGGGGGCAGGCGATAACTGCAAATTACGGACGAAAGTTTGACGTAATTTGGATTGACGGCGACCATGAATTAGAGCCTTGCACCGAGGATTGGACGTGGGCGCTAACTCATGCGAATAAAGCTATTGCATTTCATGACATCATTGATAGTAATAATGATATGATTGAAGTATGGAAGCTTTGGAATATCATTCATGCTGATCCTAACTTTGAGACAGAGGAAATCACTAGGCATGACAGCAATAATTATGGTATTGGTATCGTCTACCTTTAATCTGATCTTTAATATATGGGCAATGATAATCTGTACGGTATTAGTTGGAATTCTAGTTGCCCTAATTTATATGGCGATAAGGGATTTTAAATGATCGTCGGAATGGTTCCAACTTATAAGGAAGGGCTATTAGCTAGGGATGCCATTAAATCTATCCTCCCAATCTGCAAAACTGTATTGGTATTTGAGGGACCGATTAAAGGCGCACCAACTGAAGGTATTGATACTGATTTTTCTTACTTTCGGAAAAGTCCTCAAGTTATTGTCAAGCGTGGCGAATGGAATTCCGAGGTTGCAAAGCGAAACGCAATGCTTGAATATACTCGTCGTTTCCCCGCTCCTGTTTGGGGTTTATATCTTGACGCAGACGAGGTAATGTTATGGCCAGAATACATCGACTCATATATCGAGGCTTGCGACGCGCAAGCTCCCGAAGGAGAGATAAACGTAGCTTGTCCATTATTGAGAGTCGAAATAGATGGCTCTGTCCAGACACTAAAACGTATCATTCGCCTCGATCAATTGGAGCGGCATATCTTGTCTATGTCGCAATGGAAATTCTTCGGCTCAGACATATCGGTTACGTTTCCCGCAATTCCGGAAGAAAGGACACCTAATCAGGGCGAACCGCATATATTTCACCGGGCCTTTTTGCGTCCACCAAAACGTGGTGGCTTTAGGCTCTACGAAGAGGAAATTAAAGACTTCCAACTTCTCGAGAAAAAAGCCAGAGAAGAACTCGGATTAACAGATGTTCCAGCAGGGGCTATCCCGGTTCAAAAGGATGGCGTATTTGTACCGATAGGAAACGAGGAAAAAAATGTCCCATCATCTCCCCTACTTGTGGCGAACCCGACTCCTGAGGAAATTAAGAGCGCCATTAAGAATCGCAAACTATAGGTTTTTGCATCAATGGCGACTCTGCGAAGGAGGAACCGCACGCTATAATCCTTTGAATACTACAGAGCCAATGCCGGGTGCAACTGACTACAACTCTGCCGGAGTAAAAAACTACGTCAGCGGTACTCAAGGAATTGAAGCCATGTATCTCACTCTCGTAAACGGACATTATAATCATCTAGTTGCCGATATGAGAAGTCGCACACTTTCAGCCCTACAGATTGCAGAACGGAATGTAGCTAATATCGAAACGTGGGGAACGAATCCTACCTGCATTATTAATGGCCTAAAATGATCGCATATATTGCTCTAGTTCTTTCCATTATTAACTCCATCCTTTGGGTGGTATTTGCTGTAGGAATTCGTAAACTCTTCAAAGCTCTATATCCAATGTTACAAGCGATGGGAATTGCTGGAACGCAAAACTTGAAATATTCTGGCTCTTATGGTATAATCGGGGAACCGAGTAATATTTCGGACGCGGAATCCGAACAGTAATAACCCCGCGTTATTAGACTACAGAAAGGTTTGACAAATGAGGTGGCATCATACCCATACGTGGGCCATTGGTGTTTTGACCGGGATAATTATCAGTCAAAAGGCAATTCTTTTGATTCTTCTCGGCGTCATTCTTTGCTTTATCTTTATGAAGATCGGCGTGGTATTTCGCGCCGTAAGCCGCCGATGGGCAATTCGGCCGTAACGGGCAAGATCAAATGGTTAGCCATTTCACCGTTTGTGAGGAAAATACTCTCCTTCTTCTCTCGGAGTATTCCTGCTCCTATAAGGCGATTGCTTTGGCAGGCAAGGAAGGATCGTCTTAACCGAGTGAAAACGGAAAGGCTAAGTCACTCTGCTTTCCTAACTCCCGTGTCGGCGGCATATTCTTTCTGTATTGGAGGGGAGGTGATGCAAGCAAATGGCAGATCCAACTCCTGAATCATTGAAGGCTTCAGCAGATGCAGCAGAAGTTGCCGGAAATGATGAAGTGGCAGAAACGCTCCGCAATGAAGCGGAAGAATTGGAAAACGCTACTCCGGCAGAGGGAGAAGCAGCACCGCAATGATCCCCTCCAAAAATCGCTCGTCGAACTTGAGAGAATTTTGGGGGGGATTGCAACCGAGATTCGCAAGCTAGTGAAAGGAGAATAATCCGAGATAGATTCCTCCTAACCCCAAAGCCATAAGCACCAGCTTATGCGATCGTAGTAACATCGTGTATTAGGGGGGTCGTTGTTGGGAAGCAATGGCCCCCTATCTAATGAGGAGAAGAAATGGCAGGAAGTAAAGAGTTGGTAGCTCTCCGAGGAAGTGCAGACGTAGCCACGCTCGATATTCTCAAGGAGATTCTCCGAGGAAACGCGAGCATTAAAGACTACAAGTTCGTCGACCAATCCGGCTCAGAAGCGCAACAGTCAATTATGGAGCGAATTCTGGGAGCTACGGACGACGATGAGGCGGAAAATATCGGTTCGGCTCTCGGGTGGCAAAAGTACCTGGGAATTCCGATGGAGATTCACTCATTCCGCCCGCTTCCGAGTGAGAAAGAGGGTGACGGCCCTCCGTTCTATTTGTTGTGTGAATTGACCAACATGATTACCGGAGATGCTTTGGCAGTATCTATCGGATCATGGGGAGTCGTCGCGCAGCTAATTAACCTCGCAGAAAGGGGCAAGATTCCGGGCGCAATTCGGATCTTGGAAAAGGGCGAGGAAACAAAGGCAGGACGTAATCCACTAAGGCTCGTCTCAACTCAGAGGGAAATCGACGAAAGAACTGCTGCAAAAGCAAAGGAAAGGCTCTAGGTAAAGGTTCGGGGGAGCGGAAAGGATATAGAGTCGCACTATGTCATCCGTTCCCCCGGACGATTTTGATGATGGTGAACCTCCCGACGATTCCGAGGATAGTTTTGAAGAAGATTTTGACAGAGATTATGTCGCATGGCACGCAGAAAGCGACCCGCCAGATTGGTTCTATAATGCGGCAGATATTCTTGGTGAATTGGAAGATCGAGATTCTGTATTTTTGGAAGTGCAGGGAGGTTTGGGCGCAGCAACTCGTGATGAATTCTCCGGGGAATACACGCTCACGTTGCACGCTTATGATGAGGATACAGGGGAAGATTTATACTTTGAGTTTGACGGTTGGACAAAGGACGACCTATTGGACTTTTATGATTACATAGAAGATTACTACGCAGATTCGTCATTTTGGTCAGAGAACTATTCACTAGCAGGACTATAGAAAGGTGAGGCGATATGGCTAAGGAATTAACAGACGAGCAGAAGATGAAAATTGAGAACCTAGCAGGGTTTGAGCTTTTGACTCTAATTGCAGAGAACGAAAAGTGTGCATATCTAGCTAGAGAAGATTCCGAGGCAGTAGCTCTAATTTATCTCCGAGGTTGTCAATCAGGATGCAAGGCAACAATGATGGTACTTAAGGATAAACTAGATGTCTAATCTTTCCAACCTACCGCCGGGAGTTACCGAGTCAATGATTCCAGGAAATAGGCCAGAAGATGAGGCACACGATAAATTCATCGAGCATATCTTCACAATGCTCGGAGAAAGTATCGGAGAACAAAGAGCTAAGCATTTCTTCGATTATATCGACAAGGAAGATTGGGAAGAAGTGCTGTTAGAATTGGTCGATATTGCCGCTGGACTAGGCGCAGCAAAAGCGGTAATGGAGGCACAATATGAGGCGGATATTGAACGGCTACTAAAGGAACGAGGCGATGAGACTAGCAATTCATAGAAGGCATTTCGGAGTTGATCCAGATGGGAATTGGTTCCAAAATGTCGATGGTGATTGGGTTTCGATTCCGAAGCCGGATTGGGTAGGAAAAAAGAAGAAGCAAGAGAAGGTAGTTAATCTCGATGAAATTCGCATGGAAGATCCCTACCAAAGAAAGCCAGAGAAAGTAAAGATGGTAACTTGCTACAAAATTACGGTCAAAGAGGTTCCCGATTTTGAGGCGGAAGTTCTTTGTCGTAATGGCTGGACTACTGACATGCCTGTATTCGCCTGTCGAATCGACGAAGGGAAACAACTAGCTCTTGACATCAGGAATTCCTCCTAACTATCAGCATAGACAGAACCGCGATAAATTCTGCGGTAACTGCGGTGCCTTTGAAGAACAAATTGGGGGGATTTCTCATAGAGAGCAGGTAGGATTTTGCAATATGTATTCAATGTTGGTATTAGAGAACCGGGTTTGCGATAAATGGTATGCTGATAGAGCCGTTCAAAAATCCTCCGAGGACTCCGAAGATAGCTCTAGTAAATGATGAAGGAATTTTCGTAGATGAGAATGGTACAGCTTACAACGTCAATAACGAATATAAATTCCGGCTCGGTGAGATTGTGGCATTTATCCTTTGGGATACCGCTATGGCACTCACAAGGTCAGGACACGGAGAAATACTTAGATGGAATACGAAAGACATTCGGTGGAGAAGTACAAAATATCCAGACGAAGATTATTGGAAACCGCGTCCTTTTGATGCAGGGATTATTCAGTTCCCCGTCGGATTCGATTTCCGATTCGAACATGTCCTAGAACAATTAATCGAGTATAGAGATTGGTTAGTCAGCGAAGGAGCAAAACCGCATTGCAGTTCCGGCTCAACATCTATTTCGCTTCTGAGGGCGAAATTGGATCATAAGTTAATTACGGGATTAGGCGCCAATCCTCCGATCGAATATACCCGAGGCGGTCGGACGCTAATGGGCCTGGAAGGAAAGGGAAAGTTTGAAGGTCAAATTATTCATTGGGATTTGCCTGCTGCATATGCAAGTACTATTGGAAATATTTGTTACAACGGTTCGTGGGAAGTGCGGCCTTTCAACTCCGCTATTAAAGCCTACAATCACGGAGCGCCCGTTTTCTGCTCAGCTAGAGTTAATATACCGGGACTGTCATTCGGCCCTTTACCAGAAACAATTCGGTCAGCAGCAAACCCCCTCGAAGGTGCATTACTTAATCGATTCGGATATGCAAAAGATGGAGAAATAGAGGGGATTTGGACTCTCAATGAATTGTTCGCTGCCGAGGAAGTAGGATGCAAAATTACTCCGATACAATGTTGGGCAATGCTGACGGGCGAAAAGCCTTTTTTGCCGTGGTGGAAAGCTATAGAGAGAGGCAGAGAATTACAAGGCGAAATCTCGCGTTCTCTAGCCAAGCGCGTAGGCAACGCTTTATGGGGAATGTTTTGTACCGATGGAAATGCCAAGACAAAGAAAGTGATTGTTCATTGTGAAAATGGCAAAACCAAAACCCGTCGTATTAACTTTCGTCGTAACGGTCAGAAACCAGGACATGATTTGGCTGAGGCAATTAGTAGCTCGGTCAGGGCCAAATTATACCAGCACGTCGTAGCGGCAAATAGCCACCTAATTTGTGGACATACTGACGGAATTTGGGTGAAAGGTAAATATGATGTTCCAGACGGTTGGAGAATTAAACAGCTTGCCAAAAGAATCGACGTTATTGACCCGCAAACCTTCCGGTATTACATCGGACAGAAAACGTCCTACGTTGTCATGGCTGGAATCCCTCCGAAACTCGCTCCCGAAAAGTTCGAGAAGAAGTGGAACAAATATGAACGTTCTATTACAACAAAAAGTGACGTGCCGGACGTGCGGGAAAATCGTCGCAATAAGAGAAGGGTTCGCAGGGTTCCCGATCCAGACTATTTACCGGAATGAGTGCGAATGCCCAACCAATACGTTCCGGATTGACGTTCGACGTTCGACAGCGCATTAGGCAGGCTATTAGTGATGCAAAACGAATCGCAATCATCGAAGCAAGTACCGGAGAAAGACGATGCAAAGGATGCGGTTGTTTCCTTGATTGTTTCAACCCCTCCTGCACACTCTGTAGAAATCGCAAATCCCACGCTAAAGCCGCAGGACGGAATATGTAATTGGTGTCGAAATAAGCCTGGAGATATATTCTGCGACGGCTGGCCTTGTTGTTTTGATTGTATCGAGATTCAATTAGATCAGATTAGGGGACTTGCAATAGCTGATGAAACAGACCTCGGAATTAAATGGCGATCTGAATACCATGAATCTTTGATACCTTGGGGATGGGAAAGACAGTAAAATGCCAAAGAGTATCACGAACCAAAATACTGCTGACACCTATACAGATACGGGTGGCGCAAATATCAACTCAGTTTATGACTCTAAAGGCGGTTGGATTGCTATGGCGGCAACCGTCTATGCACAAGTGCAACATTCTTCTGCGCCAAATCAGCAGCAAGGACAAGAGCAATGGAGCGAGGAATTTATCCTTCCTGCTGGCGCCCATTTTCTACAGCAAGGAATTATCGGTATTCGGTGTCGAAGTTTCACGGCAGGAAATCCGGTCGCTGTCTCGGCAGCTATTTTCTATAAAGATGAACCAGCAATTACGTTGGGAGGTTCGGGGATTTCTACCCCGGCAAGTAGCGTGGCGAGCCTAAATTTCCAACATAATGATTTAGCAATTGCGACGGAACCAACCGCTGACTTTGAGGATCAAGCAGCCGGATCGACTAATCTAACCATAAATTGGACAGTAGTAGATGACCCAGCTAATACAAGGGTAAAAATCACTCCTGTTATCTCTTGGGCAAGCCCTACCGTTTTCCCGAACGCTATTGGTGGCGGTAGTGCATCAAATGCTATCGGTGCAGCCGCAGGGTATATTCTGCAGCCAATTGGAACGCTTAATCTCTCTCGCGCATCGGGTGGAGTTATCGCAATTACTGAGCCAGGAGATACACTAGGACAAAGATGGTTAGTTAGTGCTGATGGTACTATGCAATGGGGGCCAGGAAATGCGGCCGTAGATACAACGCTACAAAGAGTAGCAACTATTCCCCCTTCTCCTGGACAAATTGGTCTACAAACTCAGCAGGCATTTAACACAACAAATACTACAGGCGGATACATTTATACTGCCGCAGCAAACAACTCCGCCTTTTTATGTTTTACTTCCACCGCCGATACAATTCCGGTATTCAAAATTTTTACTCAGGGTGCAATGGAATGGGGGCCGGGTGGTTCAGGCGCACTAGATATGGAATTAGCTCGCGTAACTAACTCTCCATCCGGAACCGGAACATTTCTAGAGCTAATTACCCTTCTAAGTGCGTTTGGCTATGGAACAGGATTAGGTGGAAGCGTTACCCTAGTTGCTGGCGGAACAGCTACGCTCAACAAAGCGAGTGGTAAATTAACCGCTCCTTCCGCAATTGCATCGGGTGGTCAGGCAACATATACGGTGAGCAATACTCTAGTCGGAGCGCAAGACGTAATTATTCTCAATTTGACCAACGGTGCCGGCGGAGTTGGAGCACCATATAGTGTCTCAGTAAACCAGGTAAATGCTGGTTCGTTTGTATTCAACATTGTGAATAACTCCGGTGTAAGCATTACTCCTACATTCAACTTTGCCGTATTTAAAGCTTCAAGCTCATAGGAGAATCAATGCCAAAAAGAGAATTTATTAAACTTAACTGTCAGGCGGTGCTTATTGAGAAAGATGACGACGGAGAAGTAATAGGGGAATTAACCTCAGACATTAAGTCCTGTTATAACCTTGGTCAAGTTGGAGAGTTATTCGTCCTGTCAAGAGCAGAAGTAGAAGAATTTAATGCCGCGCAACCGAACCGCAGACAACGCAGAACAAAAAGCCAATGATAGTTGGTAAAAGACTGATCGGAGTTTATGTCCATATTCACGCTAAATCTCAGGCTGATTTTGAGGAGATAGCTAACGACATAGAGAAAGAATTCATAAAAACTGTAATGAAGTATAAACCAATGGAGTCAGCAAAAGTTAATGTCTACGAAAAAAAGACTCAAACTTAGCTGCGGTCATACGATGCTAACTACCCGACCTATTGCTAAAAATCCCCCCGCAACTTTTTGGTGTAGTATCTGTCTATCCCGAGTGAAAACAAGGTAGATAAACTTGCTAAATTGGATCATCTTTGGTATAATGACCTATGTAGTCCTCTTATTCCTCTTCATAAGGGCGTGGTCAAAATTACCAAGAGATAGCGATTGGGATGAACTCTTCGAAAGCGAAAGGAAAAAGAATGGCGAGACTAGAAGTATTAACAGCAAGATGCGACCGCCGAGAATGTAAAACGGTCGTGGAAATTCAGCGCGATACTGTCGCACCCGAGGGTTGGCTACAAATCGCTGTTGAATTGAACGGCGCATGGGATTCCAAAAGCAAGTTGGAATTCTGCTCAGAAAAGTGCGTATCTCTCTGGGCAAAACAGCGTGGAACTAGCAAGGCAATGGTTCAGGATTATGAGAGGCACGAGGCGAACGGACATACCCGAAACATTAAGGACGAAATCTTTGCGGCGATTTCGATTCTGGAAGAACAGGGAAATTCCGAGTTCACAATCCCTGACATTGCCCGAGTCGCAGAAATCGACAAAAGCGTAGTCAGAAAGAATGTCTACGAGATTGTCAATAACGGTGGCGAAATCGAATCGCGTGGCGGAAGCGGAAAAAAGACCGATCCTCAGCGTTACGCAATGAGTCACCGAATTCGTATCTAAAAGCTCCGACGAGCACCGGAGAGAGAGGGGCCGCTTAATCGCGGCCTTTTCTCTACCCTAACGATCGTTTTCAATGTCAGCGTAAAAGGCGTTAGCGTATTCCTCGGGCTTTGCGCGGCGCG
>Ga0126373_10001681_pt1 | contig 15915 bp, 12 predicted proteins | sample PanSoiMetPlot_11_FD_92545 | JGI IMG/M metagenome (GOLD analysis project Ga0126373, IMG submission 92545) | Tropical forest soil microbial communities from Panama - MetaG Plot_11 | ecosystem: Environmental > Terrestrial > Soil > Tropical forest > Bulk soil | place: Panama | collected 2016-02-17 | reverse complement strand
GTTCTGGCGGCAAGGCCGCCAGAACAGCTAGAAGTGCGTGGGGGCCCATGGGGCTGGGTCGCACCACATCGCGGCGGAGAGAGCTGCCACCGCCCCAGGGCGTAGCTCGGTGATGTGGCCGGCCGATGCCAGCCCGCCAAGCCTGGTGCCGCCGAGATAGGCAGCGCCGAGCACGTTGACCGGGAGCGCCAGGTCGGGCTCGGCCGTCGTGCGCTCGCACGTCGGCTTGCCTTCATCGCCGAGGCCGCCGGCCTCCAGCCGCCAGCGGCCGCTGTTCGCGGGCAGCCGCTTGTCGATCACCTCGATGACTAGGTCGACGTCGCGGCTGTACCTACGCTGCGCCAGCGCCGTCGGCAGGTCGATGAGCCTGATCCAGAGCCCGTCGATGATGTAAGAAGGTCGGGTAGTACGCGGGTCAGCGAGCCGGTACTGCAGCGGGTCGTCAAGCGGTCGCGACCTGACATTGACCTCTCCGACGAGGTCCCTGGACAAGATGTCGGCCCACAGCGTCACGGCTGCGTCCTCGTCGATCGCGAAGAGGTCGCGTACGTTGATCACTTGCGCGGGTAGGCCGTCAGAACCCCAGTTTGGCTTGGTCGTGTAAAGCGTGTAACCGCGCGGGCCTCCGTCGTCCTCGGCTAGTACGCATCGGGTCGGCGAGTTGCCCTCCCTGAGGAAGTCAGGGTCGGCGAGCATATTTTGCCAGTAGCCATTGCTTCTGGTCAGCATGCCCGGCCTGGTCTTCCTGACGGCGTCGTAGACCTGCTTGAGGCTGTCAACGACGGACTTGGGCTCGGCGAGGCGGAGCGTCGGCGGGTTGGCCGGCAACGTGAGCTTGCCGTCGCCGCGCCTGATGCTGAAGCGCAGGTGGGTGGTCGCGGCCGCGTAGCCATATCGGCCGTAGATGGCCGACTCAGAGGCGAACAGCGCCGCGACCGGCTCCGGCCCGGCGCTGATGTCGCCGAGCTGGGTAGTCATCAGCGAGGACAGCACGCCCCGACGCCGGTGTGACGGCAGCACCGCTACGCTCGTGACGCCCGCGGTCGCGACCTCGCCGCCTGGCACGGTCAGGTCGAACGACATGATCATCGTCGACCCGATGATCTCGTCGCCGTCGAACGCGGCTAGCGTGCGGTCAGATTCGAACGTCAGCCTTTCCAAGGCGATGAGCTCGTCCGTTGGCCAACTCGAGTTGAATGCCTGCTCGCCAACGCGTATGAATTGTGGCAATTCTGACATGCCGATCGGGCGGATCGGGTAGCTGGGACTCATGGTGGCCTTCGTACCCCATGCGGGTCCTTCGTGGCGACTTGTTTTCTTCTTGTTCGTCATTCCGCAGCAGGTCGGGCGGTGCGGCTGTCGATAAGACCCAGGAATTGGGGCATGGCCGCCTGATCCAAAACCGGTACAGTTTCGGCATCATGGTTTCGAGTTCGCTGCGTCGACTCTGGTCGGCGACCTCTGCCACGGCAGTGTCGCTCCGCGGCCTCGCGCGCCGGCAGTTCATCACCAGGAACCGGCGGCTGGCCTTTGCCCTCGCGCTCGCGGTCGTGGGGATCGGCGTCGCCGCCGTGCGGATCTCGGAGTCATGGTTCTCGCCGGGCCTGATGATCCTGCCGATCTTGGCCGGCGGGCTGCTTCTCTGGCCGCGTGCGCTGCGCATCCTGTTCTGCATCGTGGCGGTGATGCTCGGGTATGACGTCGCTCAGTCGTACCAGCGGACTGGTTTTGGCATCGTAGCGACAATCGTGATCATCGCGATCTTCGCCGATGTGCTGGCGAGAACCAGGGCGAAGCTCGGCCTTCTAGGGCTGCGCGGTGACCAGATGCTCATCGAGCTCAGGGATCGAATCAAGGTGCAAAGCGCGCTGCCGAGCTTGCCCGAAGGCTGGGGCTGCCAGTCGGTGCTCAGGCCGGCTGGCGGCGCCTTGTTCGGCGGCGACTTCGTGGTGTCCGTCTGCGACGGCAAGACGCTCGAGGTGGCGGTCGTCGACGTCTCCGGCAAGGGCATCGACGCTGGTACCCGGGCGCTGATGCTGTCCGGCGCGTTCGGCGGCCTGCTCGGCTCCGTGCCCGCCTCTGAGTTCTTGTCGTCGTGCAACGCCTACCTGCGTCGCAGCGAACCGGTGGAGGGCTTCGTTACCGCCGTGCATCTCTGCCTTGACCTGACGACCGGCAACTACGTGATCGCTTCGGCTGGGCATCCTCCGGCCGCGCATTTTGACTCGTCGACCGGCGCGTGGCGGCTGACCCACGCCAGGGGCATCGTGCTCGGCGTCGTTCCCGACCTGCGTGACAGTCCCGAGCACGGGACGCTGCGATCTGGCGATGCGCTGATGCTCTACACCGATGGCCTGATCGAGCAGCCTGGGGTCGACCTAGACGTCGGGATCGACCGGCTGCTCGGTGAGGCTGACCGGCTCGTGGTGGCCGGGTTCGGCAGCGGAGCGGCGAGCCTGGTTCAGGTGCTGCCCGACAATGTCGGCGGAACCGACGACCGCGGGCTCGTCCTCATATGGCGGACGTGACCTGACGTCCGCGCGGGGCGCCAGGCGCGGGGTCAGCGCCGCTGAGCCTGGTCACGGCGTGCTCAACCAGTGCGACGAGCACGTCGCGGCTTGATGACCGCTGACGGGCGTCGCACAGCATGAGCGGGACGTCCGGAGTGAGGTTGAGAGCGGCGCGCATCGTGTCCAACGGGTAGCGCCTGGCACCGTCGAAGCAGTTCACGGCCACCACGAACGGCATACCGCGGCGCTCGAAGTAGTCGACCGAAGGGAAGGAGTCGGCGAGCCGTCTGGTGTCCGCCATGACGACGGCGCCGAGCGCGCCGTAGGCGAGTTCGTCCCACATGAACCAGAATCGCTTCTGACCGGGAGTCCCGAAAAGGTAGACGACGAGGTCGTCGCTGATCGAGATGCGGCCGAAGTCCATCGCGACCGTCGTCGTGGCCTTGCGTTCTACGCCGTCAAGCTGGTCAACTTGCGAACTCGGCTCGCTGAGGGTCTCTTCCGTGCGCAGCGGGCGGACCTCGCTCACCGCACCGACGAGCGTGGTCTTGCCGACTCCGAAGCCCCCGGCGATCAGGATCTTGATCGCGACAGGAGCCCTTGGCCGGTCTGGATCGGACTCAGAGCCTCCGTAGGGCATCGGCGACCTCCTTGAGTATGGCTACGTCGCTGAGCCCTGACGGAGCAGGCTGGCGGACGCTCACCAGGCCTTGCTCTCGCAGGTCAGCGACGAGGATGCGGACGACCCCAAGCGGCAGGTCCAGGTCGGCGGCCAGATCGGCGACGGCGACCGGATTCCGGCAGCGCTCAAGCAGCCGCCTGTGCTCAGGACCGAGCTTGGCTTCTTGTTCAGGTTCAAGATCGGCTAGCCTGGCCCGGCGCAGCGCCGACACCAGTGCCACCATATCGATGGCCGCGCCGCTAGGCCGGGTTCGACCCGAAGTGACCGCATAGGGCCTGACGACTGGGCCTCGACTGTCACGGTTCCTGCGCTCTCGCCTCGGGCTCATTCGATCTCACGTCGCACTACTAGCTGACCTGCGCCGGGCGCGGCCGCACGCCCATATGCTGGCCAACTCGTTTCACAAGCAGGGCCATCTCATAGGCGATCAGGCCCGCGTCAGCGCCAAGGCTGGCCAGCACGGCTAGGCAGCTGCCGTCACCAGCGGCCGTCACGAACAAGAACGCCGTTTCGAGCTCGACGATTGTCTGTCGTGGGCTGCCGCAGTCGAAATGCTGCCCGAACCCCCTCGCGAGGCTCTGGAAGCCGGCCGCGACCGCGGCCAGGTGTTCGGCATCTTCGCGCGAAAGGCCAGATGATGCGCCGATCGCCAGGCCGTCCCTTGACAAGATCACGGCCTTATCCACGCTCGCGACCCTGGTGACCAGGTCATCGAGCAGCCAATCCAAGCTGCCGCCGGTGTTCATAGCGCCCCTCCTGCTCCGGTTGGCTGCCCTGCTATCACAAGTGCTCGTCGTCGGGCTCGTCGGTCATGTGCTCGGCCATAGAGCGTCCGCGCTCCCAGCCGCGTTGCAAGGCGGACATGAAGCTGCGTGCCGCCTCGGGGGAAGGCTCTGCGGTAACCGCTTGTTCGGCTGGCGTATCCGGCGCGGCGACGTACTCGGTCGGCGCCGACGTCTGCTGGCGCAACTGCGGCGCCAGGCTGGCTTGCCGCACCCGGACCGGCAAGCCGTCGAGTTCGGCCGGGCCCGGGTCGCTTGGCACCGGCCCGAAGCTGTCGGTGTCGGCGAGATCGTGACCTGGCGGCGGGCCGTCTGATCTTGGCTGCCGCTTGGGCAGGTAGAGAGCGTGGTCGGGACCTGACCTGTCGTCCTGGGCGCCGTAGGAGCCATTGGACGAACCGTCGCCCAGGGCCGGTCCACGGCGCGGCAGCGACGCCCCGTCCGGTTGCGGGGCAGGAGTGCCACCCAGGTTGAGCCAGCCAGAAGACGCGGCAGGAAGGTCTGGCCAGCCAACCGAACCGCCGCTGGCCTGTTCGTCGTCTGCGCGAGCGGGCCAGCCCACGGGCTGGTCGACCTGGCGGGGTCCGGTAGCAGCGTCCAGTGAGGCTGGCGAAACCGACGAAACTGACGGGGCTGGCGGGGCTGGAGGAGCTGGCGGTGTCGGTGCAACCCGGTTCAGCAGCGACGTCCAATCGTCGGCCGGGCTACGCGCAGCCACGTGGTCGTGGACGGGACCAGTCGGGCGGCTCAGCGGCTCAGGGCCGGTCTTCGGCACGTCGGTGGCTCCGGCCGGTGCGCCGAGTACCAGCATCGGCGCTGGCGACACTAGGTCCGGAGGCGTACCCGCGGTTGGAGCGGATTCTTCAGCTGGCTCTCGCGCGGTGACGGACTCGGCTTCGGCCAGCCAGGCGCCCGCACCCTTCAATTCGGTCGACTCAGGATCGGCACCGAGCGCCGCAGAGCCTGAGCCTGCGCTGTCCGCAGCCGCGTCCGTGACGCCCGTGCCGCCCGTGCCGCTGGAGTCGGCCAGCATGGGCTCTTCGTCGAGCAGATCAGCCGAGACGAGCTCGGCGGCGACCTGATCCGGGTTCACGGCGGGTCGCGGAACTGTGCCGGGCTGGCTCGCACCGGCACCGAGTTGGCCTGGAACCTGCAGCCCAAGATCGTCGAGACCGCCAGCAAGCAAGTGCTCATCGGTGTCGATCTGGGCGGCGGTGGTCGTGACCGGCCCTGCGGCTGCCTCCAGGTCCAGAATGTAACCGGCGGCACTGACAGGGTCGGGCGTCGCTACCGACTCGATGACTGCGCTGGCGTCGTCGACAAGCGAAGCGGCAGGCAGTTGCGGAACGGGGCGGCCGCCAAGCTCGCGGAGTCCGATGACCGTCAGCGGCTCGTCGTAGCCGGGGTCGATGACCAGGGTGCTTGGAATCAGCACCACCGCCGTGATCCCGCCGTAGGCAGAACCGCGCATGGTGATCTTGACGTCGTGGCGCCTCGCGAGCTGTCCGGCGATGAACAAGCCGAGCTGCTCGCTGCCCGACAGGTCGAACAGCGGGGGATCGTTGAGCTTGGAGTTGATCTCCCTGATCTGCTCGTCGGTCATCCCCAGGCCACGGTCCTCGATCTCTACGATCAGGCCCTTGGCCACGTTGTCGCTCTCGATCCTGACCGGGGTGTTGGCAGGGGAGAACGTGGTGGCGTTCTCGACTAGCTCGGCGAGCATGTGGATGATGTCGGCGACCGCGTGGCCGGCCACTGAACTGCTCGACCTTGAGGTGACCCTGATCCTGGTGTAGTCCTCGATCTCGGCGACGGCGGCGCGCATCACGTCGACGATAGGCACTGGCTCCCGCCACACCCGGCCTGACGAGCCGCCAGCGACGATCAGCAGTCCTTCCGCGTGCCGCCGCATGCGCGTAGTGAGATGGTCGACACGGAAGAGGTCGGCGAGCTCCTCAGGGTCGTGCACCCGCCGCTCCATGGCATCGAGCAGTTCGAGCTGCCTGGTGAGCAGCGACTGGTTACGCCGGGCCAGGTTCCTGAAGACGTCGTTGACCCCGCGCCTGATTTCTGCCTCGTCGACAGCGGCGGCGACTGCGGCCTGAGCCGCGATATTGAACGCCCGGCCGAGCTGGCCGACCTCGTTTTCGCCGGGGTCAAGCTGCGGCGTCTCGGCGGCGACGTCGATCTCTTGCCCTGACCGCAGCCTCGTGAGCACGGAGGGCAGCCGCACCGAGGCCAGGTCAAGCGCGGAGAGCCGCAGGTCGTCGAGCTGCTGCAGCAGGGCACTGCCGAGCAAGATAGCCACCACGATCGCCGCGACGATCGCCATCAGGCCGAGCCCGCCGATCGCGATCAGCCTGAGCAGCACACCGCGCGCCTGGGAGACACCGGTGGCGCGGATCGCGTCCGATGAACTGTGCAGTGCCTTGCGAAAGCCTGCCGCATACGCGCCGTTGACCGAGGTCCACTCCTGCGGTGACACCCGCAACGCGCGGTGCTTGCCCGCGGATAGCGGAAACTCCAAGTTCGACAGGTGCGCGGCGACCGCCGTCGGGACGTCAGAGGTGAAGAAATCCAGGTACTGCTCGTCCAGGCTCGCGGCCGCCTCGTTCCACAGCTGCCAGTGCTGGATCGCCAGCTGGGTGACGAGCCTGGCGTCCGCGGCAGGATAGGTGTGTGCGACCAGGTCAGCCGCGAAGAGGTCGCGCTCCTCGGCGACTGCCTGGAGCGACTCTTCCATCGTCAAGACGTCGTTCGCCTGGATCAAGGCTGAACCGCTCAGAACCGGCAGCACCGCCTGGGTCAGCACAAAGTCCGCCCCAGCGATCAGCGTGCTGTACGAAACGGCCACCGAAGCCCGGCTGAGGCCGCCGTTCACAACGGTCTGGCGGAGTCCGCCCAGGGTAGCGAGCTGCCCCGCCCAGCGCTGGCTCGCCTGGCGTTCAGCCGGCCCGGCGCTCGGATTGGTCTTCACAGCGGCATTCAGGTAGCCGCTGACCGCGGCGTCCGTCTTCGGCTCCTGGCTAAGCAGCTTGCTCAGTTGGGGGTGAGTAGGGTTGGCGAGATATTGCAGCGCTAGCCCGCGTTCGGCGCTGAGTTGCAGCTGAACATTCGTGATCGGGTTCGTGACTTCGTTGCGGATATCCGCTGAGGCCTTCAGCGACAAAAAACTACTCAGCGTGAGGGAGAGGGCGACAGCGTACAAGCCCATTAGCGCGACCACGGGAACAAGCACGAGCACGATGATCCGCATCCGGATGGATCGGCGACGCAGCATAGCTGTTGGTCCTCAGTGATCGAGCCAGCGAGCGGCTGACGTTGTTACCCGCGTTCTGGACGCAGGTAACGGATCTTACTCGCCCATTGAGGCAGCTACAGCGGCATCTGACAGGCCTAAAGACAGTTTTCGGTGGCCCTTCCGATATGCGAGCAATCTGAGGCCCATCCGATACACTCGGGAAGCCGGACAAGGCGGACGGACTGTCGATACTCAGGCACTACCTGACCGCCTGATGACTACAGTCCGGCTATCGCGTGACCACCTTCAGGTGAGGCTGATCAGGACGAAACCCGGCGGTGATCAGCGCTGGCCAGCCCACGCCGACGGGTCGGCCGATGCAACGCGCTTTCGGTCGCGCGTCGAGCTGCAAGGTGGCATGAGTGCGACTTTGGGTGACTACGATTGGGACGCTGGCCGGTCGCATACCGGAGGAAGAGACTACATGACTTCGCAGGGCGGGCCTTCGGCTGTCGGACAGGCGGCCGCAGGCGACGCTGTCACTGGCGCGTCCGACGCCGGGCCGGCCGGTACCGGCAAGCAGGCGGCTAGCGCAGTAGACAGCGCGGCGCCCGCGACCGGCCGTACGGCGGTCGACACCGACGAGCGCGCCACGACCAGCGGGCCGCAACTCACGGTCGCCGCGCAGCCCTACGACGCCGGCCCGATCTGGGCGGTGCTGCTGCCACCGCTGATTGCCCTGGGCGTCGCCATGTGGCACGTCACCACCCCGTCCTACTGGCGTGATGAGGCGGCGACGATGGCCGCGGTCAACCGGCCTTTCGGCGACATGTTCCGCATGCTTGGCAACGTCGATGCCGTGCACGGCGCCTACTACGTCATCATGTGGCCGCTCGCGCACCTGTTCGGCACAACCGAGCTGGTCATGCGCACGCCATCGGCGCTCGCGGTGGCTGTCACGGCCGGGTTCGTCGCTGCCATCGGCAGGCGAATGGTCTCGCCTTGGGTCGGTCTCGCTGGCGGGCTGCTCTTCGCCGTCATACCTGCGACGTCGCGATTCGGCCAGGAGGCCAGGCCGTACGCCATGCTGATGGCTCTCGCCACCATTGCGAGCTACCTGCTCATCCGGGTATTCAGCGCCGAACAACCTCGGCGTCGGCGGTGGCTGGTCGGCTACGGGGCCAGCCTTGCGGCTGTTGGCGTATTGAATATCTTCGGCCTGCTGCTAGTCCCCGCGCACGCGGTCGTGGTGGCCTTTCAGCTCCGCAGGCTGAGCAGCCGTAGGGAAGCACGCAGGCTGGCCGTCGGCTGGCTGGCGGCCGCCGTGGTCGGTGTCGCGCTCGCCAGTCCTGTTCTGGTGCTCGGCTGGCAGCAGCGTGGCCAGATCGCCTGGCTCGCCAACGCACGGTCGGCCTCCTGGCCTGGCGATATGAGCGCGCTGGCTATGGTCACCGGCTCCACGCTGGTGACCGTGGTCGTCGCCGCCCTCATCGTGGTCGCGCTCGCTTTGAGTTCGGACGCGTCCAGTAGGCGTCGGCGCGCGTGGCGGTGGCCGCTCGCCGAACTGGCCATACCGTGGATGCTCGTTCCGCCGCTGCTGCTCATCGGCGCGTCGGTCATCTCGCCGATCTTCACCTCGCGCTACGTCCTGATGTGCATTCCGGCGGCCGCGCTGCTCGGCGGCATGGCGGTTGTCTCGCTCGGCAGGGTCGTCGGCCCGGTCGCGCTGGCGCTCGCGTTGCTGGCCGGCGTGAGCAACCAGATCGACGTTCGCCTGCCGGGCGGCCACAGCGACAACGTCAGAAAGCTCGACATCATTGTCTACCGCGACATGAAGCCAGGCGACGTCGTGCTCTACGCCAATCCCAACGCGCAGAGCTTCTCTTACGCCTACTCCTACGGCCTCGGCAAGCTACCCGATATCGCGGTCAAGCAAGCCCCGATCCCATCAGGGACTCTGGCAGGCACTTCGGTGGACTACCAAACCCTCAGGAACAGGCTCAGGCACGCCAAGAGGGTCTGGCTGATAGAGATCAACAGCTGCGTGTCAGAGCCGCTGATGATGTCGCTGAGCGCCGCGCCGCTTGGTCCTGCGATCGAAGGGCTGCCGCTGCACTTCGAGGCGATCTGGCGCAGGCAGAACGACTGGCTGTTCCGGTACGGGCACGGCCAAGGCAACAAGAAAGCCACGACAGCCTGTCTGCAGCACACCTAACAGCCAGGTAAATGGCCGACTCGGACCCTGCCCACGGTCACTTGGCCATGGGCAGGATCCGATAGGCCGTTTCCCGATGATGGTGTCGGCTTTGGCCGCCGATCACTATGCGTGATGGGGCGATATAGCCCCGGCCCCCCTTGCTACGGCCGAGCCGAGCCGCTGATCTGATCGAGCAGCGCTCGCACTTCAGCCTCGGGATACCTGCGGTGACCACCGAGCGTGCGAACCGAGGTGAGTTTGCCGTCTTTGGCCCATCTCGTCACGGTCTTCGGGTCAACGCGGAACATGGCTGCGACCTCTGCGGGGGTCAGCAACCTGGTGAACTCTGGTGACTGTCGGCTAGTGCTCATATTGTTCGATTCCTCCCCATGATCGAACACGGACTGTGCTGTTTGCCCCAACGAGAGGCAAGATCCAGCGAACGATCATAATCTTGCTTATTGAAGCATAAACCAGACGAGTTGAGAAGACATTATGACTAGGTCGTTTTGGAGTATCTGAACGGCACGATGCGGGTCTAACCGACCCGATATGGTCGTCGCGGAGTAATCGCCTGGTTACGAGCTGACAAGCTCTTTGTCAGGGGTCTGCTCGCGCCGCGGTGCTGGCCCGGGGGACGACACCTCGGATTCCCCCCGCCTGGGCTTCTGCGCCTGATCGGCTGCCGCGCCTGACGGAACCGCCAGCTCGCACCAGACGACCTTTCCTGTCCCAGCTCTCCGGGAGCCCCACCGGCGGGCTACCTGGCTCACCACCTGCAGGCCACGTCCGCGCTCGTCGTCCTCGTCGGCGTGGCGGAGCCTCGGCACCGCTGCCGAATCATCGACGACCTCGATGAACAGCCCGCCCTCCAGCACCAAGCGCAGTCCGATAGTGCCCTGGGCGTACCGCACCGCGTTGGTGACCAGTTCTGAGACGGCGAGCTCGGCGAGCGGTATCAGCTCGACCAGGCCCCACCGGCGGAGCGGACTGCGGATCAGCGAGCGGGCCCGGCGCGCGGCGGTGAGCTTGGCCGCCAGCTTCCACGCCACGTGCCTGTCCTGGCCGATCCGGCTTAGCCTCGCTACCAGCAGCGCGATGTCGTCGCGCTGATGATCCTCGTAGACGTCGGCGAGTGCCTCGCGGCAGAGCTCCTCGAGCGTCTGCGCTGGCGAGCCCTGGCCGAACACGCCGCGCAACCGCTCAAGTCCCTGGTCGATGTCCTCGGTGCGGCGCTCGACCAGGCCGTCGGTGTACATGACCAGCAGGCTGCCGTCTTCAATGCGCAGCGTCCGGCTGACGATCGGGCTCGCGCCGATGCCAAGCGGCGGTGCCGGGGATACGTCGAGGAACTCGCTGCTGCCGTCGGGGCGGATGAGCAGCGGCGGCAGATGTCCGGCGGAGGCCACCTCGCATGTTCCGTCGACCGTGTCGTAGACGGCGTAGACGCAGGTCGCGAAGTGCGGCTCGAACACGCCAAGCTCGTGCATGAGGTCATCGAGGCGCTGCAGGGTCTCGGCCGGCGGCAGCTCGAGCATGATCAGCGTCCTGATAGCCGTCCTGAGCCTGCCCATGGTCACGGCCGCGCGAACCCCATGCCCGGCTACGTCACCGACAACAAGCGCGACCCGGCCGCCAGGAAGGTCGATCGACTCGTACCAGTCTCCGCCCACCTCGATCAGCTTGCTGCCAGGCAAATAGCGGTGCCTGACCTCGACCGAGGCAGGATGGGAAAGACCGGTCGGCAGCATGCTGCGCTGCAGGGTCAGCGCCGTCGCGCGTTCCCTGCCGTACCGGCGGGCACCGTCAACGAACAATGCGGCGCGGCCCGCGAACTCCATGCCGATTTCGGTGTCGTAGGCGTCGAAACGGTGGAAGCCCGCTCGCCTGACGCACACGAAGAATCCGAGCATGTTATCGCCCGCCATGACCGGCAGCGCGAGCATGGACGTACCTGAGATCAGCCTGGCCACCGGCGTGCGCATCCAGGCGGTGGCCAGGTCCTGTGCCGCCTGCTCGGTCATCGCCACGCTGACCGGCTCGCTTGTGTCGAGGCAGCGGGTGTAAATGGAGTCTGGCGGGTAGCGCAAGATCTCGCCGACCGGGAACGCGCTCAGCCAGCCTGGGTCGCCATCGTCGTAGGCCAGGGCGAGCCTGCGTACCAGCTGCGTACCGCCCCTAGCGGAATCTTCATGATCGCCGTCGCCGAGCAGGCTCTCCAGCATCAGCAGCTCAGCGGAGTTGCAGAAGTGCGGCACCAGGATGTTCACCAGCTCGGGAGCGAGCTGATCCAGGTCAAGCGCGCCGCCGATCCGCCTGACCGATCCGTCCAGCAGCGCGTGACGCATCAGAGCCGGGTCGATGAATCGCTCGGCGGCCGGCGCCGGGATGCGCATGGTCACCTGAGCGAATAGGTCAGGGTCGGTCGATCGGATCGGCTCGACGGTCACAACCGCGTCGAGCAGCGACCTGCTGGCCGTCCTGAGCGTCAGCACGGTCGTGCTCTGCCGGTCAGCCCGCGTCGCCTCGATCAGTCCGCCGAGCACCGCTGCCGGCTCGCCAGGGCCGGCGATAAGCGCGCCCAGGTCGGTGCCCAGCAACGATCCGGTGGGTTCGGCCAGGACGTCGCCCGCGCCGCGGTCGTGCTGCCTGATCACGCCGTTGCGGTCAATGCCGACCGTGAGCGTTTGCGTCGACGCGCTGGCAATGACCGCGGACACCTCGGTCGCCATCGCCGACACCACTAGCCCGCTCCCATCAAGCGCTATGAACGATCTACGTGGGCCAGTCTATGAAACATCGCCTCGTCAAATGGGAACGAAAGCCGAATCGGTGGCGCTCTGCGCCCGTTAGGTATCACCGGCGATACGACGCCGCGGCTTCCGGGCTACTTTGCTGGCTCGCCGTGCCCGGCGTTGGCGCGACCGCGGCCCCAGTAGGCCTTAGGTGAGACCTGATCAGCCGCCACGCCCCTGCTCCCCAGCGTCTCCCGCAGCCTCAGTACCACGGAGGCCTCGCCAAACAGGTACACGTGCCCGGCACCACGTGGCAGCTCGACTTCGGCCGCTTCCCTGGCAAGCAAAGCCGGCTCCCCGGCAATCCCCCCGAGCCTGTGCAGCCAGCTGGCGCGTGTCCTAGCCCGCGCGGATATTTCCTGCTCATCGTCGGGATCGGGTACCTCGATGACCAGCGTCGCATCGGCACCGGGCGGCAGCGACTCCGTCATCGTCAAGATGGCAGGCATCGCCGATTCGTCGCCCATGAACAGGTGCCAGTCCGCCGTTGGTGAGGTAGTGATCTTCCCGCGCGGACCAATCCCCTCGATCGTGTCGCCGGGCCGCGCTGTGCGCAGCCACCGTTCTCCTGGGCCTTCGCCGTGCAACACGATGTTGAGCGTCAGCGTCAGTGCCGCAGGGTCGAGCGCCCTGATCGTGTAGCGCCTCCTGATCGGCTTGGTTCCCTCGGCGGCGACGAGCAGCATCACGTCCTGGCCAGGGGCGTGGCTGAAGCCGTCGAGCTCGGGCGCGGTGAGCGTGATCCGCTGCATGCTTGGCGACATCTGCTCGGACTCGACGACGCGGAAAGTGAGCTTGCGGCTTCCGGCCAGCGACCCGGTTAGCTGGGCGAACGGGTCGTCAAGTTGGGCGCGTACCTGTTGGGGCAGGGCGTCAGTCACGCTCGGCGACCTTTCGCTGTCACAATCGGCTCCATGGACTCGCCAGAATACTGGCCGCTGCCTGGGCTCCGGCTTCGCGCCGGCCCCGTGGAGCTCAGGCTGCCCGACGCGGCTGACCTGACCGCGCTGGCCGCGCTTGCCGAGGCCGGGGTGCACGATCCCGAAGTGCAGCCGTTCGCGGTCGCGTGGACGGACGTCGAGCCCGCTGAACGGGCGATCGCTACCATGCGCTACCACTGGTCGTGCTGGGGTTCCTGGCAGCCGTCCAAGTGGACGTTGAACCTGGTAACGGCGCTTGACGGCGTCGTCGTTGGGACACAGGGGATGAGCGCGGCGGACTTCGCGGTCATGCGCGAGGTTGGCACCGGGTCCTGGCTTGGCAGGCGATATCACCGCCAGGGGATCGGCACGGCGATGCGGGCCGCCGTGCTCGCGCTGGCGTTCGACGGCCTCGGAGCCGAATTCGCGACATCCGCTGCGGCTATCGATAACGCCGCATCGCTTCGCGTGTCGCGCAAACTCGGCTACGTCGACGATGGAATCGAACGGATCATGGTGCGCGGCAAACCCAATGAGCAACGGCGGCTGCGGCTCGACAAGGCTGGCTGGCAGGCACACCGGACTATAGATGTGACAATCTCGGGCCTCGAGCCGTGCCTGCCTTTCTTCGGGGCCGAATGAGGCTAATCCTTGACCTCCGCCGGGGAGTTCCTCCGGATAGAGTGCAGAGGTGGAATCAGCCTCGCGGGCGGCGAATTCCGTCGCCGACGGCGTTAGAGCGAAATACGACACGGGAAGTGCCAAAAGGCGAACGCCGACGCGTCCGGATGTCACGCTTGCCCTGGCCGGCCTGACCGCGTTCGCGGTCGCCGCTGGCATCTATATCTGGTACGCGCTCACCCACAGAATGCCCGACTGGATGGAACCGGTTGACCTGCGTGTGTACAGGTTCGGCGGGTTCATCGCCGCTCACGCGCGGCCGCTGTACCAGGCGCACCGCGGCGCCCCGCTCTACGACTGGCCTGGGTTTCACAGCCTGAAGTTCACCTACACGCCGTTCGCCGCGCTGGTGTTCACCGCGGCGACGATATTGCCTCTTCAGCTGCTCGAGTACACCTCGCTCGCCGTTAACACCGTGGCGACTTTGCTGGCCGTGTGGGTTGTACTGGCCGCGGTTGGCTGGCCCGGTGGCGGTTCGGCGGCCAGCCAGGGCCGGTCTGGCGTTCCTTCGATACCAAGGCGGGCAGGCCTCACGCTGCTGGTCGGGGCCGCCGTGTTCTGGCTAGAGCCAGTGCAGCGAACTCTGTTCCTCGGCCAGGTCGAGTTGATCTTGATGGCGCTGATCATGTGGGATCTCTGCCAGCCCGATCGGCGCTGGTGGAAAGGCGCCGGCGTGGGCGTGGCCGCGGGAATCAAGCTGGTCCCGCTGATCTTCATCCCATATCTGCTGCTCACTCGCAGGTTCCGGCAAGCCGCGGTCGCCGCGGGCACCTTCGTGCTCACCGCGCTGATCGGCTTCGCCGTTGATCCGGCCGACTCGACCCGGTGGTGGCTCGGCGGCCTCTTCGTCAAAGGATCGAGAACCGGCTTCGTCGGCTGGGAGGGCAACCAGTCGCTGCTCGGCCTGATCACCCGGCTGACCGGCAGCGTTGCCGCGGGTCAGCGGCTGTGGATATGGGCCGGGCTTGCCGTTGTGGTGGTCGGCCTGGCGGCGGCGGTACTGCTCGACCGGGCCGGTCATCCGGTCGTTGGCATCTTGACCTGCGCGCTTACCGGGGTGCTCGCCTCGCCGATCAGCTGGGATCATCACTGGGTCTGGGCGGTGCCGGCGGTGGTGGCCGCGGTCGGCTACGCGATCCGGTCGCGGGGCGCGCTGCGCTTGGCGGCCGCTGGTCTGGCCATCGCGATTACCGGTGTGTTCTTCGCCTGGCCAGGCGGCCTCTGGGGCGAGCCTAACGACCTTGGCGGCTTCTCGCTCGGCCTGATCTGGGCTCCGCCCAACACCAATCCAGGAACGTACTACCGGCTAGGAGACCGGCCGTGGTTCGCCGAGTATCACTGGCATGGCCTGCAGTTGCTGAGCGGCAACCTCTACGTGCTCACCGGGATGGGCTTGCTGACGCTGCTCGCCGGGATCTCGCTCTGGTGCACCCGCCACCGCCCGGTCGCCGCCAGGCAGGCGAGCCCGACCGCGCTGACCAGGAGCAGAACCGGTGCCCAGAGCGTGAGTACGTCGTGATTGAGCCGGTCGATCATCCCGCCAGCGTGCAGGAAAGGATCGCCGGGTATTAGCGCGATCGTGCCGACTGTCAGCCGGCCGAGCACGATCCAGTCCAGCCGCGACGCCGGATAGAAGAGCAGCAAGCAGATGATCATCGCGTCGTACCACGGCAGCTGGTACGGCCAGACGAACAGCCAGGCGCAGCTGAGCGCGACCGCGGGTCGCAAAGCCGGGGTGGGCGACATGACGTGCGGCAGCCGCCAGCACAGCAGAAGAGCCAGGAGCAGGACGGATCCGACGGAGAACTCAAGCAGGTTACGGAAGACCATGCCGGTAGCTGATGAGAAAAGCTGGTAGAAGTTGTCGGCCGAGACCTTGGTTGTTCTGGCGAGCACCGCCTGGACCGCCGGCGGCCCGTACCAGAGATAGGTCGGCACGAGCACGGCAAGGGCGGCCGCCGTGGTCACGATCAACGGCCTGAGCGCCCGGCGCAACGCCCACGCGGCGGCGATCGAGAAGATGATGTAAGGGATCTTGATGTCCGCTGCCGCGCCGAGGAACAGCCCCGCGATGACCGCTCTGGTTGTCGATAGCTGGGCGGTGTCC
>Ga0126373_10001680_pt1 | contig 15918 bp, 16 predicted proteins | sample PanSoiMetPlot_11_FD_92545 | JGI IMG/M metagenome (GOLD analysis project Ga0126373, IMG submission 92545) | Tropical forest soil microbial communities from Panama - MetaG Plot_11 | ecosystem: Environmental > Terrestrial > Soil > Tropical forest > Bulk soil | place: Panama | collected 2016-02-17 | reverse complement strand
GCAGCCTCGCGGAACTTGCGCACGGACGTCTTCAGCTCGGACTTGACCGCCTTGTTGCGGAGCCGGGCCTTCTCGTTCTGCTTGTTGCGCTTGATCTGGGACTTGATGTTTGCCACGCGAATGCCTCGCTTGCGTTTGGTCTAGGTGGTCTGGTGCCGACACGAGCCGCATCTCAGCGGTCCACGGCTTCGCGCCCCGTTCCACAGGTATGCAGCGGCAAACGCGGGCATGCAGGCAGCCAGTACGCAAGGATAGCCGAGATCGGTCCGGCTGCTCAAACTCATACCCGCTGATCAGCGGCTCAGGTGCCTGGTGGCCGGCGCACCTGGTCCGGCGTGTAACGATAGACGCGCCTGCCTAAGCGATCCCAACAACCTTTCGGATGACCTGTGTCGACAACGCCCGAACAGCAGATGCGACAGCTGTCCGCGCCTGAGCCTGCCCGGACGCCGCAGGCAGTCATCCGGAATTTCTGCATTATCGCCCATATTGACCACGGCAAATCGACGCTCGCCGACCGCATGCTCCAGCTCACTGGCGTGGTGGACGCCCGGCAAATGCGGGCCCAGTACCTCGACCGGATGGACATCGAGCGCGAGCGCGGCATCACGATTAAGAGTCAGGCTGTGCGGCTGCCCTGGCGTGGCGAGGATGGCACGCAGTACGTGCTGAATCTGATCGACACCCCCGGCCATGTGGACTTTACCTACGAGGTGTCCAGATCGCTGGCCGCGTGCGAGGGCGCGATCCTCTTGGTCGACGCCGCCCAGGGCATCGAGGCGCAGACCCTGGCCAACCTCTACCTGGCCCTCGACGCCGACCTGCACCTCATTCCAGTCCTCAACAAGATCGACCTGCCTGCTGCCCAGCCTGAGAAGTACGCGGCCGAGCTGGCGAACATCATCGGCTGCGAGCCATCCGAGGTCCTGAAGGTCTCGGCCAAGACCGGTGAAGGCGTCGCAGAGCTGATGAACGCCGTCGTAGCCCAGGTACCGCCTCCCTCCGGTGACCTGGATGCGCCGGCCAGGGCTCTGATCTTCGACTCGGTTTACGACACCTACCGCGGCGTGGTCACCTACGTGCGGGTCATGGACGGCAGGCTGTCCCGGCGCGAGCGCACGCTTATGTTGTCGACAAAGGCGGTGCACGAGACCCTCGAGATCGGCGTGATATCGCCCGAGCCGGTGCCGTCCGACGGACTGGCCGCTGGCGAGGTCGGTTACCTGATCACCGGGGTCAAGGACGTGCGTCAGGCTCGTGTTGGCGACACCCTGACGACGCTCGCCAAACCCGCGACCGAGCCGCTGGCAGGCTACGCAAACCCGAGGCCGATGGTGTTTTCCGGGTTGTATCCGGTGGATGGCGACGATTATCCCGAGCTACGAGACGCGCTGGACAAGCTAAGGCTGAACGACGCGTCGCTGGTCTACGAACCGGAGACGTCAACTGCGCTTGGCTTCGGTTTCCGGTGCGGCTTCCTCGGGCTGCTGCATATGGAGATCATCAGGGAACGGCTGGAGCGAGAGTTTGACCTCGTTCTCATCTCGACGGCGCCGAACGTCGTCTATCGCGTCGTACTGGAGTCCGGCACCGAGATGATCGTGACCAACCCGAGCGAGTTCCCCGAGGGGAAGGTAGGCCAGATCTTCGAGCCGGTGGTCCGGGCCACGATCTTGGCGCCGTCGGACTACGTGGGCGCGATCATGGAGCTGTGCCAAAGTCGCCGCGGGGTCTTGATCGGCATGGACTACCTGTCCGCTGAACGAGTCGAAATTCGCTACACATTGCCGCTCGCCGAGATCATTTTTGACTTCTTCGACCAGCTCAAGTCCCGTACTCGTGGCTACGCCTCGCTCGACTATGAGCCGGCCGGCGAACAGGAAGCCGACCTGGTGAAGGTCGACATCTTGCTTCAGGGGGTACCCGTCGACGCCTTCAGCCAGATCGTGCACACCGACAAGGCGCGCGAATACGGCTTGAGCATGACAGCCAAGCTCAAGGAGCTGATCCCGCGCCAGCAATTCGAGGTGCCGATTCAGGCCGCCATTGGCGCGCGGATCATCGCCCGGGAGAACATCCGCGCCATCCGGAAGGACGTCCTCGCCAAGTGCTACGGCGGTGACATCACCCGAAAGCGCAAGCTGCTGGAAAAGCAGAAAGAAGGCAAGCGCCGGATGAAGGTCATCGGCCGGGTCGAGGTTCCGCAGGAAGCCTTCGTCGCCGCGCTGTCGACTGAGCAAGGACCGGACAAGAAGCGTTCCTAGCCTGAATTACCCGTGTGCGCGCCGATGACGATCAAGACGATGATCAGCGCGAAGTACAGGACTCCCGCGATGCCGAGTACGAGACCGGCGATCGCCATTCCGCGACCACGCTCGCCTCGGAGCCTGATCTGCTTGAGCGCGATTGACCCGAAAACGATGGCTGGAACAGCAGCCACAATGTTCCCGACGATCGCGAGGCCAAGCACGAACTGGACGAGGCCGCACACCAGGGCCGTTATGGCGAACGGGTTATTCCGGGCCATGACTGGAACGTAGAACTGGGGCGGATAACCAAACGGCCCGGCCGGATATTGGCCGACTGGGTACTGGCCCGGCTGGAATGGTCCTGGCGGGTACTGCCCCGGCTGGTGCTGGCCGGTTGGGTACTGGCCGGTTGGGTACTGGCCGGGCTGGAATGGGCCGGGCGGGTACTGGCCCGGCCGGAGCGAGCCCGGCGGGATCTGGCCGGAGGGCGTTGGCTGGCCTAGCTGCGGCCACGGGCTCGTTGGGGTCGGGTCAGGCTCGGGAAGCTGCGGTTCCTGGGTCGCCTCGGTTGCTGCCCACGAATCCGCCGTGGGCTGCGACCACGATTCGGGCGCGCGCGACGTGAAAACGGCGGGCTGCTCGGGGCTTGAGCTTTCCGGTGTGTCTGAAGTCATCTGGAGAGTTTTCGCTAACTGTTGGGCCCGATGAAGTGGTTCACGGCTGGACAGAATTGGTCGTCGCGATGTTGTGAAATAGCGCCACGACAAACACGATCAGGAACATGGCGATGACGGTGCCCACGATCCCGAGCACGAGGCCCGTGATTGCCATGCCGCGACCATCCTCGCCCGACACCTGGATCTGCTTGAGCGAGATCGCCCCGAGGACGATGGCGGCGATGCCGGCGATAGGCCCGGCTATCACCTGCCCGATTGAGCAGCAGAGTGCGGCGATGGCCAGCGAGTTTGTCCGACGGCCCGCCATCTGCGGCCAGCCGGCCCCGACCTGCACGTAGGGGCCTGCCTGACCATATTGCGGTGGCGGTGGCCAGGCCGGCTGCGGCCCGAACTGACCAGGGCCAGGTTGCCCGGGGCCAAACTGGCCCGGACCGGGCTGGGGCTGATCCTGGTTAAACGAGCCCTGGCCGAACTGATCCGGAGGCTGGTTTCCAGACTCTGGACTCACTGATTTCCCCCTTGCCACCGCGGCGTGCGTGCTGCGCCCAGTATCGACCAACCAGCGACAACAGGGAGCAGTTAACCCGATACATCCCTGGTTGAGTCGCACTCGGTCGGCGGCTGCGCCCGCGATTGGCCGGCCGCCGCACCTTGAGGCGGCGCAATTACTGGTTCGACGGCCGCTCCCTGGTCAGCTAGCGTCATGACCATGCCAGGCGCCCGGATCATCTCGCTCAACTGCGGCCGGATCTCCGACCTTGTCATTGGCGGCAAGCCGGACCGAAGCGCCATCGACAAGCGCCCTGTGGCCGGTCCGGTCGACGTCGGCGTGCTGGGCCTCGACGGCGATGAGCAATGCGACAAGACCCACCACGGCGGGGCCGACCAGGCCTTGTACGCCTATGCCAGGGAGGACCTGGACTGGTGGACCGAGCAGCTTGGCCGTGAGCTCCACAACGGGATCTTCGGTGAGAACGTCACGACCGCCGGCATCGATATCAGCTCGGCGATGATCGGCGAGACGTGGCAGCTGGGCGCCGTCGTAGTCCAGGTGACTGCACCGCGCATTCCGTGCGTAACCTTCAGATCATGGATCGACGAGCCGGGCTGGGTGAAGCGCTTCGCGAGGGCGGGCCGGCCGGGCGCCTACCTGCGGGTGCTGACGCCTGGCCGGGTTCAGGCCGGCGAGGCACTGAGCGTAGTGGCGACGCCGAAGCAGGCCGTGACCGTCGCCGAGTCGATGCGCGCCTTTTACGGCGACCGCGACCTGATGCAGCGGCTGCTGACAGTCGAGGGACGCGGGATGAAATGGGACGAGATCGGCGCCGAAGTCCTTGGCAGCGTTATGACGGCTGAGGCCTACTGAGCATGGCTGGGCAGCCGCCCGTTGGCGAGCCCGTGCCAGCCGACGGCAGCATTCCGGCGGCGTCCGCAGACCGGCTCGGGTCAGCGCCGTTCGGGGTGTACGTGCACGTGCCGTTCTGCCAGACCAGGTGCGGTTACTGCGATTTCAATACCTATACCGCCACTGAGCTCGGTGGTGGCGCGTCGCGCGAGTCATACGCAGCGCTGGCAATCGCTGAGATACAGCAGGCCGGGCGAGTGCTGGCCGGCCGGGCTGGGCCCGTGCAGACGGTGTTCTTCGGCGGCGGCACGCCGACCTTGCTGCCGGCGGGCGACCTGATCGCCATCCTGCGAGCCATCCACGGAGAGTTCGGCCTCGCGCCGCTCGCCGAGGTGACGACCGAGGCCAACCCGGAGACCGTCGACGAGCGGAAACTGGCGGAGCTGCGGGCGGGCGGCTTCACCCGGATCTCTTTCGGCATGCAAAGCGCAGCGCCGCACGTGCTTGCCGTCCTAGACCGCGTGCACAGCCCCGGGCGACCAGAAGACTGCGTGGCGTGGGCGCGGGCTGCAGGGTTCGACCACGTCAGCCTGGATCTGATCTACGGCACGCCGGGCGAGAGCGACGCTGACTGGCACATGTCGCTGGATAGCGCTCTAGCCGCAGGACCTGACCACATCTCGGCCTACTCGCTCATCGTCGAAGAGGGCACGAGGCTGGCGGCCAGGATCCGGCGGGGCGAGCTGCCCATGCCCGACGATGACGTTCTGGCCGATCGGTATCTGATCGCGGACGGTCGGCTAACTGGGGCCGGCATGCACTGGTACGAGGTCTCCAACTGGGCGGATTCGCAGCAGGCGCAGTGCCAGCACAATCAGCTCTACTGGACCGGCGGCGACTGGTGGGGAGTTGGCCCGGGCGCACACAGCCACGTCTCGGGGGTCCGATGGTGGAATGTCCGCCACCCGGCTGCATACGCGCAGCGACTTGGTGCTGGCGCGAGTCCAGGCCAGGGCAGGGAGATCCTGACTGACCGGGAGCGAGCGACCGAGCGGATCATGCTGCAGACGCGGCTGGCGTCGGGCTGCCCAGTCGCCGAACTCAGCCCGGCTGGACGCGCGGCGGCGGCTCAGGCCGCGGTCGACGGGCTGGTCTGCAATGATGCGCTCGGTGCCGGATACGTCCGGCTGACCCGGCAGGGCAGGCTCTTGGCAGACGCTGTCATTAGGGAACTCACAGCCTGACGTCGTCCGGCGCCCGAACCTCCCCGTTAGCCGCTATCTACTACAAAACCGGCCACATTCATGGCCCGCCGGCAGATTGGCCGGTCTGTGCCGAGCCGCGATTTCGGCCATAGACTTGGCACTCAGGACTTAGGAGTGCCAGGGAGGTGAGCGCGTGCTGGACGACAGGAAGCTGGCGGTCTTGCGGGCCATCGTGGAGGACTTTGTCTCCACGAACGAGCCGGTCGGCTCGAAGTCCCTGGTGGACCGCCACAACCTTGATGTCTCGCCTGCCACCATCCGCAACGACATGGCTGTCCTTGAAGATCAGGGCTTCATCGTCCAGCCCCACACCAGCGCCGGACGGATCCCGACCGAGAAGGGCTACCGCCTGTTCGTCGACAGACTTTCCGCGGTGAAGCCCTTGTCGCCGGCGGAGCGCCGTGCCATTGAGACGTTCCTGGCCGGGGCGTACGACCTGGACGACGTGGTTACCCGGACTGTCCGCCTCCTGGCGCAGCTAACCAGGCAAGTCGCGGTCGTCCAGTACCCGTCGCTGACCAGGTCCGCTGTCCGTCACGTCGAGCTTGTCCCGCTGGCTGACCGGCGATTGCTGCTCGTCCTGATCACTGACACCGGCCGCGTTGAGCAGCGAACCGTGGAGCTGCCTGGCCCGATCGGCGAGGAGGCGATTACGCAGCTGCGGGCCGTGCTCAATGCCTGCCTCGACGGCCGCAAGCTCGCTGACGTAGCTACGGTGGTGGCGGAGCTGCCGGACCGTCTGACTCCGCTGGACCGGCCCAATGCCGCCGCAGTGTTCTCTGTGATCGTGGAGACTCTGGTGGACCGGCACGAGGAGCGCGTCGTCGTGGGTGGTGCTGCCAATCTCACCGCAGCTGACTTCTCCCGGGGATTGCGCGAGGTTCTCGAGGCGTTGGAAGAACAGGTAGTCCTCATGCACTTGCTCGGCGAGTCGGGCGACCATGCGACGGTAACTGTCCGCATCGGGTCCGAGAATGACGTGCAGGGCTTGCGTAGCACGTCTCTAGTCGCAACCGGCTACGGCGCTGGCGACCAGTCACTGGCCAGGCTTGGAGTGCTAGGTCCGACCAGGATGGACTACCCGACGGCGATGGGAGCAGTACGCGCAGTGGCACGTTATGTCGGCCAGATCCTGGCGGAGTCCTAGGGATGCCCGTGGCAAACGACTATTACGGGATCCTTGGGGTCCGCAGGGATGCTGGTCCAGAGGAGATCAAGAAGGCCTACCGCAGGCTTGCCCGCGAGCTGCACCCCGACGTGAATCCAGATCCTCACCTCCAGGAGCGCTTCAAGGAGGTCACGCAAGCGTACGAGGTCCTCTCCGACCCGGAGAAGCGCCAGATGTACGACCTCGGCGCCGATCCGTTCGCCCGGGCCGGTGCGGGAGCGGGCGGCTTTGGTGGTGCTGCCGGATTCCCGTTCAGCGATCTGATGGATGCGTTCTTCGGCGGCGGAGCGGCCCAGCGAGGTCCCCGCAGCCGAGCCCGGCGCGGGCGCAACGCAACGATCCGCGTCGACCTGGATCTGGCCGAGTGCGCGTTCGGGACGACGCGAGAGCTGGTCGTAGACACCGCCGTCGTGTGTCCCACGTGTTCCGGCGAGGGCTCGGCGCCTGGCACGCATCCGGTCACGTGTGACGTTTGTAACGGGCGCGGTGAGGTGAGCCAGGTCACGCGGTCATTCATCGGCCAGATGATGACGTCGAGGCCGTGCCCCGGATGTGGCGGCTTCGGCACCGTTATCCGTAAGCCCTGCCCCGAGTGCGACGCGGACGGCCGGGTGCGGACGCGGCGCACCATTAAGGTGCGCATCCCGGCAGGCGTCGAAGACGGCACGCACATCCAGCTAGCCGGCGAAGGCGAGACGGGCCCCGGTGGCGGCCCGCCCGGCGATCTGTTCCTGGAGATTGTCCAGCTGCCCCATCCGATATTCGAGCGCCGCGGCGACGACTTGCACTGCACTGTCACGCTCCCGATGGTCGCGGCTGCACTCGGCGCGACCTTGACGGTCGAAACCCTGGACGGCCCGGCTGAGCTCGACATTCGGCCTGGCACTCAGTCCGGACAAGCGATCCCGTTGGTCGGGCAGGGGACTGAGCGGCTGAATAGCTCAGGTCGCGGCGACCTGATTATTCACGTCACCGTCGAGACTCCGACCAAGCTCGAGCCCGAACAGGAAGAACTGCTTCGCCAGCTGGCAAAACTGCGCGGCGAGGAATCGCCGCCGGGCAAGTTCGCGCCGGGTCAGCAAGGCTTCTTCTCCCGCTTGCGCGATGCCTTCAACGGCCGCTGAGCCAAGGACGGCACTCTCCTGAGGCCGCCAGTCTTCGTCGCAGCCGCGACCGATCTGGCGGGCGAGCGGCTCGTACTGAGCGGCCAGGAGGGCCGGCACGCCAGCACGGTGCGCCGCCTCGTTACTGGCGAGCGCGTGGACGTGACCGATGGCTCCGGGCTGGTCGCTGAGTGCGTCGTCACGGCCGCCGGGGCAGGCAAGCTCGAGCTCGCGGTGCTCGACAAGCGCATCGAGCCACATCCGGAGCCGACGGTCACGGTCATTCAGGCGATACCGAAAGGCGATCGCGGCGAACTCGCGGTCGAGTTGCTCACCGAGGTCGGCGCTGACGTCATCGTTCCGTGGGCAGCCGACAGGTGCGTCGCTGTCTGGCGTGGGGACCGGGCGGTCAAGTCGCGGGCACGGTGGAGTGCGACGGCCGAGCAGGCAGCTAAGCAGTCCAGGCGAGCGTGGTTCCCGGAGGTAACGGCGCCGGTGGACCTCGTCGGTGCCGTCCGGCGCGTGCAGACGGCAGCCCGGGCGATCGTGCTCGACCCCAGCGGAAGCCAGCCCGTCGCGACGGTCGGCGTGCCCGACATCGGTGAGATCGTTATCATCGTCGGGCCAGAGGGCGGCATCACCCACGCGGAAAGCGACGCCTTGGCCGGCGCTGGAGCCATCGCCGTCAGGCTGGGACCAACGGTCCTGCGCGCCTCGTCAGCTGGAGTCGTAGCAGCGGGAATCGTGCTAAGCCGCACCCGCTGGGCCTGACCCGCGCCGGGCAACCGGGCGATCTGGCCGGAGCTGTCAGGTCTGGGCGTCAGCCTCCGTCGTTGAGCCTGCCGTAGCTGAAGACCGCGGGCGACGCGTTAGGCGCTGGCGACCCGGGACGCCTGGTCCTCCTCGTGCAAGGCGACGGGCTCGGCGTCGGCACGGAGCCGGCCATGACTCGAGGACCCGGCAAGGTGGCCACGCCCGGGGAGGAACTACCGACTGCCGGGATACCAGCCCCGGTGGCAGAGCCGGTCGTAGTCGCGCCTGGACTAGGCGATGAACTGCTGTTGGCCCCCGGCGACGGGGACAGACCGCCCGGACCGTCGCTCGGTGACACGCTCGGGCTGCTGCTCTGGGTCTGTCCGGCTGGCCCGGAGCTTGACGAACCGGCAGCACCGGAAGTCCCACTCGATCTGCAGGTCGACTTACCCGTGCCGCCCGATGTGCCCGTCGAGCCGAGAGCCGAATGGCCCTGCGAGTTGGTGCCGCCAGGGTTGCGCTGGCCGCCGCCGCTGACACCCGCGGATCCGCCGGAGTGAATCGAATTCGATGCGCTCGGGTTGATTGCTTGCTGGGCGTCGATGGCGACATACGTACCGAGCGCGACGACGAAGATTGTCACGCCGAGCACCGCCGCGGGCCGAAGCCACCCGATCGTGCGCGATGCGACGCCACCAGTCGTCCCGCTCTTCGGGCCGAAACGTTCCCACGCCCTGCCGGTGACACTAAGTAGCCACTCCCAAAGTCTTTGCAACTCGTCGGGAATGCGCATTCGCAGGTATGTCCAGGACGCTTCGGCCCACGCGAGTGCGAGCGGGCGAGGTGGGCGCAGCCTGGCCTGAATCCGCTGCAGGCCGTCGGCGCCCGGCTCAATACCATCGGCCAGATGGAAGGCCCGGCGCAGGGCCTCACGCTCGTTTATGGTGCTCATGCGTCACGCTCCAGCACGGTGCGGAGCGCCTGCATAGCCCGGGCGGTGTGGCTCTTGACTGCGCCACGGCTGATAGCCATCGCGTCGGCGATCTGCGCTTCGGACAAGTCAGCGTAGAAACGCAGCACTAGGGCCTCACGCTGCCGTGGCGGCAGCGTGCGCAGCGCCTCGATCACCGCCGATCGCTCGACTAGCGCGATGGCGCCGTGCTCAGCGCTGGGTTCGTCCGGCGCAGGCTTCGGTGCGTTGCGGTCGACGACCACCCGGTGTCTGAGGACAGATCGTGACCTGTTAACTACGGATTGCCGCAGGTAGGACAGGGCTTTTTCGCTGTCCCGAAGGCGGCGCCACGCGCCGTGCATCGCGACGAACGAGTCCTGCACAACTTCCTCCGCGGTTCCAATGTCACGAACCAGCAGCGCTGCGAGCCGCACTAGTGAGCGATAGTGAGTGCTGTAGAGCTCGGTCACTGCCGTGTCAGCCGCTGCCCTATCAGCGTCCAAGTCGGCCGAAACCGACCCTAGGGCGACATCTGCCACCAGGGTCTCGGTCACGTGTATTGGACGCTCAGCCACGTCCGGAGGTTCACTCGCTGTCATTACGGATCTTTGCAATGTCCGGCTGGCAGCCCTGCTTGCCTGGCCACTCCAGTACCCCCCACGCCATCCACGCCCTACGCATCGGCGCCCGCGCATGACGCATCCCTGAGCGACGGAGAGCCAGAAGCTGGCGGGGCCGCTGCACCAGGGGGACGGTGCACCGTGGGCTCGCAGTAGGCCAACCATATATGTCAGCGGCGTCGCCGGCCCGGTACACGTTAAGATCGGCTCGTGCCCGACTGCCTGTTCTGCGGTATTGCGGCCGGCGACATACCGGCGACCATCGTGTCGAGGAAGCCGCGTACGGTCGCATTCCGTGACATCAATCCGCAGGCGCCGGTTCATGTCCTCGTCATCCCGCGCGACCACCACGCCAATCTGGCCGAACTGGCGGCCGCTGGCCACGGGCTACTCGCCGATGTCGTCGCGCATGCTCACGAAGTAGCCGTGGCTGATGGCATTGCCGACGGCTACCGGGTGGTCTTCAATACCGGCGCGCAGGCTGGCCAGACCGTTCCCCATGTGCACGCCCACATCCTCGGAGGCCGTTTCATGAGCTGGCCACCTGGCTGAGCAGGCCGGGTAGCCAGATATCATGGCCAACGGGCCGGCCAGGTGAGTGGGCCGCGGCAGGGAAGGGCCATTGACCAACAATTCGACTGATTCGCGCAGGGGCGGGACGCCCGGCAGCGACGGCGGTGAGAACACGACGACCCGAGCGAGCGACGTCCGCGCCAACGGCTCGAAGGAGGCTGGCGCGCAGGTCCGGATCGTGATCCCGGATGAGCAGTCGATGGTCAGCCTTCTCGGTTCGGGCGACGAGCTACTCCGCGTTATCGAAAACGCGGTCAGCGCCGACTTCCACGTTCGCGGGAACGAGATCACCATTACCGGGCCTGCGGCCGAGACGGCCGTGGCATCGCGGCTGTTTGACGAGCTGATCAAGCTCATTGGCAGCGGCACAGAGCTGACCGCTGACGCCGTCGAGCACAGCCTCTCCATGCTGCGCCGCAAGCCTGGTGCCCGCCCCGCGGAAGTGCTTAACCTCGACATCTTGTCCAGCCGCGGCCGCACCATCCGGCCCAAGACGCTCAACCAGAAACGGTACGTCGACGCGATCGACTCGCACACGGTCGTGTTCGCGATCGGCCCCGCTGGGACCGGCAAGACGTATCTCGCCATGGCCAAGGCAGTCAAGGCGCTCCAGGCCAAGGAAGTAAACCGGATCATTCTCACCCGACCGGCTGTCGAGGCGGGCGAACGCCTTGGCTTCCTGCCGGGCACCCTCTACGAGAAGATCGACCCTTACCTGCGGCCCCTCTACGACGCGCTGCACGACATGGTCGACCCGGACTCGATTCCGCGGCTGACCGCTGCCGGCACCATCGAGATCGCACCGCTGGCCTACATGCGTGGCCGGACCCTCAATGACTCTTTCATCATCCTCGATGAGGCGCAGAACACCTCAGCCGAGCAGATGAAGATGTTCCTGACCAGGCTGGGATTCGGGTCAAGGATCGTAGTGACCGGGGACATCACTCAAGTCGACCTGCCTGCCGGCCAGATCAGTGGCCTGCGGCTTGTACAAGACATCCTTGATGGCGTGGATGACGTCTACTTCTCGCGCCTGACTAGCCACGATGTAGTCCGGCACAAGCTGGTGGCCGACATCGTTGATGCCTATGAGAGATATGACGCCAGGCAGGCAGCGACCGAGCCCGGCCGGCTGCCCGCTGGCCGACAGCGACGTGACGGGTACCGCGGCCGGTAGCAGCCTGCTGACGGGGGTCAGATGAGTATCGAGATCGCCAACGAGTCGGGCGTCGAGGTCGATGAGTCGCACCTAGCCGGGCTAGCCCGGCATGTGCTGGACGACATGCGCGTGCATCCGCTCGCTGAGCTGTCTGTGCTGCTCGTCGACGAGCCGGCGATGACCGAGTTGCATGTGCACTGGATGGGCGAAGAAGGCCCCACGGACGTGCTGGCGTTCCCGATGGACGAGCTGAGGTTGCCTCAACCGAGTGGCACCCATGCTGATCACGCTACGTCCGACCTCGACGCGGCCGAGGTGCTGCTTGGCGACGTCGTGATATGCCCCCAGGTGGCTGCGGCACAGGCTGACCAGGCCGGTCACGCCGTTCAGGATGAGATCGACCTGCTGTGCACCCACGGGATCTTGCATCTGCTCGGCTACGACCACGCTGAGCCAGACGAGCACGCCAAGATGTTCGGTTTGCAGGATCGCCTCCTGGCGTCGTGGCGGGCTGGCGCCAGTTCCCGCGGCCCTGAAGGGTCCGGGTGACGCTCATGGGCTGGCTGCTTGTCGCTGCGTTCGCGCTCATGCTGGTGGCGGGCTGGTGCACGAGCGCCGAGACAGCGCTGGTGCGCGTGTCCAGGGCGGGCGCGAAGGAACTCGGCCGGTCAGCAGGCGAAAGCGGCGAGCCATTGCTGGCGGTGCTGACCGACGCGCCCCGTTACCTGTCCGTTGTTCTTCTTGTCAGAACGGCGGCCGAGATCAGCGCTGCCGTCCTCGTCACGGCTGTTCTGGTCACGTGGCTGGGCGTGACGTGGAAAGCGTTCCTCATTACCGCCGTGGCGATGACCGTCGCCAGCTACGCGCTTGCCGGACTGATCCCGCGTAGCATCGGGCGGCGTTATCCAGTCAAGGTCGCAATCGCGGCGGCGAGCGTGCTGACGCCCGTTATCCGCGTCCTCGGCCCGCTGCCGCGGCTGCTGGCTGCGGCGGGAGCCGCACTCACTCCGGGCCAGGAACGCCGCGACAGGGACAGCCAGTCCGGTTCGGAGGAGGACCTGCGCGGCCTCGTCGACCTCCTGGAGCAACGGCAGATCATCGAGCCGGGCGAGCGGGCCATGATCCACTCCGTGTTCGAGCTTGGCGACACGATCGTCCGCGAAGTGATGGTGCCACGCACGGACATGGTGTTCGTAGAACGGCACAAGACCCTCAGGCAAGGGCTCTCGCTGGCGCTGCGCAGCGGATTCTCGCGGATCCCGGTGATTGGCGAGAACCTCGACGACGTCGTAGGTATTGCCTACCTCAAGGACATCATGACTCGCATCCACGAGCACCCCGAGGGCGAGACGGTCGAGACCGTGGAGTCGATCATGCGGCCGGCCACGTTCGCCCCGGAGAGCAAGCCGGTGGACGACCTGTTGCGGGAGATGCAGGCAAGGCACATCCATGTGGCCATCGTCATCGACGAATACGGCGGCACGGCAGGCCTGGTGACGATCGAGGACATCCTTGAGGAGATTGTCGGCGAGATTGCTGACGAGTACGACCGCGAGCGGCCGCCGGTCGAGTGGCTCACCAAGAACGAAGCTCGTGTCAGCGCTCGGCTCTCGGTAGAGGAGCTCGAGGAGCTGTTCGGTGTCAGCATCGACGCCGAAGACGTCGAGACCGTAGGGGGGCTGCTCGCACATCGCCTCGGCAAAGTGCCGATCGCCGGCTCGGTGGCGACGGTATCGGGCCTGCGCCTAACAGCAGAGAGCCTGGCCGGGCGGCGCAACAGGATCGGCACCGTGACCGTGGAGCGCATCAGCTCCGACGGTCACCGGTCTCCGGCTGGCGAAGTCGCGCACGTCGTTAGCGGCGCGGCTTCGGAACGGAACGGGGTCGCGCCCGGCAGGCAGCCACCGGTTTAGTATCAGCCGTGTGAGCGAGCTTGGGCCAGACGATCCTGGCCCAGAAGACATCAAGATGATCACGCTGGCCCGCTCGGCCCGCGCTCGGGTAGCTGCGGCCGAGGAGGGTGCAGCCGTCCGTGATGAGACAGGTCGCACCTACGCGGCCGCGGCGATTGCGCTGCCGTCTCTGCGCCTGTCGGCCCTGCAACTCGCCGTGGCGATGGCCGTGTCCAGCGGCGCGGCGAGCCTGGAGGCGGCGGCGCTGGTGAGCGACGGAAGCGAGCCGGACCCGGCGGACATCGCCGCGGTGCGAGAACTCGGCCCTGACGCGACTGTGATCCACGCGGCCGGGGACGGCACCGTGCTGGCCGTGCTCCGGCCGTAGGCGCTGCCTGCGTCACGACCCTTAGCGCATCTAGGGCATTTCGGTCTGCGCTGACCAGATGGAACACTGGCCGGGTGCCTGCTGAACGCTCTGCGGCGCAGCGCCGCCAGCCGGCCGGTCAGGCCGGCGGCGCCGTGGCCGTATTGCTAGGGGCGGCCGCCTGGGGGAGCACCGGGACGGCGGCCCATTTCGCGCCCGCGGCCGCGAGTAGCGTGTCGATCGGAGCTGCGCGGATCGCGCTCGGCGGCCTGCTGCTGCTCGCTATCGCCGTCTGCACCTCCGCGCGCCGCCGGGCGGTGCGCCGTATGCTGCGCGTCGGTGGCGCGGCGCGAGCGACCCTCATCGTGGCGGCCGCCGCGGTGGCTGGGTATCAGGTCTGCTTCTTCGCTGCGGTCAAGGCGACGGGCGTCGCGGTAGGCACGGTTGTCGCGATGGGCAGCGCACCGGTCCTGACCGGCGCGCTCAGCAGGCTAACCGGCGGGCCGCGGCTTGACGGGCGGTGGATGGCTGCCACCGTCGCTGCTGTCGCCGGATGCACAGTGCTCGTTACCGGCGGCCAGTCCGCGGGTGTGAGCGTCGCCGGCGTCGGCCTCGCAGCGGCGGCGGGACTTTGTTACGCGATCTACGCCGTCACCGCGTCCCGCCTGATCAGCGCGGACCATCCGGAGTCGGCGGTCATGGGCGTGTTCTTTGGCGCGGCGGCCGTGCTGCTGGCGCCGGTCCTGGCCGCTGGTTCACCGGGCTGGCTACTAACAGGCCGCGGGCTGGCCGTCACCGCCTACCTCGGCGTCGTTACCACCGCGCTGGCGTACCTGTCGTATGGCCGCGGTTTGCGGACGGTGTCCGCCCCGGTGGCGGTCACCCTCGGCTTGGCCGAGCCGGTCGTCGCGGCAGTCCTCGGGCTCGTCGTCTTGGGGGAGCGGCTGACCGCGACGGAGATCGTCGGGCTGGCGCTGGTCGGCGTGGCGCTGGCGACCCTTGTCGGCGGCCGCGCCCCGGCCGCGCCGCCGTCGAGCCTGCCAGGCTAGCCCCAGACTCGGTCAACGCATGCCGCCGACGATCTTGCGCAGCGCGCTGAGATTGCGCAGCCGAGCTTCGTACGTGGCTCCGGCCCAGAGCAAGGCCGCGCCAGTGACCGCGATGGGCACCCAGGTCGGCACTGTCACTGCGAGGCGATGGACCGTGGGCGCCAGCTCGTGGCCCGCGTCGACGGCAGTCACGGCTGCTCCCACCAGCAGCGGCGCTTGGAGCCGCGCCCGAGCACCGACCAGCGTGATCGCCGCGGCTCCCAGGCCGAGCGTGAGGGGGCGGATCCAGCCAGAGCCAATCCAGACGTCCGTCAGGCTCGGCAGCAGCAAGAGAGCCAGCCCGGGTCCATACGTCAACCATGATCTCAACTGGGGACGGCGGCGTGCGAGGTACCGGCTATACGCGAGCCACGCGCCGGCGGCCGGCACCGTGTAGGGCTCCGCAGCGCTCACGCCGGCGGCAAGGAGCCAGACAACCCAGGCCGCCTGGCACAGGGCCAATCCGACCCAGAGCACCGGCCGGCGGTTGGCGCGCATCGACACGCCGATGCAAAGGAATCCCGATATCGCGAGCGCCGCACTCGCGGATGCGGGCCGGTTAAGGCACTGTGCGGTGCCGAGAACCACCGCGAGCCAGGCCGCGGCGTCGATCCCGGAAGCAGCTGACAGGACTTCGCGGTGCCCGGCGGGCGAGGCGGCGTTGTCTGGCTCTTCGACTTGCAGCCGCGCAGTGTCGAGCACTCCCG
>Ga0126373_10001678_pt1 | contig 15925 bp, 23 predicted proteins | sample PanSoiMetPlot_11_FD_92545 | JGI IMG/M metagenome (GOLD analysis project Ga0126373, IMG submission 92545) | Tropical forest soil microbial communities from Panama - MetaG Plot_11 | ecosystem: Environmental > Terrestrial > Soil > Tropical forest > Bulk soil | place: Panama | collected 2016-02-17 | reverse complement strand
CGAGTACGGGTTCCAACTAGAACCCGGACCCCGAACCGACCCCGTGCCGGACCGGGAACCGACCGGAACCCGGAACGGTTCCGTACCCGACACTGGAACGGTGACGTACCGGCCCCGGTCAGGTGACGTACCGTGCACCGGTACGGACGCGTGCCGTCACGTGGTAGGCTTGCCTTCCAGATGGCAGTAAGCAACCTTGCCAAAGGCCTTTCGCAGCATTTCATAGCCTTTCAGACTCTTACTTGATTCGTAAGGCATTCTCATGTTCTTCTTACGTTGATGCAATATACTGTTATTATGGAGGAACCAACCAAACAACATCAAAACCTCCTAAATCCAACGAAAGGATATGAGATGGAAGCAAATGATATGACAGGCTATAAGTTGGCCAAAGAGGTCAACAAAGTCCTTGAGATGGAAGGACTTGCTATGATAAAGCCTCAAATGGTCTACAACTACATCAACAACAATCTAATCCCTTCATATGTATCAGAAACAGGTCAAATGCTAGTAAAGCATGAGGATGCTATGAAATGGATCAAGAAGTACTCAGAAGCTAAGAAAGCACGTCAAAAGGCTTAATAGCTAACGAAAGGCTCTGAGATGCTAGTAAATGATCTCAGAGCCTTTCTTATGCCTTGAAATGGAATGAAATGCTATGAAATGGATCGATAACCATAGAAAACGGACGACATGGGCCGGAGGGCCTACCTTGCCGGAAACAAATCACGTTTCAATACTGGGCATCACGTTTCAATACCTGGAACAGGGTTCAGGCCGTCAGAAAAAGAAAACGTCATCATACCTGAGGCTTCAGGGTTGGTAGCACGCCCAAAAATATTACCCGTGCAGGCTACTTGATTTATTCAAAAATCCATAGTATAATGGATATGGATGAAAAAGAAAGGAGGTGAGGAGTGGAACAGGAGCCACCGCAAGTGGAGTATGCCGTATGGGATGCAGCTACCGATGACTGGGTCGGGCCGTTCGATACGGTTGAGGATGCAATAAAAGATGCCCATGAACACAACTGCACAGCATTCCGGGTCATGCAGATAACAAGGCAAGTCGTGCACAGGGAAGGAGTAGGAACCTGAGGCCTAGAACGTTGATAGTATGGGCTCTGATCGAAGTCTTGGTTATTGCTCTGTGTTTGGTTACAATGGTGCGACTATTGAGAGGAGTATAGCATTTGACTACAGAAGAAGTAGACGGTGGCAGGTGGTGGGGTGATCAGCTTGCGCCTACGCCCATGTTTCGCCAGTTGCATGAGATTCGAGAACGGCTAGAGGCAGACAATGTCCCTGTTACACAAAAGAGGCCGACGGAGACGGAGGTTGAAGGTACAATGGAGGACATGTGGAACCTTGGTGCGGTTGACCGACTAGGCGATGACCAATACCGCCACATCCGCTTCGATCGTTATCCAGCGCACGTGCGTCAGATTGCAGATGACTTGCGTTGGTGGTCAACTTATCTAGACGTCATGTACAAACAGCGCGTCAAGATACGCAAGGAAAAGGGAGAGTAGTCGGCTGCATCGTTCTGCATCGTTTTGCACCGTTTTTGAATACGCAGTAGACGATCGATGACCCTGTGGAAAAAGAAAGGAGGTAGAACCCGTGGCACAGGAAGTACGACTATGCGAGAGCCTGACGTACGAGGAGATCACGCAGGTCGAGTACTCACGTGAGGGCTTCGACAGACTAGTCGACAGGTCGCTCACGGAGTATCTCACTATCTTCCAAGGCGAAGCACCCAGCCTCGAAGACTATTGCTGCTGGATTGCGAACTCAGCAGCTACCGCTCGAGACTAGCTCTTCACCAACCGACCGCTACGTAGAGAGGAGGTGATATGGCAAACAAGCACTATACACATGCTTCGACGGGACAAAGATACGCAGACGTCGTAACGTTCCCGTCAAGAGGAATCACGGCGCACGTTAAGCCGCCTGCGCCTGAGCCTGGACAGAGCACAGATACCTTTGACGAGTTCTGGACGTACGAGTGCTACGACGCTAACGGCGACTTCGTAGGCTCGTTCGAGTGGAACCCACACACTAAGGTTGCACGACAGAGCCGTGTAAGCCGCAGCTTCCAAGATGCTCTAGACTGGCTCTAGCCACCTACCCACCCACCACTAGCACGAAAGGAGGTGACACATGGCGTTGAATACACAGCAAATGCGTGAGCATCTGTTCAAGATTGAGAACTCCGGCTGCATGGGGCGACTTAGCTCTGGGTTCATAACCGCACAAGACCTGAACAACTTGCAGACGGTCTTGGCGCAGTACCACGAAGCCCTCGACCTGATCGAGAGCATTCAGATAATACTTGAGCCCGCTCTAATCCAGCAGACTCAGTCGTAACTCACACTGACAACAGTCTTCGGAGAGTCCTAAAAGGACCACTTGAAAGTGGTCAGCATTCCAGATTAAACTGGTTGTCGTGCCTGATGAGGCGAGAGTTCCAGAGGCGATTTGGAACCCACGTGAAGCGTTGCAGTCCCTGGTGTTCGAAGCACAGATGGATGGCGGGGACGCAGCGGCGGCTACCGCTCGCATCCTTCGCGAACACGCGATCCTGGCAGTGCAATCGATTGCGCACCTTGCTGCCTATGCGCAAACGGAACGCGTCCGATTGCAAGCCTCGCAGTACATAGTCGATCGCGTCCTAGACGAAGGTCTGGACGCCGACGTCAAGCTACAACAGCAGCAGGTCAGGATGATAGGCCAAGCGCTTTACGCCGCGGTGCGTGCGCTTGGCCTTCGTTTTGGTTTCGACCCGGACGCGCCAGAGGTCCGGGCTCTCGCTCACGAAACGATCATCACCCTCGCTTCGTCGACGGAATCTGAGTCGTGAAAGGAGTAGCCTTCCGAGTGTGTCACTTCTCCACCCCCCATAACCGCCCCTCGGTGGAGAAGCGGAGCGAGGGTGAACTCCCCTTATATATAACGGACCACCAGTTCGCCCGGGGATGGTGATGGATAGAGACACCCGCACCCTCCTTCACGCGACGGCTCATCAGTGGTTCGGACCTGTACGTGATCCGGAAGACTGGTTTACACGTAACCGAATCACGCTTTGGTCTGGGCAGAAACGGGTCCTGCAGTCGGTCCAACGACATAGGTATACCGTAGTGCCATCTGGTCACGACCTAGGGAAGTCGTTCCTCGCTGCAGCCGTTGCTTGTCAATGGATAGACGAGCACGAAGTAGGCGAGGCGTTTGTCGTCAGCACTGCTCCCACCTCGCCTCAGGTGACAGCGATCCTCTGGCGTGAGATCGAACGCATGCACCGCCGACTATCCCTTAGTGGCCAGATCAACATGGGCCGTGTGCCTGAATGGAAGATTGGCAAAGAACTCGTCGGGTACGGCCGTAAGCCTGCTGACTACGACGAATCAGGGTTCCAGGGCATTCACTGCCGCTATCCTCTCATCCTAGTGGACGAAGCAGCGGGCATCCCAGAGCAACTCTGGACCGCAGTGGATGCCCTGGCAACAAACGAAAACGCCCGAGTACTGGCGATCGGGAACCCAGACGATACAAACAGCCCGTTCCGGACAATGTGTTTGCCTGGATCGGGCTGGTCTGTTGTTCGACTAGACGGTCTCACGTGCCCGAATATGTCTGAGGACGAAGTCAAGCACGTCTCGAACATTGAGGGCGAGACTGGCGACCTTTGGCAATACATGGTCGACAACAAGATCCCGTTCTCCGATGAAAAGATCCCGTTCGAGCTCCGGGAAGTGCTTCTTGCACCAAGATGGGTCGCAGAACGCATGATCTCGTGGGGTGTCTACAAGGACGATGATGGGGTTTGGCAAGAGTCACCCCTGTGGGAGAGTCGTGTAAGGGCCGTTTTCCCGCAAGACCAGACAGGTGCAGGCGTCATTCCGCTGCCTTGGATCGAAAAGGCTGTCGAGCGGTGGGAAGAGTACCAGCGATCTGGCATTCCCGAGACAGAACTTGTAGGGTCTCATGTGTTCGGCTGCGATGTCGCACGCTTTGGGGAAGATGAGACCGCCATGAGCGAGCGAGTCGGACGCGTCGTACTGAAGGTTGAGCGTGTAGGCCAGCAAGATACCCAGACAACAGCCCTCCGACTTGCTCGCCGCATGTCGCAACACGGCAATCCGATCGCTGTTGTTGACGTGATTGGTGTGGGTGCAGGCGTAGTTGACCGTCTTCGTGAGGAAGGTCACGAGGTAATCGGCTTCAACTCCGCAGCGAAGACGGATATGATGGACGGGCAAGGTGAGTTTAGCTTCCCGAATCTGCGCTCTGCAGCGTGGTGGAACGTGCGTGAGATGCTCGACCCCAGCAAAACGACTAGCATCGGACTAGCACTTCCGCCCGACGAGCAGCTAATCGCCGACTTGGTAGCGCCTCGGTGGAAGGTCTTGAGTGGCGCTCGCATCCAAGTCGAGCCGAAGGAGGAGACCAAGAAGCGCCTCCGTCGTTCGCCTGACTCAGCTGACGCAGTCGTTATGTCGTTGTTCTACTTGGGAATCGACATGGGTACGCCTTATGTCGCGGAGTATAGTGCAACTACTTCCCAGTACGTTCACACGTGGTCGAACGACATCTTCGACGAACCTACTTTCCGAAGTGACGACTATGTGTTCTCAGGATTCGAGGCACCATGAGTGACTACGTTCCTCCGGCAGCATCGTCGACTGGCGGCTCAGCGGCACCGTTGATGCCGAATGCCTCCGTGGGAAACCCGGCGTACTCTGCGCCGCCGATCGACCCTGATGCCCGACCTGTATATGAGCAAGAGCTCGGCACTGTTTTTGACTACACTGCTGGCGACTTGGTTTTCAGTTACCAGCCTGGCTTGCCCGAGAACGTCGGTCTCGTTTATGATTACCGCGAACCGACAGTGGGTCAGCTGAATGAGATGTTAGACCACGATGGTAAGGCGAAATCCTTAGAACAGGTTCTGACCATGCCGATCATCGGTGCGGGGTGGCGTGTGACTCCTGGTGACGGCAATCCTGATCACGAGACCGCGCAGTGGGTTGAGGAGATCCTGCGTAAGGATACGCCGAACGGCGGAATGCAGACGCCGATGGAGTTCATCATCGCGCAGATGACCAGTGCGTTCGTGATGAGGCGCTCATACCACGAGAAGGTCTTCAAGCAGGATGAGGATGGGCAGGTTGTCTACGACAAGATCGCCTACCGCCCTGCGGATACCTGCACGATGTTGCGCGATAAGCGCACTGGTGACCTGATGGGATTCAACCAGTGGGTATTTGGCAAGCCGATGATGGTTTCGATCGTTATCCCTTACGCTAGTGTTTACGTGCACGGACAGCATCGAAATCCTGTCAAAGGCATCTCGGACTTGACGATTTGCTATCATAACTACCGAACCAAGGAGAAGTTGAAGTACCTTTGGTACACGTACTGCGAGGTGCTCTCGCTGCCACGTACGGTAGTCTTGGCGAACTCGGATGCAAGCGCCAAGAAGGCGGCTCAGACTCTTGCAGCTTTGAAGAACGCAGGAGTGGCTGGCATCCCGAAGGAGTGGGTGTCGGAGATCGTACCACTGCCGTATAACACTGACTCCGCTGACAGCTTCCAGGAAGCGATCGGGTACCTGGACAGTGACTCCGCACTGTCTCTCCTGGCAGGGTTCTCCGACCTTCCCTCCAGGGCCATGGGAACCGGCTCGATGGGTTCGTCCGGTTCCCGTGGCTCATACGGACTTTCTGCTTCCCAGATCGCCTTCTTCATGACGATAATGAAGGCGTACTCGGCCGAGCTTACTGCTTGCGTCACGCAGAACATCGTTACGGACCTAGTTAGGTGGAACAAGGGTAAGAATGTGCAGATCCCGCAGTTCCAAACGGGTCCTCTTCAGGCTCAAGATGTGCAGCAGTCGTTCGCTTTGCTCCAGTACCTCGCGGGTTCACCGAATCTGCAGGTGCCGACGGAGTTCGTTAAGGAGCTAACGTTGGACATCGCCGACCAGCTCGGGATGAATACCGACGAAATATCGCAGGGCTTTCAGTCTCTCGCTGATGCCCCTCAGCGGCAGCAGCTGGCGGGAGCAACTAACATGGGTATGCAAGTTGCCCAAGCTGCCCAACAGGAGCTAACCCCTTCTGACCAGATGCCTCCGCCACCTCCTGGAGGCCCTGCGAACTCCGCAGCGAATGGCTTAGCTCAGGAACAGATCGCGAAGAAGGTTCGTCGGCGTCGTTCTAGGCAGCGTACCGCTCCTGGAGCGCCTTCCCTGAACAATAGACGATGACAGACCACGCTTTAGACTTGACTGCTGAGACTCCTACCGCTACTTCTGTACCGGAACCATTCGGCAGACCTGGTGGTCCTGGTCTTTGGCACGTCAAGGGCATGATGTTGCCCTACTATATCCAGCACGTTGCACACGACCTACTGGAGGCAGGCAGTGCAAGCAGTGTTTCGTCGGCCATCCAAATGGCAGTTGGTATCGTTCGTAAGTGGTCGAAGGGTATTCCTGTCGGTGGAGAAACTAAAGTCGGCAAGAAACCGGGGCATCCAGGTCACATTCACCCTGACGTTCAAGCTGCCGCTAGTGATGCGATGGCCCAATGGGAAGCTAAACGAGCTAAAGCCCACGCGCAGGCGGCAGCAAACGCTGCAGCAAGGAGGGATCACAGCATGACGCACACGGAAGAGATTGACCTTGCCGGCGTAACGCCTACGTTTACCGGCAACTCAGGCTACGGCAGCGTGCCCAGGAGGCGCCAAGAGCATGTCCACAGGGGCGGTGATACCACTGGTGGCATGATGGATATCGCGGAGATGACGGGCAAGCAGGTTCGTCATCATATGTCCACGATGCATGCGCAGGACGTACAGGGCAAGAACACCCAGGCTCTGATGCGAGCGCACAACGGTCTGCACAAGCAGAAGAGTGACAACCCTCCGAAGCGCGACAACAGCACGATGTCACGTTCGAAGATGAAGCCGGCACGTGGTAGGCCTCCTGGGGCCGGGCCGCAAATGCGGGGCGGGCCCGGCCCTGGAGGAGTAGGTACTGGCGAAGCGAACACCGGTTACCCCGCGTTGGGACCGAATCGCAGACAGACAGCGCGGTCGACCGCCATGGGTACGGACGTTGTAACAGCGCCTGACTCAGGTCCAAAGACGGGCGGAGGTAAGCATACTGCGCCAAGCGGCTCGAATGTGACTGGGTTGCAGCCTCCGCCGCGTGAAATCGCCGCTACGATGAAGGTTTCTAGGGTTTCTGGCGCGAACCGACAGACGCAAGACCCGAACTTCAGAGATCCCAAGCCTCAGAAGCAGACCGGGATCAGTCGTCAACAGCGTTCGCCGAACATTCCAGACGCCCGACACGTACCCGCAACTCCGTCGTCCGGGCAGATCCAAGGCACCTCGCCACCTCCTGGCGCTGTTCGGACGGCGGCCCAGGCGAAACGAGCCGATAAGGCTACGCATTCTTACTCACAGACCTATGATCCGTGGGGCAATGTTGTCGACCTTGCAGTAACCGACTCCAGCGTACCATCCCCCAACGCTGCGACTCGGAAGGCTGCACTTAAGAAGGGCGAGGCGCTGCCTCATGAGTCCGGTTCGCCGGGACGAGCCCGATTTCCCCTTACAAATCGCGTCCTGGCGAGCCGGGCTGTTCACATGGTGCAGCTTGCGAAAGGCGACAAGCCCACGATTCGGCGGTACATCATGCGTACGCTTCGTTCAAAGGGTTGGGCGGACCTGATTCCTGATAACTGGAACGCAGACGGAACGACTTCGTGAGCTCTGCACCTGATCCCACCGTTGTGCAGCCTGGCTTCGTCACGCTCGACGTCGAGTGGACGGGCGCTGTACGCTCCTTCGAATCGGGTGATCTTGCACACTTGACCGTTTCGGTTATGGATACCGAGACGTTCAACAACGGGATCGACCCCGAGACAGTGACCATCTTGTACATACCAGGTACTGGTCCGCAGAAGGAAGTGCAGTGGTTGCACAGCGCGTGGGATGGGTCTTCGGTTCAGTCTCCTGCGGTCGGAGTGATAGGCCGTACTGCTCAAGGGCAGTTTGAAGTGTGGCTGGACACCACTGACGCAACTGGAAAGTGGTACGCCCAGGCACAGACTGAAGGTGCAGGACAAGGGTGTAGTCCTCAAGTGCAATGGTACGTTACACCCATTCTACCTACAATCGAAGGAGGTGGTTAAAATGCCCGGCGAGCTCGCATTGCTGGCACCGCTGGACAGGCAAGACGCAGTTGAACTATCAACGACCCTGTGGAGAAAACAAGTCCTACCTCTGGGCACAATCGACTACAAGGGCCGGAAGATCAGCTTCGACCACCAGTATCTGACGGATCTGGCGTCAGCGTTCAGAGGCCAGGCGTTTGACCAGGTTGCGTTCTTGCTGGCGAAGGATGACAACTCACATACCATGGATCCAGAAAGGTTCCGGGGTGAGGTCAAAGGTGTTGAGGTCACTGACAGCGGTCTGGACGTGCTTCTCGATCTCACCCCGGACGCATCTGAACTGATCCGATCGAACCCGAAGTTGGGCGTATCGGCTCGGATCATTGAAGGACTGGAGCGCGCAGACGGACAGAAGTTCCCACGCGCAATCCAACACGTGTTGGGAACGCTGGATCCGCGTGTAACGGGAATGGCTTCCTGGCAGGAGGTGTCACTATCAGAAGAGGTGGTGGACACCATGGACATAACCAACGAGGAGGTGCAAATGTCACAACAGACGGGGGATCCGCCCGTCGTACACAATGCTCCGCCACCGAACACTGTCGAGGGTGCACCGAACTTGGACGATCTAGAGCAGGACGCTCTAGACTCCGAGGAGGACCTGATAACTGCTAGCTTGTCTGGCAGTGAGGGTCAGGTGACTCTCGATTTGGCCAACACTCGTCGAATCGAGGAGTTGGAGCTCGACCTGGCTCGGCAGAAGTTCGTCAACGAGCAGCGTCAGTGGATTGACAAGGGTGTGCCACCGCACATCGTCATGCTTGCTAAGCCACTTCTCGAGTTGCCGAACGCTCCGGTCATTGACCTGAGCGGTCACGGTGGGGACAAAATCGACGTAGCCAAGGTCGTGCGGGACATCCTGCATGAGACCGAAGGCTTCATCCAGCTCGCGCAAGAGCGCGGCTCGTCGGCCGGCTTCGAGGGTCAAACCGAAGAGGCGGTCGCCGACAGCCTGCTCGACGCGTGGCGCGACCAGTAGGAGGAGGTGAGTAGTGCCTGGAGTAACCCCGCGGTTTGCACGTGGACCACAGACTTGTACGGTCCTCGCGCAGGTCGTTGGTGGTCAGCTCGTTGACGGAGCAGCTGGAGGCGTTCAGCCTTCTGGTGCTGGGTCATTCGTGTGTATCGGTATCGCTCTTGAGGACGCGATCCCGGCGGCCACCAGCCAAGCACCGACGGTTCCTGGAGCACCAGTTGCCGTCAACCTTGCGCCTTACCCGGCGCAAGTTGCCGTTGCTAGTGAGGGGATCTATCCCGTTACGTATGCGGCGGCTGCCACATTCGGTCAGCGGCTTATCACCGCTGCTAACGGCCAGGTCACACCTGCTGGTGCTGCGCCTGATGCCAGAACGGTAGTCGGGATCTGTATGGAACCAGCAGGCGTTGGTGCCGGCGCTGTCGGCGCAATGTCGCTGTCGATCAGCTAGGAGGAGGTGAGATATGTCAACAATCATGCCCATTCAGGCGGTTTACGACGGCCCGCGCGTAACCGTAAACGATCTCGTGAAGAACCCGACCGTTGTACCTCGGCGTATTCTCGAGATCGCGCAGAACCAGTTCATCTCGGACTCGATCCTGCGCAATGCAGGCTCGAACGATTCTGGGCTCGTCGAGTTCTATCAGTCGACACCGCTGTTCGCAAACACGTCAGCGGCGATTCGTGCTGAGTTCGGCGAGTACATGTTCGCGCAGACAAGCCTCGGCATCCCGACCGTGGCTGCAACTGTTGATCGTGGTCTGTCGATCCTGATCTCGGATGAGATGAGGATGCGAAACAAGATCGACATGGTCAACATCCAGATGAACCAGGTCAGGAACACGCTTCGGCGTGACTGGGACTACTCGTTCTTCAACCTCTTCCTGGCCAATCCGTCGGTGCCGACCTTCGCTGTTTCGACAGCATGGGCGACTTCGACCAACATCCGTCAGGACATCCTGAAGGGCGTCAAGACGGTCAACAACGCTGTGACTGGAGCGCAGGCGCAGAACTTCCTGAACTTCTTCGCGGACACCATGGTGATCACGGAGACGCAGAAGTACAATCTGCTGTCGTCGGCCCAGTTCAACCAGATCTACCAAGGCAACTTGGCGGACGAGAACCTGCAGTACACGGGTGTTCTTCCGCAGAAGATCTTGAACTTGGACGTTCTGGTGACCAAGTCGGGTGGTGCGCTACCTGACAGCAGCGTGCTCATCATGGAGCGTGGGACTGTCGGCTTCTACTCAGACGAGGAGCCGTTGCAGGCCACACCGCTCTACCGCGACCAGCCGCGGCGTACATGGCGTTCCGACGTCAACCGCCGCTCCGCAATGGGCCTGGACCAGCCGCTAGCGGCTGTTATCCTGACCGCCTGCTAGGAGGGAGGTGACATGGGATACGTAGTTCTCGTCGACATCCTCGACGAGATTGATACGGCAGCCGGCTTCCGACCTGACGGGACGCCGAACCGCATTGTCGAGCACCATGAAGGCGACATCGTCGACCTGAATGACCTCGACCCGGCCCGCCTTCAGGTTCTCAAGGACCTGAACTGCATCGAGGACGAAAGTGCCGCGAAGGAACGAGAATCATCTCAAGAATCCGACGCTGGGACAGAAGAAGGCACGCCGCGTAAGGCACAAGGCGCGAACAAGTCGGCGTCGTGAACTACTGCTCGGTCGTCGACGTGAGGAACGCTCTCACAGCTGACGGGCAGACCTCAGGCACCAACACCGCAGCAGACATGGACGACCCTACACTCGAGGACTCGGTTGCAGAGGCTTCGTCCATAGTAGACACCTACGTCGGTGGGCCTTATGCGCCTTCTGACTCGGTTCCAGCGATGGTCACGTACTGGACGCGAGACATAGCAGCGTTTCTTGCTACCTGTGTCTGGCGTCGGTCGAAGGACTTCGAAGCACTGGATCCTGTCTATTTGCGGTACAGCCAGGCGATCGAGCGGTTGGCCGGCATCTTCACAGGTACGACCGCGATGCCTAGCGCACAAATGCCTACGGCAGATGTGTTCACTGGCGATGTCGAGAACCCATTCTACGGACCTCTGTTCGACGTCTGGGACTTCGACCTCACTGGCCGAGCTACGTCTTCTGGTGGCGATACAATGGGCGGCTGGCCTCTGTATAAGTGGCCGGGCTATGTCTATTGAGGGTTCAACCTTCGACGGGCGAATAGACCAACTGATCGCTCGTGTTGGCGATGGCACGCTGAGCGGACATGTAGAGTTCGATCAAGCGTATGCACACCGTCAGCACTACGAAGTGGGTTGGAATCACCCGCGAGGTGGGCAGGCGATGTACTTGTCTGTTCCTTTCCAGGCCAACATGGCCGTATTCATGGAGAACCTTGCAGCAACTGCGTTAGGCGTAGAGGGTCCGAAAGCTGGGATGATCGAGAACGTGGAGATTCTCGCCAGGGCGTCTGCACTCCTTGCACCAAAGGAGTGGGGCGTACTCCAAGGATCTGCACATCCGTGGGTGGATCATGACGGTGCGATAGTCTACGACCGTCCACCCATTTGGCCTCGGTTATCTGACGAGGAGCTCGATACCCTGCACGAAATGTGGTCGGATATGTTCCCGAACCCCTGGCCAGGGAACCGTAAGATCACATCGAAGCGACCCATACGAATCGTGCCTACGGTAGCAAAGATTCACCCAGTTGTACTCCCGCTAGGACGAGGTAAGAAGCGTGCTTAGTCTAGTAGACGTTCAGACTTTGCTGACGGACTATCTGACTAACCTCGGTACGTACAATCCTATGCCTACCTTCACTCCAGGTCCTAGTGCAGACATCGATGCAACGGACATTGCGCCGGAGGCGTTGGTAATCATCACGTTGTGGCCTGGAGGTGGCTTAGATTCGGAGGAGGTGTTCGATAGAGCAGGTGTGCAGCTTCGAACCGTGGGTCCGCAGATGGACTACACGGGTAGTGAACAGTTAGCGCAAGATTGCGACCGTGCGATGTTGTCGATCGACCAGTCGCAGCACATCAACGGGAAGTGGACGTTGTCGATCGTGCGATCTGGAGGCGCTCCGGCGTTAGTCCAAAAGGACGATGGTGATAGATACCACTTCTACTGCAACTACATCTGGGAGGTGGTATACTAGTGACAGACAAAGAGCCGGAGGCTAAGGCCCCGGCCAAGGAGGCCCGAGACGCCGGGGACGTGGAGATGCGAATCATTCCACAACCGTGGCAAGAGTCAATCGTCGTTGGCGATGTAGTTGTCGGCGTTGACCCTTCTCCGGTGCCTAGTGACCAAGTCCAAGCCGTGTACGAACACGCGGCAAACGTAGGGGTACTTGTTGAGGAGGTGGTAGTCGAGTGACCATTGGTCAGCTATACAACAGCAACAACGTAGTCGTAGGTCAGGCTGCGTGTATGGTCGCACCGGCGTTCACGCCATGTCCGTCGCCTGTATCAGCGGTCATGACCGATCCGTTCTCGTTGATTCCGTGGTCAGCGGCTACGATCTCGACGAGCGGTGCACTAACGGCTGGTACGTTTACATTGACGTATACGTACCAAGGCACGCCGTACACGACAGCGGCGCAGCAGTACAGCGTCACTGCAGCACAGTTGCAGACGGCAATCGTAGCTGCGTTGGCAGCGTTCCCAGGAGGTGCGGCTCTAGCCTCCGAAGTGAACGTCACGGGTGGGCCTCTCACTGCCACAGGGACGCCGTTCAGCATCTCGCTGGCCGAGCGCCTCATCGGTGGTACGTGGACGCTTACACCAACGGGCATCACAGGTGGAACGTTGACCATCACGTCTCCGCTCTGGGTTCCTGTAGGAGCGACTGACCAAGGTTGGACGTTTGCGTCGAACAAGACCACGCAGGCGATTAACATCGAGGAACAGTCAACCCCTGTGGCAACAGAAGTCACGACCCAGACGTTGACTATCGGTGGCCAGCTCTCGGAAGACATTGCCCAGACACTATCAATCGCCTACAACATGGTGTCTTCGGCAGTCGCTCCGGGTTCTGGTCCAGGGTCAACGCCTGGGTATACGCTGTTGAGTCCCACTGATACCGTGCTGACGTACGCCGTGGCTCTGATCATGGCGAACCGACTCACGTATCCGAGGTGGCTCTACGTTCCGCAGGCAACAAGCCTTACGAACGTGAGTGCGGCACTGCGTCGTGCGGCTGCAAAGCGGATGTACCAAGTTGACTTCAGCTCGGTGTGTCCGATCGGCCAAATCTCCATCTACGACTTCACCGCTCCACACTCCTAGGAGGCCCAGTGGGCAGTTTCGTACTTCAGGACGAGGTAAGCGAACTTACCTACAACTTCGAGCCGTACGGGGGCTCGGGTCCGATACCCGAGCCGTCGTCGGACCAGATTCAGGACTTCAAGAACGCGATAGCGGACTTGATTGCTTCTACGCCAGCGCCTGAAGGGGATCGTGATTCCATGACTCCCCAACAGATGGTAGCGTCGATCTCCACCATCCTCAAGCGGGATACCTCGGAGTCCGACGAGAAGGTCCTGCATATGGCGGCTGATGTTTGTTCAGGTCAGCCGTCGTTCGACGAGATCCAGGCATTGCCCTTCCGTGCACGAACAGCCTTCCTCGGGTGGCTGGTTGGGACGCTTATACTCCCGGAAGTGCCGATGCCCGCTACGAGAACCTGAGTGGCGGGCCAGGCGAACGAACAGTTCTATACTTAGCCCGACGGTATCTCGGCCTTAGTGTCGAGCAGTGGCGTGTTCTGCCTTGGTGGCAGCAGCGCATGTACGTCGAAGGCTTGGAGCAAGAAGAACTGATGCATTACGAGGAGGTAGGCGCTGACGCAATGGCCGACCCGCTTGGCGCGGGGTTAGGCTCATTCGAGGAGATGGGACTCACGGTGATTCGCGGTGGCTGAGTTTAATGCCGGTTCCATTGAGGCTGATCTTGACCTTAACCAGGACCCCTTCATTGCAGGCTTAGAGGCTGCGAAGAAGGAAGCGGACGCTTACGCTGAGAACCCGATCACCAAGAAGCTGGAAATCGACGAGAAGGCTCTGGCCGAAGTCGAAGCCGCCATAGCAGCTTGGTCGAGAGATCCAATCACCAAGAAGCTGTTCATAGATGGCTACGAAAAGGCCATGGCGGAGATCGGAGGTCTTCAGGCAGCAGCAAGTAAGGACATAAAAGTCAGGATCGCGCCTGAAGTCGTTGCACCAGTAGGTGGTGACGGTGGCGGTGGTCAGAACGCCTTCTGGGGCCCCCTCCTTGCAGGGGGCCTTCTTGGTGCTTGGGGTGCTCGTGGAGCTGTTGGAGGTGGCCTACGTCGCCTGATTATGGGCGGTGGAGGCGGCGGTATCCTTGGCAACATACCGTGGCTTGGAGCACTTGGCGGACTACCTCACTTCGGTAGTCTAGGGGCGTTAGCAGGCTTTGGTCCTGAACACGTTCTGATGACAGGCGCTGGACTAGCGTCAACAGTCGCCGGAGGCCTACTCGGTGGCGGCATTCTCGGTGCTGGCATGCTGACACAAGCAGGTGTCGGCATGGGCACTGATATGGCCGGTATCGGTCAGGCAGCCGGTGACATTCGTACCGTTAACTCGGACATGAACAGCTTGAACCAGGCTATCGCCTTGTATGGTGCTAACTCGACTCAAGCTGCTCAAGCCCAGAAGCAACTGAACTACGACCTAGCAGCTTTCAGTCCGATTGCTCGGACTGCTGTCATTGCTGCAGCGTCACAGATCCAGGTCTTCAAGCAGATGTTCGATGCCTACACGGGTACGGCGGAGAAGATCGGTGCCGAGATAATCAACCAGGGTGTCAAGGTTGCTGAAGGCTTCTTGCCTATCATCGGCAACTTCGCTACCCAGAACATGAAGATTATCCAGGCAGGTCTGCAGCCTCTGTTTGCCTGGCTCAAAGGCCCGGGTGAGGTGTTCTTCACCGAGTTCGAACAACGCTTCACAGACAACCTGCCCAAGGCGATGGACATCTTTGTCAACGGCGTCGAGGCGTTGATCAAGATGCTAAACTATGCAGCAGGACAGTCGGGCGGGTTCCTGAACACCTTGGATAGGTTCGTACGGTACTTGAACTCACCGATTGGCGAGGACAAGTGGCATCACTTCTTCAACACATTGTTCAGTGACTGGCATTCCCTTGTAGCCTTCGGCAAAGAAGTTGCCTTAGTCATAGCGGATGTGTTCCGAGCAGATCAGCATACTGGTCAGTCGATCATCGACACGATCACCCGGATGCTGACGCACCTACACAACTACCTGTCGTCAACTAAGGGTCAAGCGTCACTCCAGAACCTATTTACGCAGCACAAGAAGGAGATTCTGGAAATCCTCCAGATGCTGCCGAACTTGGTAGCGGCCTTTGGCAAGATCGAACTTCTCGCGTCGCCAGCTGTTGTGAAGGTCGTCAACGACATGCTCAGCTTCCTAAACGAGGTGCTTAGCTGGCCTGGTGTAGGAAACCTAGTTGCGTATGGCATAGCGTTCGGTGTACTTGGTCAGAAGCTTGGCATCTTGGGACCTGCGTTCAGCGTACTGAAGATGGCGCTGACGGGTGAGTTGTGGGACAAGATCAAGACTATCGGCGACTACATCTACGTGTATGGCGGCATCGCGTGGGAGACCATTACCACAGGGCTGAAAAGCATGTGGGAGCAACTGGTCAATCTGGCTAAGGTTGCTTGGACTGCGATTGCCGACGG
>Ga0126373_10001677_pt1 | contig 15927 bp, 15 predicted proteins | sample PanSoiMetPlot_11_FD_92545 | JGI IMG/M metagenome (GOLD analysis project Ga0126373, IMG submission 92545) | Tropical forest soil microbial communities from Panama - MetaG Plot_11 | ecosystem: Environmental > Terrestrial > Soil > Tropical forest > Bulk soil | place: Panama | collected 2016-02-17 | reverse complement strand
GGCCTGCCCGCGTTGCCACGGCCGCGGCAAGATCATCTCCAGCCCCTGCGGCAACTGCCACGGCCAGGGCCGGGTGGAGCAGGACAAGACCCTGGCGGTGAAGGTGCCGCCGGGCGTGGACAACGGCGATCGCATCCGGCTCTCCGGCGAGGGTGAAGCCGGCCCGAACGGCGGCCCGGCGGGGGACCTGTACGTGGAGATCACGGTCCGATCCCACCCCATCTTCAGCCGCGACGGCGCCGACCTGGCCTGCGAGGTGCCCGTGTCCTTCGCCACGGCGGCCCTGGGCGGCGAACTGGAAGTGCCGACCCTGGACGGGAGTGTGACCCTGAAGATTCCCGCCGAGACCCAGACCGGCAAGGTGTTCCGCCTGCGGGGCAAGGGCGTGAAGCCCGTCCGCGGCGGCTCGGTGGGCGACCTGCTCTGCAAGGTGGAGCTGGAGACCCCGGTGAACCTCTCGCGGGAGCAGAAGGAGATGCTGAAGAAGCTGGACGCGATCCTCAAGGCCGACGGCGGCAAGCACTCCCCCAAGGAACATTCCTGGCTGGAAGGCGTCAAGCGCTTCTTTAGAGAGAAAGCGTGAGCGCCCCGGTCCGTATCGCGCTCTTGGGCGCCGGCGGCCGCATGGGCCAGACACTCCTGCAGTCCGCAGCAGGGCGCGAGGACCTCAAGATCACCGCGGTACTGGTGCGGGAGGGGAGCCCGCTCCTGGGCCAGGAAACCCACGGCCTCCGCTATTCCTCCGACATTCCCGCCGCCTTGAAGGGGGCGGACGTGCTCTTGGATTTTTCCCTGCCCGTCGGAACCGTCGCGGCCCTCGGCGCCTGCCTGCAGATGAAGAAACCCCTGGTGACAGGGGTCACGGGTCTCGAGCTCGACCTGAAGGCACGCCTCCAAGCTGCGGGCAAGACCATCCCGGTGCTGGCGGCGCCCAACATGAGCCTCGGGGTGGCGCTTTTGACCCGCATGGCCCGGCAGGCGGCGGAGGTGCTGGGGACGGAGTTCGACGTGGAGATTTCCGAAGTCCACCACCGGCACAAGAAGGACGCCCCCTCGGGCACCGCCCTCGCCTTGGGCGAAGCGGTGGCGGCGGGGAGAGGCCTGCCGGCGCCGGAAGGCCGGACCCGCGGCAGCGGCGCACGGCAGTCGGGCAGCATCGGTTACGCCTCGGTGCGGGCGGGCGACGTAGTGGGCGAGCACACGGTGCTTTTCGCCGGAGCGGGGGAGCGCCTGGAGCTCACGCACCGGGCCCAGAACCGTTCGACCTTCGCCCACGGCGCCCTGAACGCGGCCCATTGGATCGCCGCTCGGCCCGCCGGCGCCTATAGCCTTGCCGACACTTTAAGCAACTGAACAAAATCCGCCGCCGAAGTAGACGCTCGCGCCGCGCTTCCGTTAAAATTAACAAGTTTTGTTAGACGGGGGTGTCCTTGGAACATCCAGCCATCCTGGCCCTTGAGGACGGTACGGTATTCCGGGGTATTTCCATTGGGGCGGCAGGTTCCACGGTGGGTGAGGTGGTGTTCAACACCGCCATGACCGGTTACCAGGAAATCCTCACCGACCCGTCCTACGCCCGCCAGCTCGTCACCCTTACCTATCCGCACATCGGCAACGCCGGCGCCAACGACGCCGACCGCGAATCCGCGCGCGTCATGGCTGCAGGCCTCATCATCCGCGACCTGCCGCTGGCCATGAGCAACTGGCGCGCGAAGCAGACCCTTTCCAAATACCTGAAGCACGAGAAGCTCACGGCCATCGCCGGCATCGACACCCGCAAGCTCACGCGCCTGTTGCGCACCAAGGGCGCCCAGAACGGCTGCATCCTGGCGAGCGAGAAGATCGACGAGCAAGTGGCGCTCAAGCAGGCCCGGGCCTTCCCCGGCTTGAAGGGCATGGATCTCGCCAAGGTGGTGAGCTGCACCAAGCCCTATGAGTGGCACGAGGGCAGCTGGCAGCTGGAGACCGACAAGAGCCCCAACGTGAAGGGCGGCCGCTTCCACGTGGTGGCCTACGACTACGGCATCAAGCGCAACATCCTGCGCATCCTGGTGGACCACGGCTGCCGCGTGACAGTGGTGCCGGCCCAGACGTCCGCCCGCGAGGCCCTGGCGCTCAAGCCCGACGGCCTGTTCCTCTCCAACGGCCCCGGTGACCCGGAGCCCTGCGATTACGCCATCGCCGCTATCCGCGAGTTCCTCACCACCGGTATCCCGGTGTTCGGCATCTGCCTCGGGCACCAATTGCTCGGCCTTGCGAGCGGCGCCAAGACGCTCAAGATGAAGTTCGGCCACCACGGTGCCAACCACCCGGTGATCGATCTCGACACCGGGCGGGTCATGATCTCCAGCCAGAACCACGGCTTCGCCGTGGACGAGAAGGGCATGCCCGCGAACCTCCGCCCCACGCACCGCTCGTTGTTCGACGGCACGCTGCAGGGCGTCGAGCGCACCGATTGCGAGGCTTTCAGTTTCCAGGGGCATCCGGAGGCAAGTCCGGGGCCCCATGACGTGAAACCGCTGTTCGAGCGTTTCGTGCGCGCCATGGAGGCGCGGGGCGCCCGCAACAAGGTCGCCGCCAACAGTTGACCGCATCCGGGACGGGAAGGCGGCGCCCGAGGCGACCGCCAAGGTTTTTACGCGCCGCGTCCGGGACATTGAAGAGGGTTCGAGGAAAACATGCCGAAGCGCACTGACATCAAGAGCATCATGATCATCGGCGCCGGGCCCATCGTCATCGGCCAGGCCTGTGAGTTCGACTATTCCGGCGCCCAGGCCTGCAAGGCCCTGCGCCAGGAAGGCTACCGGGTGGTGCTGGTGAACTCCAACCCGGCCACCATCATGACCGACCCGGAGATGGCGGACGCCATATATATAGAGCCGGTGCACTGGAGCACCGTGGCGCGCATCATCGAGAAGGAGAAGCCGGACGCCTTGCTCCCCACCATGGGCGGCCAGACGGCGCTGAACTGCGCCCTGGACCTGGTGCGGGAAGGGGTGCTGGCGAAGCACGGGGTGGAGCTCATCGGCGCCTCCCGCGAGGCCATCGACATGGCCGAGGACCGGGACCAGTTCCGCCGCGCCATGACCGACATCGGCCTCGCCACCCCCAGGGCGGGCCTGGCCCACAGCCTGGAGGAGGCCCTCGCCGTGCAGGCGGAAATCGGCTTCCCGGCCATCATCCGGCCCTCCTTCACCCTCGGCGGCTCCGGCGGCGGCATCGCCTACAACCGCGAAGAGTTCGTGGAGATCTGCGAGCTCGGCCTGGATCTCTCGCCCACCAACGAACTGCTGGTGGAGGAGTCGGTGCTGGGATGGAAGGAATTCGAGATGGAGGTGGTGCGGGACAAGAAGGACAACTGCATCATCATCTGCTCCATCGAGAACCTGGACCCTATGGGGGTGCATACCGGAGATTCCATCACCGTGGCCCCGGCCCAGACGCTCACCGACAAGGAATACCAGATCATGCGCGATGCCTCCATCGCGGTGCTGCGCAAGATCGGCGTGGAGACCGGCGGTTCCAACGTGCAGTTCGCCATCAATCCCCAAGACGGGCGCATGGTGGTGATCGAGATGAACCCGCGGGTGTCCCGCTCCTCGGCCCTGGCCTCCAAGGCCACCGGTTTCCCCATCGCCAAGGTGGCCGCGAAGCTCGCCATCGGCTACACGCTGGACGAGCTCAGGAACGAGATTACCGGCGGCGCCACGCCTGCGTCCTTCGAGCCCAGCATCGACTACGTGGTCACCAAGGTGCCGCGCTTCACCTTCGAGAAATTCCCCCAGGCGGAACCGCGCCTCACCACCCAGATGAAGTCGGTAGGCGAGGTGATGGCCATGGGTCGCACCTTCCAGGAGTCGCTGCAGAAGGCGCTGCGCGGCCTCGAGACTGGCAGCGACGGTTTCAACGAGAAGATCGCCTACTTCAACGCGCCGGGCGCCCTCGATCTCTTGCGCCATGAACTGCGCGTCCCGGGCCCGGACCGCATCTGGTACGTGGCGGACGCGTTCCGCGCCGGTCTCACGCAGGCGGAAGTCTTCGAACTCAGCCGCATCGATCCCTGGTTCCTGGCGCAGATCGAGGACCTGATCCGCGAGGAGCGGCAGGTGGTCAACGGGGGCCTGAAGGCGCTGGACAAGGCGCGGCTGCTCACCCTCAAGCGCAAGGGATTTTCCGACAGCCGCCTGGCGAAGCTCGGCGGTGCGAAGGAAGCGGAGATCCGCGCCCTGCGGCTGAAGCTCGGCGTGCGGCCGGTGTACAAGCGCGTGGATTCCTGCGCCGCCGAATTCGCGGCCACCACCGCGTACCTGTACTCCACTTACGAAGAGGAGTGCGAGGCGGAGCCCACGCAGCGCGACAAGATCATGGTGCTGGGGGGCGGCCCCAACCGCATCGGCCAGGGCATCGAGTTCGACTACTGCTGCGTGCACGCGGCCCTGGCCCTCAAGGAGGACGGCTACGAGACCATCATGGTCAACTGCAATCCGGAGACCGTGTCCACCGACTACGACACCTCCGACCGCCTGTACTTCGAGCCGCTGACCTTCGAAGACGTCATGGAGATCATCGACAAGGAGAAGCCGAAGGGCGTGATCGTGCAGTTCGGCGGCCAGACGCCCTTGAAGCTCGCCCGGGCCCTGGAGGCCGCGGGGGCACCCATCATCGGCACCACGCCCGATTCCATCGACCTCGCCGAGGACCGGGAGCGTTTCTCGAAACTCGTGGACAAGCTCAAGCTGCGCCAGCCGCCGGCCCGAAGCGCCCGCAACGAGGACGAGGCCGTGAAGCTCGCGGGCGAGGTGGGCTTCCCGCTCATGGTGCGCCCCTCCTACGTGCTGGGCGGCCGGGCCATGGAAGTGGTGTTCAACGTGGACGACTTGCAGGGCTACGTCCGCAACGCCGTGAAGGTCTCCAACGACTCGCCGGTGCTCATGGACCGCTTCCTGGAGGACGCCACCGAGGTGGACGTGGACGCCCTCTCGGACGGGGAACAGGTGCTGATCGGCGGCATCATGGAGCACGTGGAGCAGGCGGGCGTGCACTCCGGCGACTCCAGCTGTTCGCTGCCGCCCAACAGCCTTAAGCCCGAACTCCAGGACGAGATCCGCGTCCAAGTGGTGCAGCTCGCCAAGGCCCTCAAGGTCGTGGGGCTCATGAACGTGCAGTTCGCCATCCAGAAGGACCAGGTCTACATCCTAGAGGTGAACCCGCGCGCCTCCCGCACCGCGCCCTTCGTCTCCAAGGTGGTGGGTGTGCCGCTCGCAAAGGTGGCGGCCCGCTGCATGGCGGGGAAAAGCCTCAAGGCCCAGGGCATCCAGGCCATCCCCACGCCGAAATACTTCGCCGTGAAAGCGCCGGTGTTCCCCTTCATCAAGTTCCGCGGCGCCGACCCCATCCTCGGCCCCGAGATGAAGTCCACCGGCGAGGTCATGGGCGCGGGCTTCAACTTCGGCGAGGCCTACGCCAAGGCCCAGTTCGCCTCCGGCGTGATCCTGCCCCGGGGCGGGAAGGCGCTCATCTCGGTGCGGGAGCAGGACAAGGCCGCCGCCGTGGGCCTGGCCCGGGAGCTCACGGCCAGGGGCTTCACCCTGGTGGCCACCCACGGCACCGCCGCGGCCATCCGCGCCGCCGGCGTGGCTTGCGAGGGAGTGAATAAGGTGCGCGAGGGCCGGCCCCACGTGGTGGACATGATCAAGAACGACGAGCTGTCCCTGATCGTCAACACGACGGAGGGTAAACAGGCCATACTGGAGTCGTTCTCAATCCGCCGCGAGGCGGTGTCCCACAAGGTAACCTATTACACGACCATCGCCGCGGCTAAGGCCACGGTGATCGCCCTGGACCACATGGACGAGGCGGGCGTGAACAAGCTGCAGGATTTGCACCGGGAGTGGGTGGCATGAGCAAGGTTCCCCTGACCGTGCGCGGCGCCGAGCGCCTGCGCGAGGAACTGAAGCGTTTGAAGGGCGTGGACCGGCCCAAGGTCATCCAGGCCATCGCCGAGGCGCGCGCCCACGGCGACCTGAAGGAGAACGCCGAGTACCACGCCGCCCGCGAGCAGCAGGGTTTCATCGAGGGGCGCATCCAGGATATCGAAGGCAAGCTCGGCAACGCCGAGATCATCGACGTGACCCGCATGAATGCCAACGGTAAGGTGGTGTTCGGCGCTACCGTGCTGTTGTCTAATGAGGACAACGGTAGCGAAGTCACCTACCAGATCGTGGGCGAGGACGAGGCTGACATCAAGGCGGGGCGTATCTCCATCAACTCGCCCATCGCACGGGGGCTCATCGGCAAGGAGGAGGGGGATTCCGTCGCCATTCGCACGCCGGCGGGCGAGAAGCAGTTCGAGATAGTAGAAGTGCGATACGAGTGACCGGTTCGGTCACTTAGGCAGTTCGATCTTGGGCTTCTTTGGATGCTTCTTATATAAGACCGCCATGTTCCCGATACGTTGCACCAGAATCGCCTTGGTGGCGGCGCATATCCGCTCGATGACCCGGTCCCGTTCCTCCCGGTCCCCCACCATGACCTTCACCTTGATGAGCTCGTGGGCCAGCAACTGGGCCTCCACTTCCTTCACCAGGTTCTGGGTGAGGCCGGGGTTGCCCACGCGGGCCAAGGGCTCCTTCTTGTGGGCCAGGCCGCGCAGGAATTTCTTCTGTTTCTCGTCGAGTTCGCGCATGGCGCGCATTGTAACAGCCGCCTCCCATGGTTAAGCGCAGCAAGAGCAGTTCCCGCTGGCTGCAGGAGCACTTCAGCGACGCCTATGTGAAGCGCGCCCACCAGACGGGCGCCCGCTCCCGCGCCATCTTCAAGCTGGAGGAGATCCAGCAGCGCGACCGCATCCTCAAGCCCGGCATGACCGTGGTGGACCTGGGCGCGGCGCCGGGCGGCTGGAGCCAGTTCGCCGCCAAGCAGCTCAAGGGCAAGGGCAGGATCGTCGCCATGGATGTTCTGTCCATGCCACCCATAGAGGGGGTGGAGTTCATCCAGGGGGATTTCACTTCGGAAGCAGTGCTACAAGCCCTTCGGGAGCGGCTTTCCGGGGAAAAAGCCCACCTTGTAATGTCCGATATCGCCCCCAACATGAGCGGGGTGGGGGACGTGGACCAGGCCCGGGCCATGCACCTCGCGGAACTGGCCCTGGATTTCGCCCGCGAGACGCTTAGCCCCGGCGGCGTCTTCCTGGTGAAGCTCTTCCAGGGGCAGGGATTCCAGGAGTACCTGCGGGCGGTGCGCGCCGACTTCGGCCAGGTGGCGTCGCGCAAGCCCAAGTCGTCCCGCAGCCGCAGCCCCGAAGTGTATTTGTTGGCGAGAAACTTCCACCGGCGTTAGACTGTCAAACAACGGCGGGTGTGCAAAAAAACTGGCTTTGCCGCCTTCGCCGCGGACTCATGAGGGAACCGACTTGAACGATTTTCTGAGAAACCTGCTCCTGTGGATCGTGGTCGCGGTGGTGGTGCTGGCCGTGCTGGACAGCTTCGGCCCGAGCACGCCCAAGACCAAGGCCGTGCCGTATTCCGACTTCCTCACCTCCGTGCAGGAAGGCAGCATCAAGAACGTCACCATCGAGGGTCAGGTCATCACCGGCACCTACGGCAACGGCGGCAACTTCAGCACCTACAGCCCCGTGACCGACTACGGCCCGCTGATCGCCGACCTGCGCAAGGACAACAGCGGCGTGCAGATCGACGCCAAGGCGGTGGAGCAGCCCTGGCTGCTGCCGACCCTGATTTCGTTGGCTCCTGGCCTCGTGTTTATCGCCATCTGGTTCTACATGTTGAGGCAGATGCAGGGCGGCGGCGGCCGCGGCGCCATGTCCTTCGGCAAGAGCCGCGCGCGCATGTTGGGCGAAGACCAGGTGAAGATCACCTTCAACGACGTGGCCGGCGTGGAAGAGGCCAAGGAAGAAGTGGCGGAGCTGGTGGAGTTCCTGCGCGACCCGGGTAAGTTCCAGAAGCTCGGCGGCCGCATCCCCCGCGGCGTGCTCATGGTGGGCTCGCCGGGCACCGGCAAGACCCTGCTGGCCAAGGCCATCGCCGGCGAGGCCAAGGTGCCGTTCTTCAGCATTTCCGGCTCCGACTTCGTAGAGATGTTCGTGGGCGTGGGCGCTTCGCGCGTGCGCGACATGTTCGAGCAGGCCAAGAAGCACGCTCCCTGCATCATCTTCATCGACGAGATCGATGCCGTGGGCCGCCACCGCGGCGCGGGCCTGGGCGGCGGCCACGACGAGCGCGAGCAGACCTTGAACCAGTTGCTCGTCGAGATGGATGGCTTCGAGGGCAGCGAGGGCGTGATCGTCATCGCCGCCACCAACCGCCCCGACGTGCTGGACCCGGCACTGCTGCGCCCCGGCCGCTTCGACCGCCAGGTGGTGGTGCCGCTGCCGGACGTGCGCGGACGCGAGCAGATACTCAAGGTCCACATGCGCAAGGTGCCCATCGCCGACGACGTGAAGCCGGCCATCATCGCCCGCGGCACGCCCGGCTTCTCCGGCGCGGACCTCGCCAACCTGGTGAACGAGGCGGCGCTGTTCGCGGCGCGCGCCAACCGCCGCACGGTGGGCATGGACGAGTTCGAGAAGGCCAAAGACAAGCTCATGATGGGCACCGAGCGGCGCTCCATGGTGATGAGCGAGGAGGAGAAGAAGCTCACCGCCTACCACGAGTCGGGCCACGCCATCGTCGGCCGGCTGGTGCCGGATCACGATCCGGTCTACAAGGTCAGCATCATCCCGCGCGGCCGGGCGCTGGGCGTCACCATGTTCCTGCCCGAGGACGACCGCTACAGCTACAGCAAGCGCCGCCTGGAGAGCCAGCTTTCCAGCCTGTTCGGCGGGCGCGTGGCCGAGGAGCTGATCTTCGGCAACGAGGCGGTCACCACCGGCGCCTCCAACGACATCGAGCGCGCCACCCAGATCGCCCGCAACATGGTCACCAAGTGGGGCCTGTCGGAGAAGCTCGGCCCCTTGTCCTACGAGGAGGAGGAGGGCGAGGTGTTCCTGGGTCACTCCGTGACCCGCCACAAGAACATTTCCAGCGACACCCAACGCAGCATCGACGAGGAAGTGCGCAGCATCGTCGAGCGCAACTACCAGCGATCCCGCGCATTGCTCCAGGAGAATCAGGCCAAGCTGCATACCATGGCCGAGGCGCTCATCAAGTACGAGACCATCGATGCCGAGCAGATCGACGACATCATGGCCGGCCGCGAGCCGCGCCCGCCGGAGGGCTGGAACGACGCGGACCACGGCGGCAGCACGCCTGCCAAAACCCGCGAGCCCGTGACGGTGCCCCTGGGCGACGGCAAGATCGGCGGTCCCGCCAGCCAGCACTAATACCGTTTGGACCGATAAAATAAGGCCGGCCTCGAGCCGGCCTTTCTTTTTCTGCGGAGCGCCAAGTGCATCTCAAGCTGGGCAAGCACAGTCTGGATCTCAGCCGCCCGCGGGTCATGGGCGTGTTGAACCGCACGCCCGATTCCTTTTCCGACGGCGGCCATTACGCCGATTTCGATGCGGCCCTGCGCCGCGCCGAAGAAATGCTGCAGCAAGGCGCGGACATCCTGGACGTGGGCGGGGAGTCCACCCGCCCCGGCGCGCAAGCTGTGGGCTTGCAGGAGGAATTGGACCGGATCATCCCGCTCATCGAGCGGATGAGCGGCCTGGGGGTGCCGGTGTCCGCCGACACCAGCAAGCCCGAAGTGATGCACGAGGCCGTGAAGGCCGGCGCCAACATGATCAACGACGTCTATGCACTGCGCCGGCCGGGAGCCCTGGAGGCGGCGGCCCGGAGCGGCGCGGGCCTCTGTCTCATGCACATGCAGGGTGAGCCCCGCAGCATGCAGAAGGATCCTAAGTATCAGGACGTCACCGTCGAAGTGAAGGCGTTCCTGAAAGAACGCGCCACGGCAGCGGAGAAGGCCGGTATCGCCCGCGATGCCATCGTGATCGACCCAGGCTTCGGCTTCGGCAAGAACCTGGAGCATAACCTGACATTGCTCCGACGCCTGCCGGAGCTCGCGGCCCTGGGTTATCCGCTGCTGGCGGGCCTTTCGCGTAAGTCCATGATCGGCGCGCTCCTGGGCGGGAAGCCCGTGGAGCAGCGTCTCGAGGGCAGCGTGGCGGCGGCGGTGATCGCCGTCCTCCACGGTGCCCACATCGTGCGCGTCCATGATGTGGCCGCGACCATCGATGCACTTAAAGTAACCTCAGCCGTGCGCGGCTGAATGCTAAAATCACGTCCATGAGCAGGAAATATTTCGGCACCGACGGCGTGCGCGGGCGCGTGGGTAGCACGCACATGAACGCGGAGTTCGTGCTGCGCTTGGGCCGCGCCGCCGGCCGGGTGCTGGCGCGGCAAGGCGACAGCACCGTGCTGGTGGGCAAGGACACGCGCATTTCCGGTTATATGTTCGAGTCGGCCCTGGAGGCGGGCCTTTCCGCCGCCGGGGTGCACACAAGACTCCTGGGGCCCATGCCCACGCCGGCCATCGCCTATCTCACCAAGACCCTGGGCGCCGAAGCCGGCGTGGTGATCAGCGCCTCCCACAATCCCTATTACGACAACGGCATCAAATTCTTCTCCGCCGATGGCCGCAAGCTGCCGGACCAGGTGGAGCAGAGCATCGAGGCCGAGTTGGACAAACCCTTCGAGACAGTGGAGTCGATCGAGCTCGGCAACGCCAAGCGCATCGCCGACGCCGGTGCCCGTTACGTGGAGTTCTGCAAGTCCACCGTGCCTTTCGGCCTGAAGCTTGCGGGACTCAAGATCGTGCTGGATTGCGCCCACGGCGCCACCTACAAGGTCGCGCCGGCGGTGTTCGACGATCTGGGTGCGAAGCTCACTTGCATCGGCGTGAGCCCCGACGGCCTCAACATCAACCGCGACATCGGCTCCACCCATCCCCAGGCTCTGCAGGAAAAGGTAAAGGAACTGCACGCGGACTTCGGCATCGCCTTCGACGGCGACGGCGACCGAGTGCTGATGGTGGACCACCGGGGCGAGTTGGTGGACGGCGACGAGCTGCTCTACATCATCGCCCTGTCTCGTAAATCCGAAGGCAGGCTGACGGGTCCGGTGGTGGGCACCCAGATGAGCAACCTTGGCCTGGAGCAGGCGCTCTCCGCCGCCGGCATCGGACTCAAGCGGGCGGCAGTAGGCGACCGTTATGTCCTCGCCATGCTGGAAGAAGAGGGCGGCATCCTGGGCGGCGAGAACTCCGGTCACATCATCTGCCTGGACCGTGCCACCACCGGCGACGGCATCATCGCTGCCCTGCAGGTGCTGCAGGCCCTACATGTGAGCGGCAAGACCCTGGCGGACGCCCGCGCCCCGGTGCGGAAATACCCCCAGGTTCTGGTGAACGTGAAGACCCCGTCGCGGGTGGACCTAAAGGCCCCTGGGGTGCAGGCGGCGGTGAGCCGGGTGGAGCAGAAGCTCAACGGCCGCGGCCGGGTGCTGCTCCGCCCCTCGGGCACCGAGCCCGTGGTGCGGGTCATGGTGGAGGGCGAGGAGGCGAGCCTAGTGGGGGCCCTGGCGGAGGACATCGCCGCCGCGGTGCGGGCCGCCGCCGGCATTTGATTTACCCCCCCTGCCCAAGTAAAGTGCGCGCCGCGTAAGCCGGCTCCTCGGCCGGGAATTCAAGGATTTGCAGCCATGCGCCAACCCCTGGTGGCCGGCAACTGGAAGATGAACGGCAACCGCGACAGCGCGGTGAAGCTCGCCGACGCCGTGCTCCAGGGTCCGGACGGCCGCAAGGCCGAAGTGCTGCTCTGCCCGCCCTTCGTGCACCTCGCGGACGTGAGCCGCGCGCTCAAGGGGAGCGGTATCCGCCTGGGCGCCCAGGACCTCTGCGCCGAGGACAACGGCGCCTTCACTGGCGAGGTCTCGGGCGCCATGCTCCGCGACCTGGGCTGCAGCCACGTGATCGTCGGGCACTCGGAACGGCGCGCCCTGTTCGGCGAGGACGACGCCTGGGTGGCGCGCAAGTTCATGGCGGCCCAGAAGGCTGGCTTGGTGCCCATCCTCTGCGTGGGCGAGACCCTGGCGGAGCGGGAAGCAGGTGCCACCCACGCGGTGGTGGGCCGACAGCTCCAGGCAGTGCTGGGCGCGGCCGGCATCGGCGCCTTCGTGCAGGCGGTGGTCGCCTATGAGCCGGTGTGGGCCATCGGCACTGGACGCACCGCGAAATCCGACCAGGCCCAGGAGGTCCACGCCCTGATCCGCGGCCTGCTCGCGGGGGAGGATGCTAAAATAGCCTCCGCCGTGCGCCTCTTGTATGGCGGCAGCGTCAAGGCGGCCAATGCGGCGGAACTCTTCCGCATGCCCGACATCGACGGCGGTCTGGTGGGCGGTGCCTCCCTGGATGCCGCCGAGTTCCTGGCCATCTGCACTGCGGCCTAACGAATCCAAATTTCCGGAATAACGAGTCATCCCATGCTGTATACGATCCTGTCCGTGGTCCTGGTGTTCGTCGCCGTCTTCCTGATCTTCCTCATCCTGCTGCAGCAGGGCAAAGGCGCCGACGCGGGCGCGGCCTTCGGCAGCGGCGCCTCCGGCACCGTGTTCGGCGCCGCCGGTTCCGCCAATTTCCTCAGCCGCACCACCGCCGTCCTGGCGGCGATCTTCTTCGCGCTGGCGCTCGGCATGACCTATCTCGCGCGTCACAGCACCCAGGCGCCGCAGAGCGTGGTGGAGCAGGCGATGCAGAAGCAGGCGGCGCAGACGCCGGCCGCGGCCACGGTGCCGCCTGCGGCCCCGACCCCGGCTCCCGCGTCCGCGACCAAGCACTAAGACGCGTTTCAGCGTCGCTTTTCAGGCCCGCGATACGTTAAAATTGTCCGTCTCCGTGGAGACCCTCCGTCGGTCCTCCGCTGTGTTGATTTCGCCGACGTGGTGGAATTGGTAGACACGCTACTTTGAGGTGGTAGTGGGTAAAACCGTGGGAGTTCGAGTCTCCCCGTCGGCACCAGAATCCCTCCGCCGCCCTTAGGACCCCGGGTCCTGGGGTGGTCAGCCCTGGATGGAGAGCATGCTCGCGAATTACGTTCCGATCCTGATCTTCCTCATCGGCGGGCTGCTGTTCGGTTGCGTCCTGCTGGGAGCCGGGTTCGCGGCCAGCAGCTTCCTGCGGGTGCGCAAGCCCGGCGCCGAGAAGCAGTCGCCCTACGAGTGCGGCTTCGAGCCCTTCGAGGACACGCGCATGAAGTTCGACGTGCGCTACTACCTCGTGGCCATCCTGTTCATCATCTTCGATCTCGAGATCGCCTTCCTGTTCCCATGGGCGGTGGCCCTGCACGGCATCGGCCTGTTCGGCTTCCTCGCCATGCTGTTGTTCCTCGCCATCCTTGTGGTGGGTTTCATCTACGAGTGGAAGAAGGGGGCGCTGGAATGGGAGTAGAAGCCGTGCAGCAGAAGGGCTTCGTCACCGCCCAGGTCGATCAGCTCGTCAACTGGGCGCGCACCGGCTCGCTCTGGCCCATGACCTTCGGGCTCGCCTGCTGCGCCGTGGAGATGATGCACGCGGGCGCCGCCCGCTACGACCTGGATCGCTTCGGCGTGATCTTCCGCCCGAGCCCCCGCCAATCCGACGTGATGATCGTGGCGGGCACCCTGGTGAACAAGATGGCGCCGGCCCTGCGCAAGGTGTACGACCAGATGGCGGAGCCCCGCTGGGTGATCTCCATGGGTTCCTGCGCCAACGGCGGCGGCTATTACCATTATTCCTACGCCGTGGTGCGCGGCTGTGACCGCATCGTGCCGGTGGACGTGTACGTGCCCGGCTGCCCGCCCAGCGCGGAGCAGCTCCTGTACGGCATCATCCAGTTGCAGAAAAAGATCCGCCGCACCAACACCATCGCCCGATAGTAAGGGGACACCGACCGATGACCGCCGCCGTGGACAAACTGGCCGAGCAGGTGGAAGCGCGCTTCAAGGACGCGCTCGTGCGCGTGCCGTCCGCCACGGACGAGCTCACCTACGAGGTGCGCACCGACAAGCTGCTGGAAGTCGCCAAGGCGCTGCGGGACGAGAAGGCCTTCCGCTTCGAGCAGCTCATGGACGTCTGCGGCATGGACTACCTGGGCTACGGCGAGGCGGAGTGGCGCACCGAGGCCGCCACCAAGTCCGGCTTCAGCCGCGGCGTGAAGCGCGCCCAGCCGCAGGCCGCCGCGGCGCCGGAACGGCGCTACGCCGTGGTCTACCACCTGCTCTCCGTGAGCCGCAACGAGCGGCTGCGCCTCCGGGTCTTCTGCACCGGCACCGAACCGCCGGTGGTGGACTCGGTCATCGACATCTGGGCCTCCGCCGCCTGGTTCGAGCGCGAGGCCTTCGACCTCTTCGGCGTGCTGTTCAACGGCAACCCCGACCTGCGCCGCATCCTCACGGACTACGGCTTCGTGGGCCATCCGTTCCGCAAGGATTTCCCGCTCTCCGGCAACGTGGAAGTGCGCTACGACGAGGAGAAGCAGCGGGTGGTGTACCAGCCGGTGAGCATCGAGCCGCGCGTGCTGGTGCCGCGGGTGATCCGCCACGACCCGCGCTACGACGAGGCATTCCAGGAGGCTTCCAAGAATGCCTGAGATCCAGAATTTCACCATGAACTTCGGGCCGCAACATCCCGCGGCCCACGGCGTGCTGCGCCTGGTGCTGGAAATGGACGGGGAGATCATCACCAAGGCCGACCCGCACATCGGCCTGCTGCACCGCGGCACCGAGAAGTTGGCGGAGAGCAAGCCCTACAACCAGAGCATCGGCTACATGGACCGGCTCGACTACGTGTCCATGATGTGCAACGAGCATGCCTACGTCATGGCGATCGAGAAGCTGCTGGGCATCGCGCCGCCGGTGCGGGCCCAGTATATCCGGACGATGTTCGACGAACTCACCCGCATCACCAACCACCTCCTGTGGCTTGGCGCCCACGGCCTCGACATCGGCGCCATGACGGTTTTCCTCTACTGCTTCCGCGAGCGCGAAGACATCATGGACATGTACGAGGCGGTGTCCGGCGCGCGCATGCACGCGACCTACTACCGCCCGGGCGGCCTGTACCGGGACCTGCCGGACCGCATGCCCCAGTACGCCGAGTCGCGCTTCCGCAGCAAGAGCGACATCCGCCGCCTCAATGCCAGCCGCGGCGGCTCGCTGCTGGACTTCGTGGAAGACTTCATCGCCCGCTTCCCGAAGTGCGTGGACGAGTACGAGACCCTGCTCACCGACAACCGCATCTGGAAGCAGCGAACCGTGGGCATCGGCGTGGTCACGCCGGAGCGCGCCCTGCAGCTCGGCTTCAGCGGACCCATGCTGCGCGGCTCGGGGATAGAGTGGGACCTGCGCAAGAAGCAGCCCTACGCCGCCTACGACCGGGTGGAGTTCGACGTGCCCGTCGGCGTGAACGGCGACTGCTACGACCGTTACCTGGTGCGCATCGCCGAAATGCGCCAGTCGGCGCGCATCGCGAAGCAGTGCGTGGATTGGCTGCGCCAGAACCCCGGTCCGGTGATGCTGGAGAACCACAAGATCACCCCGCCGACCCGCGAGGAAGCGAAGTCGGACATGGAATCCCTGATCCACCACTTCAAGTACTTCACGGAAGGCTACTGCGTGCCGGCCGGCGAGGCCTACGCGGTGGTGGAGCACCCCAAGGGTGAGTTTGGCGTGTACATGGTCTCAGACGGGGCCAACAAGCCCTTCCGCGTGAAGATCCGCGCCGCCGGCTTCGCGCACTTGGCCGCGCTCGACGAGATGGTGCGCGGCCACATGCTCGCGGACCTGGTGGCCATCATCGGCACCCAGGACATCGTCTTTGGAGAGGTGGACCGCTGATGGGCGAGACCACGAAGAACGGAGCTTTGTTGTGCAAGCACGCCCGCGAGGTCATCGACGCGGGGGTCAAGAAGTATCCCGAGGGCCGGCAGCGCTC
>Ga0126373_10001676_pt1 | contig 15930 bp, 11 predicted proteins | sample PanSoiMetPlot_11_FD_92545 | JGI IMG/M metagenome (GOLD analysis project Ga0126373, IMG submission 92545) | Tropical forest soil microbial communities from Panama - MetaG Plot_11 | ecosystem: Environmental > Terrestrial > Soil > Tropical forest > Bulk soil | place: Panama | collected 2016-02-17 | reverse complement strand
GGCTACCCCAAGCTGGCGCACTTGGGCGGCGGCATGCAGGAGTTTTTCGTACAGCATGGCTTGCCGGGATACTTCGTTTACGTCGCCGGCGTCCTGGAGGTATTCGGCGGTTTGCTTCTGATGGTGGGACTGTTTACGCGGCCAGCGGCCCTTTTGCTAGCGGCAGAGATGGCCGTGGCGATCTGGAAGGTCCATAGCAGCAAGGGATATCTGGCTATCCACGAATACGAATTTCCGCTGGCTCTCGCCGTGGCTTGCTTTGCCCTGGCCACGGTTGGCGCGGGAGCCTTTTCTCTGGACAAACCTTTATTCGAGCGAGGAAGCTAGGAGCGCGCCTCGAGGTATGAACAGCGATCAAACACGGTAGTCCGCCGGCCCGGCCCCGCACACCGGAGCTCGACACAAGCGATTACTGCGCGGCGGGGGCCGATGTCGGAATCACTCCGCCCGGGGCCAGCGGCAGAACGATCCAGAGAATCCCGTAAGCCAACAAACCGGTCCCCAAGCAAAGCACGGCAACGAGCCAAAGCACGCGAATGATCGTGGGATCCATGTCGAAGTAATCGGCAAGACCGGCGCACACGCCTGCAATTTTCTTATCCGTGGACGAGCGCATCAGTCTCTTGGTGCCGCCTGTTTCCGGTGAGAGACCCGGCGGTGGAGTTTCCGGCTGTTTGGCGCCGCAGTTGTAGCAGAATCTGGACCCAACCGCGATATCTTTTCGGCAATTCGGGCAAATCATGGATTAACCCTCGCAGAACGCATTTTCTACGTTCCATCATTAGATACGAAAGTCATCGCCCAATAGTTTCCTGCGAGCCCCCAGGGTGTAGTTTAAACCCGGCAGTCTCAGTATTCCAAAAGCTGCTTTACAGCCGCGACGATGTGGCCCGACTGTGGAAGGATGACGTCCTCCAGCTTCGGCTGGTAGGCGCAAAAGGTATCCATGGCCGCCACGCGTCTGACGGGAGCGTCCAGCTCGCCGAACAACTGGTCCGCGAGGCGCGCCGCAATTTCCGCTCCGAAGCCCCAGCTCAACATGTCCTCGTAGGCCACAATCACGCGGTGCGTTTTGCGAACCGTCGCGGAGATCGCTTCCCAATCGTACGGTGAAAGCGAGCGCAGGTCGAGAATCTCCACGTTGACGCCCTCGCGCTGCAGTTGCGCCGCGGCCACTTCCGCGCGGTGCACGACAGCGCCGTAGGTAATGATGCTCAGGTCGCTGCCTTCCTTCACCACGCGCGCCTTGCCAAACGGAATGGTGAAATCCGGTCCGGGGTTCTCCGAGCGGTTGTACGGCTGCCGGTAAAGGTGCTTGTGCTCGAGGAACATCACCGGGTCATCCGAGCGAATCGCCGTGCGCAGCAACCCCGCGACGTCCAGAGCGGTCGAAGGCATTACCACGCGCAATCCCGGGCAGTGCGCGAAGATCGATTCACCGCTCTGGCTATGATACACGCCGCCGCCGGTCAGATAGCCTCCGATGGGCACGCGCAGCACCACGGGTGCCTTGAACGCGCCATTCGAACGCCAGCGCATCACCGACAATTCATTGCGAAGCTGCATCATGGCCGGCCAAATGTAATCAAAGAATTGAATCTCGGCGACGGGTTTCAAACCGCGCACGGCCATACCGATCGCGCGCCCCACGATGGCCGCCTCCGCCAGCGGCGAATTGAACACACGATCGTGGCCATATTTCCGCTGCAGCCCCGAGGTCGCTTTGAAAACCCCGCCCTTCCCTTTTACGTGCTTCAGGTTTTCCTCCCGGCTGGCGTCGGCTACGTCTTCGCCAAACACGGTGATGCGCTCGTCGCGGGCCATTTCGTCGGAAAGCGTCTGGGCAACCATCTCCACCATGGTTTTCGGTGCGCCGTGAAAATGCGGCTCCGTTTCAAACGCCGCCGATATCGGATCAACCTCCGGCGAATATACGTTGGCGAGAATGGAATCGATTGCCGGCGGTTCCGCCGCAAGGGCTTGGTCAGCGGCCGCGCGGATTTCCTCATCAATTTCTGCCTCGAGGCTCTCGATCTGCTTCTGGTCCAGGATTCCATCGCGCACCAAACGCAAGGCCATCTTGGAAATCGGATCGCGCCGCGCTTCTTCCTCGCGTTCTTCGGGCGCTTTGTAAAGTTTTTCGTCGTCCGACAAGGAATGCGAATAGGGACGCGTCACATGGGCATGCACGAGCGCCGGCCCGCGGCGCTCCCGGCAATACTCCGCGGCTTCTTTGCAAATCGAATAACTTTCTAGCGGATCCGTGCCGTCACATTCGGCCACGTGTAGTCCAGGGAATCCACGCACCAACTTCGAAATGTTGCCGCCGGCGGTTTGCACTTCGATGGGCACGGAGATGGCGTAACCGTTGTCTTCAATCAGATACAGCAGGGGCAGCTTTTTTTCGCACGCGACGTTCAGCGATTCCCAGAACTCGCCTTCACTCGTGGCTCCGTCACCGCCGGAAACATACACGATCTCGTCATTGTGATGCCGAACGTATTGTCCCAGCGGCGCTTTCTTCGCCTGCGCGAGGGCCTTAGCGCGCCCATGGTAATACAGCGTCGCCTCCGCGGCTCCCACCGCCTGCAGGAACTGCGTGCCCGTGCACGATGACTTGCTGACAATGTTTAGCCGTGGCTGTCCCCAATGCGACGGCATTTGCCGCCCGCCGGAACTGGGGTCTTCTTTCGCGCCGACGCCAGCGAGAAGCGTTTCGTAGGGCGTTACCCCCAGCATCAGGCAAAGTGCGCGGTCGCGGTAATAAGGGAAAAGCCAGTCCACGCCGGGGCGCAAAAGTAACCCCATGACTGCGCAGACCGCTTCGTGTCCGGCGCTGGAAATCTGGAAGAAAATCTTGTTCTGCCGCTTGAGCTGGATTTCGCGGTCGTCGAGCCGCCGCGAAAGGTACATCGTGCGGTAAATGCGGAGGAGAGTGTTGTGATCGAGGTCCTCAACTTTCGGTGAGTCAAGCTTGGTCAGTCTGACGCGTGTATGAAGCGCCATTCGTTCCATCCTCGTGTTGGAGTCAGGGGCTTGAGGCTCAGCGGGAGTTCATTATACCGGATTTGACTCACCGCCGCCCCAACGCGCTCTCCTCGCGGTGATTCGTGGCCCCAGGCAATCAGTCCAATTTGGCTTCTGACGCGAGCCTTCCGGTTCGTACGGCAATGCTCCCTATTGGGAGATGGATTCGAATTGCTGGTCGGTGGCCTCGAATTCCGGATCATTCTGGTGAATCACTTTCGGCGACGCGCTTTTGAACGGTTCCTCGGCGGGAATCCGCGCGAGCCAGCGCTGCTCGGAGAGTTTTTCGTGCGGAGAAAAATAGAGCCGAACCAACAAGCCCACCTTGTCGTTGGCAGGGGCGTCGGCCTTTGCCGCTTCCGCCCTTGTCCCCTTGGATTCGCCAGACTTACTCGCGGCTTTGGCGGCTGTCTTTGCCGCGGGCCTTTCTTTGGGCTTACTGCCGGCAGCAGGTTTTTCCGCCGGAGCCGGGTTCGCCCCGTCGCCCGCCGCTAGGCTCTCCGGCCGGTCCATTTTGTATTGTACCCGCTTGTCCAGGCGGAACGCCTGCCTCCATCCGTCGAGCTTGTGCCGTGCTTGCTGGGCCTTCTCCTCGTCCGTCCCGAAATCAAATCGAATATAAATGCCGTATGCGTGAGCCATACCTCGAGTCTGCGACGCCGTGCGCGCCAAGTCAAGATTCGGGCGGCTACGGCTGGGGTTCCGCGCGCGTTATTTTGGACCAGCTCTCGTGGCTAGGGTCACTAGCCGTTTCAGAGTATGATAGGGCTGACTGTAGATGACGCTCAGGTCACACAATCGTCGGCGTTCGCTCCTCGCAATGCTGTGTCTAGCTGCGGTCGCTTTATTGTACGCGCCCCTCGGCGGGGCTGCCTGGGCTCTCTACTCGGGCGTTTGCTGCACGTCCGGAGGCCAGTGCCCGATTCACGGTTATCACCACACGCAGGCGCCTTCCGGTCCCGCACACGCCATGGACTGCGGCCACGACACGCCCTCCGGGACACCATGCAGCATGTCGTGCTGTCACCATCCCGAACGGCCTGCAGTCACGCCCGTCGTTTTCCTGCTTACCGCTCCGTTCACACTCTCTGGCACGATAGAGTTCGAGGGGCTCGGTCCTGTTTCTGGGGCAGGAAATACCGTCACTTCGATTGAGCCTCTTTCTCCTCCCCCTCGAATCTTCGCCCTGGCCGCCTGACCTGCGGCCCATCCTTCCGCACGCTGATCCACCCGCTGTGCGGGCATTTTGTCCGCACACGAACCCATTGGGAGAGGCAAATGCAGCGTATTTGGGTTGTCGCAGTTTTTCTATTCGCGGCTGCCGGGGCCTTGGCCACGATTTTCGGCAGCATCCACGGCATTGTCCACGACCCGCAGCACCGCCCCGTCCCGTGCATCACCGTGGTTATCAAAGCGCGCAACTCGGAATTTACCCAAAGCATGCAAACTAACTCCGAAGGCGAGTTCCATTTCGAGGTCGTTCCGGTGGGCGAATATACCGTCTCCATTTCCGATGAGACTTTCCTCGCCCAACCGCAAACCATAACCGTGCTTTCCGGCACCGCGCCGATCCTCCATCTTGAACTGCGCCTTCCTTCAGAAAAGGAGACGGTCACCGTTTCTGCCGACGAAGGCCAGACCGAAACCGTCACGCCGTCCACACTGGTGGAACGCTTGCAGATTCAGGAAACGCCAGGCGCATCCCGCTCCAACAGCCTGGCCATGATTACCGACTTCGTTCCCGGGGCGTATCTTACCCACGATCAACTTCACATTCGTGGCGGACATCAAGTGAGCTGGCTCATCGACGGCGTGCCCATTCCCAACACCGATATCGCCAGCAATGTTGGACCGCAAATCGATCCGCAGGACATTGACACCCTGGAAGTCCAGCGCGGCAGCTACTCTGCCGACTATGGCGATCGTACTTATGGGGTTTTCAATGTGGCGCCACGCACCGGCTTCGAGCGAAACAACGAAGCCGAGCTTACGATCTCCGCCGGCAATTTCTATCAAACCGACGACCAGCTCAACTTCGGCGGGCACAGCAATCGCTTGGCGTATTACGCCAGCCTAAACGGCAACCGCACCAATCTTGGCCTGCAAACTCCGACCTCCGCGGTCGTCCATGACGCGGCCAACGGCTTTGGCGGCTTCACCTCGCTCATTTTCAACGCCACTCCGAAGGACCAGCTTCGCTTCGTGGCGCAGTCCCGCCGAGACTTTTATCAAGTTCCCTTTGATCCTGCCGATCCCCAAAACACGCCCGGTCAATTCCTCCGCGACGCCAACCGTGAAAGCGATTCCTTCGCCGCCTTCTCGTGGGTGCGCACGCTCAATTCCAGCCTGCTGCTCACCGTTTCGCCTTTCTTCCATCACAATTCCGCAAACTACCAGAGCAGCGCGGAAGACTTTCCCTCTTCGGCCACAGAAGATCGCGCCTCCAACTATGAAGGCGGCCAAGCCACTCTTTCCTGGATCGCCAAACGCAACAATTTGCGGGTAGGTCTATACGGCTTTGCGCAAGAGGATCACCAGACGTTTGGTCTGGTCTGTCACGACCCGTCACAAAACCAGTGCCAGGGCTCGACGCTCTTGGAAATCGACAATCCCTCAGGCGGCCAAGTGGCCGTCTATGCGGAAGATCAGCTCAAGGCCACGTCCTGGCTCGCGCTCAATGCCGGCGTGCGGCAAACTCACTTTTCCGGCGGCGTGGTGGAAAACGCCACCAGCCCGCGCTTTGGAGCCTCCCTTCGCATTCCGAAATTAAACTGGGTCTTCCGCGGCTTTTATGGCCACTTCTATCAAGCGCCCCCTTTGCTTACTGTCTCCGGCCCCCTTTTGCAACTGGCCACGAGCCAAAACCTCGGATTCGTGCCGCTGCATGGCGAGCGCGACGAGGAACATCAATTTGGCGTCACCATCCCTCTTCGCGGCTGGACACTGGACGCCGATAACTTTCTCACTCGCGCCAACAACTTCTTCGACCACAACAACTTCAACAATTCGGAGATTTTCATCCCCATCACCATCGAAGGTGCGCGCATCAGCGGCTGGGAGCTCACGCTGCGCTCACCGCGTCTCGACAACCGTGGTCAGATGTACCTGACGTACTCAAATCAGCTCGCGCTCGGCTGCGGTGGCATCAACGGCGGCCTCACGGACTTTTCTTTTGGCGGCAGTTGCGGGTTGCTGGACCACGACCAGCGTAACACGCTCCACGTGGGCGGCCAGTTCTCTTTCCCGTGGCATGTCTCTGCGTCCACCGATATCTCCTACGCCTCCGGCTTCAGCAACGGCAATCAACCGCCGATGACTCCGGGCGATCACCTTCAGCCGCACACTACGTTTGACCTCTCGCTCGCCAAGGAGTTCGGCGAGCGCTTGTCTGTCAATCTGCAGGCCATCAACGTCGCCAATCGCCGCGTGCTGCTCGACAATAGCTTCACCTTCGGCGGCACGCATTTTCTCAAACCGCGCGAAATCCTCGTCCAGCTGCGCTATCGCTTTCACTATTGATTCGCGGCGGCTCTGCGGATCTCTCGGAATCGCCTCATTACCCAGTCCGGAGGATCGGGGTCGTGCTCGTAGTCGGCTTTTTGCCCGAAGAAAACTCTCCATCGGTCAATCCAGGAAATTCCTGCGGTGCCAACGAATCGATCGGGAGTCGCATAGGCAGAATCGGCCAGGGCCTCGTCAAGCGACACGAACTGGTAGCCACGCTTTTCCAAAACTCCTAGCAGTTCGTCGAGCGTTTCGGTATTGATTTCGTTGTCGTGCATCAGAAAGACCTGCGGGATTTCTCGCCCAAACAGCTTTCTTGAGGCTTCTTCAAAATAGGCAAACTCGGTTTGTGCGAATTGCAAGTACTCCCGTTTTGTCTGATCGGCCAGCTTGGCATCTTTTTCGGCCAGCGCTTCATGCAGGATGTCATTAAACATGTAATCCGCATTGTCCACCGTGATTGGAGCGTTCTGATATCCCCTGCTCTTCAAAAATGCCGCAAACGCTTCCTTGAGCTCTTGCGTGGGGCCGGTGAAAAGGTACGGATACCGGAAGTAGCGCTCGGGCTTCCCCACGGCCATCAATAGGGACCGCGTAACCACTTCTCCGCGAATCGTTTCGTCCTCCATCTCCTCGAGCGAGACTTGATTGAAATTGGCGTGCGAGTAGGTATGATTTCCAAGCTCCAATCCCGCGTCGATCCACCTTTGCAACAGCGCCACCCGCGCATCCCGTTCTCCGGCCACGTGCAGCCTCTTTTCGTTGACAAAACCGATGGCTCGAACGTGGTGAGCCTTGAGGATTGCGGGAATCGCCTTGTTGTACCTCTCTAGATCACGGAGTTCTCCGTTGGCAGTGGGCGTCGCCGGAATGGCCCCCGGCAAATCATCCACGGTGATGGCCACTCTCCGCTCGAATGGATCGCCTCTTGCGATTTCGCCGCCTAGCTTGCTTGTCGAGACAGCCGCCCGAGTCGCGCCAAACAAAAGGACAAACAAACAGCACGTCGATAACTTTTTGGCCATGTCGGAGGGGTCCTTCTGGCTCCTTTCTCTGCCTTCCCCAACACATCCTCGCCAGCACGCTCGCTATTGTCGAGGAGCGGCTTGGCGTCCCGCGTCGGGAAAAACGCTAGATGCTATCCCCAAATGTATCTCATCTCGGCTACCGACTCCGGCTGCAGATCGACGAGCGCAGTCGAGGATTGCACTTTTCGCGCGATCTGGCCGTTCTTTCAAACCGCGCCCCCGCAAACGTTGATCCTAAAAGACTTACATACACTCTAAGCGTTTTTGAATGAACATCTACACACCCATCCCGCTCTCCATGAACTCAATTTCTGGCGCCTTAGGAAGCCTCCGCGCGCGAGAAGCTGTTAGACTAGAACGACATTTGAAGGCGATGGAGTTCGCCATAACCGGGCCGTTTTTGACCGGCTCTGATGACTCCTGGCAGCTTACCCCGTTGCGTCGGGGCTCTGCTCCAGGAGTTTTTTGTTAGCCGTTCCATGAGTTTGGCAAATACCCGTCGCGCCGTCACGCTGCGGAACGGAGAGGCTTTGCAACTTTTGCTAATCGCTATCTTTGGCGCCGTGGGCACGCTCGCGCGCTACGGCCTGCAGGGCCTGGTGCAGCTTCGCGTGGGCGGTACTTTCCCCTACGGCACGCTGCTGGTCAATTTGACGGGCTGCTTCTTGCTGGGCTTGATCGGCCAGTTCACCATGAATCGCATGGTGCTGCCTGCGGACTGGCGCCTCGCCGTTACGGTCGGCTTCTTTGGAGGTTACACGACTTTTTCGAGCTTTGGCTGGGAAACGGCCAAAATGCTAGAGGACGGGGAGTGGCTGCGCGCGACGGCGTACGTAGGTGCAAGCGTGGTGGCGGGCCTGCTGTTATCCGTGGCTGGCATCCGCCTTGCCAACAAGTTCTAGTCGTGACGACCGCAGGGGCACGATCGCCTTCTTGAACGATGCGGTGCACAATGGGTCATCAACACTCATGCATGCCGGTGGCAGATCGCAGTTGGTGATGACCTACAAACAAGCATTTAGGTTAAATCATTTTTTCTCTCTGGCTTGAGACTTAGAACTCGAAACTGAGAACTCCAAAATGCCGCATCAAAAATTCGAGGGTGAACGCACCCTGATGCGCATCCACATCGGCGAGTCCGACAAATGGCACGGCAAGCCGCTTTACGAAGCCATTGTCGAAATGCTGCGCAAGGAAGGCTTCTCTGGTGCGACCGTTCTTCGCGGCGTCGGGGGCTATGGTGGCTCGAGCGTCTACCACACCGACAAAATCCTGCGCCTTTCCCAGGATCTGCCCATCGTTCTCGAGGTCATCGAATCCACCGAGCGCATTGAACAAATCCTTCCCCGGCTGGACGAAATGGTGGATGGTGGCCTCATCACCCTGGAGAAGGTCCGCGTCATCCTTTACCGCCCCGCCAAAAAATAGTCGTGCAATTCTGATTCCACGCCGTCGGGCATGAGCGCAAATTGCCTGGAGCGCTTCTCTCGTTTTGAACTACTCGCCGTTCTCCGCGGCCTTCGCCGCCAAGCCAGGTTGTAAGTGGGACGCTGATGGCGGAAGTCCATCCCCGCTCATCTCGAGTAGAGTTTCAGAGTGACATAAACCACCCGGAACGGGGCGGCTCGTGCGGTAAACTGCCCTCCTATGCCAGAGGCCGCAGAAAAACAACCCTGGCTCAGCCGCACCGTTCTTGGCGTTGGCCTCACCAGCCTGTTTAGCGACTGGAGCCACGAAACAGCCACGGCGGTCTTGCCTGCTTTTCTTGCAACGGTCGGCGCAGGGCCGGCGTGGCTCGGGGCCATCGAGGGCGTGGCCGACGGTCTCTCTAGTATCGCGAAGCTCATCGCCGGGCACTACACCGACAGGATGAAGCGCCGCAAGCCCCTCGCTGTATTTGGCTATGCGTTTACGGCGCTGTGCACGGCATCGTTCGGTCTGGCTTCGCACGCCTACCAGGTGCTTGTCGGCCGCGCCGGAGCCTGGCTTGGTCGCGGCGTGCGCTCCCCGGCGCGCAAGGCGCTTCTGGCCGCTGACGCTCCACCCGACGCCTACGGACGCGCGTTCGGTCTCGAGCGCCTGATGGACACACTCGGCGCCATCGTCGGCCCGCTCACCGCGCTCTGGCTTCTCGATGTAACCGATCATACCTATCGCAAGGTTTTTTTCTGGACCCTCGTTCCGGGTTTCGTCGCCGTCGCATGCTTCTGGTTGCTGGTGCGCGAACGACCCCTCGCAAGCCCCTCGAAACGTTCCTTCTTAGTCGGACTGAGAGCGCTCCCGATTCCGTTCCGCCGCCTGCTTGTCGGCGTGGGGGTTTTTGGCGCCGGCGATTTCTCTCACTCATTGCTGATTCTTTACGCCTCGCGCATGCTTGCACCCGCGCACGGTGTGAAGCACGCAGCCAGCCTCGCCATCGGCCTCTACACGGTGCACAATGTCTTCTACGCCGGCTCGGCGTATTTCAGCGGCTGGCTCAGCGATCATGTCCCGAGCCGCAAGAGTGTCTTGGCCGCAGGCTATGCGCTGGCGGGAGTCACCGCGACTTTAATGTGCACCGGAATACCTTCTTTGCCGTTCCTCGCCTTGATCTTCGTCCTGGCTGGTCTCTACATTGGCACCGAGGAGGCCCTCGAAGATTCCCTCTCGGCCGAACTCGTGCCCCAAGGGCAGCACGGCATGGCCTTTGGCACCCTGGCCGCGGTCAATGCTGTCGGCGATTTCGTCTCCAGCGTCCTGGTGGGCTCCCTCTGGGGCGTTTTCAACGTGCAAACCGCCTTCGCCGCCTCGGCGCTGCTCTTCTTCGCCGCGGCCGTGCTGATCCTCGGTCTGCGCACCCCCTCCTGATTTCACCTGATTCCCTCTTGCGCGTTTGCGAGTCGCATGTTAGCGTTGGCGAATAAAAGGCGAATCCATTGCGGCGGGGTGGGAACGGTTGGAGGGTCTTTCATGTCGGAATTGCTGGCGGTTCGCAGAACCGGAAAATCAACGGCCATCGCGCGCGTCCACGAAGTGCTGGAGGCCTTTACGGAACGCGATCACAAAAGCGAAATTCTCACCGCCATTCGTCAGTTCCCCGCGCGAGAAGCGCAATGGGCCGGCTTTCCAGAGTGGGTTAACGGGAACCTGGTCTCCGCTTATACCGCAAAGGGCGTCAGCCGCCTATACACGCACCAGGCAGCAGCGGCCGAGGCGGTGCATTCAGGGAAAAGTGTTGTGATCGTCACGCCCACCGCTTCCGGCAAGACGCTTTGCTACAACCTGCCAGTGCTGAACGCAATTCTGGAAAACGCCGACACACGCGCGCTGTATCTTTTCCCTACAAAAGCGCTCGCGCAGGATCAACTCGCGGAACTCTACGACCTGAACCAGCGGCTCGATGACTGTTTCGGCGTTTTCACCTACGACGGTGACACGCCTGCCGATGCTCGCAAAGCCATTCGCGAAAAAGGTCACGTGGTCCTGACGAATCCGGATATGCTGCACACAGGAATTCTTCCGCACCACACGCGTTGGACGCGGGTGTTCGAAAATCTGCGGTACATCGTTCTCGACGAACTGCACACTTACCGCGGCGTCTTCGGCAGCCATCTGTCGAATGTCCTTCGCCGGCTGCGCCGCATCGCGCGCTTTTATGGTCGAGAGCCACAATTCATTTGCTGCTCCGCCACCATCGCGAATCCGGGCGAACTCGCCTCTCGTCTGCTCGAATCCAGGGTTGCCGTCCTCGATTCCAATGGCGCACCGGCCGCGGAGAAAACCTTTGTCTTCTACAATCCACCGGTGGTCAACCGGGCGCTGGGTATTCGCCGCAATTACATCAACGAATCGGCGCGAGTCACGCAGGAATTTCTGAAGCGCGACCTGCAAGCGATCGTTTTCGCAAATTCCCGTCTGCACACGGAAATTCTTCTCACTTATTTGCAGCAGGCGAACCCGCATCTACCAGGAAAACCGGAAACAATTCGCGGCTACCGGGGCGGATACCTGCCCAACGAGCGGCGCGAAATCGAGCGCGGCCTGCGTGAAGGAAGAGTCCGTGGCGTGGTCTCGACAAGCGCGCTCGAATTGGGCATCGACGTAGGTTCGCTCGACTCCGTGGTGATGGCCGGCTATCCCGGGACGATCGCTGCCACCTGGCAACGCGCGGGCCGCGCCGGCCGTCGCAGCGGAAGCTCCTGCGCCGTGCTGGTGGCTTCCTCCGCGCCACTCGATCAATTCATAGTGCGCCAGCCGGATTATTTCTTCGGCCATACGCCCGAGCGCGCATTCATTCAGCCGGACAATCTGGAAATCCTTATCAATCACCTGAAATGCGCGGCTTTCGAATTGCCGATCGCGCCGGGTGAAAAGTTCGGCGACGTGGACCTTCCGGATCTTTGCGCGCGGCTTGCCGAGGCCGGGTTTCTGCATCTCGCGGGGGAGAATTATCACTGGACGCACGAAGCGTATCCGGCCGACACCATCAGCCTGCGCTCGGCCACAAGCGACAATTTCGTGATCATTGACATCACCGCGGAGCCGAACGTCGTCGGCGAAATTGATTTTCCGAGCGCACTGGTTTTCGTACACGAAAAGGCCATTTATTTGCACGGCGGGCAGCAATATCACGTCGAGCGACTGGACTTCAAAGAGCGCAAAGCCTACGTGAAGCGCGTCGACGTGGATTATTACACCGACGCCGTGCGCTATACCCAGGTGCGTGTCCTCGAACTCGCCGCCTCCGAGCGCGGCAACCGCTCGGTCACCGGGGGCAAGGCGACGGAGCTCAGCGCAAGCCCACCCAAGAGTGCATCCGCACACTGGCATTCCCATGGCGACGTTCTGGTTCGCTCGCAGGTGGTGGGGTTTAAGAAAATCAAATTCTTTAGCAACGAAACCATCGGCGACGGCAAACTGGAACTGCCCGAAAACGAAATGCACACCACGTCCTACTGGATCACGCTGGAGCGCCCGTTGCTCAAGTTGCTTCCCTTTTCCGTCAGCGAACGACAGTCGGGCATGTTTGGCTTGCTGCATGCGCTGGAATGTGTCGCGACTCTGCTCTTGATGTGCGACCGGCGCGATCTAGGCACGGCCATCGGCGAGCGCCTCTCTGACGCGGCCGCTCGAGACGATCGAAGCGTCGCCGTGCGCAGGGAGGAGGCGGTCTCCACAAATGCTCGCGAGTTCTTCGAGCCGAATCTGTATCTCTATGACGCGTACCCCGGCGGGATCGGCTTCTCGGAACCGCTTTTTCACGCGCACGATCTACTGGTACAGAAGACGCGCGAGCTGATTTCCTCCTGCGAATGCCAATGGGGATGCCCTTCCTGCATTGGCCCGGCGGGGGATCTGGCGCCACGCGCCAAAGAAGCCGCGCTGGCTATTCTTGACTGCTTGCGTGCCTAGATGCCGGCAACAACTGACAGATTTTCCCGGCTCGCCGCGCTGAAACCGGCGCGGCCGGCTGTCGCCCGCGTGGCCAGGCCGGCATTGCGCGCTCCGGATCAGGAGGATTTGCTTGCGCAATTCCTCGGGGCAGGCGTGGTGGAGAATCATTTCGGAGAGCATCTCGCGATTCGAAATTGGTATTCCACGCCGGAATATGCAGAGCCGTCCGGGGTCACCCTGGAGCTTCTGTCGCGTACGCGCGACAAGCTTGTTTCGCGAAACACGCGAGCGACGCTCGAAGATCCTTCGAGATGGCTCTTCCTCGATACGGAAACAACCGGCCTGGCGGGAGGAACCGGTACCTACGCCTTTCTCATCGGGCTGGCGTGGTGGGATGCCGGGGGATTGCAGGTCGAACAGTTTTTGATGCGGGATTTCACGGAAGAATATTCGCTGCTCCAGGAGCTTGCGGTGCGCATCAGGGAACGGCCGGTGCTTGTTACGTTTAATGGGAAATCGTTTGACTGGCCGCTGCTCGAAAACCGTTTCGCGATGACCCGCTCCATCGCAGCGCCCAAACTGGCCGCGCATCTGGACCTGTTGCATCCTTCGCGCGCGCTGTGGAAGCTGCGGCTAGGCAGCGTCCGCCTGATGGAACTCGAACGCCACGTCCTTGACACCGCGAGATTGGGCTGGCATCGCAGCGAGGATGTCGACTCCGCCCTGATCCCCGAGTGGTACTTCAATTATTTGCGGGGCGGACCTGTGGCTCCGCTGGCCGGAGTTGTGCGGCACAATCAGATGGACCTGCGCGGGCTGGCAGCGCTATTCGGAAAAATCAATACCATGCTCTCCGAGTCCGCGGACATGCTTGAGGATCATGACAGCCTCGATCTCTTTGGACTCTCTCGTTTCTTCGAGCGCCGGGGAGATTCCACGCGCGCTCAAATCGCCTGCGCGCAAGCCCTGGCCATCGGGTTGCCTAGCGACGTTCGTCTGAGGGCGCAGAAGGAACTAGCACTAATAGCCAAGCGGCGCGGTGAACACCAGCGCGCCGCCGCAATCTGGGAGGAAATGGTTCGCGACCCGCAGGATGAAGGGCACGCGGGTGAACAGCTAGCTATCTATTACGAACACCGTGTCAAAGATACCGACCGCGCTATCGAATACGCAAAACTCGGACTTGCCAAAGTCAAGCGCCAGCGCACCGCCTCTTTGCGCAATGCACGCGATCCCGATTTGGCCGCCCGGTTAGCCCGGCGGGAAAAGCGCTTTATCGAGCGGCTTGCCAGGCTGGAAAGAAAAGCGCCGCCGCGGTCTTCTCCGGCACCGCGCCGGGGCGCTCCGGCGCCGGCGGAGCCGAAGGCCAATCGAGCGCTTTGGTGAAAGCATCAAAAAGCTTGCGCGTGGTGCCTTCCAGGGTTATGCAACTGTCGCCAAAACAGTACAGGAAGACACCGCCGTCGGGTGCGTCGAACTGAAAGAAGTTCGGACGCCGCATCAGATTTGAGCGCTCCGAATGTTTTTTCTCGAGCGCTTCAGAATACTGCCCGAAGAAACGGCTTGCGTGCTCTTCACTGTCAAGGTGCAGGCGGGTCACGAGAACAAGCTTCTTGGTTTCTTTTTGCTCATAGGTCGCGTAGCGGTCGCCATCCCACGCGGACGCCAAGGCCTTGGCGCGCTCGTCATCCAGAAATTGCCTCAGAACTTCCTTCCAGCCAAATTCGCCCAGGATGTTTTCATCAAGCTTGGCCCAATCCTTCCCAAGCATCTTTTCAAACGACGGGAGCAAAACCGTCGAAGGAGCTTTGCCGGATTTGTACAAGCCAGGGTGCAAAATCTGTTGCGTCGAGACGGGAGGCTTTTCAAACACACCGGATAGCGCCGGCCAACCGCTGTTTTTTAGTATCGCCGCCGAGAAATTCAGCCCGCTGATATAAGGAAAGATCAGCGAATCTTTAATAAAGGGCGGCGCGCTCTTAAGCGTCGGCGTGCTCTCCAACTCTCCGAGCAGCATGGACGGATCGAACTCCGGCAGGTCTTTGAGCGAGCGGCCGGTCCCCAGCATCAGGTAGTCCACCATGGCGGCCATGGCGCTGCCTTCGAGCACGGCGTCACGCGCGAGTTCCGCGTCTTCATTGGGGCGCGGCGCGCGGCTCCACGCTTCGATGTGGAAATGCTGGTCCTCGAGCGCATGGGTCAATTCATGGGCCATGACCATGCGCTGGTCACCGGGCGGGCTCCAATCGGCAATGTAAAACTCCTGGGCCTTTGGATCATAGAGCCCTTCGACCTGCTCGGTAAGCACGTTGACCATGAAATTATCCAGGTCAAACCCTTTGGGGAGCAGACCAAAGGCTTCGGCGGTACGCGCGTCTGCGTAACGCTCGGCGGGATTCTTTTCCTCGTTCATCTGCTTAATCACATAAGCGCGAATCTCCTCGCGAGAGCGCAGCGATTTCTTCAGAGGAGTAATCAGTTTCAGGCCAGTGATTTCGCTCATCTGCTCGAGCACTTCGTCGGCGGCAGCGAGGAACTCGGCGTTGCTTGCCGATTTGGAAGCCGCATGGGAGGCGGCCGCAGAGCTGTCCTGCGGACGTGCCGGTGCGGCGCCGAAACTGCAGCCAAGACCAAAAGCCAGAGCAAGCAAAGCGCCCTCGGCCCGTTTTGAGCGAGAGTCCATATCTTGCAGAATAACAGAATCAGAATTTCTGTGCCGCTCGGACCGGAACGGCGGCTGCAGAACTACCACTACCACCGAGCCCCTAACGTTCCAAGTTTGAAACGGACCTCAAGCAGAGTTTTGTTCCGAATTTTTAACACCCGGTAGTTCTGTAGTACCCTGTGTGTTCCCACCTAGCCAAGGGGAAAACTCATGCAACCAGGGCTTCGTCTGAGGCAAACCCGCGAAAAACTGGGCTTGACTTACCGAGACGTGGAGCGAGCTAGCTACGAACTGGCCGCGCACCGCGGGCGCCCGGATTTCATTCTGCACATC
>Ga0126373_10001674_pt1 | contig 15942 bp, 14 predicted proteins | sample PanSoiMetPlot_11_FD_92545 | JGI IMG/M metagenome (GOLD analysis project Ga0126373, IMG submission 92545) | Tropical forest soil microbial communities from Panama - MetaG Plot_11 | ecosystem: Environmental > Terrestrial > Soil > Tropical forest > Bulk soil | place: Panama | collected 2016-02-17 | reverse complement strand
TCCGCTTATCATTTTTGACAGCGAACTTTCCCCCGTACAGCAGAGGAACATCGAGGAAGTGACGGAGCGACGGGTCATAGACCGCACGCAATTGATTCTGGATATTTTTGCACGGCATGCCAGGAGCCGCGAAGGGCAGCTGCAGGTGGAGTTGGCGCAGTTGAATTACCTCTTGCCCCGGCTGACCGGACGCGGGGCGCAAATGTCCCGACTAGGCGGAAAAAGCGGCGGAGGGGGAGCGGGAGGAGCGGGAGGGGCGGCGGGAAGAATCGGCGTACGCGGACCTGGAGAAAAGAAACTGGAGACGGACCGCCGGCGCATCCGGGAGCGGGTGCGCAAAATCGAGGAGAGCATCGAGGACGTGCGGCAGCAACGGGCGCTGAGGAGAGAGGCGCGAAACGCGGTGCCGTTGGGCACGGTGGCGCTGGTTGGATACACAAACGCGGGAAAATCGACGCTGTTCAACGCGCTAAGCCGTGCGGAGGTGCTGGTTTCGTCGAGAATGTTCGCGACGCTGGACCCGACGGTCAGAGCGCTGCGTTTGCCGTCGAACCGGCGAATTCTGATTTCGGACACAGTTGGATTCATACGGGGATTGCCGAAGGGATTGATCGCGGCGTTTCGCGCGACGCTCGAAGAGGTGCAAGAAGCCGCAGTTTTGCTGCAAGTAAGCGATATTTCGAATACCTATCACGATGACTTGGAACAAGAGGTGGAGAAGATTCTTGGGGAACTCGGAGTGACGGGGAGGCCGAGGCTGCGGGTATTCAACAAAGTGGATCGGCTTTCGGCCGAGGCGCGTGAGCAGCTAGCGGGGGCCTGGCAGCGCCGGGCACCGGGGGAGGAACCCCCCCTCTTTGTTTCGGCGCTAACCGGGGAGGGGTTGGACGAATTGCTGCGACGGGTCGATGAAGCGTTGCCGGTGGACCCTCTGGTGAGGCTCTGTCTGCATGTGCCACTCAGCGAGGGCCGATCACTGGCATTAATTCATGCGCTGGGGCGGGTGATGCATGCGAGGGTGAACGATTCGCACATGGACCTCGAGGCGGAGGTGCCGGAAGCCATGGCCAAGCGGTTGAAGTTGGACGAGTTTAGCGTCAAGGGAACCCCACCGTCTTCGCGTGCGTATCTGTAGGAAAGGGGGTAAACGACCATGGCAGCGTTTGTTCTGTGGTGTATTTTGCTGGTGGTTTGCTGGCCGATCGCGCTACTGGCGCTGGTGTTGTACCCCATCATCTGGCTTTTGCTGCTGCCGTTCCGGATTGTCGGAATCGCGGTGGAGGGAGTTTTTGCTTTGTTACGCGCGATCTTGTTCCTGCCGGCACGCGTGCTCCGCGGACCGCACGCGATTTAGGCCCTGAAGGCAACGCAAGTCTCATTACTTTACAGTAATTCACCAGAAGCCATCGAATATGAACGAAATTTCACGAGGTTGCTCGGGTGTTAAAGACTGTTCTTATGGCAACGCGGTTGTGGAAAATACTGTGGAAACTCGGAAACGGTGATGAGGAGGGCAAAGAAGGCATGGCCGAAGGGGCTGCTCTAAGGACCGACGGCCATACGTAAGATGTTTAAAAATCATATAGTTACATGCCCATTCGCATGGCCGGTACGACAAATAGGTAACCGCGAAGAGAAGGGTTCCGGAAAGGGAATTTGCACAGGTTTGCAGCAGGAGTGTTACGAAAGAGTGTATGTACTTTTTGATGTAAGGTGTTCACTGTAGTTACGCGGAAGTATCGTTTTCGAACGACGACAAAGCCACTTCGGTCAGCGTTGACCTGCGAAGAGGCGGAGTCTATAGTGAGCCGAGTGGCCGCAAAGGGCGAAAAGAGGGCCGTGGTGCCGCCACACGGATATGAATTTCCCGAACTCATTGACGCTGCTGCGGATATTCATCGTGCCGCTGCTGATTGTGGTGCTCCTGACGCGTAGCCCGAACGTAGAGCTGTGGGGCTTCACGATGCATTTTGAGTTTTGGGGCGTTTTGATCCTACTCGTTGCCGCGGCAACCGATTGGGCGGACGGCTATTTGGCGCGGCGCAACGCCCAGGTGACCACGCTCGGGATCCTGCTGGACCCCATCGCCGACAAACTGTTGATTTGCGCGGCCTTCATTTCGCTGGTGGACATGCACCTGGCACCGGCGTGGATGGTAGTGATTATCATCGGCCGCGAGTTGATGATTCTGGGATTGCGGAATATAGCTTCGGCAGAAGGATTCACGATTGCGGCGTCCACGCTCGGCAAGACCAAGATGGTTTTGCAGGTATGCGCGGCGGCGGTTTTGATCGCGGGGGCACGGCGGCCCTCGCTGAACTGGATTGGCCTCGCGTTGCTATGGCTTGTGGTGATCAGCGCGTTGGTCTCCGCCGGACAGTACTTTTACCGCTTCTGGAGTCAATTGGACGACCGGATCAAGCAGCGGCGCAAACTCAGCATGATGGAAGCGCAGAAGAAGCCGCAGGATGCAGTCCCTCTCTGAAGCCGAGAGGCAGGCCATCCTGGAATTGGCCCGCCGGGCAGTGCTGGAAGCCGTTTACCACAATCGCGCAGTCGAACCCATCCCTCAGCAAGGCGTGTTTGAGAGGCGTTGCGGTGTTTTCGTCACCCTGCACGTGAGGGAAAAACTTCACGGATGCATTGGCATGATCGAACCGCGGGCGAACTTGGGGGAAGCCATCATCAAATGCGCGATCAGTGCAGCGCTGGAAGATCCGAGATTCAGCCGGATGCGGCCGGAAGAAGCGGAGGAAGCGAAAGTCGAGGTGTCGTTGTTGTCGCCCGTGGAGAGAATCGCAGTCGAGGAAATCGAGATCGGGAAGCACGGGCTGGTGGTAGAGAACGGGCTCAACAAGGGATTGCTACTGCCGCAAGTTGCGGTAGAGCACCACCTGATTCGCGAAGCCTTCTTACGGGAAACCTGCCGCAAGGCTGGGTTGGCAGGGGATGCCTGGAAAGACCCGCAAACAAAGATTTTTGGCTTTACCTGCGAAGTCATCCGGGAGGACCCGCGGAACTAGTTCAAGAAAAAAGCCCGCGCCAGGGATGTGACGCGGGCGAAGAGCGGGGCTTTGGCTCGAGCGAGCTACTCGATTTCGGCGTAATCGCCAGCCCAAAGATCGGAACGGCTATAGGTGACTAACATGCTGGAGGAATTGGGCCCCACGTTGATGACAATGCCCTCTCCGAGAACTTCTCGAGGCAGATCATTCCATTTGTAGGCCTGAGGCGCGCTACCGAAACCATACATCTTGTACTGGTAGTCGGGATAGTAGACCGCAGTCTCTGCGGTCGAACCCTGGTAACGGAACACACGCATGTACTGACCGACGGTGACGCCCTGATTCGTGCCCAGGTTGACATAGACGGTTGTGAACTTTCCATAAAGATTAGAGAAATCCTTGCCAATCACGAGCATGCCGACGGCCTTTCCGCTCGGAGGCGCAAACTGGTCGAATTCAGAAGCCGGTTTGAAAGGCGGGGAGGGACGGTCCTGCATGGGCCGAAGGATATCGCCGCGCTGCAGGTAATCGCAGGCAAAGGTAACCTCGGCGACCGAGACATTGGGCTGAACATTGACCACCTTCAGCTGGCCCGCGTCTTCGTAGAGGGTACCCATGGCTTTCAGCAGCTTGCTTTGCCACTTGAACCACTGGACGCCGACGGGGTCAACGACCGGGCGTACGACCGAGAAGCGATCGCCTACATGAACACCCTGGTTGGCACCCTTGCTGATGTAAACAAAGTCGCGAGTGCTGAAAACGATCTTGGAGTTGGACTGCTCACCGGAAATCAAGCGCAGATCATCGCCGATGTTTTCGCTCGAGACAAAATTGGAGCAGTAGATGGCGGTATAGTCCGGAGAGGTAGCCGTGGGGACGGCCTGCGTCGAGGAGACGGGAGGGTTCTGGGTACTGTTCTGGCTGCGAGCGCTGGCGCCTACCAGTACCAAGCCGAGTGAAATTCCTGCTGCGATTGCGCGCATATGGATACTCCTTCGCGTCACGCCAAAAGGGCCGTGCGGGGACTGCCTAATTTGAAACTAACAAGGCCCCGGAGATGCGTCAACAGAATGGGCAGGCGCACTTTACACTTTTGCAAAGACATGCTACAAGCCCTATTTTCAATGGATTGGAGGGATTTTAGGGGCATGCAACCGTTTGGCAAGGGGGTCGGGCGAATTTGCGCGGTGGTGGCGGGCCGAACGGCCTCGCAATTCCGGGCGCTGATCGGTGTGGCGCTGAAGGAAACACCGACGGTAGAACTGCGTTTGGACTGGCTCACGAGCGATGCCGAAAGGCACCGGGTTTTGGATTGGCTGAAACGCTCGCGGCACCGCCGAGCGGTGTTCATCGCCACGTGCCGACGGCGTGTTGGGGGCGGGGAGTTAGCCGGAGATGCAGGTGCGGAGCTGTACTGGCTGATGAAGGCGAAAGAGGCGGGCTGCCAGTGGTGCGATCTGGAAATCGAAACGCTGCGGGAACTGCATGGCAGGTCTGTGCAGGACTACGCATTGCCTCCGAAGGTGCTGCTTTCGATTCACGACTTCCGGCGGACGCCGAAGCTGCCCGAGCGCGTGAAGATCCCGGCGCGTGGCGGAGTGGCGGCGGTAAAAGTGGCGACCATGGCACGGAAGATTTCTGACAGCGTCCGGCTGATGCGGTTGGCGCACCGGGAACGGCAGGTCGTCGCGGTGCCGATGGGGGAAATCGGCCTGCCGGCGAGAATTTTGGCCTTGCGAGAAGGAAGCGTACTGGCGTATGCACCGGTGGCCGCGGCGACGGCACCCGGACAGGTTCGCCTGGGGGACTTGAAGGAACTGTACCGTGCCCATCAGTTGACCCAGGCGACGCGCGTGTACGGAGTGATTGGAAATCCAATCGGGCATTCGATGTCACCACTGCTGCACAACACCGGCTATGTGGCTGCAAGGAAAAATGCGGTGTTTCTGCCGTTCCTGGTGGAAAGCCTTGGGGAATTCGTGAAGGCGATTCCGGAATTTGATTTGTCTGGATTCAGTGTGACGCTTCCTCACAAGCAAGCGATCTTCCGTTACCTTGAGGACTGCGAGCCACTGGCAGAGAAAATCAGAGCGGTGAACACGGTTACAGTAACGAGAAACGGCAAGTTATACGGGAGCAATACGGATTATCTCGGCGTGCTAAAAGCACTGGAAAAGAAGATGCCTTTGAAAGGTAGCCGAGTGCTCGTGCTCGGCGCGGGCGGTGGGGCGCGGGCGGCGGCTTTTGCGGTTGCGAAAGCGGGGGCCGAGGTTTGCGTGTGTGCGCGGCGTCCAGACGCGGCTCGGGAGTTAGCCCGAGCAGCGGGAGGAGAGGTGATTGGCCGCAAGGAATTGAGGAAACGGAAGTTTGATGCCATCGTGAATTGCACGCCTTTGGGGATGTATCCTCACCCGGAAATTTCTCCTCTGGAGGCTGGAGAGTTAAACTGTTCCCTCGTCATGGACCTGATTTACCGGCCGTTCGAGACGAAGCTTCTGAGAATCGCCGCCGCGAGGGGCATCCGGACGGTAGCCGGGGTGGAAATGTTTCTGGCACAGGGGATCGCGCAGTGGGAACAATGGATGGGCTGGCGGGCACCTCAGCCAGCCATGAGGCGAGCCGTTCTTAGAGCATTGCGAGCCGAAGAGAAATCACGCCGCTAAGCAAAAGCAAGAGCGACAGGGAAGTAATCTATCGCTGAGCATCCCGACTCTGTGGATTTGAGTGATTCGATGATCCAGCCGACCTTTGAAGAGTTTCAGCGTCTCGCCAAGCGGGGCAATCTCGTCCCGGTATACGACGTGTTTTCGGCGGATTTGTTGACGCCGGTGAGCGCGTATCTGCGTCTGGCGCAGGGGGCGCGGCATTCGTTTTTGCTGGAAAGTGTGGAAGGCGGGGAGAAGATCGCGCGCTACACGTTCGCCGGGGCGCATCCGGAAGAGGTGTTCCGCTATGCGGGCGGGGCTTGCGTGCTAGAGAGCCGCAACCGGATGGTGTGGGAAGAGCGCGATCCGATCTCGTTTTTGCGTGAGCACATGGCGCAGTTTCAGCCGGTTCGGCTGCCCGGATTGCCTCCGTTGGTCGCGGGGGCAATTGGTTATTTCAGCTACGACATGGTGCGGTTGATCGAAAGGCTGCCCAAGCGGCTGAAAGATGATATCGGGCTCTACGACGCGATGCTGATGTTTTATCGCGGGCTCATTGCGTTTGATCACGTGCAACATCGCTTGTGGGTCGTGAGGAATGTGTACACGGAAGGTCCGGGAAGTTTGCGAGGGAAGTACGCAGCCGCGGCTAAGGAAATCCGCCGGACGCGGGAGCTGCTCGAGGCACCGGTCGAGGGCGAGAAGCGCGAAGAGCGCCCGAAGGGGATAGCGGCGAAGCCGGAGGTGCAATCGAATTTCCTTCGCAAGGAGTACCTGGCGGCGGTGCGCAAGTCCAAGGAGTACATCCGGGCAGGCGACATTTTCCAGGTGGTAGTGAGCCAACGGTTCTCGGCAGAGACCAAAGCCGTGCCATTCGACATTTATCGCGAACTGCGAGCAGTCAATCCGTCGCCCTATCTTTTCTATCTGCATTTGAATGATGTACACGTGGTGGGCAGTTCGCCGGAGATGCTTGTGAAGGTGCAGGGTCGGGAGGTGTTTTACCGCCCGATCGCCGGCACGCGTTGGCGCGGTAAGGAGGAAGCGGAAGATTTGCGGCTGGAGCGAGAGATGCTCGAAAGCGAGAAGGAACGCGCCGAGCACATTATGCTGGTGGATCTGGGGAGGAACGATCTGGGACGAGTGTGCGATTATGGCACGGTGAAGGTTGAGAAGTTGATGACCGTCGAGCGCTACTCCCACGTGATGCATCTCGTGTCGAGTCTGCGGGGGAAGTTGCGGGAGGACGTGGATTGCTTTGACGCGCTGATGGCGTGTTTTCCGGCTGGAACGGTTTCCGGAGCGCCCAAGGTGCGAGCGATGGAGATCATCGAGGAGCTGGAAAAGACGCGGCGCGGAATATACGCGGGCGGGATTCTGTACCTCGACTTCGCCGGGAATCTGGACTCTTGCATCGCTTTGCGCACCATGGTCATCAAAAACGGTGTGGCCCATGTACAGGCGGGCGGCGGGATTGTGGCGGATTCCACGCCGGAGGCCGAATTCGAAGAATCAGTAAACAAATCGAAGGCGCTGCTCGGAGCGCTTAGGACGGCACACGCGCCAGGAAGCAGCAAGAAAGGGAAGGTCAAAGGAAAGAAGTGATTCTGCTGCTCGACAACTACGATTCGTTTACCTACAACCTGGCCCAGTATCTCGGCGAACTGGGTTGCACACTCGAGGTGCATCGGAACGACAAGATTTCGGTCGAGCAAATCGTGCGCCTGAAGCCCGAGAAGATCGTCATCTCGCCCGGGCCTTGCACACCGCAAGAGGCAGGCATCTCCGTGGAGGTGGTCGAGGAGTTGGCGGAAAAGTTCCCGATTTTGGGAGTTTGTTTGGGACATCAAGCGATTGGCGCCGCCTTCGGGGCAAGGATCATCCGGGCTCCCAGGCTCTTTCATGGCAAAACGAGTGAAATCGAGCATGACGGAAAAGGGATTTTCGAGTCATTGCCGAATCCGTTTACGGCCACACGATACCATTCCCTGATTGTGGACCGGAAGTCGCTGCCGCACGAGCTTGAAGTGAGCGCGGAGACGAAAGACGGCGTGATCATGGGGTTGCGCCACCGCCGGTATAAGGTGGATGGCGTGCAGTTTCATCCCGAGTCGGTGCTTACGGAGTCGGGGAAGCATCTTCTGAGGAATTTTCTTTCGGCATCTTGAAGCCGGCAAAGCGGTATTCATTGCCACTCCGAGACTGGCCGGCGTATATAACCAGGGCCCTCCGGGAAACCGGAGGAGCGTCAGGGACACAACCAGCAGGGATTTCCCGCAAAGCAATTTATTTCATCCTGGGAGCGGCTCGCGTCAAGGCTCTGAGTTCGAAGATTGATGCTTGCGCGCGTTGCTGAACTGGATGAGTTGTTCGAGTTTCGCGAGCGCGGCGCCGGAGGAAATGGCGCGATCGGCAATTTGGGCTCCTTCGAGGAAGCTTTCCGCGAGGCCGGTGACGACCAGGGCAGCGGCGGCGTTCATGACGACGATGTCGCGAGGTGGGCCTGGCTGACCTTGGAGAATTTTGCGAATGAGGGCGGCATTCTCCGCTGCAGTGCCGCCACGGAGGGCTTCGAATGGAGCGAGATGCAAGCCAAAGTCGGCGGGCGAGACGTTGAAAGAGGTGATGCTTGGCCCGCGGACTTCAACGATTTGTGTTTCCCCGGAGAGAGAGAGCTCGTCGAGCCCGCCACCCCCGTGAAGCACGAAGGCGCGGGTAATGCCAAGTTCGGCGAGGGTTTCAGCGACCAGGGTGAGCACCTCAGGAGAAAACACACCGAGGACCTGCGTGTCGGCGGCAGCAGGATTGGTGAGGGGGCCGAGAAAATTGAACACCGTGCGTTTGCCGACTTGTTTTCGCGCCGGAACGGCGTGGCGGGTAGCGGAATGGGCAGCCGGAGCGAAGAGGAATCCGATGCCGACGTCTCGAATAGCGCGTCCGGCTTCGTGCAAAGGCAGGTCAATGTGTACCCCGAGGGCTTCGAGCACGTCGGCGGAGCCGCAAAGAGAGCTCACCGAACGATTGCCATGTTTGGCAACGCGCGCGCCTGCGGCCGCAGCCACAATTGCGGCGGCCGTCGAAATATTGAAGGTGCCGCTAGAATCGCCGCCCGTCCCACAGGTGTCGACCAGGTTGGCCGGCTTGGGGTCGCCCGGAGCAAATACCGGAGCGGCGTGCTTGCGCATGATTCTGGCAAAGCCACTGAGCTCGTGGGCGGTCAGTGGGCGTCGGTTCAAGGCCAAGAGCAAGCGAACGATCTCGGGGGTGTCCATTCGGCCGGAGAGGAGTTCTTCCATGACGGTTTCGGCCTCGGGCCGCGAGAGGACAGCCCCGTCTTCCAACTTGGAAAGCAAATCCAATGTGGCATTCCTTTGCTGGGGTGCGGGCGGGATGCTCAGGCATCCTTGCCCGTTCCCGGTGACTCAAGTAAACTTTAATGTTTTGCGAAGCCTCAAATTCTAACATCTGTGCCAAGTCCATCGTCGCACAGGATCGGAGCCCGGCCGGGCCGGGGCCGTCCAAAAGGCAGAATCTCAAATGAAGATTCACGAATACCAAGCTAAAGCCATACTCTCGCGATACGGTGTGACGACTCCGCGCGGGGAGGTGGCGTTCACGAAGGAAGAAGCGCGAGAAGCGGCGCAGCGGCTGAAGTCGCACGTGGTGGTGGTAAAGGCGCAGATTCACGCCGGTGGACGCGGCAAGGGCGGAGGGGTGAAGCTGGCGCGGTCTTCGGACGAAGCCGCGGAGATCGCGTCGCACATCCTTGGAATGACGCTGGTTACGCAGCAAACGGGGCCGCAGGGACGGATGGTGCGGCGGCTGCTGATTGAGGAAGGCCTGGACATCAAGCGCGAACTGTATCTGGGATTGCTGATCGACCGCGAGTCGGGACGACCTGTGTTTATGGCCAGCGCGGCGGGCGGGATGGAGATTGAGCAGGTCGCGAAGGAGAATCCTGCGGCGATTTTGCGGGAACGCATTCACCCGGCCGTGGGCCTCGAACCGTATCAAGCGCGCAAGGTCGCATTCTGGCTTGGACTGACCGGAGAACAAGTGACGGTGGCAACGCCGTTTCTGCTGGCGCTGTACCGGGCGTTTATTGACACCGATGCTTCGCTGCTTGAGATCAATCCGTGCGTGCTGACGGGTGACGGGAAGCTGGTGGCGCTGGACGCGAAAATGACGTTCGACGACAACGGCTTGTTCCGACATAAGGACCTGCGGGAGTTGCGTGACCTCGATGAGGAGGATCCGCTGGAAGTGGAAGCCTCGAAGTACGGGCTGAACTACATCAAGCTGGACGGAAACGTGGCCTGCATGGTGAACGGCGCCGGATTGGCGATGGCCACGATGGATATCATCAAGTATGCGGGTGGATCGCCGGCGAACTTCCTGGATGTGGGTGGCGGAGCGTCGGCCGACCAGGTGAAAAATGCGTTTCGGATTTTACTGAGTGATCCAGGGGTAAAGGCAGTTTTTATCAACATCTTTGGAGGCATCCTGCGCTGTGACGTGCTGGCCACGGGCGTCGTGGCTGCCGCCAAGGACCTGCATGTGCAGGTACCCATTGTTGTTCGGATGGAAGGAACGAACGTGGAGCGGGGTCAGCAGATTCTGCGTGAGAGCGGCCTGAACTTCACGATTGCGGAAGGAATGAAAGACGGAGCCCAGAAGGTCGTCAGTTTAGCGAAAGCATAAGTTCGAAGAAGACCTGCAAGGTTAGGCTTCATGATTCACAAACTTGGGAAGGAGTGGAGGAAGCTATAGTCCGGAGGGATCCTTTACCTCCTCTATTTCATTTACCTCCAATTGGAGCATGAGCGTCCTCGTCAATGAAAAGACAAGAGTGTTGATCCAGGGATTCACAGGGCGCGAAGGAACTTTTCACGCGCAGCAAATGATCGAGTATGGCACGAACGTGGTTGGCGGCGTGACGCCGGGCAAAGGCGGCACCAAGCACCTGGAGCGGCCGGTCTTCAACACGGTTGTGGAGGGGGTGAAGGCCACGGGGGCCGATGCGTCGGTAATCTTTGTTCCGCCGCCGTACTCCGCTGACGCCATTCTGGAAGCGGCCGATGCGCAGTTGCCGGTGGTCGTGTGTATCACGGAAGGCATCCCGGCGCTCGACATGGTGCGGGTGGCGGAAGTGCTGAGTGGATCGAAAACACGGTTGATTGGGCCGAATTGCCCCGGGATTATTTCGCCCGGCAAATGCAAGATCGGGATCATGCCGGGACGGATTCACAAGCAGGGGAACGTGGGCGTGGTGAGCCGCAGCGGAACCCTTACCTATGAAGCGGTGCACCAGCTGACGCAGCTGGGCATTGGGCAATCGACCTGTATTGGGATTGGTGGCGACCCGATTATTGGGACAACGTTTCTCGACACGATCAAGATGTTCAACGATGACCGGGACACGCACGCCATCGTGCTGATCGGGGAAATCGGCGGGAACGCAGAAGAACGTGCGTCGGCGTGGATCAAAGCGAATGTTAAGAAGCCTGTGGTCGGTTTCATTGCTGGCCAAACTGCTCCTCCGGGACGCCGCATGGGGCATGCGGGTGCGATTATCAGCGGCGGGCAAGGTACCGCGAAAGACAAGTATGCGGCGATGAATGCGGCAGGAATTCACACCGTCGAGACGCCAGCGGACTTAGGGTCGACGGTCGCTGCGGCACTAAAATAAGCACCGAACCGGGCTCGGAAACACTGCGCTTCGTCTTATTTGTTACCTCAAGTTTCGGGAGATTAAATTGGCAATTGAGCGGACGTTTGCAATGATCAAGCCGGATGCGGTCGGCCGCGGGCAGCAAGGCGAAATATTGGCTCGCATTCACAAGGCTGGCTTCACGATCGTGGCCATTAAGTCGATGCGGCTGACGAAAGAAGCAGCTGGGGGATTTTACGCGGTGCATCGCGAGCGGCCGTTCTTCGGCGAACTCACCGATTTCATGAGTTCCGGAAGGATTTTCGCGATGGTGCTGGAGGCGGAAGGCGCAATCGGCAAATGGCGCGATACCATGGGGGCGACAGATCCGAAGAAGGCCGCACCGGGCACGATCCGTCACGATCTAGGCACCAGCATCGGCACGAATTGCACGCATGGCTCGGACGCGCCGGAAACCGCGGCATTCGAAATTGGATACTTTTTTTCCGGCATGGAATTGATTTAGCGGCGACTGAAAGTAAGGTTTGAGCGGGCCAGGGTTCCGGACCCGCTGCTTTCTAATGCATTTTCCGCTCGTCTGAGTAGAATAGATAGACGCGCACTGGCCCAGGAGGTCTCGATGCCTGGTTTTTGCCGCCGCCAGTTCCTTCAAAAAGCCGCTAGCGCTTCCGCTGCCGCATGGCTAGCTCCCCGGATGTTAGCCGCGCGCTTGGCGGCGCTACCCGTCGGGCAGAAAGTCGCAGCCACGGACACCATAACGCTGGGGCGCACGGGGATTCAGACGTCGCGACTAGCCATGGGAACCGGGACTGTGGGCTCCGGACACCACTCGAACCAGACGGCACTTGGCCTCGACGGGCTATCGCGGTTGCTGCAGGCCGGCTACGACAGCGGGTTGCGCTTTTTCGACACGGCCGATTCGTACGGCAGCCATCCCCATGTTGCCGATGCGTTGAAGCATGTCGATCGCAGCCAGGTGACCATACTGACGAAGTCCTGGGCGCGGTCCGGCCCGGAAATGCGGGCGGATTTGGACCGGTTTCGGCGGGAATTAAACACCGACCATCTGGACGTCGTGTTGATGCACTGCCTGACGGAAGGGGACTGGACGACGCGCTACCGCTCCGCGATGGATGTACTCTCAGAAGCAAAAGAGAAGCGGATCATTCGGGCGCATGGTTGCTCGTGCCATTCGATCGAGGCTCTGCGCGCCGCAGCGAAATCAGAGTGGGTCGAGGTGGACCTGGTGCGGATCAATCCGATCGCATCGCACATGGATGCCGATCCGGAGACGGTCGTGAGCGTGATACGAGAGATGCGGGCGGCGGGGAAGGGAATTGTCGGGATGAAGATTCTGGGCCAGGGGGATCTGCGCAATCGGCAGAGCGAAGCGATTCGCTATGCTCTCGGCCTCGGCACCCTCGATGCGTTTACGATTGGCGCGGAGTCCATCGCCGAGCAAAAAGACCTGATACGCCGCATCACGAGTGCCTGACGAGAGGAAAAAAACTTGTGCGTCGCGCCCTCTGCGCATACGGCTCACGACTGAAATAGCGCGCATGGACTCGTTTCGCGAACTTGGCCGGGCTTTGCTGATGCTGGGCGGATTCCTGGTCCTCGTCGGCGCGTTTTTCTACTTTGGCGGAAAGCTGCCGTTCCGTTTGGGACGCCTGCCCGGCGATATCGCGCACCAGGGCGAGCACACCAGTTTCTATTTTCCGATTACCACAAGCATTCTACTGAGCGTGGGACTGAGCCTTTTATTCTGGCTAATCTCCCGGATCCGCCGCTGACCGGTTGTAGCCTCTGATTGTGCTGCGCTAGACTCGTGCCAATGGATCAACTCCGGTTTAATCTGCAACTCGAGCGGCGTGTGTACACCGTCAGCGACCTGACGGCGCGCATTCGTGATCTGCTGGCGAGAAACTTTACCGATGTGTCCGTCCAAGGAGAGATTTCGAATTGCAGGCCGGCGACGTCGGGGCATATTTATTTCACACTAAAAGACGAGCGCGCGCAGGTGCGCTGCGTGTTTTTTAAGCAGCAGCAGCGCGGAATGAGGTTCCGCCCGGAAGACGGCCTGAAGGTGACGGTGCGCGGGTCGGTGAGCGTGTATGAGGCGCGCGGCGAGTATCAGATTTACGTGGAATCGCTCGAGCCGCTGGGCCGCGGCGCGCTGCAGGTGGCTTTCGAACAGCTTAAGAAGAAGCTGGATACGGAGGGGTTGTTCGATCCCGCACGGAAAAAGGCGCTGCCGCTGCTGCCGAGCCGCATCGGGCTAATCACCTCGCCGGCAGGGGCGGCGGTCCGCGACGTCGTTAGAATCCTGAAGCGGCGATTTCCAAACGTGCACCTGTCGCTTTTCCCGGTGCACGTTCAGGGGGAAGGAGCGGCTGAGGAAATCGTTCAGGCCCTTGCTCACTTCAACAGGAAGCGGTCGGCCGACGTGATTCTTGTGGTGCGCGGTGGCGGATCGATTGAAGACTTGTGGGCCTTCAATGAAGAGAAGGTTGCGCGAGCGATTGCCTCCAGCGTGATTCCCGTGATTTCCGGAGTGGGGCACGAAACGGATTTCACCATCGCGGACTTTGTGGCAGATGTGCGCGCTTCAACTCCATCGGCAGCGGCGGAACTTGTTGTGCAGACGAGACGTGAGTTTGACAAGCACGTTGCCGATCTGCGGGAGTCGCTCGAAACCCTGGTGCGTTACCGGTTGCTGGAATTGTCGCGGCGGGTGCACGAACTGGCGGGGCGTCGCGGCTTTCGAAGGCCGCTGGACCTGCTGCGGCAAAGGCGGCAGCGTGCCGATGAGTTGACATCGCGCCTGGCATTGGGACTGCGCGCGCGTCTTGAGCTTTCGCGCAAGCGGCTTACCGCGGCGCATTTGCGGATTGCGCGATTTGATTTTCGAGCGAAAGTGGCGGCGTTAAGGCTGCGGCTCGAAAAGCAAAGTCAGGACCTGGGCGCTCGCACCGAGCGCCTGTTGCGGTTGAAGCGAGAACGCTGGCAAGGGCTCACGTTGCAAATGCAAGAGCGAAGCCCGTTGAAGGTACTGGAGCGAGGCTACGCCATTGCCACGGACATGGCAGGGGTGGCCTTGCGTGATGTGAATCAAGTGCTGGTCGGAGATGAGGTCAGAATTCACCTGCATCGCGGGCGGTTGACAACTGAAGTCAAAAGCAAAGAAGGCTAAACGCCAGCCGGACGCTACTCTTCTTCGTCAGAGGAAACTTTGAGTACAGCGAGAAAGGCTTCCTGGGGAATGTCGACCTGGCCGACGCGTTTCATTCGCTTTTTGCCTTCTTTTTGTTTCTCGAGCAGCTTGCGTTTGCGGGTAATGTCGCCACCATAGCATTTGGCAAGGACGTTCTTGCGCATGGCCGCGACAGTCTCGCGGGCGATAACACGGCTGCCGATCGCGGCCTGGATCGGGACTTCGAACATCTGGCGGGGTATCAGTTTGCGCAGGCGTGTCGCGAGTTCGCGGCCGCGCTCGTAAGCCTGTTCGCGATGGCAGATGAGCGCGAGGGCATCGACCGGCTCACCGCCAACCAGCACGTCCAGCTTCACTAAGTCGGATTCCTTGTATCCGGCGAGGTGGTAGTCGAGCGACGCGTAGCCCCGCGAAACGCTTTTCAGACGATCGTAGAAATCGAGAACGATTTCATTGAGAGGCAGTTCATAAGTGAGCATCACGCGAGTGGGGGAGAGGTATTCAAAATTCTTCTGGGCGCCGCGCTTATCCTGGCAGAGTTGCAGAATGCCGCCGACCGATTCGTCGTTGGTAATGATCATGGCCTGGATGATGGGCTCTTCGATTTTCTCGATGTCGCTGGGATTGGGGAATTTCGCCGGGCTGTCCACTTCGACGGTTTCGCCGCCGACCCGCGTGATGCGATAACGCACGCTGGGCGCGGTGGTGATGAGGTTCAGGCCAAATTCACGTTCCAGGCGCTCCTGAACGATTTCCATGTGCAGAAGGCCGAGAAAGCCGCAGCGGAAGCCGAAGCCAAGAGCCACGGAGTTTTCCGGTTCGTAGAAGAAGGCGGCATCATTCAATTTCAATTTTCCGAGGGCATCACGCAAGGGCTCATATTCGTCGGCCAGCACCGGAAAGAGCCCGGCAAAAACCATGGGCTTGATGGCTTCGAAACCGGGAAGAGGCAGAGCCTGGCTGCCTGATTCGACAATGGTGTCGCCCATGCGGGCATCGGCAACCTGTTTAATGTTGGCGACCACAAAGCCAACATCTCCCGCTTCGAGTTCCTCGAGGGCGATCGGTTTCGGAGTGAGAGTGCCGAGCTGCTCGACCTCGTAGGTCTCGTTCCCGGCGCACAGTCTGATCTTCAGGCGATTGGCGATGCGGCCCTGCTTCACGCAAACAAGCACCACGGCGCCGCGGTACGGATCGAACCAGGAGTCGAAAATCAGGGCCCGCAACGGATTTTCCGAGTTGCCCTTGGGAGAAGGCACGCGTTTCACGACAGCTTCAAGCACGTCTTCCACGCCGATGCCACTTTTTGCGCTGATGAGAAGCGCGTCGTCAGCGGGAATCGCCAAGACCGATTCGATCTGCTCCTTCACGAAGTCAGGCTGAGCCGCCGGCAGGTCGATTTTATTA
>Ga0126373_10001673_pt1 | contig 15943 bp, 9 predicted proteins | sample PanSoiMetPlot_11_FD_92545 | JGI IMG/M metagenome (GOLD analysis project Ga0126373, IMG submission 92545) | Tropical forest soil microbial communities from Panama - MetaG Plot_11 | ecosystem: Environmental > Terrestrial > Soil > Tropical forest > Bulk soil | place: Panama | collected 2016-02-17 | reverse complement strand
CGCACCGTGACACTGTCGCCCAGATGAGCCGCAGCCAGCTCTTGCGGCACAAGGCTGTACATTACGCGGTTGGTGTCGTCGTAGAGAGACAGTTTCGCGCCCGGTGCGGCTCGGAAACATTCCCGGGATTCATTGAACGCCTCGTCGGCGTTGCAACTGCTGTAAACGATGGTGCCCGACCAAGCCCCGGAATTGTGCACGCCCGCTTGTTGTGCCACAACGAGCGCGGGAAGCGACAAAGCGGCGGCGAGAAGAGAGTGAAATCGCCTGGACATATCGGTTTCGGCTAAGCCTTCGAGGGCGTATTGTACCACCCGGTGCGAGAGGTTCCGCAGTTCAGATTTTCAGGAAAAGTTTGCGGCGATACATCCAGAACAGGATGAGCCAATAACACAGCAGAATGACCGCGCCGCGGAAGAACGGTTCAAGCCCTGCGCCGGCGAACCGAAAGAAATTGGGACCCAGGTGGATGCGCAGGGCGCTGTCCAGAAACCCTTCCAAAAAGTGCGCAATGCAGTAGGCCACGATCGAGTTCATACCGACAACCAACAGCGGGAACGCCCATTTCTTGAAGCCTTTTACTTCGATCACCCAACTGTGTGCCGCGAGAAACAAAAAGCAAATGCCTCCGCTAAAGATGGTCCACGACGGCGTCCAAATGCGCTTCACCACCGGGCAAATGTGCGAGTAATGCAGGCCCAGACCCAAAACAATTCCGGACAAGCCAGCGATGAGCAACTTGTTCATCGGGACCGTGGGCCGGGACTCAAGCGCTCGGGCCTCAGAGGGCCGGGATTCACCGGAACGCGATTCGCGCAGCCAGCGGCCTGCGATCAGACCAAGGATCATGGTTCCCAGCGTAGGAATGAAACTCAGCGTCAGGTAGCCACCCTCGTTGTAGACAAAGGGCTGTTCGCGCGGGAACAGGTTCAGGAACCACTGGTCGAAGCGGTTTCCGAGGTTGTAGTTTTTGTTCCAGTGCGCGGCGAATCCAGTGAAGTTGTGCTGGATGTTCCACGCCGAGGAAACGCCCACGCTTTGCCAGTCGAAATTTGCGGGAGCCGCGGGATACCAGGCCCAAGCCAGCCAGTAGGCGAACAGAAGGCATCCAAGCGACGTCCAAACCCACTTGAGGGATCGCGCCTTCGAGGAACAGTATCCCAGCAGGAACAGAAACGGGTATCCAAAGCCGATCTGTGAGAGCGTGTCTTCGAAAGTGAAATAGGTTATGGAATGATCCATGGAGCGGAGAAATACGCCCAGAGCAACCAGCACGAAGGACCGCCACAGTGCATGCCAAAATAGCTCCGCGAAGCGCGCTCCCTTGGCCATGCGGCTGGCAAGGGAATACGGCAGCGCCACGCCAACCAGAAAAGAGAAGCCCGGCTGAATCGTGTCGTGCAGAGAGCAGCCAAACCACTCCACGTGCGTCTGGTTGTAAGCCAGAATTTTCCAGAACAGGCTCGTCGGGTAGGCCGCTGACACGCGGGAAAGCTCGAGAACCTCGGCCATCATCAACAGCATGACCAAGCCGCGGTAAGCGTCCACGGCGACATTGCGGGGGGACCCGGCAACGACCGGCCTGGCCTCGCGTACGGCTGGCGTCGTTTCGCTGATAGGAGCTGCCAAGATGGCCATAAACGCCTCATTCGCCCGGTAAAACAAAAAAGCACAACCCCTGGCCTCGGTCCGCGGCAGATCGCACCGAGGGTTGGGATGACCCCTAGGCAAGAAGGGCACGACCTAGGAGAGTGGTCAGGCCTCTTCTTCGACGAGGGCTTCCCCGTGGGCCGCTTTGTGGACCGCGATCACCTTTTCCGCCAATTCGTTCGGCACATAGTCGTAGTGCGAGAACTCCATCGAATAGCTGGCGCGACCTTGCGTTTTGGAAGTGAGGTCGGTCGCGTAACTCAGCATCTCGGCGAGTGGCACCTGGCCCTTGATGATGACGTTGTGACCGCGCGTTTCGCTGCCGGAAATGCGGCCGCGCCGCGAGCTAAGGTCGCCCATCAGGTCCCCGGAGTATTGGTCCGGCGCGTAGACTTCCACGTTCATGATGGGCTCCAGCAACGCCGGCCGCGCCTGTTTCATGGCCTCCTTGAACGCCAGCGAGCCGGCAATCTTGAACGCAATATCCGACGAATCCACGTCGTGATATTTGCCATCGTAGAGAATGGCGCGGAAATCGGTCACGGGAAACCCCGCGAGGTAGCCGCGCGCGGCGGAATCGCGAATGCCCTTCTCGACCGACGGAATCCAGTTTTTCGGGATCGCGCCGCCGAAAATATCGTCGACAAACTCGATGCCCTTGCCACGCTCGATGGGCTCCATCTTGATCCGGCACACGCCAAACTGGCCGTGTCCGCCCGACTGTTTTTTGTGCTTGCCTTCGGCGTCGGCCTTGCCGCGAATGGTTTCACGGTAGGGAACCTTGGGAGGCTTCAGCGTGAGATTGACGTTGTAGCGCTTCTGAAGCTTGGCAACGACGACTTCGATGTGCTGCTGGCCGGAGCCGGCAAGCAAAAATTCTTTCGTCTGCGTGTCGCGCGAAAAACGAAGCGCGCCGTCTTCTTCGAGAATTTTGTGAATGGCCACACCGATCTTGTCTTCGTCAGCCCGGCTCTTGGGCTCAATGGCAAAGGTGATAGACGGCTCCGGCAGACGTGCCGCCGTGTAGTAAATCGGCGCGGCTTTGTCCCCGATTGTTTCGCTGGTGGTGGTTTCTTTCAGCTTGGCGATAGCACCGATGTCGCCGGCATGCAGCTCGCCGGCTTCAGTGAACTGCTTTCCTTGCACAACTTGAATATGCTGAAGGCGTTCTGAAACATTGCGGTTGTAGTTCTGAAGCGTGGCGTCGTTTTTCAGCACGCCGCTCTTCACCTTGAAATAGTTGATGCGCCCGGCGAACGGATCGGCGAGCGTCTTAAACACGAAGAGGGAAACCGGCTGGGCGTCGTCGTATTTGCGCTCGACCCGGTCGCCCTTTCCGCCGGGTTCTTTATAACCAACCTGCGCGTGCTCGTCCGGATGAGGAAACGCATCGGCCAGGAAGGTGAGCAGGCTGGCGGTCCCAACGTTGTGCAGCGCGGAGGTCATCAAGACCGGAAAGATTTTTTCCGCAACGATGGCTTTGCGGACCGCGGGAATCAAATCCTGGATGGGAATCGTACCTTCGCGGAAGAATTCCTCCATCATCGCGTCGTCGCCCTCGGCGATCATTTCCACTAGCTTTTCGTGCGCTTCCTTGGCTTCGTCAGCGAGCGCGGCAGGAATCTCTTCGATCGTGGGCTTGCCATCGCCGTCCGGCTTGTAGGTGTGGGCCTTCATGGCCACCAGGTCGATGACGCCGCGAAATCCTTTTTCCGAACCAATCGGCAATTGCAAGGCGACAACATTGCGGCCAAAAACCTCCGTCAGCGATTCCATCGAACGCTCGAAACTGGAAAGTTCGCGATCCATCCAGGTGAGCACAAAGGCGCGGGGAATGTCGTACTCGGTGCAGTAATCCCAGACCTTTTCCGTGGTGACCTGCACGCCCACGTGCGCGTCCACAATGATCAGCGCGGCATCGGCTGCAATCAGCGAAGCTTTCGTTTCGGTGATAAACGTGGAATAGCCGGGGAGGTCGATAAAATTGACCTTCACTTTGTCGGAGGAGCCAGAGGGGCCGGTCGGCGTCGCGGGCCACTCGGCGTAAGCGAGGCCCGTCTGAATGGATATTTTTCGCACCACCTCCTCGTCGTCCCAGTCGGTCGTGGCGCTGCCATCCGCAACTTTTCCCCACCGCGGCGTCATGCCCGCGGTATACAGCAACGACGACACCAGTTGCGTCTTTCCGGTGCCGCCGTGACCTACAATGCCAACGTTTCGGACGTCCTTGGTGAGATAGGATTTCATGCGAACTCTCCTTTTTTGTGACGGAAGTCCGGCACCTGGTTTCAAGCGCGGGCTTGCGCCTGAACGAATTGTCAACTTAGGAGGAAGAGCGCGCCGTCGTTCACCAGACGCGAAGCGGTTTCTCTTCCCTGGGTCTCCGGGCGGCGGAGGCGAAGGAGAATCGAAAGATCCCCTGGAACGCTCTTCTTTCAGGGCGGATGCTAACATACGGGTAGGCCTGCGGCAACGAAACAGGCAGGAAAGCGGCAAGTCGGCGGGGGCAAGAGATTGTGCCCGGCTTGGACTGTGGAAAGTCGCGCCAAACGAGGACAAATTTTCAAGGACTAGTACCAGGAAACCTCCTGCATTCTCAACTGTTCAACCTGTTAGTCATTGTCGGTGTGGGGGTTAGCCACAGGCCTGAATTGCCGGTTTGGGCCACTTCTTTGCAGTAAATAATTCGAAGCTTAGGGCGGAGTGCATCCTGCAGCGGGATTTAACCTAAGCGAGACGGTGCGGCCCGAGAGAGCCGAGAAAATCGAGGAGGAATTGAGGATGGACGAGAATCTAGGGAACCAAGAGCATCAAGATAGCGGATGGGAATTTCGCCCGACGGGAATTAACCGCGGGCTGCTGATCGGCGCAGTGGCGCTGTTAGTCGTGGCCGCCTTTGCCTTTGGCTACGGCTACCGGCAACAAATCGCGGTCGGGCATTTGACGGCCCAGCAAACGGCGGCCAGCGCCACGATCGACCAGCTGCAGGGCCAGCTCAACACCGTGAACTCAAAGCTGAATGACATGGCCACGGCCCAGCAGCAGGCAGCGGAGCAAGCGGCGGCTGCGCAACAAAAGACCCAGGCGTCGCCGGGAGGCAAGCGCCCGGACAAGCGCTACAAACAACTGCAGGCAGAACTGGACGACCAAGGGAAACAGTTGAAGGAAACGCAGGACCTGGTTGCCAAGAACCGGACCGATCTCGAAACCAGCCTCACCTCCACGAAAGACGAGCTCAACGGCTCGATCGCCAAAACACACGATGAATTGGTCGTGCTCGAGAAGCGTGGCGAGCGAAATTACTTTGAATTTGACCTGCAAAAGTCCAGGCAGTTCCAGCGCTTCGGCCCGATCACGGTGTCGCTGCGCAGGACCGATGCCAAGCACATGAACTATGACCTGATGATGGTTGTCGACGACAAGCAGCTCGGCAAGAAGAGAGTGAATCTCTACGAACCCATCTGGATCCATACGGAAAGCAGCGGGCAGCCTGTGCAAATCGTGGTAAACAAGATCGGCAAGAATACGGCTCACGGGTACATCAGCGCGCCAAAGTACAAGGAGTCCGATCTGGCCTCGGCCAGCGCGGGCGGGGCGACTCTGACGCCGGTCTCCGCGACTACCACTACCACCGCACCGGCAGACCCGAACCGGCCGAATCCACAGCCAGAACAGCCGCAGTCACCGCAACCGCAGCCACAGCAACCACAGACACAGCAACCGCAGCAACCGCAGCAGCCGTAATAAGCTAGCCAGCGGCCGCTGTAATCTTCCATTTTCTTGTTGGTTTGACTGGCAGGGCGTCGCGCCGAGACGCCCTGCTTTTTTTGCGTCGCTCGCGACAAGGGGCGGGCTAATTGTGGTTTAAGGGGGCTCGATCACGCCGTGCGCCGTTGACTTTGCCGGACTTCGGGACGCTTAGCGTGCGCTTCCGAGCCCACACGCCCCCCCTGGCCGGGGTGTTTGGCGCGCAATTCATCCGTGAAGATTTATCGACGGAGCCGACAAGCCTGAGCTTCGATTTAGCCAGTTACATCCTTCTTCTTATAGCCACTGCAGGAGAGAACGGGAAGCCGCGGATATTTGGGAAACTTCGAATCGCGCGCAGAGAGTTCGCAGAGAACAAACACCGATCCGCGTTCGGATTTGACCGAACGGGCGTGGATACAATCGGCACAGAGGCCGGCGTTCGCAACGCGGTTGGTCGCGGCAGAGTTCTTGGCCACGGAAAAAGCATAGCAGCAGTCCGTTGCCAAATCAGTTAGAGCTGCACGCAAGCCGCGTATCCGAGGCTAGCCTAGAATTCCTCATGCGCCGCCAGGCGGCTTCGGGCCTCCTTGATTCTTGCGAGGAACCGGCGCGCGAGCTCGTGAATGCGCTCTTCCTGCTTGCACTCCAACGCCTCCGTGGGAATCAGCTCACCGCCCACGCCCAGCGCCGACGCGCCGGCCAGGATGTAGTTGAGAGCCGTCTGTTGATTCACGCCTCCCGCGGCCACCAAGGGAATGTGCGGAAACGGCGCTTTCAACGCCCGGATGTAATGGTCGCCACCAAGTGGCGCACAGGGGAAGATCTTGATGAAGTCCGCGCCGGCTTTCCACCCGTGGATGATCTCGGTGGGTGTCAATGCGCCAGGAATAACGAGTATGCCCTTCCCGCGAGCAAATTCCACCACTTCGTGAATGAAGCCGGTGCTCGTCAGGAATTTCGCTCCGGCATCCGCGCAGCGCTCGGCGCTTTCCAAGTCCAGGACCGTGCCCGCGCCAACGAGCGTTTCGGGAAGGCTCTCGTGCAAATCGCGAATGACCTCGAGCGCTCCCGGAACCGTCATGGTAATTTCAGCGATGGGGACTCCTGCGCGGTTGAGGGCTTCCGCCGCATAGCGTGCCTGCTCGGCAGAACGCGCGCGAACGCCGGGAATGATCCCAATCTCCTCGATCCGTGCTCGGACCGCTTCCTTTTTCAATGATCCGGCTCCCCGATTGCCAAGGACGTCATTTGACCCATGATGATCGGTCGGCGCGTATTCTATGCTGTTTCGTCAAATCCTGCTTCCACCGCCGGGAGTCGGTCTCCCTCCGCGGCAAACCAAACGTACAGCGTCGGAAGGAGGAGCACGCTGAGGAGCAATGCGCCGATCAGGCCGCCGACGATGACAATGGCAAACGGCCGCTGCGAATCCGAACCGATGGAGTGGGAAAGCGCGGCCGGCAAGAGGCCCAGCGTGGCCACTAACATGGTCATCATGATGGGTCGCAGACGGAGAACTGCGCCCTCGATGGCGGAATCTTCGATGGAATGTCCCCGCGCACGGAGTTGATTGATATATTCGAGCATAATTACACCAACCTGCACGGACACTCCGAAAAGCGCGAGGAAGCCGATCCCGGAAGAAACGCTAAAGTGGGTGCCGCTCGCTAACAGAGCGAGGAGGCCGCCGAGGGGCGCCGTCGCTACGGTCGCGAGAATGAGCAAGGCCCACTTGTAGGAACGGAACATGGTGTAGAGGATGGCGAAGATGAAAAGAATGGTGAGGGGCACAATCAGCAGCAGCCGCGCTTCGGCTCGTTTTTCGCTTTCGTATTCACCCTCCCAGTTAATATGGTAACCGCGGGGCAGTTGAACTTGGCGGTTGACCTTTTCGATGGCCTCCTCGACCGCATCTCCGAGGGCGCGTCCGCGAACGCTAAATTTGATCGCCACATAGCGCTGGTTTCCCTCGCGGTAGATTTCGGAGCCTCCATCGCGCTCGTCGATTTTGCACAGTTGCGCCAGCGCAACTCGTTCGCCCGCGGGAGATAGCAGGCGAATATCTCTAATGGCTTCCTTGGTGCTGCGATACTGCGGCAAGTAGCGAAGAACAAGATCATAGCGCTGCTCCCCTTTCAGAACCTGCGTGAGCGCATTGCCTCCCACCGCGGTTTGGATAGCATCCTGGACATCCGCAACGTTAATCTGGTGCCGCGCGGCTTCGAGACGGTCCACGGTGATGTTGAGATTCGGCTGGCCGAGCACCCGAAACACCCCGAGATCTTCGATTCCTTTGACGTCGCGCATGATGTTGACGATTTGATCCGCTTTTTCCTCCAGAACCGCCAAGTCATCGCCGAAAACCTTGGTGGCAAGCTGCCCTTTCACACCGCTGACCGCTTCCTCCATGTTGTCTTCAATGGGCTGGGAAAAGCCCCAGAGCGCGCCGGGAATTTTTTCGAGTTCGCGATCCATGGCCGCGATCAGCCTTTCCTTGTTTCTATGAAAGACCGGGCGCCACTGTTCCTTGGGCTTGAGGTCCACGAAGTACTCCGTATCGAAAAAGCCGGTGTGGTCGGTTCCGTCGTCGGGGCGACCGACCTGACTGGTGCATTGGGTGACCTCCGGAAAGGAGCAGAGAATGATGCGAGCCTGATTCGACACCCTGATGCCTTCTGTCGGCCCCGTGCTGGGGGCCAGCGTTCCGCGCACCCAGAGGGCTCCCTCATCCAGGTGCGGCAGGAACTCGGAGCCAATGACTCCGCCCACGGTAAGATAAATCGCGAGCAGCAAACCCACAGCCGCGCTGCCCACGGTTACGTAGCGGTGTTCGATAGCCCATTTAACGGCGATGCGATAAGACTTCTTCAGATACTCCATCACCGGGTTGCGCCATTCGCGCACTCCCTGGCGAAACAAGAGGCTCGACAACATGGGTGCCACCAGCATCGAAAAAACCAGGGCCCCAAGCAGGGCGAAAGCCACGGTCCAGGCCATGGGCCTGAAAAGGCGGCCTTCGACCCGCTGCAGCGTAAAGATCGGCAAGTACGCAGTGATAATGATGGCGATGGCGTAGAACACCGGGCGCTGAACTTCGTGGGCCGCATCGCGAATGCGTTCCGTGGGGGTCTTGTAGCCGGTCTCGCCGTGGCTCATGTGACGTACGATGTTTTCGACCATGACTACGGCGCCGTCCACGACCATGCCGAAATCGAGCGCGCCAAGCGAAAGCAGGTTCGCGGGGATGCCTTTTAGCTTGAGGCAAGTTGCGGCAAACAACAGCGAAAAGGGAATGGTCAGCGCCACAATGAAGGCCCCGCGAACATTTCCGAGAAACAGGAAGAGAACGATCACCACCAGGACGATGCCGTCAGTCAAATTGTGGAGCACGGTGCGGGTGGTGAAGTGCACCAAATCGCTGCGGTCGATAAACGGAACGACTCTTACCCCGGGCGGCAAGATGCGTGCGTTCAGTTCCTTCACCTTCTCGTGAATACCCTGAAGGGCGCTATCCGCGTCCGCGCCCTTGCGCAATAGGAGGATGCCCGAAACCACATCCTCGTCGTCGATGATCTTGCCATCTTCGCGATGAAAAGCCCGGGCAAACTGGCCAAGCCGAATTTTGGGCCCCTGGTCAACGGCGGCGATGTCCTTTACGCGCAGTGGGGTGCCGGTTTTGGTGTAGATGACGGTATTTTCAATGTCGCGCACATCCCGGACCAAGCCAACTGCGCGCACGTTGATCTGCTGCAAGCCGGCTTCGATGAAGCTGCCGCCGGCATTCGCGTTGTTGTTGGTGAGCTGCTGCTCGACCTGGGCAAGGCTTAGCCCATAGGCGATGAGCTTGTTGGGATCCACGCGCACTTGGTATTCGCGGGTGGGACCGCCGAAGCTGGCCACATCGACGACGTTGGGAACCGATTTGAAGTTCTTTTCGACAACCCAGTCTTCAAGGGACTTCAGCTCCATCACGTCGTAGCTGGGATTCGTGCTCTGCAGTGTGAAGAAGTAAATCTGGCCGACCGGGCTCCAGTCCGAGCCCATTTGGGGCGTTACTCCAGTTGGCAACGTGACTCGCGAGAGCCGTTCGAGAACGCGCTGGCGATTCCAGGCATTTTCCTCCTCGTCATCGAAAATCAGCTCCACGTAGGAGAGGCCGAAAAGCGAGAACGAGCGCAGATGCGTCACATGAGGAATGCCATTCATGGTGATTTCGATGGGAATGGTCACTTGCTGCTCGATCTGCTCCGCCGCAATGCCAGGCCACTGCGTGATGATGTCCACGTAATTGTTGGCCACGTCCGGATAGGCCTCGACGGGAAGCTGGTGAAACGAGATGGCTCCCCAGAGGAAGAGGAGAATTGCCGCGGCCAGAACGAGGAAACGGTTCTCCAGCGCAAAATCGACAAGTCTTCGAATCATCTACTGCTCCACCGTGTTCTGGAAGACCAGGGCGTTCTGGACCACTTGTTCACCCGGCTGGATCCCCGATAGGATTTCCTGCATGCCGCCGGGAAGCATGTTTCCGCTGGTTACTTCCACGCGCCGGAATTGCTTGCCGCCAGCGGCAACGTATACCCAGTCGCGATCGCGCAAATGCAGGACGGCGGTTGCGGGAACCGCGGAATGCATTTCCTTTTTCTGACCGTGGAACGTCGCGGTAACAAACATCCCCACGCGCATCAATCCGGGATTGGCAACCTCGATGCGCACCTTGGCCGAGCGAAGCGTGGGATCCAGAACCGGACTGACGTTCCCAATGCGGCCGAAGAAGGCTTTGTCGCGGTACGCATTCAGCCGAATTTCCGCGGTTTCGCCTATGTGCACGTTCGCCAAATCGTTCTCGAAGACATCGCAAAGAATCCAGACATGGCTCAGGTCGGAAATCGTAAACGGGTTGGGAGAACCGAGGCCAGCCACGCCGGCGGCGTTCGTAACCTGCTGGTCGGTAATCACGCCGGAAACCGGCGCGACAATATCGACGATCGCCGCCGGGTGATCGACGCTGCCCCCCAGCACGCGAAGCTTCTCCGTGGTATTCTCGACGTCAACTTTGGCTTTGTTCTCGACATCCTCCGCGGTCTGATAGTCGTTCAGCGAAATCGCTCCCCGGTCGTACAGCAGCCGGGCCCGTTCGTATTGCACGCGCGCAAGTTTTTCGTCCGCTACGGCCTTGCGATAATCGGAAAACGCCGCGGACACGTCCGCGCTTTGCACGCGTAGCAGCACCTGCCCTTTCTTGACTGTATCTCCAAGGCGCGCCTTGAGTTCCACCACGCGGCCGGTGGCAATGGAGATGACCGGAACGTTTCGCGAGATATCCGGATTGACCGTCCCGGTCACCGTCAATTGGGTTGCGGAAAGATGCTCGACAGCCCGCGCCAGCGGGAATTGTTCGGGACGCTCAACTTGAAAGAGGTTGGATTCCTGTGCACGCTCGACCACCGGCGGCGGGGGCGCTTCTGCCTTGGGGTCGCCTTTGGAATCACCGCAACCGCCAATCAACAAGCCCATCCCGGCGAGGAAGGCAGCCCTCCGAAAACGTAGGTGTCTCATGGAATCACCTCACGCCCTACTGCTGCATTCAATTGATTTGCCGCATCCAGATAAGATGCGACCAAGTTCAGGTAATTGACCTGCACACTTCGGTAGTCCGCTTGGGCATTTAAGAAATCGAGCAAAGACGCGGCCCCGTGCTCGTAGGAAAAGGCGATGGTGTCACGAATGCGAGAGGCCAGTTGCAAGTACTTATCCTTGTAAGGCTTGAGGAGAACCACGCTGCTCTCCACGCTGGCGTACGCGGAGTCCACGTCGCTAAAGACTTGCGCGCGCGTGGCCTGAGCCAACTGCTCGTTGCGGTCGATATCCAACCGCGTGCGCAGCTTCTCACCTTGGTTGCGGTCGAAAATGCGGAGCGGGATGCTGACGCTGACCCCCAGCGTCTGGTTGGCATTCGGGTTGGCAAACGAACCATTGTAGGAATACCACGTGCCGAACGTTGGATCGGTCGAGCCGTTGGCCACCGCAAGTTGGTGATCCGTCTTTGCTTTGTCGATAGCCTGGATCGCCGCCTTCAAGTCCGGCCGCGTGTCCATTGCTGCTTGCCGAACCTCGTCCAGAGGCGGCATCTCGGCAGAAAAGTCGTAGGGGCCCGTAACGTCAAACTGCTCGACGGACGTCCGGTCGTTCAAAAGCGTGAGAAGCTGGATTTTGGAGGTCTCCAAACTCTCGATGGCGTTTTGCAGATCGGCTTCATAGGTGACGCGCTGTAGTTCCAAGCGGTCCAAGTCGACTTGGGCGATGGCCCCCGCATGGTACCGTGTGCGATTCACGTCCAGAAGGTGGTCGTAGTAGGAAATGTTTTGCCTTGCCAGCGCCACAATGGCCTTCTCTTGAAGCACCTGAATGAACGCGGCTCGCAAAGTGAAGAGAAGCGTCCGGTTCAAATCGGCTTGGCTGGAAACGGCAATTCCCGTCGCCTTTTGCGCGCTCTGGAGTCGGAGTTCTCGCTTGTGCCGTCGTTCGTGCAGATAACTAAGAGTTGGCGTAAAAAGAGTACCGGTGAACGGCTGCCAGACACCGTTGTTGGGGGCGATTTGCGTCCCATCCACCGACAGAGTGAAGTCCGGATTGGGACGCAGAAAGGCTGAAATCTCGGAAGCCTTGGACTCGTCGATGCCGATCAGACCCGCACGCAGGGTCGGGTTTAGAGCTTCAAATTTGGCTCGAACTTCCTGCCACGTGAGGGCCTGCTGTGCGAACGCACTTGCGGTCACGACCAGGTTCAGCAGGAGCGCGAAGCAAAGACCTTTTCTCAAAATTCTTAAGACCGGCATGTCTTCTTCCTTTATCTATTCCGAGGGAACTCTCAAAACCCCTCAGTGACTGGCCAAAAAATGCAACGCGACCGAGCAAGGTTACTAGGCTCGTGGACCTTGCCCCGCAACAGCTTTTGCGAGAGGGCTACGTATAGGTTATGAAAGAGACGGAGGAGGGGCTCTTCCGCAGCGGTTTTCGTCGGCGACCTGAGCAATGAGCGGAAACTCGGTGTTTTCGATTCCCCTTTTTACCGCAGGTGGGGTCGTCGCAACATTCAGGGACGGGAAAAACAGGAGAAAGGGCGCGAGAACCGGTCTGAGCGACGGCGCGTTCGCTGCGGTCGCGGCTACCGCCGCATTTCGCGAACTCTTTCTATCTTCGACCAGAACTTGCTGGTTGTGCAGATCATCAGTCATGGAGATGACGAAAAAGAGGATCACCAGGGCGCAGCCCATGGCGATCAGTTTGCGGACATAACTCGCAGGGCGCCGCAAAGATGCACCGCTAGCCGACAGCGTGACGATTTGCGCGAGAATCGCGGCGATAGCCACGCAAAGCCAGACCAGGTTGAGTGTCAGCTCCATAACCTTCTCACTATAGTATGCATGCCGAGGCGTCCAAGCAACAGAAAGGCGATTGAGGGAGGACGCGACGACAACAGCGAGCAAACTTGGCGACCCCACGTCCTTTGGTCGCCCCTCGGCGACGCCCTTCGACGTCAGCCCTAGGGATTGCTTGCTGCCTGCCCGGTAGTGGACCCGGCCACCTGAGCGACAGCGGGCTTGGCAAAGTGCGATTCGTCAATTTTAGGATTGATTTCGATTTTGTCGATCGTAAGAGTTTGTTGGTATTCCGTGCCCGGGCTGCCCTGATCAATTCTGAAGGGGAACTTCAATCCCTGGACTTCGCGGTAATCGGAAAGAACGCTCTCCCAAGGAAGTGGATCGTTTCCGACCTTGCGAGTCCCTTCCCATTTGGTCGTCAAGAATGTGCCGCCATCGATAAGATACGAGCGGACTTCCCCGCTCCTGGTGGTTATCTTCAAACGATAAACCGCCTTGCCATCCGAATCTCCTTTCCCGACGAGTTCCACCTGCGACCCTTTGCTTTTGTAATCCACGAGCTGACCGTCAAAGTCCGATTCATCAGGCATTTCTTTCAGTTCATCGGCAGACATGTCGACAACGTTCTTGTTCTCGGTGAAAGGATTCACCGTCCAGCCGGCGGATTTGCCGTCGTACGCCCGCACAACCTTCTGCCCTTCCACGGTGATTTCGGAATACAGCTTGTGAGGGCGCTCGAGCTCCAGCACTATAGTGCCTTCGAGGCCCTGAGAAAAGGCGACTCGCCCGCTGATTCGCTCCGATTGCACGGCCTTGATCTTGTCGATTCCGCCGCGCGCGTCGATGGCCTTTTTTATGACTTCGTCGACGGTTTGCGCCGACGACAAACCCAACGGCAAAAAACACAAAAGAGTGACAAGCAAAAGTTTGGTGTTCATTGGAAGCCCGATGGCTGTGGTTTCGCGGCCGGGGATCACGCACCATTCATGCTAAAGGGCAGCCGCGCCCCGGTCAAATTTATTCCAGTTCACCAAGGTGGTCGCGTCCGCGCGTTTATATGAGCGAAACAATTTTCGCTTAGGCTCGAATGCGCGTACATTTAGAGCCGCACGAAAACTGACGCGGCAAAAAATACCCGCAAAACCAGGACAGGTGAATTCATGACACTTCGCTTGTGCAGTGCGCTCCTTGCGACGGCTCTCTTTTCCGGAATCGCCAGTGGGCAGCAGGAGCCGGCAGGAGAGGGCCGGCCCATCACACCCGCGGGCACGCTAGCGATGGATGCGGGAACGCACCTTCCGGCCGTGGGAGCAATGCCCATGACCATGTTGCGCAGCCCGGATAAGCTGGGGCGCGGCGGAAAAGGCCGCTATCTCCTGGTGGTGAACAGTGGCTACGGCGTGCAGTTCAGCGAGGCGACGAACAAGGCACAACAATCGATTGCCGTGGTCGACCTGAACCGAACGCCCGAGCCTGCCGTGATTCAAAACGTCTATTTTCCCACCCCGCAAAGCGCGAACGTCGGGCTGGCTTTTGCACCGGCAGCGTCGGCGGAGGGCAGCTTTCGGATGTATGTTTCCGGCGGATTCGAAAACAAGGTGTGGATTTTCCGCTTCGATCCGACCGCGGTCACGCCGGTCCAGCCGACTTCGCCGGGGCCGGACACAAAGGTTACAGCACCGTTTTTCCTGATCAGCAATCCCGGGGAAGTTTCGCCGAACGACTACAATCGGGGGAAAGCAGCACTCTACCCCACCGGCCTCGCGGTGACGAAGGACGGTGGCACACTTTTAACGGCGAACAATCTGGGTGACAGCGTGACGATTGTCCGCAACCCGGGTGGCGCGCGAAAAATGCAGCGGATCGATTTGCATCACCGGGGGAAGCTCAACGAGGATATCTATCCTTATGGGGTGGCACTGCTGGAAAACGGCAAGAAAGCACGGGCTTATGTTTCCTGCTGGAACGATTCTTCGGTGGCGGTGATCTCGCTCAACGGCAAGGCCGTCGTGGAAAAATACATTGCCGTGGACAGGCATCCGACCGCGATGGTCTTGAATGAGGAAGGCACGCGGCTGTTTGTCGCCAATTCGAACGCGGATAGCGTTTCCGTGATTGACACTGTCTCGGACCAGGAACTCGAGCGCATTGACGTGCGCCTCGCGGAGAACGCACTGCCGGGATCGAGCCCCGAAGGAGTGGCGCTCAGCGAGAATGAAAAGACGCTTTATGTCGCGAGCGCTCACAGCAACGCCGTCGCGGTCGTGGCGCTTTCAGAAACGGCTCGCGGCGGAAAATCCCCAGGAAAAGGCGTAGGCGCGGCAAAGTCAAAGATTCTCGGATTCATTCCAACCGGGCAGTACCCTTCGGCAGTTGCGGTGGCGGACGGAAAACTTTTTATCGGCAACGGCAAAGGGACGGGTTTCGAACCTTCCTCGATGCACGTAAGCAACACCGGCTTCACCCCCAACCCGCCAAACGGCGAATTTCCTCCCAACAAAGAAAAGAATCGCCAGGGCGGCCAGTACAGCGGCTCGATCGTCTCGGGAAACATCAGCGTGGTGGCGGTGCCGGATGACCCGAGCCTGGCGCACTACACGCAACAAACCATGCAGAACGACGGGCTCCTCGATTTTGCTCCAACAAAGCTTTTTGCCGGGGAAAGCCCCATCAAGCACGTCATTTACATCATCAAGGAAAACCGCACCTACGACCAGGTGTTCGGCGACGTGAAAAGGTCAGGCGACGGCCACGCTGCCGATGGCGACCCGAGTTTGGCGATCTTCGGCGAGAGCGACACGGCGCGGCGTCCCGATGGCACCCCGCAAGCGGTGACGCCCAATCATCGTGCGTTGACGCAGCGTTTCGGCCTCTTCGACCGCTTTTTCGTGAATTCCGAAGCCAGCCCCGACGGGCACAACTGGGCGACCGCCGCATTTTCGACCGACTACGTGGACAAGGCCTTTCGCTGGAATTATTCGGATCGTGGGCGCACGTACGACTTTGAGGGGTACAACCGCCTACCGGATTACGAACCGCCTGGCGACCTGCGACTCGATGAATTTCACGGCGACGCCCTGGCGGCGTTGACCGATCTGTTGGAGAAGCATCTGCCCTATCGGCAAGGGTTCACGGACCTCGGCGAGCCGAAAACGCTTTAT
>Ga0126373_10001672_pt1 | contig 15943 bp, 13 predicted proteins | sample PanSoiMetPlot_11_FD_92545 | JGI IMG/M metagenome (GOLD analysis project Ga0126373, IMG submission 92545) | Tropical forest soil microbial communities from Panama - MetaG Plot_11 | ecosystem: Environmental > Terrestrial > Soil > Tropical forest > Bulk soil | place: Panama | collected 2016-02-17 | reverse complement strand
GGCGCCGGCGACAAGTTTTTCTCCGCCGGAGCCAGCATTCCGATGCTGACCAAGGTCGACCCGCAGTTCAAGTATTATTTCTGCCTCCACGCGAATGAAACGTTGTCCCGCCTCGAACAGACGCCAAAGCTCGTCATAGCTGCGTTGAATGGCCATGCCGTCGGCGGCGGCTTGGAAATTGCGTTGGCGTGCGATATTCGCATCGCGCGCAAAGACGGTGGCAAGATTGGCCTCCCGGAGGTGAATCTCGGCGTGCTTCCGGGAACAGGAGGAACGCAGCGCCTGTTACGCGTCGTCGGCCGCGCCCGCGCCATGGAATTGATGACGACGGGCCATACGTTTAGCTTCGAAGAAGCGCTCCAATTTGGCTTGATTCATCACATCTACGCCCGTGAGTCGTTTTGGGATGAGGTAATCACCTATGCGCGCCAATTTTGCCCTCCCAACAAAGCGTCTCGTGCCGTGGGACGCATCAAGCGCGCCGTGGTCACGGGATCGGAAGTTGGTTTTGGCGAAGCTCTCGGCATCGAGCGCGAATTGCAGCAGTTGCTCTTTACCAGCGAAGATGCCAGCGAAGGTTTGAAAGCGTACGTCGAGAAGCGCCAGCCGGAATTCAAAGGTAGGTAAGAAAACATGGCCACCGTGGCAAAAAGCGAACCGAAACCAGGGCGGCTTTTCATTGGCGGCACCTGGGTGGATGCTGCTTCGGACAAGACGTTTCCATCCATAAATCCGGCGACAGGTGAAGTCCTAACGCACATCGCGGACGGGGACGCGCGCGACGTCGATGCTGCAGTCCACGCCGCTCGTACAGCATTTGAGTCAGGTCCGTGGGCGGAAATGAGCGCCTCCGACCGTGGCCGTATTCTCTGGAAGATCGGCGATCTGATCGACAAATACAACGAAGAACTTGGCACGCTCGAAACCCTCGACAACGGCAAACCTATTTTTGAGTCATGCAAGGTCGATATGCCCATGGTCGCGGAGGTCTTTCGCTATTACGCCGGGTGGGCGACGAAAATTCACGGTGAAACCGTCCCTGTGCGCGGACCGTTCTTGCACTACACGCTACGCGAACCTCTTGGCGTCGTCGCTGCTATAGTCCCGTGGAATTTCCCTCTGCTCTTGGCGTCGTGGAAAGTCGCTCCTGCCCTCGCAGCTGGCAATACTGTCGTATTGAAACCTGCGCCTTGGACCTCGCTCACAGCCCTGCGCCTCGCCGAGATCGCACAAGAGGCCGGCCTTCCAGCGGGAGCCTTGAACGTCATCACCGGCTCTTCCGATGAACTCGGCCGCGCGCTCGTGCGCCATCCGGACGTTGCGAAAATCGCGTTCACCGGCGCGACCATGACGGGGCAAGAAATTGCGCGCGTCTCTGCGGACACCTTGAAGCACGTGACGCTCGAACTTGGCGGGAAATCACCCAACATCGTTCTGGCGGACGCAGATATCGACGGCGCGATTCGCGGCGCCACAATCGGAATTTTCTACGGCAAAGGCGAGGTCTGTGCAGCAGGGTCGCGGCTCTTTGTGGACCGCAAGATCCACGACGAATTCATGCAGAAGCTTGTCGATCGCGCTAAAAATCTTCAGCCGGGGGATCCGCTCGAGCCGAAAACAAAGTTCGGCGCTCTGGTGAGCGAATCGCAAATGAACAAAGTCCTCGGCTATATCGAAAAGGGTAAAGCAGAAGGGGCGAATCTTGTTGCCGGTGGCGCTCGCGCGGACTTTGGGAACGGCAAGGGTTACTTCGTTCAGCCGACAGTCTTCGACAATGTGAAGAACGACATGACCATTGCTCGCGAAGAGATTTTCGGGCCCGTGTTGGCCACGATCACCTTTGATGACATCGACGAAGCGGTTCGCGAAGCAAACAAGAATCCGTACGGCCTCGCGGCGGCTGTTTGGACTCGCGATATCGGAAAGGCTCATCGTATCGCTCGGCATTTGCAAGCGGGCACGGTGTGGATTAATACGTACAACAACTACGATCCCGCGGCGGCGTTCGGTGGATTTAAGATGAGCGGTTATGGGCGCGAACTGAGCGTGCACGCGCTTGAGAGCTACACACAGGTGAAAAGCGTTTGGGTGAATCTCAAGGACTGACATTCACGACGGAGACCTCTGGAAGCGATGCGCACGCTGCCTGATCATCTTCGCAAGGGAATGAAGCTCGTCGTCGTTGGATGTAACCCTGGAGAGCGCTCAGCGCGCGTGGGCCATTACTATGCGGGGCGCGGTAACGAATTTTGGCCGCTCTTGTACGAATCGGGCGTCATTCCTGAGCCGCTCACCTACAACGACGATCGCCGCATCGTGGAATTTGGCATTGGGCTGACGGACTTGGTCAAACGGGCGTCCAAGGGAATCGACGAGCTCACTCGCGAGGAATTTGCGGAAGGACGCGTGTTGCTCGCTCAAAAATTGGAAGAATACCGGCCGCGCGTCGTCGCGTTCAACGGGAAGATGGTCTACGAAAAGTTTTCTGGACGCCCGTGCATGCTCGGACCGCAAAAAGAAAAGCTCTACGGCGCGGATGTGTTCGTCCTGCCCTCGACAAGCGGCTTAAACGCAAAGGGTAGCGGCGTGAAGATGCGATACTTCAAGCGGCTGGCCGCGATGCTTAAACGGATGGGCAATTGAGTCGCGACCCTTCTAAGCTGGATGTTTGCCATGTCGGCATCACGATAAAGAATCGCGTTGGTTCTCTCGTGCTTGATCGCCCGCCGCTTAACGTGATGAATATCGCTGTGATGAACGGTCTTCACGAAGCTATCGTCAGCGTGTCAGGGAAGTGTGACCTTCTAATTCTGCGTGGAGCAGGCGAACGGGCTTTTTCAGCGGGAACGGAGGTCGCGGATCACGTACCGGATCGCGTCGGAACCATGCTCAGTGCGTTTCACAGCGTTTTCCTTGAACTGTGGCGAAGCAACCTCACCACGATTGCGGCCGTTCACGGACATTGTCTCGGCGGCGGATGCGAGCTTGCAACTTTTTGCGACTTCGTTGTTGCATCAGAATCTGCCACGTTCGGTGTACCGGAGATCAAGCTCGGCTGCTTTCCGCCGGTAGCAATGGTGACTTTCCCGCGGCTGGTGGGCATGCGCTCCGCTTTCGATTTGATTCTCAGCGGGCGCACGATTTCCCCTGTTGAGGCCCAACGCCTTGGGCTCGTCACTCGCGTCGTGCCCGACAAGGAGTTGGACCATGCCGTTGATTCATTGGCGAAAGAACTAGGAGCCTTAAGTCCAGATGTTCTCGGAATGGCGCGCCGTCAATTGTGGAGCGCCGATGGTTTTGACTTCGAGCGCTCGTTGCAATCAGTCGAAGATTTCTATTTGCGCGAACTGATGAAAACACATGATGCCAACGAGGGCATTCGCGCATTCCTGGAAAAGCGCCTGCCCCTGTGGCAGTCGGGTACAGATATGAGAAAGGAAAAAGTGTGACATCAGGCGCCAGTCCGGTCATCGACATTCACATCCACATCCAGCCGCTCCACATGTTCAAACCGCATGCGCTCGCATTGATTCAAAAGGGCCGCAAAGATTATCCAGAGGTGGAGCGTTATTCCGCCAATCCCAAGTTGTTTTTGGGATTCCTCGACGACCACGGAATCGAGCGTGCGGGCCTCATCAACTATGTAAGCCCCGAGATCATCGGCTTTCCACCCGAAGTGAACGATTGGATCGCCGGTTACTGCTCCGAAGATCCGTCACGCCTGCTTGCTTTCGGCTCCGTTCATCCGAGACACGTTCCGGATGCCGGCGCAGAGGTTGACCGCCTCGCGAAGCTTGGCATTCGTGGTTTGAAGGTACATCCGGCGCATCAGGCTTTCGCGCCAAATGCCTATCGCGACGGCTTCGGTCCGCTTGCGGCGATGTACGATCGCGCCCAAGCGCACGGCATGCCCGTGATGATTCACACCGGTACGTCTATTTTCCCCGGCGCGCGCAACGTATTTACGCAGCCCATGCTTGCCGATGACGTCGCTGTCGATTTCCCAAAGCTAGTGATTATCCTCGCGCACGGCGGGCGGCCGCTTTGGATGAATGAAGCATTTTTTCTCGTGCGTCGTCATCCCAACATGCATATGGACATTTCCGGCATTCCTCCGCAGCGGTTGATGGAATATTTCCCGCGCATCGAGGAAATCGCCGATAAAGTACTTTGGGGAACGGATTGGCCCGGGCCCGGAGTGCCGGGGATTCGCGGCAACATGGAACAGTTTCGTGCGCTTCCGATTTCTGCAGCGGCGCAGCGCAAGATACTTTATGACAACGCAGTGCGTCTTTTTCCGGGGCGTGCATAATACGCCTTAAACCGTATGAGCGGAGAACCAATGGAGATCAAGACTGTCGCAATTGTCGGCGCGGGAACCATGGGACGCGGCATCGCCTACTGTTCAGCCCTCGCCGGATACCGCACTATCCTTGAAGATGTTTCCGAGTCCACGCTCGAACAAGGGCTCGAATACATTCGTCGTGCCCTTGATGAGGGAATCTCGCGCGGAAAAGTCACCGAAGAGCAAAAGAAGAACTCGTTGGCCTGCATGGCTACGGCTCGTTCAGTTCAGGACGCGTGCCGCGAAGCCGACCTGATTATCGAGGCTGTCCCCGAAGAGATGGAAACTAAGCTTGAGATTTTCACTGTCCTCGACAAGTTCGCGAAGCCCGGCGCGATTTTTGCCAGCAACACTTCCTCTCTCTCCATCACGGAAATGGCTGCTATCACGTTTCATCCAGAGAATTGCATCGGTATGCACTTTTTCAACCCAGTTCAAAAGATGAAGCTGCTTGAAATCGTCCGCGGCCTTGAAACTTCCGAATCGGCTCTGGCTGCGTGCGTCGAAGTTGGCCGCCGCATGGGCAAAGAAGTCGTCGTAGTGCGCGAGTCTCCTGGATTTGTGACCAGCCGTATCAACGCCATGATCGGCAATGAGGCGTTTTATATGCTTCAGGAAGGCGTGGCCACCGCGGGTGATATCGACAAAGCGCTCAAGCTCGGCCTGAATCATCCGATGGGCCCGTTCGAGCTTGTCGATCTCGTCGGACTCGATGTGCGCCTGAGCATCCTGCAGCACTTGCACCGGACGCTTGGCGAGAAGTACCGTCCGTGTCCGCTGCTGGAGCAATACGTGAAGGCGGGACGGTTCGGACGTAAATCGGGACGAGGCGTCTACGACTATAAAGAAGCGGCGGGCAACGCGAAAACGTGAATTCTGTCAGAGGCTCGTCTCGCCGCTGACCAGTGAACAATCCATGCCTGACCTGTCCACCAAGATCGTTCTTCTGCAAGGCGACCTCACCGAAATGGATGTGGACGCAATCGTAAATGCTGCAAACAATGACCTGCAATTGGGCGGCGGTGTCGCTGGCGGGATTCGCCGCAAAGGCGGGCCTGAGATTCAGCGCGAATGCGATGCCATCGGCTCAATTCCAGTCGGCGGGGCCGCAATCACATCAGGCGGCCAATTGAAGGCGCGCCACGTGATTCATGCCGCGAGCATGCGACTCGGCGGAGCCACCTCAGCGCAAGCCTTGCGCGCGTCCACAGCTCATTCGCTTCACATCGCTGCGCAAAACAATCTCAAGACCATCGCGTTTCCTGCGGTCGGAACAGGAATTGCCGGTTTCCCGATGCAGGAATGCGCCGAAATCATGCTCGCAGAAGCCGTCAAGCATCTGCAAGGCACAACTTCTATCGAGCGAATCTATTTTGTGCTGTTTGATGCGCCGTCGCTGGACGTCTTTGAACAGGCATGGAAGAAAATGAAAGAAAAGGGAACCCCGGCGGGTTGACTCGATTCAGTGCTATCAATGCGCGGCTGGCTTCGTCGGGGTCGGAGTCGCCGCCGGTTGCGACTGGCCGTAGGGAACTTTCATGTACTTCTCAGCTTCCTTCTGTGCGCCGCCGGTATTGTCCTTCAGCTCTTCGGCTTTCTGATATTCGTTGATGGCGCGTTCGCGCGAGCCCGTCAGGTCGAAGATCTTCCCCAGATAGATGTGACTCCAGACTTCCACCCAGCGATAACTGGCGTCCAGATCCCCATCGAGAGAGTTCCGAAAACTGTCAGCCGCAGCAGAATAATTCTTTTCGTAAAAATAAGCTTCGCCGATCCGAAAGTCCGCGAGCGAATTGTTCGCCTGAAGGTTAAGCGCCTGCTGATACTCCCCAATTGCATCGCCGAATTTTCCTTGCTCCGATAAAGTCTCGCCACGCGCAATCAACGCGCGTACACGCAGTTGCGGGCTCGCCTTCAGAATGTCGTTGTCTGGATCGATGGAAATCCCATCCGGCTTGGGCTGGCCGAACGTATCAATGGTAAAGGAACTGTTCGTGCCAATCACCTGGATCGTTTTGTTCACCGCATTGCCTTCGGTGTCCACATGAACCTCGACTGGCATATTAAATGTTTCAATTGGCTGGGTCACCTTGCCCACAACTTTGAATCCCTTGGGCGTGCGATAAACGATGTAGTCCAGTTTAAATTCTGGCACTCCGGTTGAATTAAGCCATTGCGAGAAAAACGCCACTAGATTCAGATGTGGCTGGCCGGGCTTTGGCGGCGGCAATTTTGCCTGCGCAAGTGTTTCGAAGTCCTGAATGCTTGCCGTTTTTCCAACGTGCGCCGCATAGAAGTCATGAAGCAGGGAATTGAACGGTCCGTCTCCCATCGACGCGCGCAGCATGTGAAACACCATCGCGCCCTTGTCCACCACCTCTGACTGGTACTGGTCGGAGTAAGGTTGTAGGCTCTGCGCCTGGGAAATCGGCGCGGAATCTTCGAACATCACGGATCCAACCGCGAAATTCGTAAGCTCGCGGCGAAAGCCCGGCTCGCCCTGCCTCTTTTCGATGTACATCGCTCCCGCGTATTGCGCTAATCCATCGGTGATCCAGCGGTCGGAAGGGGAAGCCGCCAGAACTTGGTCGCCCCACCACTGGCCAGCCGCCAACATAGCAAGCGCTGATTGATTCACGGTTGTGCCCCAATCGCGTGCGCTCAACAGCAGAAGCCCGGGCGCTGAGTAGTCCTCGAGCGTGCCATCTGGAAGTTGTGCGAGCGTGATATTCGGCGATGGCAGCGGGCCAAACTGGTTCGAGTAGTCCATCACCATGTCCGCAAGGGCATCCGCGTAGGGCGAGGCCGTCGACTTGGCGTCCGGCGGTGCAAAGACGGAAATTGACAAGCCTTGCGCACTCACCGGCGATAGCTGCAAATTGCCTGCAACGAAAGTTCCCACCGGCGCGGGCTCTTTGCAGGTAAAGGTGTAAACCGCTTGCCCGCTTTCGCCTGCTTTCTGGGCAGGTAGTTCGTTCGGCGTCGAAGATTGCCCTGTGCCCGTAACCGCAAAATCGTCCGGCACTGTGATCTGGAAAGTAGCGGTATAGCGGTTCGACGGATAATTCGTCAGCGGAAACCAGCGCGCCGGAAGCAGCAGGTACGCTGATGTCTTATCAATCCATGCGAAGCGCACATCTTTTGTCGGGCTATCTGCGTCGTTTGCGAAAGCTCCGGTATAGTCAAAGTCAAGGGTCACGTGCATTCCTGGCTGCGCGTTGGACGGGAGCGTAACTACCAAATCCAGCGGATTGAAGGAATCTCGTCGGAAATTCAATTTTCGCCCGTCGCTCGCCAGCGTTACCGCAGCAACTTGCAGATCCGGATGCAGTTCCACGAGAACTGTCTGCGAAGAAGCATTAGCCACCAGCTCGACTTTTGCCTGCGCCGAGATGCTCTGCTCGTCAAGATGCAGCGTTGCTTTCACGTCATAATGCACGGCGTCGAAGTCGAATTTCGGCAGTTGTTGTTGAGCGTTCGCAAAGGATGCTGCGAGTGTCACCAGCGCAAGAAACCCTAGGCCTCGAATAGCTGCGGTTTTGATGGTCATGGAGTGTTCATTCATTAGAATATCAAAGAGCCTCGCTCAGTTGCCCGCGCGAATTTGACGAGATCATCCCGGCGATGATTTCGGCGGCCCGGTCAATTGTCCCGCCAGTACCCAGCTTCGCCTGCACTTGCGCAAGCGCCTTTCTCTGCCGCTCGCGCTCTTCCGGGTAGTCCAGCAGGGTGCGCAGCTCCTTTTCCAGTGCCGGAGCGACAAACTTGTCCTGGATGAGTTCAGGGACTACCTTCCGCTCGGATATTAGATTCACCATGGCAAACAGCGGCGTCGTGACCAGCCGCCGGGCAATCAGTCCGGTGAGCCGCGAAACACGGTAAACCACCACCATCGGCGTGCCCAGAAGCGCTGCCTCCACTGTGGCCGTCCCGCTCGAAACAACCGCGCAGTCGGCGGCAGCCAGCGTGTCATACGCTTTGCCCTCCACAAGTGTCCAGGACTTGCCGATTCGCAGGTGCTTCTCGAACATCTCGCGCTTCAGTCCCGGCGCCGCGGCAATCACGAATTGCGCCGAGTGATCCTTCTGCACGTTTTCGCACGCTTCGGCAATAATCGGCATATTGCGCTCGATTTCGCCGGGCCGGCTGCCGGGTAGGACCGCCACGATTTGCCGTTTCGCGTCTAACTCGAACTGCGCGGCAAACTGCTCGCGCGTCATTTTCGCGTGTACCGAGTCAACCAGCGGATGCCCGACATAATCCACTGCGACGCCCGCTTTCCGGTAAATCTCCTCTTCGAAAGGAAAAATCACGAGCACTCGCTCGAACCGCCGCTGAATCCATCGCATTCTTCCCGGCCGCCAAGCCCATATCTGCGGGCTGATGAAGTAAACGTTCCGAACGCCCTGCTTTTTCAGTCTGCGGGCTAATCCGAAATTGAATCCCGGGGAGTCCACCGTGATTGCCAGAACCGGCTTTCTCCGCTCCGCTTCGCATTCGAGGGTACGCCACGCTCGCCAAACTGCCGGCAGTCGGCGAAGCACTTCCGTGATCCCAACAACGGCTATGTCTGAGGCGTCTGCAACCAGCTCCACGCCCGCCTCGCGCATTTGCGCGCCGCCCATACCGAAGAGGTGTGCTCCCGTTCGCTTCTGCAGCGCGGTAGCTAGCCGCGCCGCGTACATGTCGCTCGACGCTTCGCCGGCTGAAATCAGAATCTGCGGCGGCGCCATTCCTGGCTATGCTGCTCGTGCGGCAAGTCGCCGCAGGATTTTCGTGGGTGGGAAATTCGATGAGTGCTCAGTCATTCGCGGGCAAAGTTGTTCCGGCCGCTTCAATTACTGGTGCGGAAATTCGCAATTCTTGGTCTTTGTATTGCAACTGGTACAGCCGATAGTAAATTCCGCGCCTCGCCAGCAGCTCTTGATGCGTGCCCTCTTCGCGCAGCCGGCTCTTGTGGAACACGAGGATGCGGTCCGCGTGCTGAATCGTGCTCAGCCGGTGCGCAATCACAAGGGCTGTTCGGCCGGAAAGCAAACGGTCTACGGCCTCGCGAATCAGCATTTCTGTCTGTGTATCGACGCTCGACGTTGCCTCATCCAGAATTAGGAATCTCGGATTGTGCGCGAGCGCCCGCGCAAAACTGATCAGTTGACGTTGCCCAACCGAAAGCGTTGCGCCCCGTTCGGAGACCTCGGTCGCCATTCCATGCACCAGCGAATCCACGAAGCTGCCCAATCCCACCTGCTCTAAAGCTCGATGCACTTCATCCTTGCTAATCGACTCGGTACCGAGCCGCACGTTGGACTCGATCGTCCCGCTGAACAGGAAGGGATCCTGCAACACGATGCCAAACAGGCACCGCAAGTTCTGGACATCCAAATCGCGAATATTCACTCCATCGAGCAGGATCTCGCCTCGTTGAACATCATAAAAGCGCAGCAAAAGCTGGATGACTGTCGTTTTTCCCGCGCCTGTGTGCCCAACGATAGCGACATTCTGTCCCGGTGCCACGCGGAATGACACATCTCGCAGCACCCAATCCTCTTCCTTCGGGTTCTCGCCGCCGTGGTACGCGAACCACACATTGCGAAATTCTATTTCCCCTCGGTTCGCTTCGGCAGCGATGCTCTTTGCCCCAGATTGCATTGTCAGCGGCTCATCCAGCAGCTTGAAAATGCGTTCCGACGCGGCCATCGCCGACTGCAGAATGTTGAATTTCTCGCTTAAGTCCTGAATCGGCATGAAAAACTGCTGTGAGTACATATAGAACGCTGCCACCATGCCGATGCCCAACCCGCCAGCCAACTGGCGCAATCCGCCGAACCAGAAAATCATCGCGTACGCACACGCAGAAAGAAGTTCGATTGCCGGATAGAAAAGAGCAAACGCAAGGATCGCTTTCTTGAATGCCATGTTGTAGGACCAATTCAGCCCCTTGAACTGTTCCTGCGACTTCCGTTCGCGGTTGAAGAGCTGAATGATCGCCATCCCGCTGATGTGCTCCTGCAAAAACGCATTGATTCGCGCCACTCCGGTGCGAATGTCCCGGTTGGCGTCACGCACGCTATTTCGGAATATCCACGTCACGCCAAACATCAGCGGCAGCACTGCGAACGCTGCGAACGCCAGCTTCCAGTTGAGTTTCAGCATGTACGCGATAGCGGCCACCAGGAAGCAAAAATCGTTCACCATCGCGACCACACCAGCAGCAAACAGATCGTTGAGTGCATCGACGTCCGTAGTGGCGCGAGTCACGAGCCGTCCTACCGGGCTGTGGTCAAAAAAACTCATCGGCAGCCGCTGCAGATGCCCGAAGATCTGCTTGCGCAGGTCGTACATCGTGTGCTGCCCGACCGATTGCATGATTCGTACTTGGCCGTACTGAAAAGTGAACCCGAGAATCAGCGTCGCCATGAACGTCAGTGAAATCCAGATGATTCCGTGATATGCCGCCGTAGCGGAAATGGTGTGGTTCAACGCCGGCGTGATGTAGCGGTCTATCACTGCTGCAAAGAGCCGTGGCCCAACTAGACGCAGAGGCGTAACCACGAGCGTCAACGCAATCGCCAACGCAACTCGCCATTTGTACGGCTTCAAGTAGGCGAGCAGCCGCCAGGTCAGCTTCGCGTCGTAAATACGCCCGAGTTTCTCTTCTTCCTGATGCGCGCTCATTCTCTCGCCAGTTCTTCTTCCAACAGTTGTTTCTGATATAGCTCCGCATAATATCCGCCGAGCCCGATCAGTTCTTCATGCGTGCCCTTCTCGATAATTTCACCGGCGCGTAGCACCACGATCTGATCCGCATCGCGCACCGTGGAGCATCGATGCGAAATGAGTATTGTCGTGCGCTGCTTGAACACGTCTTCCAATCCTTGCAGGATTTTCTCTTCCGTGTCCGTATCGACGCTTGAAAACGCGTCGTCTAAAATCAAGATTCGTGGATCGCGAATCACTGCCCGGGCCAGCGTCGTGCGCTGTTTCTGGCCCCCGGAAAGAGTGATTCCGCGTTCTCCCACGATCGTTTCGTAATGCCCCGGAAAGTCGGATATATCCCCCGCAATATTGGCAACATGCGATGCATCTTCCACTGCATCAAGCGTCGCATCCTCCACTCCAAACGAAATGTTCTCGCGAAGCGTATCACTGAACAAAAACGCGTCCTGCGGCACGAACCCAATTGCCCGCCGCAACTCTCCGAGCGGCCATTCGCGAATGGATTTCCCATCAATGAAAAGGGTGTTCGCCGGCGCTTCCCACAGCCGCGCGATCAGTGCTGCCAGTGTGGTTTTCCCGCTGCCCGTCGGGCCAACGATCGCCACCGTCGAGCCAGCAGGAATGTGGAGGTTGATGTTCCTCAGCACCGGTTCGTTTGCACTCGCAGCCTTCTTATTGCTCGCTGCCGCTTGCGTGCCGTTGCCGCTCCGTGTTGTGGGGTACGTAAACGTCAAATCACGAAAGTCAATTTCGCCGCGTACCGATGTTTGCGGCTCTTTTGCTGCGCTCGCGTCGTTGATCCCCGGTGCCGTGTCCAGGATGTAGTTCAGCCTCCCCATCGATGCCGCGCCGCGCTGAAAAATGTTCGTCACAAAGCCAAGCGCGATCATCGGGAACACAAGTTGTCCGACGAACGTATAAAACGCAATCAGCGCGCCTAAAGACATCCGGTCCTGAACCACCATCCGGCTGCCTTCCCACAGCACGAACAGAATCGAAAAGCCGATGATCATCTGCAGAGCCGGAAAGAACATGCTCCACGCCCGGATCATCCGTATGTTTTGGCCCACATATTCCTTGTTCGATTCGTCAAAAGACCGCATTTCTGCGGCTTCTTGCCCGTACGCCCTTACAACGCGGATTCCCGCCAAATTCTCCTGCGCCTTGGCTGAAAGCGTCGCTAGCATTGCTTGAATCTTTGCTTGCAAGTCGTGAATCACCGTCCCGAAATACCTGACCGTTACAAACACAAACGGAACGGGAATCAAGACCTCCAGCGTCAGCAGCGGGGATATTTTCACCATCACCGCAATAGCGACCGCCATGCCCACAATCGTAGTCGCGCTGTACATGATTCCCGGCCCAAGCACCATGCGCACCGCGCTCAGGTCGTTTGTGCATCGCGACATCAATTCTCCTGTGCGGTTGCGCACGTAGAATTCCGGCTCCAGCTTCACCAGTTGCGCCAGCAGGTCATTTCGCAAATCGTATTCAATGTCGCGCGAAACTCCGATCAGCAGCCACCGTGACCAAAACGAGAAAATTCCTTTCACCACAACCACGCCAACCAGCAGCAGGCAAAGCATAGCCAGGGTGTGCCGGTCATAAGGGCGATAAAAATAGAGAATCGGCTTCAGCACGGCATGCCACACGCCGACCGACCCGGCAGGCGCGGCTTCTGTGAGGTTTGGCATCGGCTGCGGCGAGCCTTTCAGGCAGTCCGTAATCGCACCAATAATCAGCGGTGGAAACGCTCCGATCAGGCCCATCAGCAGCAACATCAGCAGCCCTGCGGCGGTCGTCCCTTTGTATGCCCCAGTGTACGGAATCAGCCTGCGCAGCTCTCGCCACGCCTTCGGCTTCTGCTGCTTCGGCTTCACTCCGCTAACGGTTTGTGCGGCTGCGCTCATTATCTTTCGTCGACCGGCTGCAAGCTTTGCAACTCTCCAAGGAAGTGCTCAAAACTCTGGTCCATCGACTCGAATCGCTTCTTTTCTGGGTTCCAGCGAACCTCGTACGTCTGCGTGTATCCTCCGGCTGGCTTGTGCAGCGGAGTGAAATAAAGCTCCAGCCCATTTGCTACGTCTTCTTCCTTCTGTACGCGCCAGCCATCCACCGGCGCGATGGGCTGGCCTCCCAAGAAGCCTCTTGGGTTTTTCAAGTGCTCGTCCACAAGCAGCACTTCGTTCCAAGAATTTCCGTCCTTCTCGATAATCGCAGCGCGCGTAACCAGCAATCCCGGCGGCATCGACTCCGGGACGATCTTCACCTTGTTGACGATGAATGCCTCTTGCTTTCCATTTTTCGCCAAATCTCCGTATGCGATCACGTTCGTCTCTGAGCCAAGAAGCTTTTGGGCCACCGTATCCACTTCTGCTGGATAGGCCGGCGCTGCCGGCTGCGCCGACTGTTGTGCGATTGGATGCCCGCTATCGTCACAGGATGCTACCGCGAACACCATACACAACATGGCCAACAGGGCAATTTTCCTCATATTCTCCTTAAAGAGTCGAAGACGCCAGCGTGATTTCGACCACGCGCCCACTCGCGGAGTCGCAGGAAACCTCCATCGATTGCGGCACGTCCTCCCCGGCCCAATCGAAGGAGTAGAACAGCAATTCTAGCTTGAGCGAGCCTCGCACGGAAGGACTCCGCGACTCCGGCTCCCCATAGAGTGTCGCGACGCGCGTGCACGCGTCCCCAAGTACCAGGCCGCGCCCCGACCTCAAATACCGTAAGAGCGCTGTCTCGTTCCCATGCGTCCACACCCCAGAAACCCATGCGCCGAACAGCGATACGGTCACTGTCTCCACGATTTGGTTTGCGCTCGATTCGACACGTAAGGTGCGCCCATCGGTAACATCCGTCCAGTGAACCCCGGTCGCGTCGGCCAATCCCGCTGAGCCAAATCCGCGCTTCTTTTCATCATCCGGTAGTTTCGAGACCCCCGGCCTCAACCCAGCCAGCGTCAATTCGTTGTGCCGATGCGCGGCGGGAGCTTCCTGTGCTTTCGTGCCCGCGAGCGCCGGCGCAATCATCACCGTCGCAACGGCCGCTACGCTACCGAGTCGCCAGAATCTCTTCCATCCGCGCCTCAAAGTTATCCTCTCCCTCAGACCACAGCTGGTATCGCTCGACCGGTATCGCCGCCTCAATGCGCGCCATCCAGTCAAACAGCTTTCGTATGTTCTGCTGTGTTTTTTCCTGGTACATGTGCAAGTTCTCCGGCTGCGACATCACCGCCACGAAATTTACCTCGTCCGGATCCCTCGTCGCCTCCGCACGCCCATGGCGGAATCCCAGCAACCCGGCGTGCCCGGTGAAAAAGTGCTCAAATCCCGCATCTACGAGAAAATGTCCCTGCTCCTTCCAAACACCTTCATTGAACTCGCTGCCATAACAAACAATCCCCAGCGGCTGCGGCTTTTGCATCCATTGCCCGCTCGGTTCGTCCCACTTCCACAAATCCCAGAACGCCTGCGTCTCATATGCGCAGTCTGCGTGTGCGTGCTCCCGGGCCAGTTCCGTCAACACGTCCGCGCCGTATTCTCCCGAACGCAGATCTTGTTCCAGGATTGGCGCTTCCGTCTCGTCCACCGCTCGGATCACTAATTCCGTAAACCCCGAACGCTCTTTTGAAAAGGGAACTGTTTCCAGGAACGCGCGCCACCGCTCAATTAGGACGTCTTCAGAAAAATCCCTGCTCCAGATGCTCGCATACGCACGGTTCGACATGCCAGCATTATACCGGGAACGCAGTGGACGCGCTCTCGCGCCCGTGGGTGCCTGTGGGGGCGCCTTAACTTACTTCTTTTCGGTGGGCTTCTTGTCCTTGTCGTTGCTTACGTCGGAGGAAATGCCCAGCAACCTATCGCGCAGCGTGTCGCCTAGGTTCGCAAAGACATCCGCGCAAGTATTCCGCAGCCGCTCTTCCGCAGCATTCGAAAGTGTGTCCAACACGCCCTTCGAGTGCTGCCCGAGCGTTGTTGCCGATGCAAGCAGCCACGAATTCGACGCGTTTTCGAGCCTTTCCTTGTACTGCTCGATTGAATGATCGACGGTTCCTTTCATCCGCTGGAGCCATGCGTCCTGCTCTGCGTCGCGCTTAGTGTGGAACTCGTCGATCAGCGGCTGAAGTTGATCATTCAGGCTCTTGCGCATTTCGGCCGCGCTTTCCACTAGACGCCGCTCCAGCATGGTGTTGAACTCCGCCATCGCCTCTTGCGATTTCTGATTTACTCCCGCGCGCGCCTGTTCCGTCGTCGCTTGCGTAATTTGCTCGAAATGCGTCAGGCTCTCCTGCGCAATCCGGCTCAGCTCGTCGATCGCGCTCGCCGCCGTCGTTTGTGCCGTCAGCGACAATTGTTCCCGCGTGCGCTCCTTCACATCCTTCGCGCTTTCCTCGATCAATCCCTGCGCATGCTCCACGTAGCTTCGGCTGCAGTGATCCAGCTCCGATGCAAACATCCGCGAAAGTTCCGCCGCGTGTTCGCGCATCGTCCCGGACGACTGCTCCAGCATTTTCTCAAGCGCCCCCTGCATATTCGTCTGCGCTTTCTTCTGATACCACTCCGACGCCTTGTAGAGCGCCTCGAACGTCGAATGCGACGCTTCGGTCGTTTTTTGTTCGAGCTCCTCTTCCACTTTCACCAACGCGGCGCGGCACTTTTCCTCAAAATCCGACGGCAGTTCCACCACCTGGTGCTTCATCCGCTCCATCGAGGTTTCCAGCGCCTTCTCCGATACGTCATGCATCTGCGCGCGGAACGCCTCAACGACGTCCTGCGCCTGCTTACCCGCGCTTGCCAGCTGGTCGCTTGCTTCCTGCGCGCGTTGATAATGCGGAGCTAATTGGTGTTCCACCTGCTCCGCCAAGCGCCG